>Ga0316197_10002684_pt1 | contig 12680 bp, 8 predicted proteins | sample OudBiesiAoxic_MG_FD_204939 | JGI IMG/M metagenome (GOLD analysis project Ga0316197, IMG submission 204939) | Coastal sediment microbial communities from Oude Bieten Haven, Netherlands - site A oxic | ecosystem: Environmental > Aquatic > Marine > Coastal > Sediment | place: Netherlands...
GACCGGCGTCTTGCCCGCTCGAGCCGCAGCGATGGCCAGAGCGACTCCCTCATCAGTTTTGGGCAGCTTCCTCCCGGCGAACTCCGCCCGAACCCGCCAGATGTAGTCGGCCATGTCGTCAGCGATCTCGTCAGCCAGTGTCTGGTCATCGTTGGTCATGACACTCACCGTTGCTCCCGCGTCGGGCACGTCGGCGTAGGCGAACCCGAAGAAGACCGAAACGAAGGCGTCGGGTCTGCGGCACTCCCACCGCCGTGCACGCTCCATGATGTCCCGAGCGGGCGAGACCCCGGTTCCCTGGTACACACTCGGGGTGATCACGCCGGGCTTCCTTGTCGCCGTGGTCGGTTTATAGGTTTCGCGAATCACCCGCAGGAGATAGCGGGCGGCGCGCTCGCCCTGCAACCGTGCGTCGTAGTGTGGATAGCGCTTGACGGTGAACGTACCGTCGGCGACCGCGAGAAACTCTTCGTCTTCGTTCCCGTGCAGATCGAAGGTGGCAACGATCGGAATGTCACCGACCGCCGCGCGAACCCGGCGCGCGATCTGCGCCTCGGGTTTGGGAACACCGGTCACCGCCATCGCCCCGTGGAGTGCGAGATACACCCCGTCGAACGGGCCCTGCTCCTCGAGATCCTTGACGATGCCACCGGTGTACTTGTCAAAGGCTTTCTTAGTGATCCAGCTGCCGGACGACCCGCCAACCGCGTTCCGTGGCGACAGTAGCCCGACCAACTCCACGTCCCCGAAGTCGCGCACCTGGCTCACGAATCCACGGATGTAGGGGCCCGCGTCGAGCACCGCCTCACCCCGTTCGGGTGGGCCGTAGAACTCCCACTCGGCCACCCCGGTCGGCCGCGGGCAGAAGGTGCAGGTCTCGTGTGAAAAGGTAGCCACCCCGATCTTCAATGGCTTCACCTGCTGGTCATCGCCAGTCCAGCCGACGCAGGGCAGGGCGAGAACGAACATCAACGCAGCGACGACGCGTTTTCTCATGAGACACCTCCCGATGCCAGACGCGACGATCTTAGCGGTTCGTTGAAAATGCTTTACCCAATCATCGATGCGAGTTGTGATGCACTCGCGCACGTGGTCCGGTCACTTCGGAACCGCGATCTTCTGTTTCTCGGGATCGGGATGCTGACGGTAGAGAATCGCCATTCGCCCGACGGTGCCAACGCATTGGCAGTTGAGGCGTTCTTCGATAACTGGCACGAGTTCTTCCCGCTGGTCCCGTTCACCGGCGATCTTCACCTTGACCAGCTCGTGCGCCTCGAGGGCGGCGTCTATGGCTGCGAAGACGTTTTCGGTCAGCCCTTCTTTGCCGATCTGCACCTGCGGTTTGTAGCTGTGGGCAACGCCGCGCAGGTATTTTCGTTGTGAGCCCTTGAGTTCGCCCATGGTTCCTCCAATTGCGAACTTGCAGGGTAGCATTTGCCGATTATTTGGCGAGTAATGTGTTTGGCGGTCGGGAAACCAGGCTGCTCATTCCATCTGACACTTGTCGATTCATCTTAATTTACGTGGCATCGATTTCTCGATTCGATGAGGCAAAAATCCGGCGAAGTCGGGCGGGTCGGTGCAACGGAGTGGGCGCGATTACGTATAGCCAGGGTGAAGGCGGGACCGCTCGACGGAATCGATCGTCCGTTCAAGGATCATCTCGGAAGGACAGGGGAGAGCATCATGATTCGAAAACCCACCATGATTGCGAGTGTTCGGCGATTCGATTGTCTGGTGGCTTTGTTGGTCGTCGGCGCGGCAATTTCCAGCGCTCCTTGTGTGAGTGCGGACGACGCGCAGAGAGTCGTAGTTCTCGGCGAGGTCCAGGGCGCCTATGAGAGCGCGGTGCAAACTCTGTTGGCGGTGGGGCTCATCGATGACCGACTCAAGTGGTCTGGTGGTAACGCTATCCTCATCCAGACCGGCGATCTTATCGACGACGGAATCAGGGTTCGCGACGTGATGGATCTGTTCATGCGGCTGCAAGAGGAGGCCGAGGCGGCTGGCGGGCAGGTGATCGTGCTCCTCGGCAACCATGAGGCGCTGAACATTCTCGGTATGCGGCGGAGCGTGAACTACGAGACCTACCAGACCTTTGCCGACGAAGAATCCGCCGCCCGGCAGGCCGAGGCCTACGAGACGCACGTGCGCTGGCTGAACGACCGCGCGAAGGCACTCAAGTCCGACCCGGCGAAGTTCGGCAAACAGGACCGGGCGGACTGGTTCGCGGTCCATCCGCCCGGCTATGTGGAGTACGTGGCGGCGATGGGGCCCAACGGACGCTACGGGAGCTGGCTGCGGACGCTGCCGGCGGTAGTAGCGATCGACGGCAGGGTGTACATTCACGGCGGCATCAGTCCCGCCCTCAAGGGTCAGGACGTGGAAGCCATCAACCGCAAGGTAGCTGAGGAGATCGAGCTGTTCAGCGGGTACTACTCGGTGATGCTGGAGCAGGGGCTGATTTCGCGGCTGGCGACGGCCGAGGATATGTCGCGGGTGATCGGGAACGAAATTAATTTCCTCAATGCGCAGTCGCCCAGGAAGCTGGACAAGAAGCGGCTCGAGCTGGTCACCGGGCTGCAGGACTTCGCCCACCACTGGGTGAAGTGGTACCTCGTCCGGCAAGACGGGCCACTGTGGTTCAAGGGCGCCACTGAGTGGGACGAGGCCGAGCACGGGGTCGAGATGGCGGAAATCCTGGACGCGTTCGGCGCGAGCGCCATGATCACTGGGCAGTCGACCGGAGAACCACCGAAGATCGAGGCACGTTTCGGTGGCAGGGTGCTGCTGACCTCGGTGGGGATGTCGGACGATCCGTGGGCCAAGCGCCAGCCGGCTTGCCTCGAGATCACCGAGGATGACTTCAATGTTGTCTCACCCAGGGGTCGGCAATTGCTGCTGCTGACGAGCGTCGGGGTTCCGGACTAACGGTCAATGAAAAATGGGACCGCCGCGAGCCCCAGACCGATGAGGATCTGCAGAGCGAGCCCGTCAATTAAATAAGGGTAGACACAGAGGCCGACTCCGGCCGCAAGGAAGCCGATTCTCTCCTGCCGTTTTCCATAAATGAAGTACGACAGTCCGATGACGCCGGCGAGAATTCCGACAAAGAGAGTTGAGCCGGATGGCACGCTTCATTTTCGCATGGCTGTAACGTTTCGTTCAGTCCGTCGACGCAGCGGCAAGGTTTTCGACCAGGCGGCCGAGGAGATCCATCTGCACGTCGGAGGGAAAACTGCCATGAACTCCAACAACGTAGAAGCCGGCGGAGACTACAGCCCCGGTACCCAGACCCGGGTCGGAGAAACGGAATCCGCCATCCCCTATCGAGTCGATATCTTCACCGATCTCGCCCCACTGTTCGTGGTGGGCGCGCAGCCCTGCCATCGCTTCGGTCACGGCCGGCTCTCCGGCCAGCTCACTGAAGAACAGGGTTCCTTCTTTGTCCGCCACCTCGTAGGTAGCAACGACGCCACCAGGGAGAAAAGCGTGGCTCATCAGGTCCTTGGCGACGAGGCGCTCACTCAACGGGACCAGGCCGTCGCTCGGCAGAAGATGAACGATCTGCGGGACCGAGGTGCTGCCGGAGGCAGACTTCGTGACCTGTGCAACCATGTCCTCCATGGCCTCGATCAGCTCCGGTCGGTCGTCATCGGCCTGGGCCTGAGTGAAAACATCACCCTTCCAGGCAGCGGCCACAGTTCCCGAACGAAAGCCCTCGGCGCCCCAATCCCGAACCTCGGCCCCCGGCGGGCGGCCACTCCGATAGAGCCCGAAGGCCCCGAGATCAGATCCCATGTCATAGACGTCGAGCGTGACGCTCGAGAGGGAGTTGTCGCCAAGCTGGTAGCGGACGTGAACCATCCCCTCGAAACCGAAATCGAGGTAGAGAGGTGCTCCGCCATTGAGGTACTCGAAAAGACCTTCGGAATCGTAATTGGTGGGTCCGTCTGTGATCTGCCACCCATACATCGACGAAGCTGCGGGCAGGAGGTCGGAGAGACCGGTCCCGTTGAACGACGGCTCCTCGCCTGCGCCACAGCCGATAGCGAGAAACGCCCCAACGAACACGCACTTCAACCGGTTTGTCATGGCGACCTAGGCAAAACTGAGCAACCGGTGGGCCTCCACCAACTCCTTTTTGACCTGGCGTCCGAATGGGCAGGCGGAGTCGCAGGGAGCGGAGCATCCGTCGCACGAGGCCGCGGAACATTCACCGGGCAACTTCCCGTAAAGCTCCATCGAGTCCTTTTCGCGGCCGTAGTATTTGAAGTACATCGCGTACCTCATCACGTCGGCCACCGCCACCTGGTGCGGACAGCTCGCTTCGCAGGTGCTGCAGAATCGACAGTACTTGTCGTACATCTGCTCGGCGTAGGTCTTCAACATGGCGACCTCGGGCTCGGTGATCTTGGTGCTTGCCGCCTCAGCGTACTCCCGAATCTGGGAGAAGTTGGTGATCTTGACGCAGACGCTGGCCACGTTCGGGTTGGTGAGTGCCCATTTAATGGTGGCCTGTTTGTAGGAGAGCCCACCATCTTCGAGGTCCTTGATTTCCTTTTCGCGGTTGCCGGCGCCGGTTTTGAAGACCAGGGTGCCGATGCCCTTGCTGTTCGCCCGGCTCAAGATCTCGTCCTGATCCGGGTAGGTCGCGAAATCGTACTTCGTGAAGAGGACCTCGTAGCGACCGTCGGCGATCGCAGCGTTGAGGACATCCTGCATTCCGCCGTGATGCCCGGAGAGCCCGAGGTGGGACACCTTGCCCGCAATTTTGGCTTCCTCGAAGGCCTCGTACAACGCGTCCACCGCAAGCTCCTCGGGTGAGTTCACGCTGGTGATGCGGAAGATTTCCACGCGGTCGGTTTGGAGCCGGCGCAGGCTGGCGTCGATGGAGTCGAGGACGCTCTGTTTGCTGGCCCCGGCCTTGACGACCGCACCTGTGAAAAGGACCAGTTCGTCGCGTCTCCCGCCGATTGTCCCGATGGCCTTGCCGATGGCTTCCTCGGCGCGTCCGTTCTGATAGCTGCCGCTGGTGCAGATGGTGGTCATGCCGGCATCGAGGGCGGCCGACAGCAGGGCAGGGTTGTCGAACCCGTAGCTGCCGAAGGAGACGGCCGACACCTTGAGACCCGTACCTCCGAGCGGTCGGAACCGCATCTCGAGATCGCTGACGTCGGCCATGACGTCGTCCACCCGACTACAGCCACCAATTGCGAGACCGGATGTTGCTGCACCGAGCTTGAGGAATTTGCGGCGATCGATACCACTTCCGTTGGATGCCATACTCACCTCCGTCTGGTTCGGGCCGCGGCACATGGAGGGCCGTGGGGTTACCAATCATTGCACATTCAGGGTGCCACGTATCACATTGTGATGCTGTTGGGTCCGTGCCTCCAAAATGCGAAGTCATAACGTGATAGGTGAGCCTCATGCAGAATTACCGATTTCGTTTGTAGGCGGGTCCTTACTGAAGCCCGAAGGGCTTCAGTAAGGACCCGCCTACAACCAATTCACCCAGAATCCACCGCAGTGAACGGGCGCTCTAAAGTGTTGCTCTGTCGAGAATTGCCGAGTCTTGCACGAGGCTCACGTGGCACCGATGCATGCATGATGCTTGGCGCCAACGTGTGTGAACCCATGTCATGTCTGCGCATGTTTGACTGCGGCAACAAATGTGGAATTCGGTGCCCGTCACCCCTGCCGCCGCGGTGAACTGATTCCAGCTAATCCTGCCTTACCCGCACCGGGTACGGCGGCCGCCCGTAGACCGGTGGGGGGTTGGCCTCGAGCTCCTCGAGAATGACCTCGATCGCTTTCTCGAGCTGTGGGTCGCGGCCGGCGATGACCTCGGCAGGGGTCTGTTCGACCTCGATGTCGGGCGGCACGCCGACATTTTCCACCACCCAGCCGTCCTCGTCCCAGATGGCCACGTTGGGCGCCGTGACGTAGCCTCCGTCGATCAATCTCGGGAAGCCGAGGGTGCCGACTAGCCCGCCCCAGGTGGCCTTGCCGATCAGTTTGCCGAGCTCGAATTTACGGAACATGTAGGGCAGAAGGTCGCCGCCCGAACCCGCGGTCTCGTCGATCAGCATGACCTTGGGTCCATGGATGGAGCCCTGGGGTGTTTTCATGTCGAAACCGTCACGCATGTTCCAGTGGCTGATGTAAGGCCGCTGGAGGATGTTGATGTAGTAATCGGCGATCAGGCCACCGCCGTTGAAGCGCTCGTCGACGATGATGGCGTCCTTGTGGACCTGGGGGAAGAAGTAACGTTTGAAGTAGGTGTGGCCGAGGGTGGTGGTGTTGGGTAGATAGACGTAGGCGACCCGGCCGTTGGTGGCCCTGTCCACCTTCTTGATATTGCCTTCGACCCAGTCCCTGTTGCGCAGGGCGTACTCGGTTTCCACCGGGACCACGTTGACCGTTCGAGAGCCCGCCATCTCGGGGTTCGGCCCGACGGTGATCTGGACGATCTTGCCTGCGGTGTTTTCGAAGTGGCGGTAGAGATTGTCGGGCGGTACCAGCTCGACGCCGTCAACCGCCAGCAGGTATTGACCCGCCTTCACATCCACCCCGGGCTCGGTGAGGGGTGACGTCAGCTCCGGGTTCCAGTTGAGACCGCCGAAGACCTTGGTGATGCGGTAGCGGCCGCTCTCCACCGCAAAGTCGGCGCCCAGGAGACCGCCCGGAATGTCCTCCGAATCGAGCAACGTGTCGCCGCCGCCAACCCTGTTGTGGCCCACCGCCAGCTCGCTGCCCATCCAACGGATCAACCGGTTGAGATCGGTGCGACAGGCGAGGTCGGGGAGGAAGGGTTCGTAGCGCTCGCGCATGGCCGGCCAGTCAACGCCGTGATAGTTGCTGGCATAGAAGTAGTCGCGATAGATTCGCCAGGTCTCGTCAAAGATCTGCGCCCACTCGGCGGTCGGATCGATGCGGATCTGGACGGCGTCGAGAGCGATGGTGCCCTTGCCCTTCTCGGGCTTCTCGCCGGCTTCGACGATGCCCCAGATTTCACCTTGGTTATAGAGGATTTTTTTGCCATCGGCAGAGACCACGAAGGCATTCGCCTCGAAGAGCTCTTTCTCCTCCCGCTCTGCGAGGTCGTACATCATCAGCTTGGTGCCCTTGCTCGAAGGCCCGCCGGCGTCTACCGGGGCCTTGAGGTAGAAGATCGTGTCGGCCGCGCCGGCCTGGAGGCTGAAGTAGTTGCCCGCATCCACCGGAATCGTGAGGATGCGTTCGCCCATATCGTCGAAATCGATGGTCATCGGTTCATCGTCGCTGTCGTCGTCCTTCTTCTCCTCGCCGTCTCCGTTCTCGTCTTCGGAATCGTCCTCGTCGGCGCCCTCTTCCTCGTCGCTCTCCTTGGCGAGGGGTGACGGTATGTCCTTCTGCAGAGTGACCAGGTAGAGGTTCCGGCTCATCTCCATATCGGCGCTCGACATTGCGAACCACTGCCGTACCGGTCCGGCATCGGTGGACCCGAAGAGGTAGAGGTACTTACCGCTCGCGTCAAAGGCGGGGTTTCCGACATCGCTCAGACCGTCGGTGATGGTGAAGACCTCGTCCTGATCCATCGAATAGAGAGGGACCTGCTCCATATTCGACATGTTGTTGACCGTGTAGGCGAGCCAGGCGGAGTCGGGCGACCAGACCGGCTCCATGTTGCCAAACGGACCGGCATTGTAAATCGGCTCGCGGTCGATGGTGCGGACCTCGCCGCTTGCGAGAACGATGACGTAGAGGTTGCGCCCGTTGTCCTCGAACGCCAGCTTCTCCGAATCAGGCGACCAGCGGAGGCCGTTATAAAAGCCGGTGCCGTCGAGCGGGTACGCCTTGGCCTCACCCTTTCCATCCTGCGGAGCGATGTGGAGCTCGTACTCGCCGGAAGCATCGGAGAAGTACGCCACCGATTTCCCGTCGGGCGACCAGGCGGGGCTGCGTTCGTGCGTGCCCGGTGTCTGGGTGAGGTTTCTCGGGTCGCCCTTCTTGGCGGGCGCGGTCACGATCTCGCCCCGCATCTCGAAGACGGCTCGTGAACCGGACGGCGAGACATTGGCGCTGCGAAGGGAATCGGAACCGTTGACGTAGCGTGGCCTGAGCTCCTTGAGGTCGGCCGCCACGCCGATCGCGAGATCGCTGATCTCGCCCGACGCGATGTCATAGGTGTGAATCGTTCCGGCCTGCTCGAAGACGATGGTGCCGTTACCGGCGGAGGCTCCGACGATGGGGAAGTCGGTGTAGCGGGTCAGCTGCACGATCTCTTTGCTGCCGGTGTCGAATGCGAAGAGATTGAATTCGCCGTTGCGGTCGGACCGGAAGTACACCGTGTCGCCGACCCACATGGGATCGGTGTCGTTGCTGCGGTCATCGGGCTGCGGAATCTTCTCGGTGCCGCGATCAGAAAAGGTGTAAAGCCAGATGGTCGTTGCCGTACCACCACGGTAGTTCTTCCACTGGCGGAAGGGCTCGCCGAGGGGGGTGTAGGCGAGTCGGGCGCCGTCGGCTGAGTAGGCCGCCTTGAACGCATTCGGCAGCTCGAGTTGCTCGGGGAACCCTCCCTCCACAGGGACGGTGAAGAGCTGGTCATAACGCCGGGTGAAGACATGGCGATCCGACCGGAAGAGGACTGCCGAGCCGTCCCGCGTGAAGGAACAGATGTTGTCGGAGTACGGGTGCCAGGTCAGCCGTTTCGGGATGCCACCGTTCACCGACACGATGTAGACATCGGTGTTGCCGTCGTATTGGGCGTTGAAGGCGATCCAACGGCCGTCTGGCGAAAAAACCGGGTTGGACTCGAGGCCCTGGTCCGAGGTCAGCCGTCGCGGGTAGGTGCCGTCACGATCCGCCACCCATAGATCGTTGGCGTAGACGAATGCGATGTGGTCCCCACTGATGGCCGGCTGGCTCAGGAACCTCGTACTCGTGATGTCGATGGCTGAAGCGGTCGTCGAAACGAGCGCCGTCACAAGAATAACGACAACAGAAACTTTGGATTTCATAGGCTCCCCCGCGAGTTTTCGGATAACAGCAGCTGTGCGCGCCGCTCATGACTTGAGATTCTACGCCCGACTCGCGCAGGGTGCAGAGAAAACCGGCCCGGAGGCCGGTATGCAAAGGGTGCCACTGATCACATACTCACGACACGTGGCGCCGTTCACGGCCACGATGTGACAATCTAATAAGTGGCATCCATCGGGATTCCAAAAACCGAATCGCAAATAAACACGTAGGAAGAGATGGTGTGTTGCAGGAAACAATGAAGGAGGAAACTGTCATGACTCCGATGCCGCCGAGGTTTTTTCTGCGGGCTGTACTGTTCATTTTGATGATCGTCCCGCTCGCCGTGGCTGGCGCTGCGGACGATGCCGAAACCGGAATTGACGAGTTGATGACGAAATACCAGGACCTCGGCCTGTTCAACGGGGCAGTCCTCGTCGCCACGAATGGCGACGTCGTCCTCAGCAAGGGCTACGGCCTCGCCAACATGGAGTGGGCCATCCCCAACGGCCCGGACACCAAGTTCCGTCTCGGCTCCATCACCAAGCAGTTCACTTCGATGATCATCATGCAGCTGGTGGAGGAGGGCAAGCTATCTCTCGATGCGACCGTGGACGATTTGCTGCCCTACTTTCCTTCGGACATCGGATCGAAGATCACGGTCCATCACCTGCTGACCCACACATCGGGTCTCCCCAACTACACCGCCATACCCGGTTTTTTTGCCGACGACAGCCGTGACCCGCACCAAGTCGAAGAGTTCGTTACCTCCTTTTGCAGCGGTAATCTAGAGTTCGAGCCGGGCTCGAAGTTCCGTTACTCGAACTCGGGTTATTTTGTCCTGGGGGCGATCATCGAACTGGTTTCCGGGGAGTCGTACGAGCAACAGCTCAATGTACGCATACTCGAGAAGTTGGAGATGCGGGACACCGGTTACGACCACGGCTCCGTCATCATGGAGCGGCGTGCAGCGGGCTACGAAAGAAACGGAGACGGCTATCGGAACGCCCCCTACCTCGACATGTCGAATCCCTTTGCGGCCGGTGCGCTCTACTCGACAGTCGAGGACCTGCTGGGGTGGGACCAGGCTTTGTACGGCGACGCCCTGCTCTCTGAAGCTGGCAAGGCGAAGATGTTCGAACCGTTCCTCGACGACTACGCCTACGGCTGGCGCGTCACCAGGGTCCCGATTGGTGCCGACGAGACTGAGCGGACCGTCGTCGCCCACGGCGGCGGTATCAACGGCTTCAATACTGTGATTGCCAGGGTGATCGAGGATCGCCATTTGGTGGTGCTGCTCAACAACACCGGCGGCACAAACCTCCGCGCGATGCAGAACGGGATCTTTGACCTGCTTTATGGCCGCGAGCCGTCGCTACCCAAACCGCCGGTCGTAGAGGCGCTCAACGAGGCGCTGGAGTCCGGCGGGGCGGAGGCGGCGATCGCGCGCTTCCACGAACTCAAGGAGCACCACGCCGACGAATACGACTTCGGCGAGAGTCAGCTCAACAATCTCTGCTACCAGTTGATGGGGAACGGATATATGGACGGGGCCATAGCGGTGTGCAAGCTCAACGTCGAGCTGTTCCCCGAGGCCTTCAATCCTTATGACAGCCTTGGCGAGGCCTACATGACTGCCGGCGAAACCGAACTTGCGATCCAAAATTACGCCAAGTCGCTGGAGCTCAACCCGGAAAACACCAACGCCGTGCTGCAGCTGATGCGGCTTTCGGGAGTGGGCGAGTAGCGAAGGACTCGCAGCTGCAGTCGGTCCCTTCGCACGTCGACCGACAGCTAACCCATGACCGTGTTTGATGAGTCGGGATTGAGTTCCCGCAGACGGCTGAAGAAGCCAATGTTGCAAGTGCGCCGGGTATAGGTGAAGTCGAACTGAACTGGGTCGTTGTCGTGATTCTGGCCAGCCTCGACCTTGGCGATCAACTCTGCCATGAGCTTGCCAACGACCGGTGCGTTCTTGAACTGATTACCTGAAGTGCCGACCGCCATGTAAAAACCGGGAAGATCCGAGGCATCGTAGACCGGAAGCCAATCGTCCGACACGTCATAGAGATCGACGACGCCCCGTTGTTGCTCAGGGATTGGCAGCGACGGGATGCGCTGCGCTTTGCGCATCACCTGGGTCTTCCATTGGTCAGTAAAGCTCTGTTCGTAGTCATCGGGGTCCACCCACTCCTGGGCGTCGCACTCCGGATCCTGGGAACCCACCAGGAGGTTGTTGCCGACCTCGGGACGAGCATAGCTGCCGGTGTCGCCGTCAGAGATCATCGTCCCCAGGACGTTGAAGTCGAGCCCTTTGGGTGCGGGCACGTGACAGACCTCTCGCTTGAGCGCCCGGGTCCTGATCCGCATGCCCTCCTCGACCCCCGCCATTCGATTGATCTTGAAGGAGTGGGGTCCGGCCGCATTGACCACGACGGGCGCCAGGATCGCGGAGCCGTCCGCGAGCTTGATGCCGGCAGTGCGTCCCTCCTCGGTCAGGATCTCCACGGCCTCGGCGTTGAAAAGAAACTGGCCGCCGAGGGCTTCGCATCCACGCTGCTGGTTGTGGCAGGCCAGCTGGGGGTCGTTGATGAAACCCGACTCGGGGATGTAGATGGCGCCGGCGATGGCTTCGCCCGTAGCCTGCCCGAATCGAGGGTCCTCGGCGAGCACCGGCGGCCCAAACTGGCGGGTGTCGACATAGGGGAGAAGGGCTTCCAACTCTTTCGGACCGAGCGTCTCGTAAACCACCTTGAGGTCGTCCAGATGGGGCAAAACGTTCTCGAGGAAGTGATTCTCCTCGTTCTTGATCACCAGACAGCCGGTGTTGATGTAGTGGGCCATTCCGCTCTCGTCCGGCGTACCGATGTACTTCGGCCAGTCGAGCCAGTAATAATACGACTCGCGTGCCATCGCGATGCCCTCGGCTGTCGAGTAATGGAAGCGGATGATGGCGCAGGTGTTGGAGGTGGAGCCGTAGCCTGCGGCCGGCAGCTTGTCCACGTTCAGGGTCCTGGAACCTCTCCTGGCCAGCTCCAGCCCGATGGCTCCTCCGATGATCCCAGTGCCGATAATGATCGCATCGTACTGGTCAGACATGTGATATCTCCTCGCTCGCCCGCTCGATGATATTCGAACCTTGGGCGAAGCGCTCCGGAACTACCAGTAGTGATGCACCGATGCCCGAATCAGTCGGTCGTAGATCGAGCGCACCGCAGCCATGGTTTCTTTTGAAAGAGCGGGCAGATCGGCGGCGATTACGTTCTGCTCGACCTGCTCAGGTCGTTTGGCCCCGGGGATAGCGCAGGTCACAGCACCGAACATGAGGATCCACCGAAGCGCGAAATCGACGAGGCTCATTCCCGGAGGGCAGACCTGGCGAAGCTCGTCAACGGCTTTGAGGCCGAGTTCGAGATCAACGCCAGAAAAAGTCTCTCCCCGGTCGAAGCCGGCGCCGTCCCGATTGAAGGTCCGATGATCGTCGGCGTCGAATGTGCTATCCGATGTCAGCTTGCCGGTAAGCAGGCCCGAGGCCAGAGGAACGCGGGCAAGGATGCCAACACTTTTCTGGCGAGCCTGTTCAAAGAAGAGGTCAGCTGGCCGGTGCCGGAAGAGATTGAAGACGATCTGGACGCTCTGCAGCTTGGGGTACTCGAGGGCCTTGAGCGCCTCTT
>Ga0316197_10002685_pt1 | contig 12680 bp, 10 predicted proteins | sample OudBiesiAoxic_MG_FD_204939 | JGI IMG/M metagenome (GOLD analysis project Ga0316197, IMG submission 204939) | Coastal sediment microbial communities from Oude Bieten Haven, Netherlands - site A oxic | ecosystem: Environmental > Aquatic > Marine > Coastal > Sediment | place: Netherlands...
TGTTCGAGCAGAACCCGGAGTGGGCCGTGGGCTTCCCCGGCCGCCCGCGCACGGAGCTGCGCAACCAATACGTGCTCGACATGTCCAATGGTGACGTCGTCGACTACCTTGAGCGGGTCATCGGCAACATCCTCTCGAGCGCGCCCATCGCCTACGTCAAGTGGGATTACAACCGCTACATCACCGAGCCCTACGGCGCCTCGCTCCCGCCCGAGCGCCAGAACGAATTCTTCCACCGCTACATGCTCGGCGTGTACGACCTTTACTCGCGCCTGACCGAGCGCTTCCCGGAGGTGCTCTTCGAGTCCTGTGCCGGCGGCGGCGGGCGCAACGACCCGGGCATGCTGGCCTTCGCGCCCCAGGCCTGGATCAGCGATGACACCGACGCGGTCGAGCGTCAGAAGATCCAGTACGGCACCTCGCTGGTGTACCCGCTGGTGGCCATGGGCGCCCACGTCAGTGCCGTGCCCAACCACCAGACCGGGCGCTCCACGCCACTCGACACGCGGGCCGCGGTGGCCTTCTTCGGCAACCTCGGCTACCAGCTCGACCCGCGCACGCTCGACGGGGTCGAGGCCGACCGGGTGCGGGCCCAGATCGCCTGGTACAAGGAGCATCGCGAGCTGCTCCACCACGGTCGCTTCCACCGCCTCGTGAGCCCCTTCGAAGGGGGCCGCACCGAGACCGCCTGGATGGTCGTGGCCGACGATCGGCGCCAGGCGCTGGTGGGCTGGTATCGAACGCTCACGCGACCGCTGCCCGGTCCCTCGCTGCTGCGCCTGCGGGGCCTCGACCCGGCCGCGCGCTACCAGGTCACGGTCTGGCCGCCGGCGGACGACTGGGTCGCCCGCGCCAACGAGCTCGAGCGTGGCGGCGACGAGCTCATGAACCAGGGTCTCTTCCTCGACGACCACGCCTGGGAGTCGCAGGTCCGCGGCGACTACCAGGCCCGCATCTTCGAGTTGACCGAGGCTACTGGGTGAGCCGTGGCGACCTGGCCCCAGGGCAGCCGTTCCCTGTCGGGGTCAACTACTGGCCTCGACGCAAGGCCATGTACTGGTGGAAGGACTTCGAGCGCGACGAGGTGGCCGAGGAGTTCGACCTCATCGCCGGCCTGGGCCTGCGGCTGGTGCGCATCTTCCTGCTGTGGGAGGACTTCCAGCCCGCGCCCGAGACGGTCTCTGGCGAAGCGCTGACGCACCTGCAGGCAGTCTGTGACCTGGCAGCCGAACGGGACCTGGGCCTGGACGTGACCTTCTTCACCGGGCACATGAGTGGCCCCAACTGGGCGCCCGCGTGGCTGCTCGGCGGCGACGAGCCGGTCAGCGGCGGGCGGCAGGTGATCAGCGGCGCCGACCTCGACGCGGGCCCCTACCGCAACCCCTACGTCGACCCGGTGGCGCTGGACGCGGCCGAGCTGCACATCCGCGAGGTCGTGGGCCGGCTGGCCGGGCATCCGGGTGTGTGGTGCTGGAACCTGGGGAACGAGCCCGACAACTACGCCCTGCCCCCGACCGACGAGGCTGGGGCGGCCTGGGCGCGGCGTCTCTTCGCGGCCGTGGCCGAGCTGGATCCCGAGCGGCACCGCACCGTGGGCCTGCACTCGCCCTCGCTCTCGACGCGCAACCGGTTGCGTGCCGACCAGGTCTTCGAGGACGCCGACTTCGCGGTCATGCACGCCTATCCCATCTACGCCAACTTCGGCGGTGACCCGCTGGACCCCGACGTGGTGCCCTTCGCCACCGCGCTGACGGCGGCCCTCTCAGGCCGGCCCACGATGATGGAGGAGTTCGGGGCCTGTACCGCGCCCCCGGGGTCGGGCACCGTCGACTGGCACTGGTCCGCCCGCGACAAGGCCTGGACGCAGGTGATGCTGGGTGAGGAGACGCTGGCGGAGCATCTCGCCGTGGTCCTGCCGCGCCTGGTCGAGGTCGGCTCCACGGGCGCGATGGTGTGGTGCTACGCCGACTACCACGAGTCGCTGTGGGACCGGCCGCCGTGCGACGTCCAGCGGCACGAGCGGCACTTCGGGCTGGTGCGACCGGACGGCTCGCTCAAGCCGCACGCCGCGGTCCTGCGTGACTTCATCGCCAGCGGGCCGCTCGTCGGGGAGCCCTCGGCGCGGGCCCGCATCGAGGTCGACGGCGCCGCCTACTACGCGGATCCCGCCGCCGCCCTGCCACCGCTGTTCGAGGCCTTCAAGGAGGGGCGATGAGCGAGCCGCAGCAGATGCCCACCAAGCGACCGCCACTGCACGTCCGCGACGTGCCCGACGAGTCGCGCTACGAGGCGCGCCTGGGCGACGACCCCACCCTGGCCGCGCTCATCGACTACCGCCTGAGCGAGCGCTGGATCGTGCTCACCCACACCGAGGTGCGGGAGGGCTTCGAGGGCCAGGGCGTGGGCAGCCGCCTGGTGCGGGCGGTGCTGGAGGACCTGCGCGAGCGGGGCATCCCGGTCGTGCCCAGGTGCCCCTTCGCGGTGGGCTGGCTACAGCGCCATCCCGAGCAGCACGACGTGCTCTTCCGGCCGCTGGAGGCGCCCGAACCCGACGAGCCGGGCACGGCCTAGACGCTAGCGGATGGTATCGGCCAAGGCCTCGACATCGGCGGGCAATCCGACGCCCTCGACCAGGCGCGGGTCCGGCTGGGGCTGGCCCAGGACCGTCTTGACCGGCACCACACCGGCCCACACCGGCCAGTCGTAGTCCTCGTCCTCGTCCACCGGCGGGCCGGTGCGGATCTTGGTCGAGGCGTGGGCGAGGGAGATGCGCATGACAGCCGTCTGCTTGATCTCGGCCTCGCTGGTCGGGCGCAGCTGTGCCTGCCTTCCGGGTACGAGGCGCTCCATGAGTATCTCCAGGGCGCGCTCCCGTTCGACCGCATCGCGGATGACCTCGGCCCGGCCGAGGATGACGACCGAGCGGTAGTTGAGCGAGTGGTGGAATGCCGAGCGGGCCAGGACCAGGCCATCGAGCAGCGTCATCGTCACGCACACCTGCCGGCCCCGGCCGCGCCGGAAGGTGCCCGATGCCGGGGCGCCGTGGAGCAGGAGCCAGTCGGCGTCGCGCACGGCCAGCATGGGGATGACCACCGGCGCGCCATCGCGGATGGTGCCGACGTGGGCCACGAGCGCCGCGTCGACGATGGCCTCCACGGTCTCGCGCTCGTAGCCGGCGCGGCCGGCGACGCGTCGGATGCGCAGGTCCTCGCTGGGCGGTTCGGGGGTGTACGACGATGGCTTGGTCATGAGAGACCTAGCCTAGGCCACGCCGGAGCCCAGCGACGTGCGACCATCGCCGCGTGAGCACGACCGCCTCCATCCGGGCCAACGGGCTGGACATCAGCTACGTCACCGAGGGCCAGGGCCCGCCGCTCCTGCTGCTGCACGGCGCCACCTCCATGGGCACGCACGATTGGGGCGCCCAGCGACCGCTGCTGCGTCCCGACTTCCGGCTCTTCATGCCCGACGCGCGTGGCCATCACCGTACCCGCCACGACCTGGCTGCGGGCTGGACTCGGGCCGACCTGGTGGCCGACGCCCTCGCCTTCGCCGACGCCCTCGGCCTCGAGCGCTTCCACGTGATGGGCCTGTCGATGGGTGCGCGCACTGCGCTGGAGCTGGCCATGGCCCAGCCACAGCGACTGCTCTCGGTGATCGCCGTGAGCGCCACGCTCGAACCCGAGCCGGCGGCCAGCGTCTCGCGCCGGCGCCTGGATCCGCAGGCGGTCGTGCGTGACGACCCGGCCTGGGCCGCCGAGCTGGAGCAGCGACACGACCCCTACCAGGGCGCCGGCCACTGGCGGCGGCTGCTGTGGGCCATCCGGGCGGATACCCAGCAGCTGAGCACGCCCACGCCGGAGGAGCTCCGTCGCATCCGGCTGCCCGTGCTGCTGGCCTACGGTGACGGCGATCCGTGGGTGCCGCTGGCGCAGGCCGTGCGTGTCAAACGCCAGCTGCCGGATGCACGCCTGCTGGTGGTGCCCGACTGTGGACACGTCGTCCAGGTCGAGCGCCCGTCGATCTTCAACCCGGCCATGTCCCAGTTCCTGCGCCGCGTGCGCTCGGCCCGCTCGTTCCGGCCGGCGAGTAGCATCGAGCCATGACGCGCGACTTGCGACGCCCGCTGCGCGAGGCCTGGATCGTGGCGGCGGTGCGCACGCCCATCGGCCGGCGCGACGGTGCCCTGCGCGGCGTCCGACCCGACGACCTGGCGGCGCTCGCGGTGCGCGCGGCCGTGGAGCGCAGTGGCGTCGACCCGGCCTCGATCGATGACGTGGTGCTGGGCAACGCCAACGGCGCGGGCGAGGACAACCGCAACGTGGCCCGCATGGCCGCCTTGCTGGCAGGCCTGCCCGTGGAGGTCGCCGGCCAGTCCATCAACCGGCTCTGTGGCTCGGGCCTGCAGGCGGTCAACAGCGCGGCCCACGCCATCATGGCCGGCGACGGCGAGATCATCATCGCCGGGGGCGTGGAGTCGATGACGCGGGCGCCGTTCGTCGAGCTGCGCCCGGATGACGCTGAGCCCGGCACGGAGACCGAGCGAGCCGACTCACGGCTCGGCTGGCGCTTCGTCAATCCGCGCATGGAGGCCGCCTATCCGGTGGTCTCGCTGGGCGAGACGGCCGAGATCGTGGCCGACCAGTGGGGCGTCTCGCGCGCGGAGCAGGATGCCTTCGCCGAGCAGAGCCAGGCCAGGGCGGCCGCGGCCATCGGATCGGGCCGCTTCGAGGCCCAGATCGTGCCCGTGGCGGTGCGTGGCGAAGACGGCCGCGACGCGCTCTTCGAGCGCGACGAGCATCCCCGGCCCGGCACCACGCGCGCCACGCTCGCGACCCTGCCCAGCGTCTTCCGCGAGCAGGGCACGGTCACGGCCGGCAACGCCTCTGGCATCAACGATGGCGCAGCCGCGCTGGTGCTCGTGGCCGCGGAGCGCGCGCGCGCGCTGGGGCTCCGACCGCTGGCGCGAGTGGTCAGCACAGCCGTGGCCGGGGTGCATCCATCGGTCATGGGCATGGGCCCCGTTCCGGCTTCGCGCAAGGCGCTCGAACGGGCCGGCCTGGACGTCGAGCAGGTCGACCTGGTCGAGCTCAACGAGGCCTTCGCCAGCCAGTCCATCGCCTGCATGCGCGAGCTGAGCCTCGATCCGGCGCGGGTCAACGTCAACGGCGGCGCGATCGCCCTGGGCCATCCGCTGGGCATGAGCGGGGCGCGGCTGATGACCATGCTCGTGCACGAGCTTGACGCCCGCGGCGCGCGCTACGGCCTGGCCACCATGTGCATCGGGGTGGGGCAGGGCATCGCCACGGTCGTCGAGCGCCCGGAGGCGGAATAGCCGGCCGCGCCGGCGGCGCGGTTAGTAGAGGCGGCCGTAGAAGTCGTACACGACCGTGGTGCGGCCGTTGCGCGTGGCCACGCCGATGCCGACGCTCTTGTAGCGCCCGTTCTTCATGTTCTTCCAGTGGCCGCCGTTGTAGCTCTTCTCGGCCTGCATGACGCGATGCGTGGCCAGCACGATCTGCTTGGCGTTGCTTGCGCCCCACCCGCAGCCCACGTTCTCCCCGTAGCTGGTGCTGCGGTAGCCGGGGAAGCGGATGCGCTGGTTGAGCTCGGGTTCGCCGGCGAGGCTGTGGCCGCAGACGTTGGCCACAAGGAGCTTCCGGGCCCAGGGCCAGGACACGCGGTTGCTGATCTTCCTATGCAGGCGCAGCGGCTTGCGATAGGCCGAGTACCTGCCGCTGAAGCGGCCGTTGCAGGAGCCGTCGGCCCGGACCCAGCCACCGGTGCGCGTGCAGTTGAGCAGCTTGTGCGCGTACTTCTCGGCGCCGGAGGCGCGGTGCACCGTGGTGTCGGCAGCCGTGGCCGGCCCGATGACGCCGAGCGCGAGCACGACCGCCAGGACGCTGGCCAGCGACATGAGGCGGGTGCGCACACGGGTCATAGCTCGGATTCTGGCCTTGGCATGACGGCAGGCCCATCCTACATGCGTACGGCACGGCTCCGTCACGGACCGCACCCTGCGGCCCCTGACGCCCATGGCTGCTCCCCAGCCACCGACACCGGGCGGCTGGTCTTGCCCAATCCTTAGTGCCCGGGTAAGATTTAACCGCGGTCCGATCGGCGGGCCGTATCCTCGTATCGCTCCCCGGAGGTCCTCACTCGATGCTCGAGACGCAGCCCCAGAACCCCCAGACCGTCCCGGCCACCGAGACGGAGGTGCCGCTCGTGACCCTCTCGGACGCGGCCGTGGCCAAGCTCTCCGAGCTGACCAAGGATGAGCCCGACCCCGATGTCGGCCTGCGCGTCTACGTCTACAGCGGCGGCTGCAGCGGCTACCGCTACGGGATGATGCTCGAGGACAAGCCGGCCGACGAGGACATCAAGGTCGTCTCCAACGGCATCAACGTCTACGTCGACCCGCAGTCCAGGCCGCTGCTGCAGGGCTCCGAGATCGACTACGTGGACACGCTCATGGGGGCCGGCTTCACGGTCAACAACCCCAACGCCCTCTCCGGCTGCGGCTGCGGCAGCAGCTTCCGGACCGAGGAGTCAGCGGGCGCGCCCGGGGCCTGCGGGCACTAGACGCGCACCAGCGACGACACGAGTGGGCGGGCCCGCCAGGGCTCGCCTTCGTGATTCCTGCGAGGATTCAGCCGTGATCGAGATCCCGCTCTTCCCCCTGCGCTCCGTGCTCTGCCCGGGCGTGGCCTTGCCGCTGCACATCTTCGAGGAGCGCTACCGGCTCATGATCAACCGCTGCATCGAACGCGGTGAGCCCTTCGGCGTCATCCTGCTGCGCCAGGGCCGGGAGGTCGGACCCATCCGCGGCGGGGTCGCGGCGGTGGGCACGACCGCCGCCATCCGCCGCGCGGGGACATATCCGGACGGCCGGCTGGACATCCTCACCGTGGGCCAGCAGCGGTTCCGCCTGGAGGACGTCGACAACACCGCGGAGCCATATCTCGTGGGGCAGGTCAGCCTGCTCGAGGAGCCCACCGGCCCGCCGGCAGAGGCCAGCCAGCTGGCGGCCGGCGTGGGCGAGCGTTTCCTGGAGTACCTGCGATTGCTGCAGCCGGAGGATGACGCGGATGGGCCGGAGATCGAGATCGAGTTCGAGATCGAGGTCGACGATGAAGCCGCGCCCGAAGGCGAGGTGCCGACGACGCTCGAAGGGCTCCTGCCCGATGGCGAGCCCGGGGAGGAGCCCGATACCCTCGACGCGGCCGAAGGAGCCGTGAGCGAGATGGACGCAGCCGACCTGTCGCTCGAGCAGCGCCGGGAGTTGCTCATGGCCGCAGCCCGACGGCTCACCGGCACCGAGGACCCGACCGCACTCTCCTACGTGCTGACAGCGCTGGTGCAGGTCGACCTCGGCGCCCGGCAGGAGCTGCTGGAGGCGCCCGACACCGTCGCCCGGCTGACGTCCCTGGACCGCCTCCTGGCGCGGGAGAGCTGGTTGTTGCAGCAGGGGCTGCGGCCCATCATCGTCGACCCCGGTCAGAGCGGCAGCCACCGCTCCTGACTCCCGCCTTCGGCCCACGAAGAAGCCCCGCCCCCGACCGATGCGTCGGGTGACGGGGCTTGTCTTGCCGAGCGGCTAGCCCTGGGGCCAGCTGGCGGGCGGCTGGCCACCCTGCGGCGGCCATCCACCCTGCTGCTGCTGGGGCGGAGGCGCGTAGGGCGGAGGCGTGTAGGGCGGCGGTGGGACCTGCATGGGCTGACCGTAGGGCTGTCCATAGCCTGGCGGCACGGGCGGCACGCCACCCCCACGCAGCACGCGCCAGCCGGCCAGCGTCACCGCGCCGGTGCCGAAGATGCTGGCCAGCAGCGGCACGATACCGGTCCACCACAGCAGCAGAAGGATGAGCATGCCCAGGAAGGCTGCGCCGTAGGGACGCTGCGCGGTGCGAGCACGCGGCAGGATGCGCTCGCCGATCCAGGTGGCGACCACGACCAGGCCCAGGAAGAGCACGATGCCCCACAACAGCATCAGCCCGATGGCCAGCGGGATGCCCACGATGGTGGCGAAGAGGATGCTGATGACGATGCTCGGGACCACCAGCGCGAGCAGGCCCACCACGATGGTCTTGAGCACGTCGTTGCTGATGGTGGCCGCGGCGCGTCGCGTCTGGTTGGTGCCCCAGGCGATGACCAGCAGGGTCATGGCCAGCATGGCGATGAAGGCCCCGATGGCCACGAAGATGAGCAGCACGATGAGCACGGCCACGACGGCCGCCAGCGCGCCCACGAGCTCCTCCTCGGCATTGACGAAGTCACCGGTGACGAGGGTGCCGTCGACGCCCGTGATGTCGGTGCCGATGTAGAAGACCTCGCCCACGGTCGCCCCGTCCTCGATGGCCAGCTCGCCGGCGACGGTGAAGACGCGCTCTACCTGCGCGCTGGGACCGGTGATGGCGAGGGTGGAGTCGATGGCCAGCACGCCCTCGACCGAGCCCTCGACGACGGCGTTGCCGTCGAGTACGACGAGCCCTTCGGCGACGTCGGTGGGGCCGACGGCCACGTCCTGCTGGCCGACGATGAGGACGTTGCCGTCCTCGCTGCTGAAGCTCCAGCCCTCCTCGTCGCTCTGGGCTGCGACCGGGACCGCTGCCAGGAGCAGCAGTGAAATCGCGAGCAGCATCGCTCGCATCACGAATCGTTGCATGAGTCGTCCTCTTCCTCTCGATTGGCACGCGAAGCGTACCCGTCTGCGATCGGCTTCGCCAGCCGGACACCACCCCCATCGACGGTAGGGCCAGCCCCACCGCTCACCTGGTGCAGGCCCCGGGCGCCGCGCGCGGTGTCCGATCCCCTGCGGGTGGGGCCGCTGGACCGTGCAGGTCGTGACCGCTCTCCCGCCCCACGGGGGGCCTAGTGGCCCTGCACTGGCGCCCGCTTGCGCCGCAGACTTACCCTCGACCCCGCGGCCTCCCCCTTGGCCGCGGGATCACAACGCCGACCCGAGTGCACCCTATGAACCCGGGTGATCCAAGCCCACACAACCAAGGAGGCCTGACACATGACCCAGCGATGGGAGTGTCTCGACGGGAATGAGGCCGCCGCCCGTATCGCGTACCAGCTGAGCGAGGTCATCTCGATCTATCCGATCACGCCGGCCTCGCCCATGGCGGAGCACTGTGACGACTGGGCTGCACAGAGCAGGCCCAACATGTGGGGTATCACCCCCGACGTGGTCGAGATGCAGTCTGAGGCCGGCGCGGCCGGCGCGCTCCACGGCGCACTGCAGAAGGGCGCCCTCGGCGTTACCTTCACGGCCTCGCAAGGCCTGCTGCTCATGTTCCCCAACATGTTCAAGATCGCCGGCGAGCTGACCCCGTCGGTCATCCACGTCTCAGCGCGTACTATCGCCACCCACGCGCTCTCGATCTTCGGTGACCACAGCGACGTGATGTCGGCCCGCTCGACCGGCTGGGCCATGCTCTCGTCCGCCTCGGTCCAGGAGGTCCTGGACATGGCGCTCGTGGCGCACGCGGCCACGTTGCGCTCGAGGGTCCCGTTCCTCCACTTCTTCGACGGCTTCCGGACCTCGCACGAGGTGGACAAGATCGCCATGCTCGAGCCGGAGGACGTGCGCGCGCTCGTGCGCGAACAGGACGTGCTCGACTTCCGCGCCCGAGGCATGAGCTCCGAGGACCCGGTCGTCCGCGGCACCGCCCAGAACCCCGACGTCTTCTTCCAGGCCCGCGAGGCCGCGAACCCCTACATGGACGCGGTCAAGGGCATCGTGGCCGAGGTCATGGCCGAGCTCTCCGAGCGCACCGGCCGCCAGTACGACCTGGTCACCTACACCGGCGCGCCCGACGCCGAGAAGGTCATCCTCGTCATGGGCTCGGGCACCGGCGCCGTCAAGGAGACGGTCAAGGTCCTCACCGACGCCGGCGAGAAGGTCGGCATGGTGCAGGTGCGACTCTTCCAGCCGTTCCCCTCGGAAGAGCTCGTGGCCGCTCTGCCGGAGACGGTCAAGTCCATCGCCGTCCTCGACCGGACCAAGGAGCCGGGCGCGGTCGGCGAGCCCTTCTACCTCCAGACAGTGGCGGCTCTCGATGAGTCGCTCGATGCCGGCAGCGCGCAGTTCGAGCGCCGGCCGCGCGTGCTCGGTGGCCGCTACGGCCTCTCCTCCAAGGAGTTCACGCCGCAGATGGTCAAGCCCATCTTCGACGAGCTCGGCAAGGACGCGCCCAAGAAGCACTTCAGCGTCGGCATCTTCGACGACGTCACCAACCTCAGCCTGCCCATCGATCGCGACTTCGTGCGACCGCGGCCCGAGGGCCAGGTGCAGGCCATGTTCTTCGGCCTCGGCTCGGACGGCACCGTCGGCGCCAACAAGGCCTCGGTCAAGATCATCGGCGAGGGCACGGACCTCTATAGCCAGGGCCACTTCGTCTACGACTCCAAGAAGTCCGGCGCGGTCACCGTCTCGCACCTGCGCTTCGGTCCGGCGCTCATCGAGTCGACCTACGAGATCCAGGCTGCCGACTTCGTGGCCTGCCACCAGTTCGGCCTGCTCAACAAGATGCCGGTCCTGGACCGGGCCAAGCAGGGCGCCACGTTCCTGCTCAACAGCCCCTACGGACCCGATGAGGTCTGGGAGCACCTGCCCAGCGAGGTCCAGCAGCAGATCGTCGACAAGGGCATCGAGCTGTGGGTCATCGACGCCTTCGCCGTCGCCGGCGAGGTGGGCATGGGCAACCGCATCAACACCGTCATGCAGCCCTGCTTCTTCAAGCTCTCCGGCGTGCTGCCGGAGGAAGAGGCCATCGCCGCGATCAAGAAGTTCGTGGAGAAGACCTACGGCAAGCGCGGGGAGAAGGTGGTGCAGCGCAACTACGCGGCCATCGACCTCTCGCTCGAGCGCCTGCACAAGGTCGAGACCGGTCCGGCGCCCGCGTCGGTCGAGATCGCGGCCATCGTGGCCGACGAGGCGCCCGAGTTCGTCAAGAACGTGACCGCCAGGATCATGGCCGGCGAGGGCGACCTGCTGCCGGTCAGCGCCTTCCCCGTGGATGGTTCGTTCGCGACCGCCACGACCAAGTGGGAGAAGCGGGCCATCGCCCAGGAGATCCCCATCTGGGACGAGGCCATCTGCATCGACTGCGGCAAGTGCGCCATGGTCTGCCCGCACGCGGCCATCCGCATGAAGGTCTACCCCGAAGCGGAGCTGGGCCAGCTCTCTGGCGACTTCAAGTCCAAGGACTTCCGCTCCCGCGACCTGGAGAACCACAAGATCACCATCCAGGTAGCCCCGGATGACTGCACCGGCTGCGGCGTGTGCGTCGATGTCTGCCCGGCCAAGTCCAAGACTGAGGTCAAGCGCAAGGCCATCAACATGGAGTCCTTCATGGCCACCGCCGAGGCCGAGCGGGCGCGCTGGGACGAGTTCCTCTCGATCCCCGAGCTCGACCGCTCTGCCCTGCCGCGTGACACCATCAAGGGCTCGCAGGTCCTCGAGCCGCTCTTCGAGTTCTCGGGCGCCTGCTCCGGCTGTGGCGAGACACCGTACGTCAAGCTCGTCAGCCAGCTCTTCGGCGATCGCATGATCGTGGCCAACGCCACCGGCTGCTCCTCCATCTACGGCGGCAACCTGCCCACCACCCCGTGGGCCACCAACGCCGCGGGTCAGGGTCCGGCCTGGAACAACTCGCTCTTCGAGGACAACGCCGAGTTCGGCCTGGGCATGCGCCTTGCGCTCGACGTGCAGACGGCCAACGCCAAGGCCCTGCTCAGGAAGCTGGCCCCCACGGTCGGCGAGGAGCTCGTCTCGGCCATCCTCGACAACGAGCAGGACAGCGAGGCCAGCATCGAGCAGCAGCGCAAGGACGTGGACCAGCTGCGAGCGATCCTCGAGGGCGTCAGCGGTGAGAGCAAGGCCGACGCCGACTCGCTCCTCAGCCTGTCGGGCGACCTTATCCGCACCGGCGTGTGGATCATGGGCGGCGACGGCTGGGCCTACGACATCGGCTTCGGCGGTGTCGACGCGGCCCTGGCCTGCGGACGCGACGTCAACATCCTCGTGCTCGACACGCAGGTCTACTCCAACACCGGCGGCCAGGCCAGCAAGGCCACACCGCGCGGTGCGGTGGCCAAGTTCGCGGCCGCCGGCAAGTCCAGTGGTCGCAAGGACCTTGGCGCCATCGCGCGGGCGTACGGCAACGTCTACGTCGCGCAGATCGCGCTCGGGGCCAGCGACACTCAGACCAACAAGGCCATGCTCGAGGCCGAGGCCTGGCCCGGCCCCTCGATCATCATCGCCTACAGCACCTGCATCGCCCACGGCATCGACATGTCGACCTCGATGACGCACCAGAAGGATGCGGTCAAGTCCGGCTTCTGGCCGCTCTACCGCTACGTCCCGAGCGAGGCCGCGGACGGCCAGCCGTTCAAGCTGGACTCCAAGAAGCCGACGATGCCGATCAAGGAGTTCGTCGAGTCGGAGACGCGCTTCGCCATCCTGGCGCGCACTCAGCCTGAGCGAGCCGCTGAGCTGGCGGCCCTCTCGCAGGCCGACGCCGACGAGCGCTGGCGCTACTACAGCCAGCTGGCCGACGTCCAGCGCAGCATCCCGAGCCTGGAGCACGAGCCTGCTGCGGCTCCTGCTGATGGTTCGGCCTCCAGCAGCCACGGGAAGGGAGAGTCCAAGTGACCGTCGATCTCAGCACCCG
>Ga0316197_10002686_pt1 | contig 12678 bp, 8 predicted proteins | sample OudBiesiAoxic_MG_FD_204939 | JGI IMG/M metagenome (GOLD analysis project Ga0316197, IMG submission 204939) | Coastal sediment microbial communities from Oude Bieten Haven, Netherlands - site A oxic | ecosystem: Environmental > Aquatic > Marine > Coastal > Sediment | place: Netherlands...
CGACCGGCACCATCCAGAGCGTGAACGTGACCGGAGCCGTGGAGATCTCTGCCGGTCCGCACGACATCGAGCTCTGCCACGAGGGTGCAACGATGTCCAGTGTCTGGCTCAGCGGCCGGATGAACGTCGAGTGGGTTCCGGTCGTCGACGGCGTCGGCATCGCTTCCGGCGAGAGCGTGACGTCGACCGAAGTGTTGGCCGACCTCGCGGAGCATGCCGGGCTCTAGACGGACCTCGACACGGCGTCAGCGCTCGAGGCCAACGCGGAGTCGCCCAGCGAGCTCTGCCTGGAGACCTCGGTAGCCGCCGACGGTCTCCGCAAGTCGACCGCGGATGTCGGCACGTCGTTCGCTCGTCATCGAGCGGACGACGTCGTCGAGGCTGTCGATGGCGTCCGTTCGGACGACGGTCTCGGCCATCCCGAGGGATGCTGCAAAGTCCGAGATCTTGGGCCGGTACTCCACACCGACGAACGGCGTGCCCATCGCCGCGGCGAGGACGATCGCGTGGAGCCGCTCCCCCACCACGAGATCGGCAGAAGCGATCAGACGAAGCGCCGCGTCGAGGTCCTCGTAACCGGGCACGTACGCCAGATCGGGATGACCGGCCTCACGCATGATCTCGATGGCCCAGCGGTCGTCGCCAGGAAAGGCGGTGAGCATCACGACGTCGCGGCCCTCGGCCTTCAATCGAGCGGTCAGTTGAGCGAACGCCTCGAACACAGCACGGTCGTCACCGCCCCAGCAGTCGCCGTTGGTGAACACGGGACACAGGACCACGCGACCTTCGACGCGCTTGATATCGGCAGGAGATTCCAGTGAAAGCGCCGGGTCGCCGATCACCTCCATCGGTCCATCGTATCCCCAGGCCCGCATCGTCTCAACCGAAGCGGGACCGCGCACGCCGACCGCGAGGGCGGAACGGAGGAACGGATCCCAGTCATCGAGTTGCTCGGTGATCCCCCAGTAGTCCTCGCTCTTCACACCGGTCCCGAACACGACTCGTTCAAGATTCGGGCCGTCGACTCTTCGGACCTTGTTGAGGTAGTACCCGCCACTGTTCAACAACGTCCCGCCGCCGAGCATTACCGCACGCGCGTTGTCGACTCCGGTGCCGATCTCGGCCCACGGCATCAGACCGCGGATCGCCTCGAGCATCGCGTCGTCGCCGAGGTTCCTGTGCCCGGCGAGTCCGACGTACTCGATTCCAATCCGAGGCTCCACCGACTTCGATGCCTTTGGTGCGGACTTGTCCGTCGACCCGCTCGATCTGACAATCCTGCGTAGGACGCGGGCGATCTCGGTAGCACCGGCGGCTCTGACATCTGCCGGTCCGGGAATTCGCCTCCGGCGATCGCGGCCCGCCGACGTCGGCACGGCAACCAGATCGGTGACCAGCAACTCGGTCCGCGACCGGTCGAGAGCTGATCTCCACGCGGCACCTGGGTCTGCCAAGGCTTCGCGGTCCTTCATGAGTTCGCGTCGCCTGACGAGCGCGAAGAATGGGAGGCCGGCACGGCCATCTGCCTCGTCCGCGGTGGCGAGGTCGCTCAGGCGTAGCAGCGCGTCCTCACCGGTTCGGTAGCCGACGCGCACGGCAGAGACGCGAGGGTCGGGCATGCGCCGCATCATCCTCGCAAGGATCCGACGATCGAACCGCGCCCGCCCGTCGACAAGAGCGAGGACCTCACCGCGGGCGGCGCCAACAGCGTCGGCGAACGTTGCGGCAACGGTGAAGTCGCGAGCCGCATCGGCTGCAGAGGCCCATCTGCCGACTGCCTGCTCGTCGCCGACAAGGATGAGTTCGGTGTCGACGTACGAAGCCTTCGCGACCTCGTCGATGACGCGTGACGCCTCGTCCCGATCGTCAACCGTGACGAGCCAGGACACCTTCGGGACGGTGTAGAGGTGGGAGGGGGTCTTGCGGTAGAAACGGTGCGGCACCCGGTCGGCGATCAGCGGTAGCGCACGGTCGCGTGCGATCGCGCGGCGTTCGTTCGCATCCGAAGCGTCCCCGTAGTTCTGGTGGTAGATGATCGCCCGGTCTTCGGGAACGACAAACGCTCCTCCGTTCCATAGACGCCAGGCGAGTTCGGTGTCCTCCCCTCCCCACGCCCGGAAGTCGGTCGAAGCTCCTCCTGCATCGAGGAACGTCTCGCGGCGCATCGACGAGTTGCCACCAATCGCCGCCCGGAAACCGGCATCCCCGAGAAGCAGCCGCTGCGAACGTCGGTACACAAGACCACGCCAATCGTCTGTGTCGAATCGACCGGTCGCCAACTCTGGCTGCCCTGCCAGATCGTGTAGATCCACCGTCCCACGACCGATCAGGTCTGGGTCGAGGAGGGCGTCGATGTGCCGGCGCGATCCGGTGACCACGAGGTTCGACGCCTTGCGATGCCAGGTGACATGGTGTGTGAGCCAGTCGTCACCCGGGATGCAATCGGCATCGAGGAACACAACAACGTCGGCATCTATAGCCGAGACACCGAGATTGCGTGCCCGCGCCAACCCGAAACCGTCCCGGTTCTGGCGCAGAAGTTGCAGATCGAGCGACTCCACGTATGCCGCCGTGACCGAGGCGAGATCCTCCTCCGATCCGTCATCGACCACCACGACTTCAAAGGGATGGGCGAACGTCTGGCGGCCCAGACCGGGGAGCACGTTCGCAAGCAGCGGACCGCGGTTGTAGACGGGGATCAGGACGGCCACCGATGGAACGGGTCCCTCGGGGGCTGAGCGGAGAGATCGGTAGTCGTTCCCGGGAGCGACCAGCGGTTCGGGTCTCATCGGGCCAGCCGATGCCCGTCGGGGAACACGCGATAGCCCTCGGCCAGTAGATCGATCCGAACCAGGTCCCCAACCGTATCGACGATGATCTCGTCGTGGGCCGCCTCGGCCGCTTCCACGACCTCCGCGTTCCGGGGGCCTTCTGCGTACACGAAACGTCTCGCAGCCTGGACCGCAGCATCGACATCACCGGAGAAGTCGGGACCGATCGCCACGGCGTCGAACCACTTCGGTCCGCGTCCACCGATTCGGTCATCGTCGGTCCATACGGCTCGCCACGGGAGTTCGTCCGCCAAGTTGGGTGCGTCAAATGCTGCAACGCCATGAACGAGTGCATCGGTGTCGATCAGCGCCGCGAGTGGCGACATCTCCCGGTCGTCACCGATCGGGTGCATCTCGTTGGTGTCGATGCTCTCAGCGATCGCGACGAGTTCGTCGATCCGGTGGTCGTAGTCGTGGCGTCCCCGTGCGAATTCGAGCGCTGCCGCAGCACGATCGCCCGTTTCCGGATTCGCCGAGAGCCGCTCCGCTTGCTCGACGATCGCGTCGTCGAGAAGCTCGTAGTGATCTCCCGGTGTGAAGAGGCAGTCGGTGCCGGGGATGTCGTCCGTGACCAACAGCGCGCCCGAACCGATTGCTTCGAACACCCGCATTGTGATGGGATAGTGCCGCAGACCGCCCTCGTTGAACACCGTCTTCGAGTTGGCGTAGATCTCGGCGAGACGGTTGGCGTCGACCGCTGACTCGATGCACCGACGGTCGGCCGGCATGTCATCCTCAACGGCGGCGACCAACTGCTGCCGCCTTGCGTAGGTGCCGCCCTCACGTCGAATCTGTGCGCCGACGAATCCGATGTCGTACGGCCTGTCCATCCACGGAACGGAGGAGTCGAGAAGTTCTGATGGGTACCCGAAGGGGAACCGGTGGATAGGCACTGGGAAGCGATGGGCGAGGTGCCAGGAGTGGGCAAGCAGCACCGCATGTGCCCCGTAGCGCCGGGTCAAGCGCACGTGTACGGGGGTCGAGTGGTCACCGTGGTGGGCCCAGAAGAGCACGGGAATCCCCGGGTTCTCTCCTCTCACCTCAATGGCGGGATGCGGCGACTCGACGAACACGGCGAAGTCTGTCGCGGGATCGACCTCGCCCCAATCGACGACATCATTGTGATGGTCGATGGTGAAGCCGGCCCGTTCGAGTCCCCGCTCGAGGTAGCGACCGGGGGTTGTCTCCGTCCTCCGATAGGCGAGCAGCACGCGTCGACCCTTGTAGCGATTGGGTTCCGGGTACCACGGCCCCCGGTTGTCTGCATCGGTGTGGTATCCGATGCCCGGACCCGCCGGCGACTCGCTCCACTTCTGGTCGTGCGGAGCCAAGTCCACGAGGTCGCGAGCCCCGACCGATCCCCACTCCGGCATCCGGGCAACCGCCGTTGAATCGTCGGCCGCAGCGTCGACGGCAATCTGGAGTGCGTTTCGCGAGGTGGCGTAGATGAGGTCGGGCTTGGTGGCGATCGTTGCCGCAACGAGCTTCGAACGGTAGATCGCGGTGCGCATTCCGGACGGTTGGAGACGACGTGCCGTCCACTTGATGCGCCCGGAACCTTCCGGGTACCGACTCGCAACCCGCACGAGGCGGATCCCCTCGTCGGGACTCTCACCCTTTCCCCCGCAGACGATGGTGACGGTGTGGCCGGCATCGCGCAGCGTGCGAGCGAGCACACGGATCCGGGGATCGCGGGTGGCGTCCCCGGTGGCAACGAGAGTGATTCGCATGGAACCGATACTAGGAGGCGATCCCGGAGATCACGCGTCCGCACGCTCGGGGTGATCTCCGTCCCAGGCCGGGAGCGTATTCGCCAGGAACACCTCATCGTCGGCGCGCCAGGTCTGATCGGCGGCTCGGCGCGTGTACACGAAGTCCCATCTCGTGTTTGCGAACACGCGAGCCCCAAGCGTGCGAGCTCCGCGCAGGAAGAGCGCATCGACCCGCCGGGGCTTGACGGGGAATCGAACGTCCTCCCAGGCTCGACGCCGGAAGACCATCGACCCTCCGGCCACTGCCCCGTCGACGAATCGCTCTTCGTCGTCGGGCCGCCTGAGCACGGTGACGTCGCTCCCTTGCACATAGGTGTAGTGGGCGGCCTTGCCCACGATCTCAGCGTGGGAGTACTGGAGAGCATCAACGGCATCGGTCAGGAAGCCCGGTCCGTAGTGATCGTCGTCATCGATCTTGGCCAGGATGTCGGCCGATGTGGCGTCCGCTGCGACGTTGAGGCAGGTGCCGAGCGGATGATCCTGGGAGACACCGATGACCTGGAACGGCATCTCTCCGGTTCCGAGGGCGGCGGTCACAGCACCCGTGTCGAATCCGTGACACACGACCACGAGTTCCTTCGCCCCGTACGTCTGATTCGCGAATCGCCGAGCGGCAAGAACCACATCGTCAGGCCTCATCGAAACGAGCAGTCCTGCCACGCGCCGAACCGGTGGCGTGTGGGGAACGCCTGCCCGGTCGAGTAGGCGGTGAGCCATCACCCACGGCGCCCTGCGGCGGTAGGCCCAGCGCCGGGCATGCACCGCTAGTCGGTCCCTGCCATCCTCGGTCTCAGGAACTTCTGCGCCTTCCTCGAGGAGCGGGGTACCGGATGCGGCCGCCGCAACGGCGTCGAGCGTGGCCTCACCTTCCTTGCCATTCCGGCGGTCTCGCATCGGGTTGTGGAGGTCGGGGTCAAAGGTGATGATCTCACCTGGAGGGATCACAACGTCGGCGACAGCCCCGAGCGGCGAATCGGTATCACCGATCACAACGAGCGGCTGGCGCGCATCCAGGTTCGCCCAGGTTTCAATTGCATCGACGACGGCCTCGTCGATCGTCGCGAGCGCAAGCAACTCGACGACGACGGCATCGGCCTCGACGAGCGAGTGCTCATCGATCGACCTCACGTCAGTCTCCTCGAGAACGCGAGTGAGGTGCCAGTCCACAGCCAGCCCGGCGATCCGTACCGCCGGCATGCTGGGGGTCGAGTGGGTAACCGAGGCGACAACGGTCTCCCCAGTGGGCACGACCGGAACCGGTGCCGCCTCTGGGGGGCGGTCGACCGGCCAACTGGGCTTGAACCGGAACCGAGTGCTCTTCTCACGGAGGAAGTCGCGCTCGGCGACAAGACGGTCGATCCGTGCGGTTCGCTCCTCCGCTCGGCTCCGCCAAAGGTCAGCCCGCTCCTGCAGCTCTCCGATACGCCGCTGGGCAGCATCGCGTTCGATGCGTTCGTCGCGAAGCGCCTGCTCGAGTTCTTCGATGCGTCGTTGCTCGTCCACGGGTGGACACGGTACTCCGGTTCTCCTCACTGCCATACTTGCGTCCATGAAAGTTTGCATGTTCGTGAAGAACTCGTTCGAGTACGACGCCCGGGTCACCAAAGAAGCAGCCACCCTCGTCAGCGCCGGCCACGACGTGACGGTGGTCGCGTTGTACGTGCCGAAGGTGACGCCGATGGAGGAAACAACACCGGACGGAATCCACGTCGTTCGTGTTCCCCGCTCGAGTTTCGGCGTCCCGGCGATGAATCAGATGGCGCAGAGGTATGCCGGCTCGATTGAGTCACGCCACGTTCGCCTGACCGGCGAGGCATACAACGAGGCGACCGTCCGTGAGCTCGGCATGCTCTCCGCTCCGTCCACCGACTCGCCCGGTAGCGCGGGCGCCTCATCCACCGTTGCGGTCCGGCCCCCGGACGTACCTCCGGGACCATTCAAGAAGATGTGGGGCAGGATCACCACGCCGATCCTCCGATCGCTCGCTCGCCTTGCTCGGCTGGTGTTCCGGTATGCCAAGGCTCTGCTCGGACAGCAGTCGCAATGGCTGAAGCACAAGGCGATCTATGGCCGGATGATCAACATCGGTGTGAGTTCCGGCGCCGACGTCTTCCACTCGCACGATCTCAACACCCTCAAGATCGGGGCGACCTGCAAGGAGAAGACGGGTTCCAAGCTCGTCTACGACTCGCACGAACTCCATACCGAACGCAACCTCATGACCGATGAGTGGCGGCAGGACGCGATCGCCGAAGAGGGCCACTACCTCTTGCAGGCCGACGCGATGATCGTCGCCAGCCCGTCGTGGATCGAATGGAATCGCAATCTCTACGGCACGATCCCCGATCCGAGCGTTGTTGTCCTCAACGTGCCGGTCCCGACCGAGATCGATCGATCGAAGGACCTTCGCGCGGAACTCGACATCGCACCCAACAAGCGCATCGTCATCTACCAGGGGTCGATCCAGGAGAATCGCGGGATTGAACCCGCCATCGAGGCGGTGACGCAACTCGACGACGTCGTCCTGGTGGTCATTGGATACGGCTACTACCGACCCGTCCTCGAGGACCTGGTCGCAGAACGCGGCCTCGCCGACAAGGTGCTGTTCTTCGGCCCGGTGCCGAACGACGAACTCATCTCCTACTCAGCGTCTGCAGACATCGGACTCGCGAACATCGTGAACTCCTCGGTGTCCTATCACACGTCACTTCCCAACAAACTGTTCGAGTACGCCATGGCCGGCATCCCGGTGATCGGTTCGGACTCGCCTGAAATCGGCAGAGTCGTGAAGGAAGAGCAGATCGGCGAGGTCTGTGATGCAGAAGATGCCGAAGCGCTTGCGGCGGCGATGCGCCGGATCCTCTCGGACCCAGGGCGCTACACGGCAGGTCTCGAGCGCGCTGCGAAACGCTACAACTGGTCGGTTCAGCAGCAGACGCTGATCGACCTCTACGCAGCTTTCGAGGCCGAGTAGCCGCAGCGCTTCATCTAGAAAATTGGGCGGCGGGCCCAAGCATTGACTTGAGTGGGAACCGTTGCGCGTCGATACTCCTTCGAGGTACAACGAACGGAGACGGCGTGACACAGACGGTTCGGCGAACACTGATACTCATTGCACTCCTCGCAATGGTCCTCTCAGCGGCCCCAGCGGCGTCTGCTGCCGAGCCGGAACTCCCCCCTGGTGGGACGTTCCTCGATGACGATCTGCTGGCCGAGGAAGGGTTCATCGAGGCGATCGCCGCCGTGGGAATCACCATGGGCTGTAACCCGCCCTCCAACGACCGCTTCTGCCCCGACAAGATCCTGAGCCGCGGCGAAATGGCTTCGATCTTCGTGAGAGCCCTCGACCTCCCTGCAAGTTCCGCCACCCAGTTCATCGACACAGCCGAATCGCCCCACCGCGGCGATATCGAGGCGCTGGCTGCCGCCGGCATCACCAAGGGCTGCAACCCACCGGCCAACGACCTGTTCTGCCCCGACCGCCGTGTCACCCGTGCAGAGATGGCCGCGTTCATGGTTCGTGCGCTTGGTATCCCGCACGCCGGAGGCGACTACTTCACCGACGACAGCGCGACTGAGTTCGAGGACGATATCGACGCCATTGCGGCCGCCGGAATTACGTCGGGCTGCCGGACCGGCGAATACTGCCCGATCGAGAGCCTCCCCCGTCGCCAGATGGCCGTATTCATGGCCCGGGCCCTCGACCTCACGCCAAACGTACCGCCGGAGCGCCCACCACCGCCGTATCCCCAGGTCGGAAGCGGCAAGCGCATCATCTACTCCAACTCCCAACAGCAGGTTTGGATGATTGACGAGCATGAACAACTCGTCGACACCTACCTGGTTTCAGGCCGCATCGGCATCCCCCACCTCGGTACCTACAAGGTGTACTCGAAGTCCGTGAACGCCTGGGCCCCGTACGGCGGCATCACCATGAAGCACATGGTGCGATTCGTCCGCCCCGGCACATGGGGAAACCAGTGGGCGTACGGGTTCCACTCGATCCCGCGCTACTCGAACGGGAATCCACTGCAGACCGAGGCCCAACTCGGGACACACCGCTCGGGCGGCTGTGTCCGACAGGCCGACGCGAAGGCTGCAGCGCTCTACGCGTGGGCGGAGATCGGAACCGTCGTCCACGCCATTCGTTGACGTCGGACCGAGCCAGCACGCGACCCGACGAATCGGGTTGGGTGTCCGCAGGAACGGTCCTGACGAACCACCCGATCTCGAGCTGCAAACGCGAGCCTACGAACCGAGGTCGATACAGACGACTCTGGCGGAACCGGTCCGCGTCTTCGTGTCCGACATGTTTCTGATCCCTATGTGCCGGCTGACGTCGGGAACACCGGATTCCGTGTAGGGACCGTTGGCGAGAACCTCAATGTCGCGCTCTGCCTCTCTGATGCCTGGAAGGGCATGCTCACCGCTCAACCCGTAGCCACCGCCTGTGGTGACATCCCCCGTGGTGCACTCGACGAGGACTGCGGTTGAACTATTCGGCGGAATCGCAAAGTTCTCGTACACGCCGTACACGTTCACGACACCCGGGGGACCGGCAGGACCAGTGGGACCGGCAGGACCGGTCTGTCCGACAAGATCCGAAGCAGACATCCCCTCGACCGTCGCAGCGTCAACGACTTGGCTGGTGGCAAGTCGGTGCATGAACGCTGCCATCTGTTCGCGTGTGACGTTGTCGCCCGGGCAGTAGCGATCGTTGACTTGCAGATTGCAGCCGAGGGTGATGCCGTTGTCTTTCATCCATTGGATGCCGGCAACGAACACGCTGTCGTCTGCGACATCGGTGAATCCCGCATCCGCGACCGCCGCGATTGGCACAAGGACCGCGAACACCACACCGGCTATCAAGAGAAGCCTTCTCCCTCGACGTTTCATGGGCGTGCTCCCTTCACGACGGACGGAGGCTTCTGGCCCCCTCCTCCTTGTTGTCACACGCCGCCTGCCGGCGGTCTAGACGGAGAAGGTCCCATCGATCCCACGGTGCGCGAGAGGCTCGGTGCCCGTATCGGTAATCCTCCTGTTGAATGTGCCATCTGCCGATGAGGATCACAGACATGCAACGGTACGGACGATCGGTCACGAAGCGTCGACGCTGGCGCTCGCTTCGTGGCGCGCTGATCCTGATCAGTGCCGCCCTGGTCGTGAGCACGCCCAACGCCGTTGCGGCCGAGGCCCTCGGCGACGACATCATCGACGCCATCCCATTCGGACCAACCGAGACCTACGACCTCCTTGCGCCGCAGACTGAAGAAGCCGGTGATCCGCTCGGTCTTCTCCTCTACCCGGAAGAGACCCGCAGGTACACGCTCGGTCACGACGTATTCGAGGTTTGGTCGTGTCCCGATTCTGGTCCGGTTCCATACACGGCATCGACATTCGCCGCGGAAGCGGAGGTGCGCATGACCGCGTACTACTCCTGGCTCTCGGAAGGCAGATACGACCCCGATTTCATCGTCGGCGGGACCGTGCCGACCGGTCAGAACTGCTCTACATGGGCTGCATCTCACGCGACCGGGAGTTCGAACGCGGCGCTCATCATTCGCGCCGGTGGCGGCGGATATGCTGGACCCGGCTATGTCTGCCCGGGGTCATCTGCCTCGTGCCCTACAACGTACCCGGCCAACCTGCGACAGGGCAATGTCGGAGTCTCGAGCGTCCCGTGGTCAGCGCTCGCCCACGAGATGGGTCACATGATCTCGTGGCCGCACTCGTACACGGGAGCGTCCGCCTCGGAGTACGACAACGCCATTGATTCCATGTCCGGGAACTACGGAATGTGGTTGGATGGCGGCTGGACCCACTGGGGTACGTACCCGGACCCCTATGCCACCATCGCGATCAATCGGTATGCCGCCGGGTGGATCGATGTCGGCGATGTTGCCGTATGGAATGGCCACACCACGACTATCCCCCTTGGTACCGTCGGATCACCCGGCTTCCAGGCCATTGTCATCGGCGAAGGATCCCGTTACTTCGTCCTCGGCGGCCGGGTGTCGTCGGTCGACGACCCGTTCGAGTCTGCGTGGAATGGAGTCGAGGTCTATGAGATACCCCGCTGCGATTCATGCTGGGGTCTCGATCGTCGAACAGTCCCCAAGCCACCCGTTCCGTTCGTGACATCGGATCTTGGCTCGTACTCACAGCCGCTGGGCCACGTGCTGGGGGTTGGCTCATCGATCACCCTTGGGGATGCGGAGATCACGGTCGCCGGCCGGTCGGGCGACATCTTCACCGTTGTGCTCGCAGGCGAGGAACCTCCCGATCCTGACTCGCCGCTGGCAGCGGCCACATTCTCGGATGTTCCTGCGACCCACACGTTCTTCGGCGACATCGAGTGGATGGCGGCCGAGGGCATCACCAAAGGATGCAACCCGCCGTCGAATAGCCGGTTCTGCCCGGACACGAGCGTCACCCGGGGGCAGATGGCGGCGTTCTTGAACCGAGCGCTCGGGCTGCCGTCGACGACGACCGACTTCTTCGTCGATGACAGCGGTTCGGTATTCGAAGACGACATCAACCAGCTTGCGGCCGCCGGGATCTCGAAGGGCTGCAATCCGCCGGCCAACGACCGGTTCTGCGGCGACACCCGCCTGACGCGGGGGCAGATGGCGGCGTTCCTTGCCAGAGCAATGAGCTTGACCGACAGTGGGGAAGGCGATCTCTTCGTCGATGACGACGGCAGCATCTTCGAGACCGACATCGACCGCCTTGGTACCGCCGAGGTGACGAGAGGCTGCAATCCGCCGACCAATACCCGCTTCTGCCCCGATAGTCCGGTCACCCGCGCTCAGATGGCGGCGTTCCTCCGCCGTAGCCTCAACTGAGTCGTTTCGACCAACGGCGCCTATCCTCAGCGGCAATGCCAGACATCGACCGCCGCTATCTCTACATAGGGATCCCCATCGCCGCCATCGTGCTGGTCCTGATCGGATTCGGAATCGGACGCGCCACGAGTGGGGGCGAAGCGGATTCTTCTGCGTCGGCGACGACGCTGGCAACCGGGGACTCCGCAACCAGCTCGACCACCGGCGAGTCCGTCCCAGAGACGACGCTCGCTCCGAGCACCACGATCGTCGGTGACCCGTCGGCCGCGCTGCCCCCGAAGAGCGAACTCCCTGAGGGCGGCATCCCCGAGTACGGCACACCCGACGCCCGCGAATCACTCCTCGTCGGACTCGTCGAATCCGGTGTGACCGGAGGAACCCGTGAAGGCGTACTCGCCACCGCCGACCACGTTTGCTACAACCTCGAACGCCTCGAGGCCCAGGGTCAGACGCCGGCGTTCGCCGTCCGCGTCGTCTGGAACGAGTCCCTTCTCGAACTCGAGTCGCAGGACCTCGCCGCCTTCGCAGCCGTGTTCTCAGCCGCGCCCTACTACGTCTGCCCGGACTCCATCGAGTACGGCGCCGAAGTCGCCTACTGGCTCGGGTACTGAGAGAGTCGCCGGTCGCCAGTCGCCAGATTCTCTGTGTCAGCTCCGGTTTCTGTCACACGTGGGGGATAGGTTGTGGGTATGGGACACCACGATCTCGCCACCGCAACGATCGAGCAGCGACTCCTCGAAGATGAGGCTGTGATCGCCCGACATCGTGCCTCGCAGATGTCGCTGTTGCGTGAACTCGATCGGCGTCAGGTCGCGACACGTGACGGGTATCGGTCCCTCCAAGAATGGGCGGCGGGGAGGATGGACCTGGCCCGCGAGACTGCCGGGATGCTCGTCACGACCGCACTGCGCCTCGACGACCTCCCCGATGTTGACGCAGCGGTCGCTGCGGGTGTGATTGGCTTCGATCGGGCCGCCGCCGTGTCGCGTCTCGCGGGCCGTGACAACAGCCTGGATCTGTTGAGTGAGGCGGCGGGGTATGACATTGACGGGATCCGGGCCCTGACGGCGAAGCGGCGCAGGATGACGCGCCTTGACGAGATCCGGTCGTTTGAGGAACGCTACGTGTCGATCCAACCGAACCTCGACGAATCAGCCTGGCGCCTCACCGGGCAACTCCCCGGCTTTGCAGGCCGCACTGTTGTCGAAGCCCTCGAAACCAGAGGCGACA
>Ga0316197_10002687_pt1 | contig 12677 bp, 12 predicted proteins | sample OudBiesiAoxic_MG_FD_204939 | JGI IMG/M metagenome (GOLD analysis project Ga0316197, IMG submission 204939) | Coastal sediment microbial communities from Oude Bieten Haven, Netherlands - site A oxic | ecosystem: Environmental > Aquatic > Marine > Coastal > Sediment | place: Netherlands...
TGCAAAGAACCTTGAGGTCACGGACCTGCGCTGGATGCCGGAGGATGGGTTTTCGATTGGCCGTTTGCGGATCGAGCTTCTGTCGGGCCTGACCGTCGCTTTGGCACTGGTGCCCGAGGCGGTGGCCTTTGCCTTTGTTGCGGGTGTGCATCCGCTGGTGGGCCTTTATGCGGCGTTTCTGGTCGGTCTGATCACTGCGCTGATTGGCGGGCGTCCGGGTATGATCTCTGGCGCAACCGGGGCATTGGCAGTGGTCATGGTGGCACTGGTATCACAGCACGGCGTTGAATACCTCTTTGCAACCGTCATTCTGATGGGGTTGTTGCAGGTCTTTGCAGGCGTCATGCAATGGGGCAAGTTCATCCGACTGGTGCCGCATCCGGTGATGCTGGGCTTTGTGAACGGCTTGGCAATCGTGATTTTCCTGGCGCAGTTGAGCCAATTCAAAGTGCCCGGCACGATGGTCGATACGGGGCATGGCATGGGCGGCGGCGAATGGCTGTCCGGCACGCCTCTGTACCTGATGCTGGCGCTGGTCGGTGCGACGATGGCGATCATCTGGGTGATGCCGCGCATCACCAAGTTCATTCCCGCCCCGCTTGCGGGCATCGGGATCGTCGCCGCGCTTGTTATTTTTACCGGGATGGACGTTCCTCGGGTCGGTGATCTGGCCTCGATCGAGGGTGGGCTGCCGATGCCGCATATCCCCTTTGGCGAGGGACTTGGCCTCTATGGGACGGCGCTGGCACCTTTAACGCTGGAGACCCTTTGGATTATCCTGCCCTACGCCGTGATCCTTGCCGCCATTGGCCTGATTGAATCTCTGCTGACGTTGAACCTTGTCGGCGACATGACCAACACCCGTGGCGGGGCAAGCCAGGAATGCGTGGCGCAGGGTGTCGCCAACACGGTGACGGGGTTCTTTGGCGGCATGGGCGGCTGTGCGATGATCGGCCAGTCGATGATCAACGTCAAATCTGGCGGGCGCACGCGGGTTGCGGGCATTGCGGCGGCGGTGTTCCTGCTGCTGTTCATCCTTGTCGGTGCGCCGGTGATTGAACAGATCCCGCTGGCAGCACTTGTGGGCGTGATGTTCATGGTCGTGATCGGCACCTTCGCGTGGAATTCGCTGACCATCCTGCGCAAGGTGCCGCTGACGGACGCCTTCGTGATCCTGCTGGTGACCGTGGTCACGGTCTACGAAGACCTTGCCGTGGCAGTGGTGGTTGGCGTGATTGTGTCGGCGCTGGCCTATGCGTGGAACAACGCGCGCCGCATCCACGCCAAGACCTATGAGACGCCGGAAGGGGCCAAGGTCTATCAGGTACAAGGCCCGTTGTTCTTTGGGTCGTCAGACGGTTTTACAGAGCTTTTCGACGTGGCCAACGATCCGTCCCGCGTGGTCGTGGATTTCGCTGACAGCCGGGTGGTGGATCAGTCAGCCCTGCAGGCGATTGAGGCAATAGCGGGCAAATACGAGGCTGCAGGCAAGCGGCTTGAGCTGCGCCATCTGAGCCGCGATTGCCACCGGTTGCTGCAAAAGGCAGGCCATCTGATGGTGGATAGTGACGATGATCCCGACTACGAGCTGGCGGTCAATTACCAGGTCCGTACCGGAGTGCTGGGCGGGCACTAAACACGCCGGACACTGGAATTGTCTGCTGGCAATTCCAGTGTCCGCACGATTTCAAGCACTTCTGATTTGATTAATCCTGCGCGCTTTGAGCGATGATTCCGTTCACCTTTTTTACGTCGCGATCAATCATCCGGACGCGTCATCTCGAACACTTCACGCACCCGCGTGTAATCGCGATAGCCCAGCCGTGACAGCGGCTCGTAGCGTGTGACGTCAAAGCGTCCGTCCACCATGCAGTCATCGCGCAGGTGCACGCCGATCACCTCGCCAAAGACGACATAGTTTGCCTCTCCCTCGATCTTGACGATCTGTGTCATGCGGCATTCAAGGCTGGCGGGCGCATTTGCCACGCGGGCGCAGTTGATCGTGTCGCAGTCGGCTTTCTCGACCCCGGCGTGGGCGAATTCGTCCGCATCATGGGGCAGGGTGGCCGAGGAGGCATTCATCGCGTCACGCGCGGCGTACTCCACGATGTTGGCACAGAACACGCCCGTCTCGCGGATATTGGCCACGCTGTCCTTGGTGCCATCCACGTCTTCTTTGATACCGGTTGAGGAGAACATGACCTGTGGCGGCACATAGGCCACCCCGTTGAAGAAGGAATAGGGTGCCAGATTGTCATGACCTGCCGCATCGCGGGTCGAGATCCAGCCGATGGGCCGGGGTGTCACGATGGCGTTGAAGGGGTTATGTGGCAGGCCGTGGCCTTCGGAGGGACGATAAAACATCTGAGGTCCTTTGTTAATTTGCACCCATGGCTACCCCCATGATAGGGCGGATGCCACCGCAAACCAGAAAGCAACGGCCTTTGTACCATCTGACCCCCGAAGAACCCGCAGACTACTGGGAGGTCGAGGCGCTTTATGACACCTGTTTTGCGCCCGGACGCGAGGCGTTGTCGTCCTATCGTCTGCGCGATGGCATCCCCCCGGTTGAAGGGCTGAGCCATGTCGCGCGGGATTCCGACGGGATCCTTGCCGGGGCTATTCGGTATTGGCCGGTACGGATCGGTACGTTCGATGCATTGCTGCTGGGGCCGGTGGCGGTTCACCCGACACGGCAGGGCGAAGGGCTGGGACGCGCGTTGATCGAGGAAAGCCTGCGCCATGCGGGGCCATTGGGATGGGACCGGGTCATGCTGGTGGGTGACGCGCCCTATTACAATCGTTTTGGTTTTGAGCGTCTGGAGGGCGTCATCATGCCACCACCGACCAACCCCGAGCGGGTGCTGGGGCGGGCCCTGAAACCCGGTGCGTGGGATGGGGTCAAAGGCGAGGTTCGGCGCTGGGTGGATTGAACTTGGTTCCGCATCCCCCCACATTGGGGGCAACGAAAGGACGCGCCTGATGGATATTGAGACCACATTGCCCGCCAAGATCGACGTCGATGCGCAGTTGGACGCTTTGGCACGGCGCTACAAAGGGGCAGGCGGTATCGGTATTTCCGTTCTCAACGTGATCGGCGGGTCTGCAGAGAATCTCATCGACCAGCTGCCCCAAGGGGTGCGCGGCAATCTTGAAAAGGCGACTGTTGCCGCCCTTAACCAGGCGATGCGGGCGGCGCATTCAAGCCGCGCCGTCGTGCCGGACCAGAAAAGCTGGCTCAACCAGGCGGTGACAACGGCGATGGGCGCGGCAGGCGGCGCAGGCGGTCTGCCCACGGCGCTGGCGGAATTGCCCGTGACGACGACGTTGCTGTTGCGGGTCATTCAGGGTGTCGCGGTTGAACATGGGTTTGATCCGGATGCGGAAAATGTTCAGTTCGACTGTGTGCAGGTTTTTTCTGCTGCGGGGCCTTTGTCGGGTGATGATGGTACAGACCTTGGATTTCTGTCTGCCCGCGTGGCGTTATCAGGCAAGGCCATGCAGGCGGTAATTCACAAGATCGCGCCCAGATTGGCCGTTGTGCTGGGTCAGAAGCTTGCCGCACAAGCGGTGCCGGTTTTGGGGGCTGTTGCAGGGGCGGCGACGAATTACGCCTACACCAGCTATTATCAGGACATGGCGCATGTGCACTTTGGCCTGCGCAAGCTGGCGATTGACGCCGATGTCTCGCATCGCGAGTTGCTGGTGCAACTGGGCGAGAAGATGGGGCGGCCCATCCTCAAGGGCTGACGCCTAGCGTCCAATGCTGCCCGGTGCCACGCTGGTGGCTTTGAGGATCGCATAGCAGCGCATACCGGTGGTCAAGCCAAGCTCCGCCACCGCCCGTCGCGTGACACGTGCCAACAGGCGGTCGTCGCCTGCGCGCAGCGCGATGGCGGCACCCGGTCCGTCGCCTTGATGCACATCCTGAATAATAACAGGCATCACATTTACTGCCGATAGTCCTTCGGGCTTGTTCACCGAAAGCATCACATCCTGCGCCAGCACCCGCAGGCGTACCTTTGTACCGGGTTGGGCCTGAACACCCGGCAGGTGCAGATCGCCGCCACTGCTGCGCAGTTGGGTCAGCCCATCCGTGGCATGGGTCAACACTTCGGCCTCGATAACGGCTCCCGCCTCGCGCACTCCCAAAAGGGGAACCGCTGCCGGGTCTGCCATCACGTCATACAGGGGGCCATGGGCCTGCACCCTGCCGTCCTTGAGCAGCACAAGCGTATCGGCCAGTCGGGCGATTTCGTCGACGGCGTGGCTGACATAAAGGATCGGCAGGCCCAGAGGCCCGTCGCGCAGGCGTTCGAGGTAGGGAAGTATTTCCTGTTTGCGCGGGCCATCAAGGCTGGCAAGTGGCTCATCCATCAACAGCATTTGCGGCTTGGCAAGCAAGGCCCGGCCAATTGCGGCACGTTGCTTCTCACCGCCCGACAGGGTGGCGGGCATGCGGTTGAGCAGCGCAGATAGGCCCAGAAGATCGGTCACATCGTCAAGGCTGGCGCCTTTTGCCGAGGCAGGGGCATAGCGCGTGCCGAATGTCAGGTTCTCGCGTACATTGAGGTGCGGAAACAGCCGGGCATCCTGAAACACATAGCCAAAGCGGCGTGCAGCAGGCACAACGAAGGCTTTGGCCGTGCTGTCAAAAAGGGGATGGCCATTCAGGGTGACATGGCCCGCGTCGGGCGCAAAAAGGCCCGCGACCGCATTGATGATGGTCGTTTTGCCCGCCCCGGACTGGCCAAACAGGGCTGTGATGCCTGGCCCCGCGTCAAAGGCTACATCAAGATCGAAAGTGCCAAACCGGTGGCGAATATGCACCGACAGCGTCATGCGCCCGCAATCCTCGCGGCCACGCGCCGCGCCAGTGCCTCTGAAATGAGCACTGCGCCTATGGCGACGACGCTGGCCATCATGACCATCGCGATGGCCTGATTTTCTCCGCCCGGTATCTGCAATGCCGCCCAGATCGCGCTGGGCAGGGTTTGCGTCTGGCCGGGGATGTTGGCGACAAAGGTGATAGTGGCCCCGAATTCGCCCATCGCCTTGGCAAAGCCCATCACCGCCCCGGCAAGGATACCGGGAGCAATCAGGGGCAGGGTGACCCGTCCGAAAATAGCAATGCGTGGCGCACCAAGGGTGGCGGCGGCTTCCTCCAGCTTTGGGTCTACGGCTTCGATGGCAAGGCGCATGGCGCGCACCATAAGGGGGAACCCCATGATGATTGCGGCCAATACCGCCCCGCTCCAGTGAAAGGCGAGTGTGATCCCGATGCTGTCCAACGCCCGGCCCAACGGTGCGTTGCGGCCAAATCCCATCAACAGCAGGTACCCGGTCACCACCGGGGGCAGGACCAGCGGCAAATGGACCAGCGCGCTGAGCAGGCTCTTGCCCCAGAAGTCACGTCGCGCCAGAATCCATGCGATCCAGAGCGCCAGTGGCACGGCAAGGACCGTCGCCCAGCACGCGACCCAAAGCGACAGGCGCAGGGCCTCCCATGCTGCGGCGTCTGACGTCATTGGATCACCGCTTGAAAGCCGTGTGCGGTAAAGATGAGACCTGCTTGCGGGCTTGTGAGCGCGTGCAGGAATGTCTTGCCCACAGGTGTGAGGGCAGCAGCCGGGTATGCGATGGTGTCGTGATCCGATGCAGGGGCGTGCCAAAGCACTTTCACGGCAGGTTCAGCAACCGCGTCGGAGGCATAGACGATCCCAAGGGGGACCGCGCCCCGTGTAACAAAGGCCAGTGCGGCGCGGACGTTGTCCGTCTCGGCAAGGCGGTCTTTGACCTCATCCCACAGCCCGGCGGCCTCAAGCCACTGGCGCGCATAGGTACCTGCCGGCACCGCGTCGCGGTGACCGATGGCAAGGCGGCCCGTTGCAAGCCGGGCGGGTAGGTCATTCAATTCGGCCAGCGGTTCTGCGTCCTTTGGGCCGATCAGGACGAGCGTGTTTGCGGCAACCGGCTGCGGCGCTTCGATGATGTGCGTGCCCTGTTCGACAAGCCAGTCCATCCAGAGCGTGTTGGCCAGGACCACCACATCCGCAGGTGCCCCCGCCGCAATCTGGCGTGCGATGGTGCCAGAACCTCCGAAGGACAGGCTCACGTCGCCGGGATAGGCTTGGGCGATCTCTTCCAGAGCGCCGCGCAGGCTGGCTGCGGCAAAGACCGTCACGCGCTCCTTGGCCATCGCGGCCAAGGGCAGGCAGCTCAGAAACCAGATCAAAAATGCGGCAATCCGTGTCATTGGCGGCACTATTAGCGATGCACCTGAGCCGCACAAGCGCAATGGTGTGGCTCATATGCTTGCGCTTGGCAGGACTGCGGGCCATGGTGCCGCCAAAAGCCCTGTTTACAAGCGGTCCATGGTCAAGCAGCCTCCCCTTTCCCTGAACGGTGCCCGAAAAGGCGATGTGCGCACACAGTTTGCTGCCCTGTGCTACCGCGTGCGGCGGGGCAAGGTGCAAGTGCTGTTGATTACCTCGCGCGGGGCGAAACGGTGGATCGTTCCCAAGGGGTGGCCGATGGAAGGCAAGACCCCTGCCGCCTCTGCCGCGCGGGAGGCATGGGAAGAGGCGGGGGTCACCGGGAAAGCCGATGAAAACTGCCTTGGCGTCTATTCCTACGCCAAGAGCGTCGGGGCCATGGATGATCTGCCCTGCGTTGCCATGCTGTATCCTGTGCTGGTGAAATCATTGGCCAAGAAGTTTCCCGAAAGCGGGCAAAGGCGCAGGCGCTGGGTGTCGCGCAAAAAGGCCGCACGGCTGGTTGAGCAACCCGATCTGGCGCGCCTGATCCTGAATTTCGAGCCTCGGGGTAAACGGCTGCGTTCTTGACCTTGGACAGTTTGAAGCCCATCTGTGATATAGCCATGTCAATCACCAGAACTTGCATAGATGATCCAGTACACGCTCAAATGTGATCAAGGGCACCACACCGAAAGCTGGTTCCAGTCCGCCGCTGCCTATGATGCGTTGGAACGGGCGGGGCATTTGTCCTGTGGAATTTGCGGCAGCGCGGACGTGTCCAAAGCGCTGATGGCGCCGCGCGTCAAGACAGCAACAGATGATGTGGCGCCGACCACCCCGATGCTGCAGAACCCGACGGACGATATTCAAAAAGCACTAAGCGCCCTACGGGAGCAAGTTGAGAGCAACTCTGACTACGTCGGCGACAAGTTCGCCTCGGAAGCCCGCGCGATGCATCTGGGCGAAAAGCCAGAACGTTCGATATACGGTGAAGCTCGGCTGGATCAGGCCAAGGAACTGATTGAAGACGGTGTGCCCTTGATGCCGTTGCCGTTTCGGCCCAAACAGAAGCTGACCTGACCAAAGAAAGTGTCGATATGACTGTTTTGATCACCGGGGCCACCCGTGGCATTGGCGCGGGCCTTGCCGAGAAATACCGCGAGATGGGGCAGGAGGTGATCGGCACGGGACGATCCGTTGCGGCGCAAATCCAGCTTGATGTGACCCACCCGGCGAGCCATCGCGAGATGGCGGAGGCGTTGGGCGAGACGGCGATTGATCTGCTGGTGTGCAATGCTGGCGTCTATCTGGATAAGAGCAATGATCTGGCTACTGGCTATGGTGCCGATCTTTGGGCGCAGACCTTTGCTACGAATGTGACTGGCGTCTTCCTGAGCATTCAGGCCCTGCTGCCGCATTTGCGCCGGGCGGGCTCTTCGAAGATTGCCATCATCTCATCGCAGATGGGGTCGGACACGACCGCACCGGGCGGCAGCTATATTTACCGCGCGTCCAAGGCGGCGGCGCTCAATCTGGGGCGCAATCTGGCCACCGATCTGAAATCCGAAGGCATTGCCGTTGGGATCTATCATCCCGGCTGGGTGCAGACCGACATGGGCGGCGGGGCCGCGGATATCACAACCGATGAAGCGGTTGCGGGGCTTGTCGCGCGGTTTGATGCGCTGAGCCTTGAGACGACGGGCTGTTTCGAGACCTGGGATGGGCGTGCGCATCCGTTCTAAGGGCACTTTAGGGCCATCTATTAGATCGGACGCCTTATTCTGGTGAGGTTCCGTCTCACAGGTCAAAGGTTTCACAGCCAAAAAGAGGTGCATGCTTGCCCTTGGCACGGGTTGCGCGTAAAGGGCGCGTGACAAAAGAGGGCGCGTGAATATGCCAGTTCTTGTGATGAAATTCGGTGGCACTTCGGTGGCCACGCTGGACCGGATCCGCCGTGCGGCCAAGCGCGTGGGTGTTGAGGTGGCCAAAGGCTATGACGTGATTGTCATCGTTTCGGCCATGTCGGGCAAGACCAACGAGCTGGTCGGCTGGGTCAATGAGACCTCTCCCATGTATGACGCGCGCGAATATGATGCGGTTGTGTCCTCGGGTGAGAATGTCACCGCAGGTCTGATGGCGTTGACCCTGCAGGAAATGGACGTGCCGGCGCGGTCCTGGCAGGGCTGGCAGGTGCCGGTCAAGACCACCAGCGCGCATTCGGCGGCCCGGATCGAGGAAATTCCGTCCGAAAACATCACGGCCAAGTTTGCCGAGGGCATGAAGGTTGCCGTGGTGGCCGGTTTTCAAGGCGTCAGCCCTGAGGGCCGGATCACGACGCTGGGGCGGGGCGGGTCGGATACGACCGCCGTGGCCTTTGCCGCCGCTTTCGACGCGGAGCGTTGTGATATCTACACCGACGTGGACGGGGTCTATACCACTGATCCACGGGTAGAGGCGAAAGCGCGCAAGCTCGACAAGATCGCCTTTGAAGAGATGCTGGAGCTGGCCTCGCTTGGTGCGAAGGTCTTGCAGACACGTTCCGTTGAGTTGGCCATGCGCTACAAGGTCAAGCTGCGCGTGCTGTCGAGTTTTGAAGAACAATCGGACGATGCCGGAACGCTCGTGTGCGATGAGGAGGAAATCATGGAAAGCAATGTGGTTGCAGGCGTGGCGTTCAGCCGCGAGGAAGCCAAGATGACGCTGGTATCGGTCGCGGACCGTCCGGGCATCGCGGCGACGATTTTCACCGCGTTGTCAGATGCGGGCGTGAACGTGGACATGATCGTTCAGAACATTTCGGAAGAAGGGCGCACCGATATGACGTGGTCCTGCCCTGTCGATCAGGTCAAACGCGCGGAAAAGGCGATGGCTGAGGCCAAAGATGGCGGCGTGATCAACTTTGCCGAAATGCTGGCGGATACAGATGTGGCGAAGGTGTCCGTCGTTGGCATCGGGATGCGCAGCCACACGGGCGTGGCGGCAAAGATGTTCAAGGTTCTGTCGGACGAGGGTATCAACATTCAGGTCATCACCACATCCGAGATCAAGATCTCGGTCCTGATCGACCGCAAGTACATGGAACTGGCCGTGCAGGCGCTGCATGACGCGTTCGAGTTGGACAAGGCATCTTAGTTAGGCTGAGGTCGTCTTTGGTCTTCGGACCACGAGGTAGATTGGCAAGCCCAGCATGGATGTGAGCAGGATAACCAATGCCCATCCCTGCGCGTTCATGCCGCGTGATTTTGCATCTTTGAACGTCCAGTAAGTGGCGACGATTGAGACCACGAAGATGAACACGAAGGGCATTAGGAGCGCTCCTTGAATAGGGTCGGGGTGACATTCGTTTAGTTGGATATGGTCATTGGTTGGTCAGTCGCAAAGACGTCCTGTGAAAAAGCTGCAAGCCAAGGTGGTATGCCCTGATTTTGAGCGAATGACTTTCAACCTGTAATTGTTGTTGCCAGACGCCAATCTGTCGTTTCGCTTTTACACTCTGTGTGGTCTAAGCTGAAAGCGGTTCACAAGGGGACAGGCCAGAATGGCTGAACGGACAGAAACAGAGAGCCGCAAGCTGTTGGGCAGGCTCCGCGATGCGATGGCCGGGGATGATCCGGGGCAGGAACGGCTGAACGAGATCACGCACCTGATCGCGTCCTCCATGGGCTGCGAAGTGTGCTCCATTTATCTGTTTCGCGATGAGGACACGCTTGAGCTTTGTGCGACAGAGGGTCTGAACCCTGAAGCGGTACACCAGACACGGATGAAAATGGGCGAGGGCCTTGTTGGTCGCGTCGCCAAACGGCGCAGTGTCGTCAACACACCAGACGCGCCACAGGCACCCGGTTTCCGTTATATGCCGGAAACGGGTGAAGAGATTTACTCCAGCTTTCTGGGTGTGCCCATCCAGCGGCTGGGAGAAACACTGGGCGTGCTTGTCGTGCAGTCCAAAAGTGCCCGCGAATTTTCCGCCGATGAGATCTATGCGCTGGAAGTGGTGGCGATGGTGCTGGCAGAGATGGCAGAATTGGGAGCCTTCGTCGGTGAAGGCGCAGCCATGTCGGCGCGTCATTCACAACCTGTGCTGATGCGCGGTACCGTAGGGCAGGAGGGTGTTGCCGAAGGACATGTGTGGCTGCATGAGCCGCGCGTTGTGGTTTCAAACCCCATTGCCGATGACCCCGTTCGCGAGGAAGAGAGGCTGACCGAGGCGGTTGAGCAACTGCGCGTAAGTGTCGATCAGATGCTGAACATGGCACAAGGCGACAAGGACCAGCAGCAGGTGATCGAGACCTACCGTATGTTCGCCAATTCCAAGGGCTGGATGCGGCGAATGTGCGAGGACATCAAGAGTGGCCTGTCCGCCGAGGCTGCTGTGGAGAAAGAGCAGTCGCTGGCCCGTGCCCGGATGAGCCAGTCGACTGATGCCTATCTTAGGGACCGGCTGAGCGATCTTGACGACCTGTCCAACCGTCTGCTGCGCATCCTGACCGGCCAAGGGAACGACACGGGCGCTGAGATGCCTGCTGATCCCATTCTGGTGGCCAAGAACATCGGCCCTGCAGAGCTGTTGGAATATGGCCGCAGCCTTAAGGGAATCGTATTGGAAGGTGGTTCGGTCGGGTCACATGCGGCGATCGTGGCACGCGCACTGGCGATCCCGCTGGTGGTCCATTCAAACCGCATCACCAATGAAGCGTTGAACGGTGATCACATCATGGTCGACGGTGAACAGGGCATCGTGCATTTGCGGCCGGATGACATGGTGGCCTCGGCCTTCCGCGAAAAGATCGCGATGCATGCCGCCGCGCAAGTGCGTTATGCCTCGATCCTTGATTTGCCAGCGCAGGCGAAATGCGGCACCTTGATTTCGCTGAACATGAACGCGGGACTGATGGCCGATCTGCCTTCGCTTGGCAGTTCGGGTGCCGAAGGCGTGGGGCTGTTCCGCACCGAGCTGCAATTCCTCGTACGCAACCAGATGCCCAAACGGTCTGAGTTGTCGGCGCTTTATGCGCGCGTGTTAGACGCGGCGGGGGGCAAGCGGGTGGTGTTCCGCACGCTTGATATCGGATCCGACAAAGTGCTGCCCTACATGAAGCCCAATGATGAGCCGAACCCGGCGCTGGGCTGGCGTGCGATCCGGGTGGGATTGGACAAGCCCGGCATCATGCGGATGCAGTTACAGGCGCTGATCCGGGCGGCCAATGGTCGGCCGCTGACGGTGATGTTCCCTTTCGTGGCACAGTTCGAGGAATTCCGCGCAGCACGCCTTGAGGTGGACAAGACGCTTGCCCGTGAGCAAAAACTGGGTCATGTGCTGCCCGAAAAGGTTGAGGTGGGTGCGATGCTTGAAACACCAAGCCTTGCTTTTGCACCGAAAAAATTCTTCGAAGAGGTCGAATTTCTGTCGATTGGCGGCAATGACCTCAAGCAGTTCTTCTTTGCAGCAGACCGCGAGAACGAGCGGGTGCGGCGGCGCTATGACACTCTGAATGTGAGCTTCCTGACTTTTCTGCAAGGGATTGTTCAGCGATGCGAAGACACCACCACACATCTGTCGTTCTGTGGTGAGGATGCGGGTCGCCCGGTTGAAGCGCTGTGTTTTGCAGCCATCGGTTTTCGCAACCTTTCCATGCGCCCGGCCTCTATCGGACCGGTGAAAAGCCTGTTGCGGCGATGCAATCTGGAAGAGGTGCGAGAGATCATCAACGCAGCCCGCGACCGTGGAGAAATGTCGGTACGCGCGGACGTGATGGCCTACGTAAAGGCGCAGCACCAGAGTTGAGGCAAGGCTTTTTAGCCTGGGCGGATCTGCCCATCGCGGTTGATCTCTCTCAATATCCGCGACCTCGGATGTCGTAAGGTTATGTGGCTATGGATACTCTTGTTTCAACCGACTGGCTTGCGCGCCACCTGTCTGAGCCTGATCTGGTCGTGCTTGACTGCTCTGTCCGGACAGAGGCGGATGACACCTCGATGCGTAATATCAGCGGGAGCGCAGACTACCTGAAGGGTCACATCCCAACGGCAGGTTTCGCGGACCTCAAAGCAGACTTGTCGGACACGGCAAGTGCCGTTGAATTTGCGCCGCCGAGCCCGACCGCGTTCTGTGATGCGATGGGAAGGCTTGGCGTGGGAGATGATACACGCGTCGTACTCTACGACAATTCCTATGGTGCATGGGCCGCGCGCGTGTGGTGGATGCTGAGGTGGGTTGGGTTCAATCAGGCAGCTTTGCTGGATGGCGGGCTGTCACTCTGGAAGGCGGAAGGCAGGGCGGTCTCAACTGATGCGCCCGTCCATCCGCTGCGCAACCTCACGCCAAAGCTCCAGTCGCGACTGATTGCTGACAAGGCCGAGGTCAAGGCGGCACTTGAGACGCCTGATGTCACGTTGATTGATACTTTGCCGCAACCGTTT
>Ga0316197_10002689_pt1 | contig 12676 bp, 15 predicted proteins | sample OudBiesiAoxic_MG_FD_204939 | JGI IMG/M metagenome (GOLD analysis project Ga0316197, IMG submission 204939) | Coastal sediment microbial communities from Oude Bieten Haven, Netherlands - site A oxic | ecosystem: Environmental > Aquatic > Marine > Coastal > Sediment | place: Netherlands...
GAGATCGTTATGACTGCCATTTTTGCATTTCCTAAGAAGAAAATTGGTTTACCCAATAATTATGATAGATATCGTAACGGCTACGTGGTGAAATTTCAATACTCTTTTGCTCTCATCTGATCGTACCTATCCATGCCGCGTGAGATACTTGGGCGCCATTTAGGGCTCGCGCAATTTGAATTGAATACAAAAACTGAACAATATTTGTTATTTGATTAGCAATACAAACATAATTAACGGTTGCATTTTTTTTCTCGTGTGTTATCAACTTTGCTTCGGTAAATCCACGAGAAGGTCCGCTCCGACGACGGAGCGATTCAATGGTCATTAATTACAAGAAAAACCGTGCCTGGGCCGAAAATCTGACGATTGTCATGCAACTCGGATTGACAATGGTCGGTTGTATCGCTTTCTGTTTTTTCATCGGTTACAAGCTTGATCAGTGGTTGGGCACCCGGGGGATCTTCATCGCCGTCTTTACCATTCTGGGTATCATCGGTGGCGCGAACGTGGCCTACCGCCAGATCATGGAGATCTTTCAAGACAAGGACGTTAAGGATAAGGAGGAAAAAGGACGGAGAAATGGAAGCGATTAGGGCAACGCAGAAAAAATACGGTTCCCGAGCCATGGCGACGGCTGTAATTCTCGCTCTCGTTATTATCTTCAGCGGCCAAACGGCTTTAGGAAAAGGCCTCGTTCTGGGGACGTTATTCAGCGTGATCAACTTCGTCCTCATGGGTGAGACGCTGCCACTCAAGTTCGGTCGGTCAAGCAGAAAAACATTTGTGCTTTCCATGTCCTCGATATTTTTCCGCTACCTCATTCTGGCGATTCCACTGGTTGTCGCTGCCAAATATGAGCAGTTTCATCTGGCGACGACGATCATCGGTATTTTCATGGTGCAGTTCGTTATCCTTGCGGAGCATCTCTGCAAATATATTCACGCATTTCCAAATAAAATTTCGTGAGGGAAAACCATCCATGGGTGAACTTGGGCTTGTCCATCAGCTGATCATACCTGTATTTGGCTACACGATCACACTGAATCTGGAAGTGATCGTCATGACATGGATCGTTATCACTTTCCTCATTATTTTCGGTATGTCAGCTGCCCGAAAAAAAGATATCGTCCCCCAACCACTTCAGGTCTTGGGAGAAATTTTTGTGGAGCAGTTCTACAAATTGACCGAGGATGCCCTCGACAGGGAAAAAGCCCGGAAGTACGGTCCGCTGGTCTGCGCGCTCTTCATGTTTCTTTTACTTTCCAACTGGCTGGGAATCATTCCCCATCTCGAAGAACCAACCAAAGATCTGAACACCCCGCTGAGTCTTGGGCTTATGGGGTTCGTGATCGCCCACTATGCGGGTATCAAGAGCAAAGGTTTTAAAAACTACGCCAAGGAATACTTTCAACCGATTTTCTTCATGATGCCTCTCAATCTTATCGGTGAGCTGGCAAAGATTATTTCGATTTCATTCCGGCTCTTTGGAAATATTATGGGCGGCTCCATCATCATCCTGGTGGTGTCTTATTTGAGCTACAGCGTCATTTTACCCCCTTTTCTGAACGGATTCTTCGGCCTTTTTGTTGGAACGATACAGGCATTTGTGTTTACCATGCTCACTGTGGTCTACATTTCCGTACAGGTGAAGTAGAATATGCAGTTTGACGTACAAACAATCGTGCAGTTGAGTGCTTTCGCCGGAGGTGGGGTTGCCATGGGCCTCGGAGCCATCGGGGCGGCTATCGGCGAGGGCTACACCGCCGCTCAAGCTAACCTGGCGGTATCGCGCAACCCAAAAATTTCCGGTGATATTTTTAAGAATATGCTGGTGGGCCAGGCAGTGGCGGAATCCGCGTCTATCTTCGCTCTGGTGATCGCTATCTTGCTCCTTTTTCTGGATGCTCCCGGTGCGACGCCGCTGAAGGCGGCCGCCCTGTTCGGATCCGGCCTCAGCATGGGTTTTGGCGCCATAGGCTCCGGTATCGGATCAGGGTTTCCGGGTGGCCAGTGTTGTTTGGGGATTTCACGCCAGCCGGCCATAGGATCCCGTCTGACCACCAATATGCTGATCGGCTCTGCGGTATGCCAGACGCCGGCCATCTTTTCCATGGTGGTGGCGCTGATGTTGATTTTCATGGATTTCAGTAACTCGCCATTGTTTCCGACGTGGGCGGCCTTGATCGGCGCCGGCATGAGTACCGGTCTGGCCGCGATCGGATCCGGTTACGGCGGCGGTCTGGCAGCCGGTGTCAGCTGTGATGGCATCGCCCGCAACCCGGAATCGGTTGCCAATGTGACCACCACCATGCTGGTTGGTCAGGCCGTGGCCCAGACACCATCGATTTTCGGTCTTTTGGTCAGCTTCATCCTTCTCTTCAAGACCTTTCCCGAATCCCAGGCACTCAGTGCGTCCATGGCGTTGCTGGCCGCTGGTTTGTGCACCGGTCTGGGAGGTATCGGTCCCGGTATCGGAAACGGAATGGCGGCCGAGGGCGCCGTAAAATGGGTCGCCCGAAATACTTCACGATCCGGAGATTTAATGCGCACCATGCTGGTGGGGCAGGCTGTGTCTCAATCCACCGCTATTTATGCCATGGTGATAAGTTTGGTCCTCATTTTTGTGCTTTAAGTTGAAAACACCGCTCTTTTCGCGGATTAACGAGTCGTTTTAAAAAGAACGTACATTCTAATTTTGTAGTTTTCAGGAGGTAAATAAAGATGGCTATCGAAGGTGCAGATCTCATAAAGGCAGCAGCATTCATCGGAGCTGGAATTTCCATGGGGCTGGGGGCAATCGGCCCAGGTGTCGGTGAAGGAATGGTGGCTGCCAAAGCATGTGAAGCAATCGGAAAAAATCCCCAAGAAGCCGGTCTTCTGACGCGGACCATGCTGGTGGGGCAGGCGGTTTCAGAATCAACGGGAATTTACTCGCTGGTCGTTGCGCTCCTACTTCTGTTTGTCGTTTAAACGGTCAAGTGCGTATTTACACAACGCGGAAGGGCTTGAAGCAGAAAAGAGGGCTTCAATTGCATCGGGGATGCCCCTCATGGCGTATCGTGACAGCTTTAAGAGGCAGGATTAATCGTTAGCGGGTACGGGTGGCATTACCGACCATAACCCATGATCTTTTTCGGCGGAGAGACTGAGCCATATTACAGTCCGGACGGATACCATGCAGATCATCAGCAACATTGCATTGATCAGTATTAATGAAACTCTCATCATCCAATTGATTTCTTTCCTGATCTTTCTGTTCATTATCAACCGGGTAATGATCCAACCGCTGCGCGGTGTTGTTCAGGAAAGAGAGAACCACATTCAAAATATCCAGGATGATGCCAAGGATGCTGATAAAGAGATCGAGCGGCTGATGAAACGGTTAAAGAAACAAGAGGCCGAGGTCATTCGCGAGGCCCATGCCATCCGTGAGCAAATAGAAGTATCCGGCAAGCAGCAAGCGGATGGAATCGTTGAATCCGCCCAGAAAGAAGTGGATAAACTGTCGCAAGAGAACCAGCGGCTGGTTTCGGCGCTCGTTTCCGAAGCCAGACAATCGATACAAAAGGAGGCCGAATCGCTCTCTGTTGGAATGATGGAAAAACTGCTGGAGCGGAGGCTCACACCATGACGCCTATGGATAAAGGCCATATTCGGGCAGAAATTGTCTTTCTGGTCGCTCTCCTCATCTTGTTCTCCGGTGTGGCATCAGCCTTTGCTGCTGAGAGCAGCAGTGGTTGGAGACCCACTTATGATCTGATCATGCGCTGGGTAAATTTTGCCATTCTGGTCTTTGTGATTGTCAAGTTTGCCCGCCTGCCGTTGAAGAACTTCCTGTCTGGAAAAGGAAAAGAAATATCGCGTCAAATCCAACGTCTTGAGGAGGAGAAAAATCAACTGGTTCAGCGTGTCCGGCAAGCGGAAAAGGAACTGGAAGACAATACGGGCCGATTGGAGGAAATTAGAGCGCGGATCGTACAGCTGGGAGAACGACGCAAGCAGGAGCTAATCGATGACGCCCATCAAGAGAGCCAAATCATTATGGAGAATGCCAAGCGAAAGATCCAGGGGCGGCTCCTTCAGGCTCAAAGTACTTTGCGCGCAGAGATGATCGATACCGCTGCCGATCTGGCCCTTGAAAAATTGCCCGGTATCGTTACGGTGGCGGACAACCAGAAACTGTTGCAGCAATACATGGCGCGGGCGGGAACCGAATAGGACGATCTAAATTATACTGTACCCGGTCATTCAATGGCCGGGTATTTTTTTTCGGCAAAACTGATAAGATTACATTATACCGCTTTTCAAAAATAAATTCCGAAATACGGAAGGATGGTATAAGTGGTTGTAGAAAAAAACGTTCGCATAACGGAACGTTTTTTTGACAACCACTATATATTAACTGGGGATGATCGGATTGTCAGCCGCTGAGCATGATGCGGGCATCGGCGACGATACTGCCGTTGGCGGTACATTTAACCGGATTCAAATCAATCGATTCGAAGCGGTTTTCAAGTGCCATGACGAGAGTTGAAAAATTAAGCATTAACTGATTCAATGCGACCAGATCGACCGGTTCGGTCGACCGATATCCTTTCAATAGTTTATCGCCTTTGAGGCTGTCGACCATGGAAGTGACGTCTTTTTCAGACAGGGGTGCCATTCGCAAAGCCGTGTCCTGGTAGATTTCAACACCGGTTCCACCGATACCCATCAAGATGACCGGGCCGAACTGATAGTCGATTTTCGCACCGACGATCAACTCGATCCCCGGAACCAGTTCTTCGATCAGAATCCCGCAAAATCCTTCCAATTTACTGAAAGCGCTGAATGTATCCGTGAGCTGAGCCTTATCCTTAATGCCCACCACCACGCCGCGGACTTCGGATTTGTGAATAATATCCGGTGAGACGACTTTGGCTACGACTGGATAGCGGATCGCCTCGGCGGCTTTGAGGGCCTCTGGCAGGGTGGAGACCCAGCGGAATTCAGGTACCGGTATTCCGGCCAGAGAAAGCAGGCGCTTCGCTTCAGGCTCCATGATCCAACCGGCTTTCTGGGCTTTGCGGATGATCTCCCCCATCTCTTGGTTCAACATGGACGACACCTCCGTATCGCCTCGACCATCAGCACCGCTCCATCGATGGAGGAGGATACCGGGACATCGTTCAACTCGAATCCTTCGATCAACATACGGTATTTTTCCTGATGGGGCACGTAGGCCATGAGGGGCTTTCCCTCGCGTCCAAACACATAGCTCAAACGCGCGCCAAGATCGGAGCTGATTCCCGGCGAATAGGGCAGCAGCAGCAGTATTACACTATCGACAGCAGGTGCCCGGCTCAGTACATTCGCTGCAGCGACAAAATCATCGTCCCTTGCGCTTCCGGTTAAATCGACCGGGTTTTCCAACGAGGCGATCGGCTGAATGCTGGCCGACAGGTTTTCACGGATTTGTTGCTGGACACTTTCCGATAGTTGCGGGACCGTCAGCCCCCTGGCAATACAGATGTCTGTTGCCAGTACACCATGACCGCCACTGACGGAGATAATGCCGACCCGTTCACGAATCGATTTCTGGTAACAGCTGAGGGCTTCGCAAAAGGAAACCATTTCAAACTCGTTTTGGGCTTCCACGATACCGTGTTGCGATAAAACTTCAGAAAACACTCTGTAATCACCGGCAAGCGATGCGGTGTGGCTGGATGCCGCCCGCCGGCCTTCAGCACTTTTACCGGCCTTGAGCACAATGATCGGTTTGGAAATCCGGTTGGCCAACTGGACGAACCGGCGGCCTTCATTTTTCTCGAAACCCTCGATGTAGAATGCGATCACACGGGTTTCGGGATCATCCGCGAGGTAGTTCAGAAGATCCAGTTCCCGAATCAGGGCCTTGTTGCCGATGCTCACCGCGAGAGACAATCCGATCCCCTGTTCGGCAAATTTGACCATCTGATCCACCAAAACACCGCCGCTTTGGCTGACGATGGCGACCCGGCCCGGATCGGGGCGAACCAGACGCTCGCCCGGTAGAAAGAAAGTATCGAAGCGGGTTGGTGCATAAATGCCCAGGCAGTTGGGACCAATGAATGGAAACCCGGCCTCACGGGCCATGGAAACCATTTTTTCTTGCAGATCGCTACGGCCGCTTTCGGCGAAACCGCCGGAAATGATCACGGCACTACCGACATCATTTTCGATGCAGCGCTGCAGTATCTTCGGAACGAATTTAGCGCGGGCCGCCACCACCGCAAGGTCGATCCGGACCGGAACATCGGCGATGTCGGCATAAACCCGGTCTCGCTTTAGTATCCCGCCGCGTGGATTTACCGGATACACCTTTACCGGATACCTCAGGTGCATCTTGTTGTAGATGACATTTGCCGGATGACTGTCGTTCGTCAAGGATACGCCGATAACGGCAATGGTCTTCGGGTGAAAAAGACGGGTAAAATCCAAACTGACCTCCGCACACTTATCGGTCAAATGCTTTTTCCGATCTCGAATGCTCTGCCCAGGTAACGGCCGATTCCGTGATAGGTGCGGATCTCGGGGCCGTATACGATTGGCTGTACCTTTTCTATGTCGGGAAGTCCTTTCGCGCCGATGACTGATTCATCGGCTTTTACGTCCATGATTTCGCCGATGAACTGCGTGTGAAGGCCGATTTCCACCATTTGAATCAACCGGCATTCCAAAACCATTGGAAACTCAGCGATATAGGGTGCTTCCACAAAGTCGCCGTGAACGGGGGTCAGCCCGGTGGCGGCAAATTTGTCCGTATTTCTGCCACTGACCATTCCGAAATAATCCGCTTCCCTGGCATATTTTTCCGATGGGACGTTTACCGTATACGCCTGTTTTTCGGCGATATTGCTGAAGCTGAACCGCGGCTTTTGAAGCGCCACATAAACGCATGGCGGTTTGGAACAGCAGATCCCGCCCCACGCGGCCGTCATGGCATTGGGGCGGTCATTCTGATCATAAGACCCGACAACCCAGACCGGGGTAGGAAACACCATCGTCTTTGCTCCCAGGGATTTCAGCATTGTTTTTTCCTCAAATAAAATAAAGTGATAATTAAAGATTTCGGTTATCTTACGTTGAGCTGCTGCTGTTTGTCAATTGATCCGACTCCCCGAGAGTTGTCGTGATATTGCGGGGTCGGCATGAACCGGATAGATCAACTTGATCCGCCGTCTCTTGAGCAGGGGCAGATTGAATACATGAATGATTGCGGGTAAACGCTTTTTTCCCAGGGAAATAGTCAACAACAGGCCACTTTAGATAGATCAACGGTCGTGCCGGGGTCAGAAGGCGCGCGCGTCAGGTCTCCTTCGTGCTGGCGGTCGGCCTTATCCAGTTATAGCCTCCGTATGCGGCCATGAAACGGTGAATACCGATTCTTTCAAACCATTCAGGGTTCCAGGAATCTTCACCGACAAGCGCGCTGTATTCTTGTTTGAACACGTAAACATATGCCGAAACCAACCGTTGGTCCGGAAGGATACATGTTTCCAATTTTTTTGCGTAGTATACGCCTTCAAATTGATCGAGGCGTTCCCTGTCGTTTGGGTCGATCTTAAAGTAGACAATCCCGTCGACATGATCATCACGGGTACCTGGAATCAGAGCCGGATATGTTTCTCCGCTGAGCTTACGACGCTGGTAACCGAAAAGGCGAGCTTTGCTCCGGGAATAGGTACCGCTGACAACTGTCGACCATACCTGTTCGAACATGAGAGAGCCGTAGGTGAAGATGTTCATCAAAGAGTTCTTTATGAAAAGTCGTTGTAATCTATTTTAAAGTTAGCTTAAGACCCGAATGCCGATAAGAACGCATGAGCCTGTCGTGCGAGGGCATTGTTACAAGTTTTTACAAAAACCGAGTTCCCGTACGAGATAGGCCAGATGGGCAGGACCGGTGCCACAGCAGCCGCCCAATATTTTCAGGCCGTATTGGCGGTGCAGTTGGATCAGCCGGTTGCTCCAGTCATCAATGGCATCAGCCTGCAGTTGGGTGTTACCATCCAGATCCGCCTGATCCAACGATGATCCATTGGCCTGGAACCCCAGCAGGCGCGAGAGAATCCGGGGTGCCAACCGATGTGCCTGAAGAAACGATGGGTAGGCGCAATTGATCATGTATCCCAGAGGTGGTCGGCTGCATGTCGTATCGATTGCGTCGAAAGCCTGTTCCAGACTGTTTCCGTCCATTACGAAACCCTGTCGATCATTTAATACGCTACAAATTTGAAACCGATCCATGCTGGCCAGCATTCGATGTCGGCCCCATTGCAAAATTGATCGGAATATCATATTTATCGATCTGTCATGTGGCGCAAATTCGATCTTGCTGTCTCATTAGACGCCAAAAAGAAGAGGAACTCGACCATAACAGATTTTGCAGACCAGTAACAGATAAGGTATCCATGTCTATGAGCGATCAACCCAATAAAATTATTTACTCCATGGTCGGCGTCGGTAAATACCATGACAAGCGTCCCGTGCTTCAAGACATATCTTTGTCATATTTTTACGGTGCAAAAATCGGCGTACTGGGCCTCAACGGTTCCGGCAAGAGTTCGCTGTTGCGGATCATGGCCGGGATTGACCGAGAGTTTGTCGGAGAAACCATCCTTTCTCCCGGTTTTTCGATCGGCCATCTCGAACAGGAACCTGTTTTGGATGATGCCAGAACGGTCCTTGAGATCGTCCAGGAAGGATTGAAGGCAACTGTGGAACTCATGCAAGCCTTTAACCGCATTAACGAAGAGTTGGCCGAACCGATGTCCGAAGACGCTATGAATCGTCTTTTGGAACAACAGGGTGACATTCAGGAAAAGTTGGATGCCGCTGATGCCTGGGATCTCGATTCCCGGCTGGAAATGGCCATGGATGCTCTGCGCTGTCCACCGGGTAACACGCCTGTTAACGTTTTATCCGGAGGTGAACGGCGACGGATAGCGCTTTGCCGCCTGTTATTGCAGAAGCCTGACATCCTGTTACTCGATGAACCGACCAACCATCTCGATGCCGAAACCGTCGCATGGTTGGAGAATCACCTCCAAAAATACCCGGGAACTGTGATTGCCGTGACACACGACCGCTATTTTCTCGATAACGTGGCCGGCTGGATTCTGGAACTTGATCGCGGTCGGGGAATACCCTGGAAGGGGAATTATTCCTCCTGGCTCGAGCAAAAACAAAATCGCTTGCAGCAGGAAGAAAAAGGGGAGAGCAAACGCAATCGGACACTTGCGCGTGAGCTTGAATGGATCCGCATGTCACCCAAAGCCCGCCGGACGAAATCAAAAGCGCGTATCAGTGCGTACGAAAAACTGTTGTCCCAGGAAAGCGAAAAGAGGATCGAAGACCTGGAAATCTATATCCCGCCAGGGCCGCGATTGGGAAACCTGGTTGTAGAGGCCCAAAACCTCACCAAAGGATTCGGCGACCGGTTGCTCATGGAGAATTTAACGTTTACGTTTCCACCGGGCGCTATCGTCGGCATCATCGGTCCCAATGGGGCCGGAAAATCCACATTGTTTCGAATGATTACGGGCCAGGACCAACCAGATTCCGGTCATTTCCGCTTAGGAGAAACCGTCCGGTTGGCCTACGTCGATCAAAGCAGAGATGTTCTGGATCCCCAAAAATCGATATGGGAAACGATCTCGAATGGCGTCGATGTCATCGATCTCGGTGGGTTGACCGTCAAATCTCGTGCTTACGTAGCCCGGTTCAATTTTTCGGGCAGCGACCAGCAGAAATTGGTTGGCATGCTTTCCGGGGGGGAACGCAATCGGGTTCACCTGGCGCGAATGTTGAAACAAGGGGCCAATGTTTTGTTGCTCGACGAACCGACCAATGACTTGGACGTGAATACTTTGCGGGCCCTTGAAGAAGCTCTGGATAATTTTGGCGGTTGTGCGGTTGTTATCAGCCACGATCGCTGGTTTTTGGATCGGATTGCCACCCACATCCTGGCATTCGAAGGCAACAGCACTGTCGAATGGTTCGAAGGAAACTACTCGGATTATGAAATCGACCGGCGGCGTCGCTTGGGCGCCGAGGCTGATCGGCCTTGCAGAATCAAGTACCGCCAGTTGACCCGCAAGTAATCTGGTGACAGAAATCAATGCGGAACGTTTTTAAACGTTCTTTATTGAAACCGAAATCATCCCAATTCCAGCAGGGCGCCATGTCGCCGGCGCGGGATGCCGGCCAAGGCCAACCGTCCGGTAGCGGACAGACGAAGCGTACGGGTAACCTGCGGGTGGGGTGCTCGATAGTCAGTTCTCTGGCCAGCAGGGCGATTTGGCGGGATTCCAGGGGGGTGCTGGCACCATAGCGTACGTCCCCTACCAGGGGTAGGCCAGCGTGGGACAATTGTAATCGTATCTGGTGCCGTCGGCCGGTTTCCAGCACGACTTGCAGCAGACTGCGTTTTGCATCGCTTTCGATCAAATGAAAATGCAGGCGCGCTTCCCGGCTGCGATCGGTGGCTGTTGGCACGATTCGGCACTCACGCCCCCGGCGCTCGATGTAATCGGTGAGGGATTCAGATCGCCGTAAAGGGACACCTTCGACAACCGCCAGATAGACCTTGTGGATTGATCCGGTGCGAAACTGAGCGCTCAATCGAGCTGCCGCTTTAGACGTGCGTGCAAACAGCATGACTCCGGCAACCGGCTGGTCCAGGCGGTGTACCAATCCGAGAAACACCCGTCCGGGCTTCTGATAGCGCTCTTTTACCCAGAGTTTGGCCAGATCGAGTAGAGACGGCGCTCCGGTGTGGTTTCCCTGGGCGAGCAGGCCGGCCGGTTTATAGAGTGCCAGCACATGATTGTCCTCGTGAAAGACCGGCCAACGCGGATGATAAAAATACATATCGGTATCGGTGTGCATTATGGCAAACCCTAGTGATAATCAATCGGTTATTCTATCTTGCATGCAATATCATGATGGCCACTAAAGATCAATTTTCAGCCACTGACTCCGGGGCACCGAATCGCCAGCAAATGGGCGCATTGTTCGAGCGTTCCGGCTTACATCTGTCAGACTTTCAACTACAGCAAATCTGGGCCTATCACCTGCTGCTGCGACAGTTCAACCCTGAGCTCAATCTGACACGAATACACAATTTCGAGAACATGGTCATTAAGCTTTATGTGGATTCGATCCTGCCTGCGAATCTTCTGCCGCTTCCCAGCCCTCTGCTCGATTTGGGAACCGGGGCCGGCATGCCTGGAATTCCCCTTAAAATTTTACGTCCTCAAATGGAAATTCTGCTGGCTGAAAGCCGCCGCAAGCGGCTGGATTTCCTTAACAAGACGGTCGGGCATTTGCACCTTAATGGTATACGCATTATCGAAAAGAAAATCGATCCGGAGTTTCAGGAACCGGTTGCCGGCGTCATAACCCGGGCAGTGGAAGAAATGTCGAAGACCCTGGAGCGAGTGCGCGGTTGTTTGGCTCCCGGCGGAAAGGTGATCTTCATGAAAGGGCCACACTGTGATGCCGAGCTGAAAAAAATTCGCCGCGGGCCGCGATCTAATTATGACCTGATTATGGACCAATCCTATATGATACCCTATACACGGCACCGTCGTCGGCTGTTGGTATTCGAACGTTTGGACCAACCGCACTATGTTCAAAAGTCCAGGGCCATGTTGCGATTTCCGGTCCAATTTATAGAGAGTGAACAGAACCCTCGTTTCAAGGGCTTGAAAAAACTGTTGAACAGCCGTGGAATCAAGAAAGCCGGCAGGGCCTTGGTTGCCGGTAGCAAACCGGTTACGGAAATCTTGTACCGATTTCCGCAATGCTGCGAGGCTTGGATAAGTGCCGGAGACAGACACCCACCGCCGGCTGACGGACCAGATAATATGAACTGGTTCCAAATGGCTCCCGGGCTGTTTAACCATCTCGACGTATCCGGAACGCACGCGCCCTTGCTCCTGCTGAAATATCCCGAGATTCGCCCCTGGCGACCGCTGGACGGATTTCAGGAAGGTTGCAACCTGTTGATCCCTTTCCAGGATCCTGAAAATGTCGGGGCCGTTATCCGATCGGCGGCGGCATTCGGCATCAAGCAGGTAATCCTTTTGACCGAAAGTGCCCATCCCTTTCACCCCAAGTCCTTGAGAGCATCCGGCGGAGCGGTACTGTCGGTGCGGTTGCGCAACGGGCCCTCTATAAACGAACTTCCGGATGAACTACCGATCGTGGCACTTTCAGCGGAAGGCAGTGATATTCGTTCCGCAGTCTATCCTTCTACTTTCGGTCTTTTGGTCGGTCTCGAAGGACACGGTTTGCCGGAGGCTTGGCGTAAGGCCGCCTGGCGAATACCGATTGAAGCCGGTGTTGAATCTTTGAACGCCGCTGCCGCTGCCACCGTCGCTCTGTATGAATGGTCTTGCCGGCGGAATTTTGTTGATAAGCGATAAGCCGGCCGACAAGATTCAGGTAACCGATGATGAGAATTATCTTCTACCGGCATCGCGATTATACTAAAAGCGTTGATTCTGCCGTAATACCGCCTTTCAGCCAGAAAATTACCCGTGCAGTCTTGAATCATATTGGAATGGCATAATATTCTTATACAATACGATATCGCGCCCCTGATGAGGCCTATTTGACTGAAATTTCTACAACTGCGGTAAAGTTG
>Ga0316197_10002690_pt1 | contig 12675 bp, 13 predicted proteins | sample OudBiesiAoxic_MG_FD_204939 | JGI IMG/M metagenome (GOLD analysis project Ga0316197, IMG submission 204939) | Coastal sediment microbial communities from Oude Bieten Haven, Netherlands - site A oxic | ecosystem: Environmental > Aquatic > Marine > Coastal > Sediment | place: Netherlands...
CCACTCGCGAACGTGGCACCGGTCTCGGTCTCGCAGTAGTCCAGGCCGTCGTGCTGCAACACGGTGGCGCGCTGCGCGCCGGCGACGCGACTTTGGGCGGCGCACGCTTCGAAATTCAGCTGCCGACGCTCTCGGCGTCCGGGCAGGAAACGTCAGCAATGAGGAAGTCGCTGTGATGAATCCATCGCGCATATTGGTAGTGGAAGACGACAGCGCATTGGCGCAGGCACTGAGCGATACCCTGATGCTGTCGGGCTATGAAGTGGTGACCGCGACCGACGGCGAGCAGGCATTGGCCCGGCTCGACCGCGACGTCATCGACATGGTCCTGACCGATGTACAGATGCGCCCGATGGATGGGCGTGCGCTGCTGCGTAGTCTGCGCGCCCGCTTTCACGAACTCCCGGTGCTGGTGATGACGGCCTACGGCACGGTCGAGCAGGCGGTCGAGGCGATGAAGCTCGGCGCGGTCGACTATCTCGCCAAACCTTTTGAAGTAGGCGACCTGCTGCAGAAGGTCGAACGTTACCTGCCGCATCGTCACCACGAAGACGGGCGGATGATTGCCGAAGACCTGCGCACCCGCGAACTGATCGAACTCGCCAACCGGGTGGCGGCCAGCGATGCGACAGTGATGATCGGCGGGGAATCCGGAACTGGCAAGGAGGTACTGGCGCGTTATATCCATTGTCGGTCTTATCGCGCCGATGGTGCCTTCGTCGCGATCAACTGTGCAGCAATCCCGGACAACATGCTGGAGGCGGTGCTGTTCGGCTACGAGAAGGGTGCCTTCACAGGCGCGGTGCGGGCCAGCGCCGGAAAGTTCGAGCAGGCGCAGGGCGGCACGCTGCTGCTCGACGAGATATCCGAAATGAGTCTGTCGCTGCAGGCCAAACTGCTGCGTGTGCTGCAGGAGCGCGAGGTGGAACGGCTGGGTGGGCGCGACGTCATTCAGCTCGACGTCCGGGTGTTGGCCACGTCCAATCGTCACCTGCGCGAAGAGGTTGCCGCCGGGCGTTTCCGCGAAGACCTGTTCTATCGGCTGAATGTGTTCCCGTTGACGCTTCCGCCGTTGCGCGAACGGCCACGCGATATCCTGCCGCTGGCGCGTCATCTGATGGAACGTCACCTGCGCAGCGGCGAAGGCTTGCCGCCTATGGAACCCGAGGCCGAGGCCCGGCTATTGTCACATCAGTGGCCCGGCAACGTCCGCGAGTTGGACAACCTGATGCAGCGCGCGCTGATTCTCTGCAACGGGGACCGGATCGGTGCGCCCGACATCCACTTCGAGGCCCTCGACGGCGAGATGGCCTCTGCGGTATCCCCGGCACCAGCGGACAGCGGGGAAGATGCAGCCGGCAAGGGCCGCTTGAACGACGACCTGCGTAACGTGGAGGAGCAGATGATCCTCGATGCCCTGCGCAACGGTCGCGGCAGCCGTAAACAGGCGGCAGAGATCCTCGGTATCTCGCCGCGCACTCTGCGTTACAAGCTGCAGAAGCTGCGCGAGGCCGGGGTGTCGATTCCCCGCAGTTGAAGTTTGGCGCGATTACTGCTTTTCCCGATTGGGGCGGCAATCGCATGTCAGAAAACCGATCAGATCGACAGGACAACGACCATGAGTACTCCAGAAATCAACCAGGTCTTGGCGCAGATGCGCGTTGCTCGCGCACAGGCAGCCGGTGGCATGGGCATCGAAGAGACGCCCGAGAACGACTTCAGCAATCTTCTCAAGCGTTCGATCGATTCGGTCAACGAGACCCAGCAGCAGGCCAACTCGCTGCGTACCGCGTTCGAGCAGGGGGAGGAGGGACTTGATCTCGCCGATGTGATGATCGCGGTGCAGAAGTCCAGCGTGTCTTTTCAGGCCATGGTTGAGGTACGCAACAAGCTGGTCGATGCCTATAAGGACGTCATGAACATGCCGGTCTGAACGAAGCGTCAGGCGAAAGGCTAAACAACTCAGAGGTAGATCGGGAACATGGCGGACGCGGCGAATGTGAAGAGTCTTCCGGCAGCGAATCCGGGCGTCGGCATGCCCGCCATCGTCGACAACCCCTGGTTGCGTCAGATGGCCGTGATGGTCGGCATCGCGGCCAGTGTGGCCCTGGGGGTGGCGGTCGTGCTTTGGTCGCAGTCGCCGAACTACGCGCCACTGTACGGCAACCTGGCCGAGAAAGACGCCAGCCAGGTGATGGAGGCCCTGCAGCAGACCGGCGCGGATTTTCGAGTCGATGAGGCCAGCGGTATGGTCATGGTGCCGTCTGCCAAGTTAAAGGAGATCCGGATGCAGTTGGCCGGCCAGGGCCTGCCCAACGGCACCGGCGTGGGATTCGAGCTATTGCAGCAGGATACCGGCTTCGGCACCAGCCAGATGGTCGAACGTGCGCGCTATCAGCAGGCGCTGCAGGGTGAGCTGGCGCGCACCATCGCGACTATTGGCGCGGTACAGAGTGCAAGGGTCCATCTCGCAATACCGAAGCAGTCCGTCTTTATACGCAAACGCCAGCCGCCCAGTGCCTCGGTGACCCTGCGACTGCACAATGGGCGGGTACTCGAGGCAGGGCAGGTCGAGGCCATCGTGCACCTGGTCGCCTCGAGCATCCCGGAACTCGAACCCGGCCGTGTGACCCTGGTCGATCACAAGGGCCGGCTGCTCAGCGACGAACAGGAGAGCCGCGACCTGAAACTCTCGGCGACCCAGTTCGAACACACCCGGCGTATCGAAGAGCACTACCGCGCACGCATCGAAGACCTGCTCACCCCGATCGTCGGTCGCGACAAGGTACAGGCGCAGGTCGCGGCGGACGTCGACTTCACTGTGACCGAGCAGACCCAGGAGCGTTACGACCCCGAGCAGTCGGCGCTGCGCAGCGAGCAGCTCAACGAGGAACAGACCAGTGGGTTGGGGGCCGGAGGTATTCCCGGGGCGCTTTCCAATCAGCCGCCGGCTGCAGGCAGCGCGCCCGAGGACGCGGGTGATCAGGGTGACGTCGAAGGCGATGGCACTGCGATCAACTCGAGCCGTCAGTCCACGCGCAATTACGAACTGGATCGTGTCGTCAGTCATACCCGCATGGCACCTATCTCGCTGCGTCGTCTGTCGGTTGCCGTGGTGGTCGACGATATCGCCACGGTCGGCGCCGACGGTACGGTCGGTGTGCGCGAACGCACCCCGGAAGAGATCGAGCGGCTGACCGAACTGGTCCGCGAGGCGGTTGGATTCGATGCCCGTCGCGGCGACAGCGTCCGGGTGATGAACAGCTCTTTTCTGAATCCGGAGCCGGTGGCGGATCTGCCCGCAGTGCCGATCTGGGAGCAGGGCTGGTTCATCGACATCGTCAAGCAGGTCGGCGGTCTGCTGATGGTGCTGATCCTGATCTTCTTCGTGCTCAAGCCGACGATGAGGCGTTTGACTGCAAGTCATGCCGAACTCGCCGGTGGCGGCGACGACCCGGAGCGTGCCAGGGTCGAGGGGCCATTGGCCTCGGCCGACGGTACTGCGGGCGATGGTCAGGATCTGCTGCTGGGTAGTGACGGGCAGCCCCTGCAACTGCCCAGTGGCGCGCGTTACGAGAACATCATGGACGCTGCGCGGCAGCTGGTGGACGAGGATCCGAAGCGTGTCGCCCAGCTGGTCAAGACCTGGATGAACGAAGAAGCCGCCTGACATGGAACAGAATCCGGATGCCCAGCTGGTCAAGGCCCTCAGCGGCGTGGAGCGGTCGGCGCTGCTGATGCTCGGGCTGGGTGAACAACATGCGGCCGAGATCCTGCGCCACATGGGACCAAAGGAGGTTCAGGAGATCGGACTGGCGATGGCCGGACTGAACAATGTCACCAACTCGCAGATGGAGCTGGTGATGCAGAAGTTTGTCGATGCGATCGGCGAGCAGACCTCGCTGGGTATGGGGTCGGACGAATACATCCGCAATATGCTCACCTCGGCATTGGGTGCCGAAAAGGCGGGCGGCATCATCGACCGGATCCTGCTCGGTCGCAACAGCAAGGGCCTGGAGCAGCTCAAGTGGATGGATTCGCGCGCTATCGCCGAGCTGATACGGTTGGAGCACCCGCAGATCATCGCCATCGTGATGTCGTTCCTGGACCCGGATCAGGCCGCTGGTGTGCTGGCGGAGTTTCCCGAGCGTGTCCGTACCGATGTGATCATGCGCGTGGCGACGCTCGATGGCATTCAGCCCAGCGCGTTGCAGGAACTCGATGAGATCCTCGAGAAGCAGTTCTCCGGGGGGTCCAACGTCAAGTCGTCCGCGCTTGGCGGGGTCAAGAAGGCGGCGGACATTCTCAATTTCGTCGACGGCGCGGTAGAGAGCAAGGTGATCGAACAGATCAACGAGGCGGATGACGAGCTGTCACAACAGATTCAGGACAACATGTTTGTCTTCGACAATCTGATCGACGTCGACGACCGTGGCATGCAGACCCTGCTTCGCGAGATCTCTTCCGACCAGCTCCTGCTGGCGCTGCGAGGCGCGCCCGAACCGCTGCGCGAGAAGATATTCAAGAACATGTCGTCGCGTGCGGCCGAAATGCTGAAAGACGACCTCGATGCGGCGCCGCCGGCCAAGCTCAGTGATGTCGAGAATTCGCAGAAGGAGATCCTCACGGTCGCCCGCCGACTGTCCGACGCCGGTGAGATCAATCTCGGTGGCAGCGGCAGCGAAGAGTTCATCTAGTGGGCCATGCGGTACACAAGGTGACACCCAGCCCGTCCACACAGGTTACCGCATGTCCGGCTAGCACAGATGGATGAGCGCAAGAAGAGCGGCGTGAAGATTCTCCGGGCAGAAGATGTCCAGGTGACGCAATGGCAGCCCCCGCATGTGCTAAGGCAGGGTGAAACGCCGATCGAGGAGGCCGGTGGTCTGTTGACGGCCGCACAGCTGGACCAGATCCAGAGAGCGGCACACGGCGAGGGCTTCGAGCAGGGCCGCAGGGAAGGTCAGGCCTATGGCCACCGTGAAGGGCTCGAGGAGGGGCGGGCGCAGATCCGGGAGAGGGTCGAGAGACTCGACCGGATTATCGGCATGCTCGACCGGCCGTTCGAGCAACTTGATCAGCAGGTCGAGGACGAGGTGGTGGTACTGGTGATCAGCATGGTGCGCCAGCTCATCCGCCGCGAGGTCAGGCTCGACCCGGGACAGATCGTCGGCGTGGTGCGTGAGGCCCTGGGCGTGTTGCCGGTCAGTGTCCGCAATATACGCGTCGTGCTGCATCCGGAAGATGCGGTCCTGGTGCGCGAGGCCTATACGCTCAGCGACCATGACCAGAAATGGCAGATCATCGAGGACCCGGTGATACAACGTGGGGGCTGCCGCATCCATACCGATACGTCCCAGGTCGATGCCAGGCTGGACTCGCGGCTGAGCAGCCTGATTGCGCCGCTGTTGGCGGGTGAAAGGGTAAAGGACGGCGAGGGGGCTGACGCAGGTGACGGCTGAACTCGATCGAAATACGATCTGGGCGGCGCGTATCCAACGTCTCGGAGACCGGCTCGGGGGGAGCCGCGGGCTGACCGTCGAAGGCAAGCTCACACGCATGGTCGGGCTCACGCTGGAGGCGGTCGGCTGTCGTGCCGCGATCGGCGGTCGCTGTGATGTGATCAACGTTGCCGGCGAACGCGTCGAGGCCGAGGTGGTGGGGTTTGCCGGAGAGAGCCTTTACCTGATGCCGACCGGCGACATACGTGGGCTGGAGCCGGATGCGCGCGTCGTGCCGACCGGTCGGGTCAGCGAGGCGAGTGTCGGCGACGAGTTGCTGGGCCGGATCATCGACGGTAGCGGCAAGCCACTCGACGGCAAGGGTGCCCTGCATGCCGCGAGGCGCTGGCCCTTGAACGGTGGTTATATCAACCCGCTGGCGCGTGCCCCGATCCGCGAACCACTGGATGTCGGTATCCGGGCGATCAACGCGCTGCTCAGCGTCGGGCGCGGGCAGCGTCTCGGTCTGTTCGCCGGCTCCGGGGTCGGCAAATCGGTGTTGCTCGGCATGATGACGCGCTATACCGATGCGGATGTCGTCGTGGTCGGCCTGATCGGCGAGCGCGGCCGCGAGGTGAAGGAATTCGTCGACAATATCCTGGGCAAAGAGGGCCTGCGTCGTGCCGTCGTGGTCGCGGTGCCCGCCGATCAGCCACCGCTGCGACGCATGCATGGTGCGATGCTGGCCACGGCAATCGCCGAATACTTCCGTGACCAGGGTAAGCACGTACTGTTGCTGATGGATTCGTTGACACGGTTTGCGCAGGCGCAGCGCGAGATCGGTCTGGCGATCAACGAGCCCCCGGCGACGAAAGGCTATCCACCATCGGTGTTCGCCAAGTTGCCGCAGCTGGTGGAGCGGGCCGGCAATGGCGACCATGGTGGCGGTTCGATCACGGCGTTCTACACGGTACTGGCCGAGGGTGACGACCAGAACGACCCGATCGCCGATGCCGCGCGCGCGATCCTCGATGGACATATCGTGTTGTCGCGCCGCCTCGCAGAATCCGGACAATATCCGGCGATCGACATCGAGGCCTCGGTCAGCCGCGCGATGAACGAGATCGCCGATACCCATCAGTTGGCTGCGGCACGCGAGTTCAAGCAGCTCTACAGCCTGTATCAGCAGAACAGAGACTTGATATCCGTCGGTGCTTACGAGCCCGGGTCCAATGAACAGATCGACCTTGCGATCGGCGCCATGCCGTCGCTGCGCGAGTTCCTGCACCAGGATATGCGCACCAGATTCGGCACCCAAGACAGCCTGCAGGACCTCCTGACACTGTTTCCACAGGAAATTCAGCCGAATGCAGGCACCGTGGGATAACAGCAGATGTCGTCATCCGATCGATTCAAGCCGATACAGAAGATCGCCTCGCACAAGGAGCGCAAGGCCGCGGCCGCACTCGCTGAATCCCTGAAGCAGCGTGAGGCCGAGCGGCAGCGCCTGGGCGAACTGAAACAGTATCTGGCAGAGTACCTGGAACGCTATGCGAGTGCCGCCGGCGATGGCCTGTCGGGCAGCCGGATTCTCGAGTACCAGGGATTCATCAGCAAGCTGCAGACGGCGATCGCCGAGCAGGAACAGATCGTCTCCCGGTCGCAGCAGGATTGCGATTCCAGCAAGGCGCAGTGGCGCGGCCGGTACACGAAGTCGAAGGCGATGTCGAACGCCGTCGACCGTATTCAGACCGAAGAACGCAGGCAACAGGAACGCAAGGAACAGTCGGAGACCGACGATCGCTCGCCGCGGCGCCGCTGAGAGGCGCCCCTTGGTCGGCGCGGTCAGTCCCGGTGTGGCGCGGGTGGTTCAGTGCCGCGCATACCTCTGCTGCTGGCAGCGCACGAAGCTCAGACGCTGCGCTTGCGTGCGGCGGCCTCGCGCAGACGCTTGATCTGGAAGAGGGTGCCGCGCTCTTCCTCTTCCAGTGCCTCGGCGATCCATTTGATCACCTTTACGTAGGAAGGGATGATGTTGTACTTGAGCGCGTTGACCCGTTTCTGCGCCTTGCGCTGTTCGCTGATCAGCCGATAGAGCGCCATCTCGACCGCGGCCAGTTCGGCAAGATGGACGGCGGCCTGGGCGAATGCGCGGCGCGCCTCGTCGAAACTGGGGTCGGTACCGAGCAGGCCGACCGGCTTGGGGGCCACCACCGAGGCCTCGACCGACGGGTACTGCACGCCAAGGGCGCGCCGCGGCAGGACCTTCATGCTGGTGGACGGCGTCGCGCCCAGGGTGGCCTGAGCGATGCCGCGGTCACCCATGCGCAGTTGCGCGATGCCCAGCCACCGATAGGCCTTGCGCAGCGCCTCGTGTGCGGTGCCCTTCAATTGCTGGTATTCCTTGATGTGCTGGTAGACCAGGCGGGTCAGCAGCTCGCGTTTGCGCTCCAGCAACGCATGGCCGTCCTCGAGAAAACGCACCTGCTTGCGGAGGTTGAGCAGTGCGCTCTTGGTCGGCGCGGTGCGCAGGCGGCTCATGCGGCCTTGTCTCCGCTGCGATGATAGTGCGCGAGGTCGGTCTCGCTGACCCGGGTGAGTGCCTCGCGGGGGAAGCGCGACAGCAACTCCCACGCGAGGTTCAGCGTCTCGATGATGCTGCGGTTTTCGTCCTCACCCTGGCCGACGAAGCGCTGGTCGAATTCCTTGGCGAACTCGAGGTAGCGCTGATCGCGCGCGGACAGTTCCTCGGCGCCTATGATCGAGGCCAGGTTGCGTGCCTCCTGCGCCTTGGCATACAGCGCGTACAGTTGGTTCGAGACGCGCGGGTGGTCGTCGCGGGTGTCGTCCTTGCCGATGCCGTCCTTCATCAGGCGCGACAGCGATGGCGCGATATCGACCGGCGGATAAATGCCCTGGTTGTTCAGTTCACGCGACAGCACGATCTGGCCCTCGGTGATGTAGCCGGTCAGATCGGGGATCGGGTGGGTGATGTCGTCCGATGGCATGGAAACCACGGGCACCATGGTCACCGAGCCGTGCCGGTTGCGGATTCGCCCGGAGCGTTCGTAGATCTCGGCCAGATCGGAATAGAGATAGCCGGGATATCCCTTGCGGGCCGGCACGTCACCCTTGGCGGTGGCGACCTCGCGCAGCGCCTCGGCGTAGTGGGTCATGTCGGTCATAACCACCAGCACGTGGCGGTCGAGGTCAAAGGCCAGGTACTCGGCTGCGGTGAGCGCGACGCGCGGCAGAGCCAACCGCTCGACCGGCGGGTCGTCGGCGTGGTTGATGAACATCACCACGTTGCCGAGCACACCCGAGTCGGAGAAGGATTCGCGGAAGAAGCGCGCGTCGGTGTACGACACGCCCATGGCCGCGAACACGATGGCGAAGTTGCTCGCCTCGCCGGGCAGACGCGCCTGGCGGACGATCTGCGCGGCCAGCCGGTTGTGCGGCAGCCCGGAGCCGGAAAAAATCGGCAGCTTCTGTCCCCGCACCAGCGAGTTGAGGCCGTCGATGGTCGAGATGCCGGTCTGGATGAACTCGCGAGGGTAGTTGCGTGCGGCCGGATTGATTGCCGAGCCGCTGATGCCACGCGCCTCGCCATCGACGATCGGTGGGCGATCGTCGCGCGGCTCGCCGATGCCGTTGAACACGCGTCCGAGCAGCCCGGGGCTCACGGAGACGGTGAGCGGCTGATCGAGGAAGCGCACCCAGGTGTTGTCGAGATCGATGTCGTCGGTGCCCTCGAATACCTGGATCAGGGTTTCGCCCTCGGCGGCCAGGATGACCTGGCCGTTGCGTTTTCGGCCCGAGTGGTCACGGATGCGCACGCGGTCGCCGAAAGCGACCCCGGTCACTCCCTTGACTATCAGCAGTCCGCCCTGTGCGGCGGTTGCGCGACGGTACTCGACATCGCTCATGAAGCGGTCTCCTGACTGGATGCGTATTCACTGTGCAGGCCGGCGAGGGCCTGGTAAACCTCACCGGCAAACTCGGCGAGCCGGTCGGTCTCGTCGCTGCGCCAGGTCGACTTGGCACGGCGGATGCGTGCCATCACCGGGTGGTCGGCGAGTTCCTGTACCGGGGCGCCGAGCGCGATCAGCTCCCTGCCGCGGTCGAACACCTGCATCACCAGTTCGAGCAGTTCGAACTGCTTGCGCGGCGAGCAATACGCATCGGCCTCGTCAAGGGCGCTTTGCTGCAATACTGCCTCTTTAACCAGCGAGGCGCCCTCGAGTTCCCAGCGCTGCGCCGAGGACAATGCCTCCGGCCCGACCAGGTTCACGATGCGCGACAGTTCGGCGTCGCGCCCCAGCAGGGCCAGCGCTTCGGTGCGCCGCTTGCTCCAGGCGCCGCCGATGTTCTGTGCCCACCAGCCGGCGGCAACCGCGACGTCCTGGGAAAAACTGTCGACCCAGTCGACCGAGGGGTAGTGGCGTGCGTCGGCCAACTCCTTGGAAAGTGCCCAGAAGGTACCGATGATCTCCTTGGTATGACTGGTGACCGGTTCGGAGAAGTCGCCGCCCGGTGGCGAGACCGCGCCGATCAGGGTGACCGAACCACGCGCGCCGTCGAGTGTCTCGACCCGTCCGGCGCGTTCATACGCCGCGGCCAGGCGCGAACCCAGATACGCGGGGTAGCCTTCCTCGACCGGCATGTGACCGAGCCGCCCGGCCACCTCGCGCAGCGCCTCGGCCCAGCGTGAGGTCGAGTCGGCCAGCATGACCACGTCGTAGCCCTGGTCGCGGAAGTATTCGGCCATGGTCATGCCGACATAGATAGACGCCTCGCGTGCGACCACCGGCATATTCGAGGTGTTGGCCACCAGCAGGGTGCGCTCCATCATGCCGCGCCCGGTGTTCGGGTCCTGCAGCTGCGGAAAGCTTTCGAGCACGTCAACCAGTTCGTTGCCGCGCTCGCCGCAGCCGACATAGATCACGATGTCGGCATTCGACCAGCGTGCGACCTGCTGCTGCACCATGGTCTTGCCCGCGCCGAACGGACCCGGCACCGCACCCTTGCCGCCCTTGAGCAGCGGGAAAAAGGTATCCAGGATGCGCTGTCCGGTGATCAGCGGTTCGATCCCGTGGTCACGTTGGGCATAGGGCCTCGGTATGCGCACCGGCCAGCGGTGGTAAAGCTTGAGCTTGTGCACCTCACCCTGCTTGTCACGCACCCGGGCGATGGTCTTGTCCAGAGAATAGTTACCGGGCGGTATGAGATCGATCAGTTCGCCGCGAATTTCAGGTGGCACCAGGATGCGATGCTCGATTGTCTCGGTCTCCTGCACCGTGCCGAGTCGTTCGCCAGGGCTGATCGTCGCACCTGGCTCGAGGCCGTCGCGTGGAACGAACGGCCATTCGCGGGTGCGATCGAGCGAGTCGATGCGCAGTCCCCGCGGAATGTTGTCGCCGGACTTCGCGGCGATCACGTCGAGCGGCCGCTGCACGCCGTCGAAGATGCCCTCCAGCAGTCCGGGGCCGAGCTCGACCGTAAGTGGGTGGCCGAGGCCTTCGACCGGCTCGCCAGGGCGCAGCCCGTCGGTTGACTCGTAGGCCTGCACGATGGCATCGTCGCCTTCCAACGCGATGATCTCGCCGACGATGTCCAGGCTGCCGATGCGGACCTGTTCACCGTTGCGCCCGCCCGGCAGATGAATGCGCAGGATGGGGCCGTTGATTTCGCGGATGTATCCGCTGCGTGCGTCGCTCATTGAGGTCCTCCGCTGCGTGCGCTCACGTGGATGTCAGCGGGAAACAGCTGCTGGAGTATCGCGCGCTGAATGCCGGCCTCGAAGCGGGCCAGGCGGCCCTCGAAGCTGTTGTCCACCTGTGCCCGGTCGTCGGTCGTGCGTATTTTGACGCCACCACTTCCCCAGCCGGGTTTTTCGGCCAGCGCGATGTTGCGCTGTGGCGAGGCCTCGGCGGCCAGTGCCGACCATTCGTCGGCCAGCCAGCGGTGGTCGTCGGCATTGACCTCGGCGGTCAGGTCGCCTGCCGGTAACAGCTCGGCGGCCTCGCGCACCATCTCCATCAGCCAGGCACGGTAGTCCTCGCGGTCCTCGCGCAGTTCCCGCATGCGTCTCGCCAGGCAGGTCTGGATCGACTGCACCAGTTCCCAGCGCAGTTGGTCGAGGCGCACCTGCATCTTCAGCTCACTGGCCTGGGTGACGCGGCGAAAATGTCGCTCGGCCTCGGCCTTGGCCACCAACACCTCGCGTTGTTCGGCCATGTGCAGGCGTTCGGCTATGTCGCGCAGGATGTTGTCGCGCTGCCGGTTGGCCTTGTCATGGAACTCCTGCGCCAGCTCGCGGGCGCGCGCCATGATCGCCTCTTCCAGGGAGGCGAGTTGATTCTGTGTGGACTGCGTCATGCGTTGTCTCCGTCCATCCCCAGCAACTGTTGGATGCGGTCGTCTATCGCGCTGTGCATCTGTTCGGGTTGGGTCAGAGGTGGCACCTGGGTGAGCAGGATGCGGCCGCCCTCGCGCCGCACCTCCTCGAGGCGCCTGCTGCCCGATTCGGCCAATGCTCGGTCAATCACGACAAATGCCGGTGTGCGCGTCGCCTGCAGCTGGCCGAGCAGTTCGTCGAGCCGAGTTGCGTCGGCACCGGGGTAGACCTCGAATCCGGCCAGGCGAAACCCGGTTGCCAGTGCGGCGTCGCCAAGAAACAGTTGGCGGGTCTTTTCCATGCGCCGGCCTCAGACGCGGTTGAGTAGCAGGATCGACAACACCAGACCATAGATAGCGATACCCTCTGCCAGTCCCAGGTAGACCAGGGTGCGTCCGAACATTTCGGGCTTTTCCGACACGGCGGCCAGCGAGGCGGCGCCGATGGGTCCGACCGCCAAACCGGCGCCGACCGTACTGAACGCGGTCGGCAGGGCGATGCCGATGAACGCCAGACCCATGCCGACGGTGATCTCGGCATTGCCGCTCATCGCTGCCTCGACGTTCGGTGCCGCCATCGCATCGTGCACGCCGACGATGACCAGTACCAACTGGGCAGCGAAAAACAACGCAATGTTGAGGCCGATTGCGGGCCTGAACAGGCGCTTCGCACGACTCGCGTCGAGTGGCCGCAAGTGCAGGTAAACGCCGGTGGCGATCAGGCCAAGCAGCGCGACGGTGAGAAGGGCGATGATGGTCGTCATGGATGCTCCTGGTTCAGCGGGTTAGGGAACGGCCGACGCGCAGCGGCCGGAAAGGTGTGCCGTCACCGTAAAAG
>Ga0316197_10002691_pt1 | contig 12672 bp, 9 predicted proteins | sample OudBiesiAoxic_MG_FD_204939 | JGI IMG/M metagenome (GOLD analysis project Ga0316197, IMG submission 204939) | Coastal sediment microbial communities from Oude Bieten Haven, Netherlands - site A oxic | ecosystem: Environmental > Aquatic > Marine > Coastal > Sediment | place: Netherlands...
ACCCGAGAAAAGTCAATTCAAGGTATCTGGCAGTCTACGAAACAGGGATATAATATTGAGTTACGCATGCCACTTACATTATTAGGCGATAAGCTTGGCTTTCAACTCAACACGGCCTCAACACTTGATTCAAAGCGAGTAGATAATGTAATCAGCACGTCCAATTTGCTTGATATTAATAAGCTCGGTAGTGTATTGATCCCTTCTCCCGAGATAGAACAAATACTCTTAGCAATGCGTCATACACGAGCAAGGCTGTGGGTGGTTGATAGACACCAACGGGTTATCGCACAAGCTGGAGATATTCATCAAGCAACAGGAATTTGGCCTGCAGAAGCGACTAATGATCAAGACACAAGCTTTTGGACAAAGATTGAAGCAAGATTATTATCTCCACTCTATGCACTGTTATTAGAACAACCAGAGAATCACTTTATAGATAAAAACCAACACACCACACAACTTAATAATAACCTCGTCAAACAATCATTAGACGGAAAAGCGGCCACTCAATGGCGCTTAAGTAGTGACAAAAAAGTGTCTATTCTCAGTGCAACACACCCTATATTTGTTCATGATAAAGTAGTGGGAGTGGTGATAGCAGAAGAAACGAATAATGGCATCATTACATTACGTAACCAAGCCTTACAAAAAATGTTCAGTGTATTATTAGGAGTCATTTTTGTTGCTGGTGTATTGTTATTTTTATTCCTTTCTACTGTGATCAACCGTGTTCGCGCTTTACGTGACCAAAGTGAACAAATACTGGATAACAACGGACGTTTAAAAGATACATTTAGTGCCAGTAAACACAGCGATGAAATTGGTGACCTATCACGTAGCATGGCTGATATGGTACAACGCTTGGGTCAATATCATCACTATGTTGAACAGCTATCTTCTCGGTTGTCTCATGAGTTAAGAACCCCAGTTGCCGTGGTGCGCTCTTCATTAGAAAACTTATCTTTATTACCCTGCGACGCTCAACAACAAAAATACATCACTCGCTCGCAACAGGGTATTCAACGGCTCAGTAAAATACTGACGAGTATGAGTGAAGCCAGTCGTATTGAACAAAGCTTACAACAGGCGGAAAAACAACCCATAGACCTGCGCACATTATTGGACAGTTGTTTACAGGGATATGAAATGGTGTATCCACAATCCACATTTGAAAAGTATCTTGGTGAGGAAACAGCCATGATTAATGCAGATCCTGATTTTTTAGTGCAAATGCTAGACAAAATCATTAATAATGCGGTTGAATTCTCTATCTCTAAACAGGCAATTGTGATCAACTTAGTAAAATTGCCTAGTAATTTATCGTACGTAGGTAGTAAAACGGCGAGTAATAAAGCGTTAGGCAGTCCACAGCAAACTGATCACATCAGTCTAAGTATTACTAATCAAGGGACATTGTTAAGCTCCGATAATAATCAGGATCTATTTCAATCAATGGTATCTGTACGCCCTGCTTCTCAACAGCATGACACGCACCTTGGCTTAGGCCTTTATATTGCCAAAATGATTTGTGAATACCATCAAGCTACGTTAACCATCGAAAACAATAGCGACTTGACGGGCGTCACCGTAACCATTACCTTGCCCCTTATGCACTCTTAATTGTTATCATTAAACAGCAATTGAACTGACCACTTATATTAATACAGGAATTTTTATGCGCGTATTGGCCTCTTCAGAGAAAGCTCAGTTTGCTTTAACAGAACTCAGTCAAGTTCAACAATATTTTGTACAAAAACTACAAAAGCTTTCTACTGGCACTGAATTTAAAAGTGTTGAATGGTTGCGAGATAATGGCAATCATGGTGGAGGCCAGCGCTTCGAAGCAACCACTAATATGGTCTTTAATCGCGCTTCTGTTAACGTATCGCAAGTACAATATGAGGACAAACCTGATAAAGCTTTTTTATCGGCAACGGCGTTATCTACCATTATTCATCCTCAACACCCACTTGCTCCTTCGATTCATATTCACGTGAGTTGGACTGAACTTAAAAATGGCCATCAATACTGGCGTTTAATGGCGGACTTGAACCCAGCCATTGTAGACCCTTCGGATAATTTACTCTTTAACAATATGTTACAACAAGCCAGTGGCGAGCATTTTGAGAGTGGCATTGCGCAAGGCGAAACATATTTTTTCATTCCCGCATTGAATAAACACCGCGGAGTCAGCCATTTTTATTTAGAAGGATTTACCGGGAATGAGCACACTCCTAAACACTTCGGGATTGATTTTGCTACTCAAGCTATCGACTGTTATATCGCTATCTTAAACGATAAATTTAGTCGCTTACCGCCCCCTTCTGATCAAGAATTACAGCAACAATTAGATTATCACACACTTTATTTTTACCAAGTACTGACCTTGGATAAAGGCACGACTGCAGGTCTATTAATTCATAGTCAAAATGATGTCGGTACATTAGGCTCTTTACCTGCTTACATTAATCGCGATTTGTTAGCGAGTTGGGTAGCTCACTCCCCATTAGAAAAACAGCCTTTAGTACAATCTTTGGTGGACCTATTACCACCACAAAAAAGTGTGCATGTTGATGCCAGTATTAAAGCGAATATTGCGCAGGCTATAAGACAACATTATACAGCTTGATTGTGAACACTAGGTACTATCGCTATCAGTAATCAGTAACTATTATCTGCAAACGTTGTTTGTAACCATTGTGTATACGTTCGTTGAGTATCGAGTTTTAGCTTTTATCAAGATGACACTCGATACTCTATTTTACTAAAAGCATAATGTAATCAAGGTGATTAATGATAACGACTTAACTAGACCTTTACTTCACCTTTTTATACTTCTAAAATCATCCCCACACTTTCTTCCCCCTATTATGCGGAGCATTTTATGAGCAGCAAATTAACCATTACTCGACCAGACGATTGGCATGTACATTTACGCGATGGAGATGTATTAAAAGATACCGTTCGTGATACTAGTCGTTACATGGGCCGCGCGATTGTTATGCCTAATTTAGTGCCCCCCGTGATGACAACCGAAAGTGCTTTAGCATACCGTGAACGTATTTTAGCAGAGCAACCACAAGCCACGTTCACGCCGTTAATGGTAATTTACTTAACTGACAACACCAGTGCTGAAGAGATAAAAAAAGCCAAAGCATCGGGCCATGTGTATGCTGCTAAACTTTATCCGGCCGGCGCAACCACTAACTCAGATTCAGGGGTAACGGATGTCAATAATATCAAAGCTGCGTTACAAGCAATGCAAGACGTCAACATGCCATTATTGGTGCATGGTGAAGTAACTGCACACGATGTTGATATTTTTGACCGTGAAGAAGTATTTTTGAAAGAAGTACTTGCCCCTATAGTGGCAACGTATCCAAACCTTAAAATAGTGCTTGAACATATTACGACGGCAAATGCCGTGGAGTTTGTTAACCAAGCAAGTGACAATGTAGCAGCCACCATCACTGCACATCATTTAATGTTTAACCGCAATCATATGTTAGTGGGCGGCATTAAGCCGCATTTTTATTGCCTACCTATCCTAAAACGTAATACACACCAAGCAGCTCTTGTTAAAGCCGCAACCAGTGGTAGCAAGAAGTTTTTCTTAGGGACTGATTCTGCACCTCATAGCATTGGCGCTAAAGAATCAGCATGTGGCTGTGCGGGTTCGTATACTGCATTTGCAGCTTTAGAGTTATACGCTGAAGTGTTTGAAGCTGAAAATGCTTTAGACAAATTAGAGGGCTTTGCAAGCTTTAATGGTCCTGATTTTTACCAATTACCACGTAATACAGATACGGTTACATTAGAGAAATTATCGTGGGATGTGCCTGCAACACTGCATTTTGGTAATGATGTAGTTGTGCCTATTAAAGCGAATGAAACAATGACTTGGAAAGTGCTATAACTTCTAGAATTAATGATTGACGGGATGTTCGCTGATGGTTAATTAATACATATTAAATTGATTTTAATGGGTAATTATTGGTACAGATAAACCTTCTGTACCAATAATAAGTCTTTTTTAGTCATAACAAGATGACCGAATCGATGACTCTGTTTTCACCACCTATCTTTATTAGTTTGATTTTTACCTCTTTAGCTATTTATAATGCCCCGCTTATACTACCCTGAACAATTGAATTAAATGCATCAAGCTTTTGTCTACATCGCACGCTTTAAAGTTTGAACCTAACATATTAGTGAATTGGCAAAACATAAGATGCCCATGATGACATACGTAATAGCACTTTACGGATGATCGTCAGTTCCTCGAATTCCTCTGAATACACAGCACTTTGCCCATATGCACCTAGCGGTAATAGATCACGGTATTGTTCAAAATTAAGGTCTTTAATCTCAAATACAACAGGGACTTTGCCCACATGGGGCGAAGTCAGGTCAAGTAAAGAGGCATTGGCTTTCATTTCCCCATCTGCAATATTCGGTAAGACCTTAGTAACTTCAGCGGCAAATACTTTACCAGGTAAGGCATCAAATACTAACTCAGCGCGATAACCCGCTTTGATTTGTAAAATCTTATTTTGAGGATACCAACTAACATACTTAAATGAGCTTTCTTGGATAAAAAGCATCGCGGGGTTTAGTGGTATGGGAACAACACGCAGACCAGGGAATACCGATATTTGAGTAACATAACCATCACTATGCGCTCGGACAATTGTATTTCTTAAATTATAGGTTGCCTCATTTAATTGCGCATTTAAATCATCAATTGTTGCTTTAGTGATATCAATATCTTCTTGATTGTCTACATTTTCAGTTGTTGGCTTTTGCTCACTTAACTCTGGTTTACTTAATTCTTCTTTACTTAGTTCTTCTTTACTTAGTTCTCGTGCACTTAAATATTGTTGCTTTGCAATCACGATTTGCGCGGTTAATTGCGCCACTTTATTTTGATAAGGTAACGGATCAATTCTGAATAATATATCACCCTTATTAATGCGAGTATTTTCTGTTATATCAACTGAGAGCACAGTTCCTTGGACGACAGGGACAATCGGTGTCGTTACAAAATATTGTTTACTCGAGTCTGAATAAGGATGGGTATAGTTAATCATTAAAGTTAACGAACCCACTAAGATAGCTCCGCCTACTATAGCGCTAGGAACTGTCCAGCGATTAAATGGAATACCAAACACTCTGAATATAACCACACAAATTGATAGGTAGCTTAACGTTATCAACCAATCCATTATTTATCTCCTTGTTGTTGTTCAAGGTTTAATTTATCTATTTCTTCGAATAATTGAGAGGTTTGTTTATCAAAATCTTCTACGTCTTGATCGACTTTAAAATTAATATTATCTTCAGAAGCGATATTTGTCTCTGCTACTGCTTTCACTTTTTCAGAGGATTTAATTGATAAGACAGTTTCGATCGTTTCAACTCGATGTTGCAGATTGATAAGGTTTTGTAAGTTAATTAATTGTAGGTTGGTTTCTTTGCTTGTGACTGATTCTGCATTTTCAGCCCCGCCCCAACTTCTATTTTGACGGTATGATGTTGCCCAAATCCATAAAAATGGCCAGAGAATATGGAGAGTTAATAAACTGATCCATCCCGCTACCTGTAAGGCATCTTGTTGCGGATGATTACGTTTATTGGCTATTTTATAGGGTATATCATGTATAGCGACCATTCCATAAAATAAGGTAACAAATATAAATATTAATATTCCTAAAGCGATATTTTCAAGCATATTACATCCTGTAATTGATATTAATTTGTTATTAGTATCGCAGATATTAGAAAGCCCATCACGTAATTCCTTTAAATATCATAAAGTAATCACATAACGGGCTTGAATTTAGAAATTTTATCTAATTTTTAATAACTTAAATCGTTATTTATCTTCAAATAACGGCATTTTTTTAAGATAACAAGTAAGTAATACAATGCGAACACCATTTACACGCCCTTCAATGTGCTCAGGATTATCCGTTAATGAGATATTTCTCACCGGCGTACCACGTTTCGCTGTAAAGTTACCGCCTTTAACTTCAAGATCTTTGATTAAAGTGACGTTGTCACCCGCGACTAACACCACACCATTTGAGTCACGCGTTGGCGCAACATCTTCTATTTCATCCGCAGCAACACCATAATCAGCCCAAGCCTTTTGCTCATCTTCCATGTACATCATATCTAGTAGATCTTGAGCCCAAACTTCACCCGCTTTACTTAAACGTGTTAATAAACGAAAAGCAGTTACTTGCACAGCAGGTACTTGGCTCCACATACTATCGTTAAGACAACGCCAATGGTTATTATCCATCTCGACTGTTTTTTCGATTTGAGGTAAACAAGTAGAACATACCAACACTGATTTATCTGAGTTAGGTTCTTTAACAGGTGGCACTTCGAAAATAGACAGTTCATTGGTCGATGAACATAATTCACAACATCCATTACTACGTTCTGTTAAAGCTGCATTGATCGGCATAATATGACCTTATAGTTAGTAGGGTAAATAAAGGGCGCTATTATGCGCCCTTTTATCAATAAAAAAAACCAGAAATAGTCTTCAATATTTAACCACAAGAACAGATGTTTAATCACAAATTGTATTTGATTGATATATAGACTGCAGATACATGGTATTCAACAGTGAGTAGTCAGCATCTTCAACATAATCTTGATTGACAGCATTGAGGATAACCCCACCTGCTTTGGTTTGTGCATATGCTGTTTTGGCAATCACAGTCGCTATACCATTATAGTTAATGTTGTCATAGATATTGCCGCTTGGACCTTCAACATTCGTTGCTTCATCAACACACGCGTTATCAAGGTCATCACTCACAATATCATTAAAATCTAATACCGCATCTCCCTGCGAGTAAACAGGAATCGCTAATACTATTTTGTTCTTTACCACACAACGATTGGTCCAGTAGGTGATCGCTTCTTTTGCATCTTCTAAAGAAGAATGTAGCTCATCATTGTCTGTTGTGTTGAGCGCCATCACATTCACAAAATCAGGGTAACCTAACGCATCCTCTTGCACACCTTGATCAGTTGCGTCATCATCCTCTCCGGAATCAACTACGTAACTAAACAGCACACCTTGGTCGGTAGTCAGATCAGAAACTTCTTTGACTAAATCTTCAAATAAGTCCCCTTCATCATCAGTTGTTGGGAATTGCCAATTGATATCTATACCGTCTAGGTCATAATCTTTGATCAAATTCTCAACATTAGCGATAAAGTCATTTAAGGCCGTTGTATTTCCTGCGATAGAGTTAAAAGCTGAGTCACTCGCATTGCCAATAGAGGCCATGGCATAGATATTTGAGGTGTGAGCCAAATCAATCATCTCTTTAAATTCATCTAAGTCTTCACCAGTGGGTAAGATTAAATTCCCATTAGACTCAACACCTATTTTGTTATAAATAACATGAGTTAGTTTTGTAAAATCAATGTCATCAAGCGTTTCTTCATCACTAATAGACCAGTATGCAATTTGTTTAAAATCAACACTGGTGACGTCTTCCTCACACACATCATCTTCACTACCGTCCCAAATATCATCCAATAATTCTGATGTTTGATTATCACAAGCAGCGAGAAAAAAGAGTGGAAAACAAAAAGCAAAAGCTTTTATTAATTTGTTCGTAAATAATTTATTTGTAGGCAATATAGTTTTCACAAACAGAGTTATCCTTTTTCATTTGAATACAGTTAATAATATCACTTACCTTAATAGGACAAGCAAGTTAAAATAGAGAAATAAGTATCTTTACACACACCAAATTAGGCAAACGCTATGAATGAAGCATTAATAATTGCAGATCAAACTTTAATATTACATCGCCATCCAAGAAGAAAAAATGAAACATTACAAGCTTGGGATTCAGCTGATGAATACTTGATCAACCATTTTAATGAAAATGAATTGAATAAATACATTACTGAAGATGGGCAACTATTAATTATCAACGACGGTTTTGGTGCATTAAGTTGTTATTTCAACAACATTGAAAGAACTGTTGTTTCAGACTCTTTTCTCTCAGTAAGTTCAATAAAACTTAATATGCAACGTAATCATTGCGAACCAGAAAGTTTATTAATTCAAGACAGTCTGCAATCATTACCGGATAACGTCAAAGTAGTATTGATAAAAATACCAAAAACACTTGCTTTCTTAGAGTATCAATTACAACAACTAAGTACAGTTATTGGCAAAGATACAATAGTGGTTGCTGCAGGTAAAGTAGATACAATCCATAAATCAACACTGGCTTTATTTGAAAAATATATTGGTACCACTAAAACGTCATTAGCAAAGAAAAAATCACGTTTAATATTCAGTATCGTTGATCAAACAGAAGTGCCTGAAGATGAAGTGGCAATAACTTGGGATGTTGAACGTTTCGATTGGAAAGTTCATAACCATGCAAATGTATTTTCACGTAACCATTTAGATATCGGTGGTCGCTACTTAATGGATAACTTGCCTGAAGGTGATTTTACTAAAGTGGTGGATTTGGGATGTGGTAACGGCGTAGTCGGCATGGCAGCTGCAGTGGCATACCCGGATGCACAAATCACATTCATTGATGAATCTTATATGGCAGTAGATTCGGCACGTATTAATATGCTGAAAAACTTCGAAGAAGAGCGTTCTGATAATACTCGTTTTGTAGTAAACAACGGGCTGGTTGGATTTAAAGCGCGTAGTTATGATTTAATATTATGTAACCCTCCTTTCCATCAACAACATGCAATTACCGACCATATCGCGTGGAGCATGTTTAATGATGCACATTTCTGTTTAGCTGTGAACGGAGAGTTAGTGATTGTTGGTAATCGCCATTTAGATTACCAAGATAAATTAGAGCGTATTTTTGGAAACTGTGAATTAATCGCAGAAAACAAAAAGTTTGTTATTTTGCGTGCTATAAAAATGGAATAGACGATAACAAACCTCAAGTGTAAATGTTTACACTTGAGGTTACCTATACTCGTTAACAATTAAAATGCTCTATTGATTAATTCAGGCAAGCTACCGCTAAATAAACAACCTTTTCTTTAACCCTTTAACCCTTTAACCCTTTAACCGGGAGCAGGAATACACTTCACCATAAGCAGTAGATTTAACCGTTAATGTTGAAGCAGTTAATGCTAATACCTTACCTGATTCGTTAATACTATCTGGCAAAATATCATTAAAATTAAAAAAGTTATTTAGTTGTGGATGACTCACATTGGTGAAGTCAATCTCAGTGGATGACATAACAAGTTGATCACCTTTTAACTGCCATGACGATTTATCGGTTTCATTAAATGTCAATTCAGGCATACCTGGAATCTTCAGCAATACAGTACCAGAGCCACTCGACTTGCCTTGCTTAGCATAATTTATGTTATAGCTGACCTTAACTTTCATCTTGGTATTTGGCTCTTCTGTTTGGTGCTGGCAGCGCCAATGACCAATCATGTTATTTTCATTAATCTTACTGACTTCAGCGGCGAAAGTAGGTATTGCAACTGTAAATGCCAATAGTGGTAATAATTTCGTTAAATTCATTTTTCTATCCCAATTTTTACAGTTAATATGCAGTGCGATGATAGCCTAGAAGCCTATTAGTAGCTACTGTCGCCAATAACGCGTTTTAAACTCAACTTCACATATAGATAACGAATATTTCATTATCTAGATAGGTTAAATTATAAAGTATCGATGATTTATATAGTCAAAAGAAAACTATTGAGTTTAGAACGGTGCTTCTACAAACAAGTTATGAAAAAAGTTTATAACGTAAAAGCAGTATAAATAGCAACACTGACTCACTTTGCTTATCTCTATGGAGATAATCTAGTAAAAATAGTAATACTAATTATCTACTAGATAGCGAGTCAATGTTGTTGGTAAAAATAGCCATTGTTAACAATTAATAGAAAGGTTTATAAGACAAAGCTATTTTCTAAAATCGCATAATAAATTTTGTAACTATCAATAAAAAGCCCCGTTAAACGAGGCTTTCTTAATGTAGAACTAACTACAATATACAATAGAATTTATTTTTGTAATTGACGTTGACGGCGAACAGCTAAACCTGCAATTGCAAGTCCAAATAGTAACATCGTCGCAGGCGCAGGTACTTGTACTGTTAAGGTTGATTTTCCGACATAGAAGTCACCCAATAAAGATGACACTACAATATCAAGTAAACCATCAGCATTCAAAGCACCTAAAGCATTAACTTCTAATGCACCAGAGAAACCATTATTGAATGTGATGGCACCGGTATCAAAGTCAAAATCTTCAACGGTAAATAAAATAACTTCTGGCACTAACCCCTCGAAAAAACCATCATTATCATCTGTAACTTCTACTTCTAGGAACCCACTAAAAGCACTTCCTAAAGTAAACGCTCCAGTTTGATTTAAACCATCATTTAAATTGTGCTGATAAGTATGCGATCCCCACCAACCAACAAATTGATTTTGTTCTACTGTATCTACGATTGTACCGGCAAAAGTACTTGCACTAAACAATAGTCCTATCGCTAATCCCATTTTTTTTATGTTTGAAAGTTTAAACATGTCCATATTCCACCCCTATCCCATTAATGTAAGAAAGAAAAACTTAAGAAAAAAGCATATATATCAGATATATACATAACTGGTATTAGACTTGATAAAGCATCAAATATGCCAAACCAAGAATCTCCATATTTAACAGATAGATACAGGTTTTTATGGGCCTATTTAATAACAAATGTAAAGAAAATCAACATATTGTTAATTCAGTATCATTAAAGGTGAATAATGAATGAAACAAAACATTCAAAAAAGGGGAAATGACATTATAAAATAAAAGACAAAATTTAAAAAAGTCATTTACATAAACAGAAAGGGATATTTTAAAAAACTAACAGTTAATTTAAAACATAATATTAAAATAGAATGCAAGCTATTGATGTATTTAATAATAATAATTTCGTAAAAAATTAATTACTAACTCATAAGTAATGCAAGATTTCCCGACATATTATTTGAACTTAATTGTTGGATAGAATGAAATCAGTTCGAATTACTCAATTCTAAATAGATTGAAAGCATTATTAACAATAAATTGAATCGAAGGTTTTCTTTATTGTATTTCGCAATAATTAATTACTTTAAGAAACGATCGTCCATTTTGCGTAAACTGTACGCGAACTTTTCAATGAGATCGAATGTGGCTTAATGGTTCAGTTGTCATATCTTTAAAATTACTGTTTATTGAAGAAGGCTGGGATTCAGATCATAAGTGCATAGCTTAAAATTTTTATAAAAACAAACAGGGAGTCACTGGGCTTGTATTGTGAATAAATACGATAGGAAACTTTATTAGAAGACTATTTAGCCAGATGCTACGTAAGCTGCTGTGTAAAGAGCTATGTAAAGAGCCATGTAAAGAGTTATGTTAGATGCAATGTTTTGCTACCTTTTTAGCCAATAACTACGTCAGTCACTCTATACAAAACGTCAACATTATCAATTAACCTTTAATGGGTTTATACAGAAATATTCTACCAGAGCAGCTTCATTAAGTTTAAACGCAAGGAATAGAATTTAAATTTTAGATATAAAAAAGCCCCGCTATTAAAGCGAGGCTTATATTGTGAGTCAACACAGTAAGAAATCTGTTAAGAGATTACCCACCAGTTACTTCACGTAGTGCTTTACTGAAACAAACAGCTGCTAGAGATTTAATCATTTTTATGCTTATATCTGTTGTTCTAATGCAACTCACAATAAATAACTGCCATAAAAAAGCCCCGCTATTAAAGCGAGGCTTATATTGTGAGTCAACACAGTAAGAAATCTGTTAAGAGATTACCAACCAGTTACTTCACGTAGTGCTTTACTGAAACAAACAGCTGCTAGAGATTTAATCATTTTTATGCTTATATCTGTTGTTCTAATGCAACTCACAATAAATAACTGCCATAAAAAAGCCCCACTATTAAAGCGAGGCTTATATTGTGAGTCAACACAGTAAGAAATCTCGTTAAGAGATTACCAACCAGTTACTTCACGTAGTGCTTTACTGAAATAAACAGCTGCTAGAGATTTAATCATTTTGCTTATATCTATTGCTCTAATGCAACTCACAATAAATAACTGACATAAAAAAGCCCCGCTATTAAAGCGAGGCTTATATTGTGAGTCAACACAGTAAGAAATCTGTTAAGAGATTACCAACCAGTTACTTCACGTAGTGCTTTACTGAAATAAACAGCTGCTAGAGATTTAATCATTTTGCTTATATCTATTGCTCTAATGCAACTCACAATAAATAACTGACATAAAAAAGCCCCGCTATTAAAGCGAGGCTTATATTGTGAGTCAACACAGTAAGAAATCTGTTAAGAGATTACCAACCAGTTACTTCACGTAGTGCTTTACCGATATCAGCAAGTGATTTAGTCGTTTTCACGCCTGCATCTTCTAATGCTTTAAATTTATCTTCTGCAGTACCTTTACCGCCAGCGATAATCGCACCAGCATGCCCCATACGCTTACCAGCAGGTGCAGTAACACCAGCGATGTAAGAAACAACAGGTTTAGTTACGTTTGCTTTAATAAATGCAGCCGCTTCCTCTTCCGCAGTACCACCGATTTCACCAATCATTACGATTGCTT
>Ga0316197_10002692_pt1 | contig 12671 bp, 7 predicted proteins | sample OudBiesiAoxic_MG_FD_204939 | JGI IMG/M metagenome (GOLD analysis project Ga0316197, IMG submission 204939) | Coastal sediment microbial communities from Oude Bieten Haven, Netherlands - site A oxic | ecosystem: Environmental > Aquatic > Marine > Coastal > Sediment | place: Netherlands...
TCCAGACTGTATTAGGTTCTTTTTTAATCACTTTTAATAGCTCAAATCTATTTAATCCTTGGACTATTATCTGAATTGTATTGGCTGAAAGAGGTGTTATCTTGTGTATTTTCACCACTGTTCCAACTTCATGTAATTCTGATTTAAAAATATCAAATTGATTTAATTCTTTGACAAAAACCAAACCTAATAATTTATTTTCTGTTTCCTCTACCATCTTGATTGTTTTTAAAAAAACTTCCCCTGAGAAAGTTATAGGAATCATAATGTTTGGAAATATTGGTCTTGTTAGCATTGGCAAAATTGTTAAGTTTTCTGGTAAGATATTTTCTACGTTAACTAATTGACTATCATTTTCTTGTGTATACATGATCAGTCCCCCCTTTATGAATAATTTTATTTGAATAATAAACTATACTTTCTTTCCTTATAATTTCCTATATAATTAATTAATAAATTTATAGAAACACAAAATAATAACTATATTCTTATTTTTCCTTGTGGATGTTTGTTTTACATCAATAAATATAGTATAATAGGTTAAAATGTTAATCAAGAATTTAGGAGGAATATCATGAAATTTATTATTTCAAGAGACAAACCAGCCCTAATATACAAGGGAACTGAAATTACGTATAAAGAATTAGTCAGAAGAATTTTATATTACTCAGATATGTTAAAACTAGAACATCCAGAGGATAAGGTCTTAGTATTCTTAGAAAATCGACCTGAGATCGCATATGCTGTATTTTCTATTTGGGAAAAAAAAGGAATTTCGATCAACGTAGATGCTGGAAGTAGTGCCACTGAGATCGCATATTTTTTAAATGATGCAGACCCTAAGTATCTATATACTAGTAACAAAAACCTAGAAGTTACCAGAGAAGCACTAAAAATATCTGGGTTAGACATACCAATTATCAACTTAGATGAAGTAAAAGTTCCAGAAGATTATATAGGTAAAAAGGATTATATTGAAGCTCCTGTAGGAGATAGAACTGTCCTACTCCTTTATACATCTGGTACTACTGGTAATCCTAAAGGGGTTATGCTTACTATGGCTAACCTTCTTTCTAATATAGATAATATTGCTAAAGTAGGATTATACCGTGAGATGGATAGAGTCTTGGGACTTTTACCTATGCATCATGTGCTTCCACTTATGGGAAACTTGATCCTTCCTATAAAGGTTGGATGTACTATTATCATCTTAGATGATCTTTCCTCTGCTGCTATTAAAGAGGCGTTACAAAAATATAAAATCACATTATTTGTGGGAGTTCCTAGATTATGGGAGATGTTTCATAAGGGAATAATGGACAAAATAAATGCAAGCTTCATCCCTAGAACACTATTTAAAATCGTTGCTAAAACAAATAATATAGAACTTGGTAGAAAAATATTTAAAAAAGTTCAAGATGGATTTGGCGGAGAAATGCACATTATGGTTTCTGGAGGAGCTAAGATAGACCCACAAATAGTCAAAGATTTTAATACTCTAGGATTTAGAATGCTAGAAGGATATGGTCTTACTGAGACATCTCCAATCCTTACATTCAATAGATATGATGATATAAGACCTGGATCTTGTGGTGGAGCACTCCCAGGAATCGAATTAAAAATAGCTGATGATGGTGAAATCATTGCCCGTGGAAAAAATGTAATGAAAGGATATTATAATAAACCCGAAGCTACAGCAGAAGTAATAGATAAAGATGGCTGGTTTCATACTGGAGATCTAGGGGAGATTAAAGATAGTTATCTTTATATTATCGGTAGAAAAAAAGAGATGATCGTCCTTCCAAATGGTAAAAATATCAATCCACAAGATATAGAAGATACTATTATGAAAAAAACCAATTTGATTTCTGAGTTGGCTGTTACTGAGCATAAAAATCATTTAGTTGCAATTGTTTATCCTAATTTTGCAATCATTGAACAAGAAGGAATAAAAAATATAAATGAAGCTATCAAATGGAATGTTATAGATCCATATAATATCGAAGCTCCTAATTATAGAAAAATATTAGACTTCAAAATTGTACAGGAAGAACTACCTAAAACAAGGCTTGGAAAACTTAGAAGGTTTAAGCTAAAAGATCTATTGGTAGAGAAAAAAAGAGTTATAGAAAAAATAGCAGAACCTACTACAAAAGAATACTTAATATTAAAAAAATTCATAGAAAATTTAAAAGGTGTCTCTTCTACCCCTAAAGATCATTTTGAATTAGATCTAGGTATGGATTCATTGGATTTTGTAGAATTATTATCATTTGTTGGAAATACATTTAATATTATCATTATGGAAGAGGAACTTTCTCAATACCCTACTTTATTTGATCTATCTAAATTTTTACATGACAAAGGAGTAAATATTACAGAGAAAGAAAATGATTGGTCTAAAATACTTAATAAAGATATCGATGTATTCATTCCTAAATCTAGCAAAGCATTAAAGTTTGCAAAATGTATATTAACTCCATTTTTTAAAGGATATATTAAAATAAATAAAAGTGGTTTAGAAAATATCACCAATCAGCCAGCTATCTTCATTGGAAATCATCAAAGTTTCTTAGATGGTTTTATACTCAATACAGCTATGAATAAGAAAATTTTAGAAAATACCTACTATTTAGCTATTTCTAAACATTTTAAAGGTTCGTTAAAAAAATGGGGTGCTGATCATGGAAATATAATTCTTTTAGATTTGGATAATAATTTAAGTGAAACTTTACAAACTGCTGCTATGGTTCTTCGACAGGGGAAAAACTTGGTTATATTCCCAGAAGGAGCTAGAAGTAGAGATGGAAAGATGGCAGAATTTAAAAAAGCCTTTGCTATATTAAGTAAAACTTTAAATATACCAGTTCAACCATTTGTTATAGATGGAGCTTATAAAGCTATGCCTATTGGAAGTAAATTCCCAAGATCCACAAATGTTAACCTGACTTTTCTCCCTCCTCTATATCCTAAAGATTTAGAGATCGATGAAATTCTAAAAAACAGTGAAGTATTAGTTAAAAAACACCTAGAAAATAGTTAATCTTTATTTTTTTTAACAAAGGAAAAAAAATAGAATAACTCAAGAATGTAGTGATTTATTTCACTTGTGAAATAATTGAAATTCTCTAATAAGAAATTAACAATTATTTTATTTATATTTATATTTTTTAGACAAATATCATTTATCTACTTTTGTATATAAATGATATATATATACCTTAAGAAAAAAATCCCTGCTTATTAGTAGGGATTTTTTTTCTTCCATAAAATCTGTCTTGTACAGACACTATTTTTAAAAAAGTTTCCTCTTGAATTTAAGTGAAAAAAATAACTTAATATCATTGTGAACATTTTAACTATTGTCCTAAAAACAAATAAAGTGTTTCTTTTTAGGTTTGACATCTTATTTATAGGGTGCTATCCTTTAATTGTTACCAATGATAAAGACTATTGTTCCAATTATTCAGATCGAATTTCAATTATTTTACATTGTATTTAAACGGAGGTATTTTATGGAAAGTTTCATTAATCAGTTAAACGGTATTATTTGGTCGCCACTACTTGTCTATCTTTGTCTAGGAGCAGGACTCTTCTTTACTATAAGAATTGGAGGAGCACAGTTTACAATGATCAAAGAGATGATAAGATTATTATTAGGAAAAGATGTTAAGCCCGGTGAAAGATCAAAAGATTCAATAAGTGGATTTGAAGCCATGTGTATGTCGGTTTCAGGGAGGGTAGGAACAGGAAACATCGCTGGAGTTGCTACAGCCATTGCTTTAGGTGGACCAGGATCTATCTTCTGGTTATGGGTTATTTCACTTTTAGGTGCAGCTTCATCATATGTTGAGTCTACACTGGGACAATTATATAAAGAAAAAATTGAAGGCGGATATAGAGGAGGACCAGCTTACTACTTTAAAAAAGGTTTCTTAGGTGGTAAAGCTTGGTATGGTAACTTATTTGCAATTGTAACTGTAGCTGGTATGTCATTATTTATGCCTTCTGTACAATCAAATGTAATTGCAGGATCTATGCAGACAGCTACTGGTATTCCTACATGGGTAACTGGATTAGTGATAGTTACACTATTAGGAATAATTATATTCGGTGGAGCTAAAAGAATAGCAAAATTTGCTGGTGTAGTAGTTCCATTTATGGCTATAGCTTATATCATTGTAGCTCTTATTGTATTAGCTTTAAACGCTAGTGATATCATTCCATCACTATCATTAATCATTAGATCTGCATTCGGTCAAGAAGAAGCCTTTGCTGGTATCGTAGGTACCGCTGTTATGTGGGGAGTTAAAAGAGGAATTTACTCTAATGAAGCTGGTCAAGGTACCGGTCCTGCATCTGCCGCTGCCGCTGATACTTCACATCCTGCTAAACAAGGATTGATCCAAGCTTTCTCTATCTATATTGATTCTGTATTCGTATGTACAGCAACTGCATTGATGATCATTATAACTGGTGCATATAAAGTTTTCGCTCCTAGTGGAAAAGAAATATACTCAGGATTTGGATCTTCTGCTGAGATGACAATTTCTACTATTGGTCCTCTTAATACAACTGCAGCACTTGATGCTGGTATTGGTTATGGAGCTTATATTGTAGCAATAGCCATCATGTTCTTTGCATTTACAACAATCTTAGCTTATTTCTGGAATGGAGATACAGCAGCAGTTTATCTGTTTGGTGATGATGATTCAGGTAAGAAAATTAGAAAAATATTAACTTTCGTATTCTTAGGATTTACATTCTTAGGTACAATTATGTCTGGTGGTCTAGCATGGACACTTGGAGATATTGGTGTAGGAATGATGGCATGGGTTAATATAGTAGGTATATTAATCATGTACAAACCAACTATAGCTTGTTTAAAAGATTACAAAGCTAGAATGAAAAACGGAACCCAAGACGACTGGGATTTCAACCCAAATGAAATTGGGATTAAAGGGGATTTCAAACTTTGGGATGATATAAGAATAGAAGGTAGAGATTTAGAACCAGTAGAAGTAGAATTAGAAATTTCATAAATATAAATAAAAGCCATAAACAAAATCATTTGTTTATGGCTTTTTTATTGTATAATTATATTAGAAAAGTCAAGAGGAGGAATAAGTATGAATAATTTTAATGAACGTGCAAAAAATTGGGATACAGAATCTAAAATAGAACGTAGTAATGCAATTGCAAAATCAATAAAAAACAATATAAAATTAGATAAAAACATGAATATACTAGATTTTGGATGTGGTACTGGACTACTAATTTTTCCATTAATTAATGAAGTTGGATCAGTTCACGGTATAGACCTAGCTCCTAATATGCTAGATATTTTAAAAGAAAAAGGGAAAAATCATAAAAATTTAACCACAGAACTTAAAGGAATATACGAAGTCACTTCAACCTTTGATTTGATTATGAGTTCTATGGTTATGCACCATATCGAAGATATAACAAAATTAGCAAAGAAACTATACGATTCTTTAAATCTTGATGGGGTCATAGCAATTGCTGATCTAATGAAAGAAGATGGTTCATTTCATGATTCAATGGATGGGATTTATGCCCTGGGATTCTCAAATGAATTTTTAGAAAAAATTTTTAAAGGTGTAGGATTTAAAGAGATAAAAGTCTTTGAAAATATTTTTATTATAGAAAAAAATAATAAAAAATATCCACTATTCTTACTCATAGCAAAAAAATGATGAAAAAATACAAAGTAATCATTGGAAATATAGATCGTGAAGTCACCATAATTAAAAAAAAGAAGAAACATATCTCCCTTCAGGTAAAACCATCTATGGAGATTATTTTAAGTGTTCCTATGAGGGTTTCCTACTCTTACGGATTAAAATTAATAGAAGAAAAATCTGCCTGGATAGAAAAAAAATTACAAAAATATTCATCTATATCTAATAATTTAGGAGTCTATTATCTCGGTGAACTCTACTTAGTAAAAGTAGAAAAATCTGAAACACCTATAAAAATAGTGGAACAAAATATAATTTTTAAAAACTCTAAAGAAGTTAATTTACTCTTAAATGAGTGGTATCAACAACAAATAAAAAGGATTTTAGAGATTTACATTGAAAAATATACTAAACTTATGGATCTTTACCCCAAAAAAATAAAAATTAAACCATTAAAATCAGCATGGGGAATCTGCTATTCTAGCGGGACTATTACATTTAATCTTAATCTTGTAAAAGTTCCACTAAATATTATTGAATATTTGGTAATACATGAACTAGGACACCTAAAACATCCCAACCATTCTAAAGAATATTGGGAATATATAGGTACATATATAGAAAATCCAAAATCTTACCGTAAATGGTTAAGAGAAAATGGATATAAATTTATATAGGGAGGAAAATCTTATGGGATAGATGAACTTATTAAAAAAAAAGAAGAAGTTGCATATAGAATAATCAAAGGGGATTTTAAAAGTAAGATTCCTTTTAGTTCTACTGAAAAAAAAATCAATAAGATCTTTAAAATCAGAGGTAAACGATATGAAAGACATAAAATTATAGATTCAAACTTTACATATGCGGACTCCCAATGGATAAAACATCTATTTGAACATCGCTGCTTTAATTGCGGAAGTAAAAAAAATCTACAAATTGATCATCATATGCCATTGTCCTTAGGATACGGTCTAAAAATAAATGATAGGTATAATGCAGTTCTTCTATGTAAGAGATGTAATAATCAAAAAAGTAGCCTCTTACCTACAAAATTTTATACTAAATCTCAACTTCAAATTTTAGAGTCAACTTATGATATTTGTACTCATAAAAACGATGATACAAATAATTATAAAAATATAGATATTGAAAACCTCATAGACCTCTATGAAAAGTCCTTAAAAGATAAGATTTCATTCTATATAGATTATTTAAATTATTTGTGGAATCCAAAGAAAATCTCTAAATATAGATTGAAAAAAGAAAAAAATTATAAAATATACTATATTAAAGATCATAATTTAAAAATAATGTATGGTAAAATAAAATATGATTTTTTTACAGGAAAGTTAGTCATCAATGATCTGAAAATAAGTTTAAAAGATATTATAGGAGTCGTTTTATGGAGTATCCATGGTGAATCATAGTGTTCTAAGCCATAATAACGCCCTAACATGGTTTTATGAGAGAAAGCCAAGGTCTACTACCATACCTTTCTTATATCCTCTCAATGAAACTATTAGCGTTCTAATATACTTTATCCCTACACTGCTATAAATATCATAGAAATTTCAATTATCACTCCATTATTTTTTCTATGTGAACTTCACTATATTTTCTTCTATCTAAAAAAAATTATAATTATCAATTTAATTTTAGCAATAACTTCGTTTGCAATAGCATAAAATGAAGTATATTTAGGCTATTAAAATAAAACGAGGTGGTATTATGGAACTTAAAAAAGAACTTGGTTACATGGATGTATTTAGTATTTCATCAGGAGCGATGATAAGTTCAGGAATATTTATATTACCTGGAATAGCCTTTAGTAAGGCAGGACCAATCATGATTTTAGGCTATATATTAGGTGGATTAATTGCTTTTACAGGAATATTATCTATTATCGAGCTTACCACTGCTATGCCAAAAGCCGGCGGAGATTATTTTTTTATTGTAAGAACCTTGGGTCCACTCATAGGAACTATCTCTGGGGTTCTTAGCTGGTTTGCAATCTGTCTAAAAACAGCTTTTGCAATCTTTGGTATAGCGGGAGTTATTGGAGGAGTCATCTACGGAAATAACCTCGATCATCAGACTCTAGTTATTATATCGGCTGTTGTTACCTCTGTCTTTTTATTTTTAAATATTATAGGAGTAGAGATTGCTAGTACCTTTGAGATTATCTTAGTTGTAGGCTTACTATTATTAATGGGACTATTTATAGCTGTTGGAATGTTTCGTATCAATATTGATTTCTTTACTCCTTTTATTCAAATATACGATTTAGTGGATAATAAATTTGAATTAGTTACTAGTAGTGGACCATTTTCAACTCTAGGAGCAGGAGTTATTGTATCTACAGCAGCTTTTATTTTTGTATCCTTTGGTGGACTTTTAAAAGTTGCTTCTATTTCAGAAGAAGTAAAAAATCCTAAAGTTAATATCCCTAAAGGAATGATTTCCTCAATTACGGTTATTACTGTAGTTTATGCAGCTACATTATTTGTTACTATAGGTGTTTTACCAGGAAACGTACTTGCTAATTCATTGACTCCTATTGCTGATGCTGCCCAAATATTAGCTGGAAAACCAGGATATATAGTTCTAACTATAGCCTCTCTTTTAGCTTTTCTCTCTACAGCAAATGCAGGGATCATGGCAGCCTCTAGGTACCCTTTGGCACTGAGTCGAGATAAATTATTTCCTAGTTTTGTAGGTCGAGTAAATAAAAGGTTCAAAACTCCTACAGTGGCAATTATATCCACAGGTCTACTAATAGTTGGATCCTTATTATTACCATTAGAAACCTTAGTTAAAACAGCATCTGCCGTTATATTAATGACATATGTTCTCACCAATCTATCGGTGATTATTATTAGAGAGAGTAATCTATCAAATTATAGACCTTCCTTTAGGGCTCCTCTATATCCATGGATTCAAATATTTACTATATTTCTATTTCTATACTTTATTTCTCGACTGGGAGTATCAGCTATAGAATCTAGTATAGGTCTTGTTTTCATAAGTTTAATTATCTATTTTACCTATGGAAAGAAAAACGCTAGCAAGGAATATGCATTGTTACATCTTTTAATAAGAATTACTAACAATCTTAAATTAGGTCATAATCTAGAAAGTGAACTCCGGGATATTATTCACCAAAGAGATGACGTAGAACTTACAGAGTTTGATAAAATAGTTATGGAAGCTCCCATTGTAGACCTAAAAAAATTTACTAGTTTAGAAGAACTGATTGTACTAGAAGCTGAAAAATTTTCCACTATCTTAGGAAAAAATCATTTGGAATTAGAAAATCTTTTCTTTGAAAGAGAAAATGAAATAACAACTGCTATCTCTGGGTTTACAGCTATCCCACATATTGTTATTGAAGATATTGATACTTTCCATATGGCTGTATTTAGATGTAAGGATGGTATTAAGTTCAGTAAAAAACACCCTGAGATAAAAGCTGTATTTTTATTTGTTAGTAGTCCTAAATTAAATAAATTACACCTTCAAACTCTAGCATCTATAGCAACATTAATTAAGGATGAAAAATTTCAAGAAAAATGGTTAGAAGCCAAAGATGAAGATTATTTAAGGGATCTAATTTTACTTAGAAAAAGAAAAAAGAAAAAAAGAAAATAATTTTTTAAAACGTCACTAGATCTCTTGTGACGTTTTTAAATTTAGAATAGTTTTATGACCATTAATTTGACCTTAGTAAATTAGTTTTTTCTTAATTAATCAGTTTGAAATATCATAAAAATAGAGTATACTTATATTATTAAAATATATTAATGAGGTGATGTTATGGAACTAAAAAAAGAACTTGGATTTATGGATGTTTTTAGTATTGCATCTGGAGCAATGATAAGTTCAGGAATATTTATATTACCTGGAATAGCTTTTAGTAAAGCAGGTCCAATGATGATCTTAGGCTATATTTTAGGAGGATTAATAGTACTTATAGGTACACTTTCTGTTATTGAACTGATTACTGCAATGCCAAAAGCTGGTGGAGATTATTTTTTTATTATGAGAACCCTTGGACCTCTTATAGGTACTATCTCTGGTGTACTTAGTTGGTTTGCAATTTGTTTGAAAACAGCTTTTGCAATCTTTGGTATAGCTGGTGTTATTGGTGGTATTTTATATGGAGATGGTATGAATCAACAAACATTGATTATTATCTCCTCTTTAGTCACTACAGTATTTTTAATCTTAAATATTGTTGGAGTTGAAGCAGCTAGTAAATTTGAAACTATTATAGTCACAGGTTTATTACTCTTAATGGGTACTTTTATAGCTGTTGGACTATTCAATATAAACCTTGAATTTTTTAACCCTTTTATTCAAATTTATGATTTAGTAGACAATAAATTAGAATTAGTGAGTACTGGTTCTCCTTTTAGCTCTTTAGGTGCAGGCCTTGTAGTCTCTAGTGCTGCTCTTATCTTTGTATCTTTTGGTGGTTTACTCACTGTGGCATGTGTCTCAGAAGAAGTTAAAAAACCTAAAAAAAATATTCCTAAAGGATTAATTTCCTCTATAATTGTTATTATATTCGTATATGGTGCCACACTATTTGTTACTGTAGGAGTGTTACCAGGAGAAGTATTAGCTAATTCATTGACTCCTATTGCTGATGCTGCAAGGGTTTTAGCAGGAAAACCTGGATATATTATTATTACAGTTGCATCTTTATTAGCCTTTATCTCTACAGCAAATGCAGGGATCATGGCAGCCTCTAGATATCCTCTAGCACTTAGTAGAGATAAGTTGTTCCCTTCATTTGTAGGACAAGTAAATAAAAAATATAAAACTCCTACAATAGCTATCATCGCTACAGGGTTACTTATGGTCGGATCATTATTATTACCATTAGAAACATTAGCTAAAACAGCATCAGCAGTAATATTAACGACATATGTTCTGACTAACCTATCAGTAATTATTATCAGAGAAAGTAATTTATCAAATTACAGACCATCTTTTGTAGCCCCTCTATATCCATGGGTTCAGATATTCACTATATTTGTATTTATATCTTTTATAGCCCAATTGGGAATAGCTGCCATAGAATCTAGTATCGGTCTTATTTTTATAAGTTTAGCTATTTATTTTACCTATGGAAAGAAAAATTCTAGTAAGGAGTATGCATTATTACATCTTTTAATAAGAATTACCGATAACCTTAAACTTGGACATAATTTAGAAAATGAGCTAAGAGATATTATTCATCAAAGAGATGATGTTGAACTTACAGAATTCGATAAAATCGTTATGGAGGCTCCCATTGTAGATCTGAAAAAATTTACTAGTTTAGAAGAATTAATTAAAGTAGAAGCTGAAAAATTCTCTACTATCTTAGGAAAAAATAATTTGGAATTAGAAAATCTTTTCTTTGAAAGAGAAAATGATATAACCACTGCTATATCTGGTTTTACAGCCATTCCACATATTGTTCTAGATGATATAGACTCATTCCACATGGCTGTATTTAGATGTAAAGATGGTATTAAATTTAGTGAAAAACATCCAGAGATAAAAGCTGTATTTTTATTTGTTAGTAGTCCTAATTTAAATAAATTACACCTCCAAACTTTGGCATCTATCGCAACATTAATTAAAGATGATAATTTTCAAGAAAAATGGTTGGAAGCTAAAAATGAAAATTATTTAAGGGATTTAATTTTACTCAGAACAAGAAAAGAAAAGAAAGAAAAAAGAAAAAAATAAAGAAAGATTTATAATAAAAACGTCACGAAAATTCCGTGACGTTTTTTAATAAAATTCAATTTTCCTGGGGTCATTGCAATTTGATTTTTTAAATTAATGCATCTGTTTGATATACAGAAAATAAGTATTTATTTTTTTGATAAATTTTCAAAACATTTAGATCAAAAATATTGTATCTTAAAGTAACTATTTCCCCTATATACGCTTTCAATACCTCAGCACTATATAAATTATTTTTAAAACGTATCCCATAATTTTGAACTTTTCTATCTGCACTTTCAAATAAAAAATCTAATTTATTGAGATCAAATAATTTATTACTCTCTGGAATGTTTTTTAAAACACCATTACATATATACTTTTCTAGGTTATAGTTTAAATACTTGATAGAAAGAGGTTCTCCTTTAAAAATATTTATAATATCTTTTTCTAAAAATCTAACAAATTTTGTTATTTCCTTATTTTTTTCCAAAGTTCCATTAATGTTTATATTTAATTCTTTTAAAATTTTAAAAAATTTTTCTTTATTTCCCATCTTAAAATCATCGATAAATATATTCTTTGGTTTTACCAAATAATCTTCTACTCTATTTTTTATAATTGTCTCCCTAATAAGCATGAGGTAATGATCTTCCTTAATTTCTTCAGTATAGATCTTATAGTTTAATATACTATCGTCATAAACGTCGTATATTATAGCTATATTAGCAACCCCTTCATTAATTTTTAAATTTTTAATATGAAATTTTTCAGTCGATATTCTATATATATCATTTTGTTTTTTTATATTAGTTAAGTTTTTATTTACATATTTTTGACTAAATGGATCTAAATTAGTAGCCATTCTATATATAGTGTTGTAACTCAACTTATTAATATTTTTATTTTTAAAAGCCGTTAAATAATTATTATAAAGAGTTGTTATATTTATATTTGGATTTTTTTTATGTTCTTTTGTTATATATTCTACAATTTCATCATCAGCTTTTCTAAAACTATCCTTATCACTCCTAGTTTTTTTAGAAAGACCCTTAGAACCAAATTCCTTATATGCTTTTATCCACCTTTTAAGGGTACTATATGGAATATCGTGTTCACTGCTAAGTTCTTTCAATTTTTTTTCCTTTTTTAAAAAAGGCTCTATTATACCATACTTATCTTTTTTCATAATTACTCCTAATCTTAAATTCGTACAAAACATTTGATAACAAATCATTTTATTTTGAT
>Ga0316197_10002693_pt1 | contig 12670 bp, 6 predicted proteins | sample OudBiesiAoxic_MG_FD_204939 | JGI IMG/M metagenome (GOLD analysis project Ga0316197, IMG submission 204939) | Coastal sediment microbial communities from Oude Bieten Haven, Netherlands - site A oxic | ecosystem: Environmental > Aquatic > Marine > Coastal > Sediment | place: Netherlands...
CAGCGTGTCGGCTTTCGCCTGCGTGGTGGCAGCGTAGGGTCGATCTCCGAGCAGCGCTCGAACCCCGAAGATGTCGCCGTCGTCGCAGACGTCGACCAGAACGTCCTTTCCGTCGACTCGCTGCGTCACCTGAATTTCGCCTTTGACGAGAACGTAGCATTCGGGACCGGCCGTGCTGCCTTGCTCGAAGACGACCTCGCCCGGCTCCAGATACCGAATGCGAATCCCTTTGGCGATGCGGTCGAGCAACTCGCGGTCGAGCTTGTCGAATGGGGGATGCTTCGCCAGCCGGTTGGCCACGGTGAGAATCATGGAATCGGACGACATGCTCGCTATCCTTCCACGGCTCGCTCGACGATCTCCAAGACATCCTTCGAGATCCCTGGTTGACCCGCAATGCGCTCGAGCTGGGCCTTCATCAAGGCGGCTCGTCCGGGCTCGAAGCGCCTCCATTGATTGAAGCTCGAGACGATGCGGGAGGCGACCTGCGGGTTGATCGCGTCGAGCTCCACGACCCGGTCGGCCACGAATCGGTACGCTTCTCCGTCGGCTCGATGAAAGGCAACCGGATTGCCGGCTGCGAAGGAAAAGAGCAACGAGCGGGCCCGATTCGGATTGGCCAAATTGAAGTCCGGGTGATTGGAGAGCGCGACCACTCGGTCGAAGGCCGCAGGCGAGCCGGACATGGCCTGCATTCGGAACCACTTGTCCAACACCAAGGGCTCGTCGCGCCAACGGTCGTAGAACTCGGCGATTGCGCGATCCGCCTCGGATGAATCGAGGTCGACGAGCACCGAGAACGCGGCTTCGTAGTCGGTCATGCCGGTGGACGTGCGGAACTGCTCGACCGCCAGGCCAATCGTCTCGGGCTCTTCGAGCGCCACCAGATAGCGGAGCGCGCGGTTCTTGAGGCGCCGGCGATCGATCTGGGCCTTGTTCACGGCGTCGGTCCCCTGGCTGTGCTGGATGTATGTGCTCATCCAGTCTTCGCGAAGGATAGCGCCGAGCTCGCGCACCACGAATTCACGCGCCCGATGCACGGCGTCCGGATCGACCTCGCTCAGCTCCTGAGAAAGCAACTCTTCGGAAGGAAGCGAAAGCGTCAACGCCTTGATCGACCCGTCGAGGCTCGCGTCGGACAAGATCCTGCGAAACGCGTGTACCAGCGCAGGGTCCATCTCGAGCGCCTGGCCTTCGACCGCCTGTTCCACCAGCCGGAGCAAGACGTCCCTGGCAAACGTTTGGCCTGCCTCCCAACGGTTGAACGGATCGGAGTCGTTCGCCATCAAGAACGCAAGAGCCTCTCGGCTGCGCTCCATTTCGAGCTTGATCGGCGCGGAAAAACCACGAGCGATGGAGGGCACCGGCCGCTCCCGGACGTTCTCGAAGGTGAAGGTTTGCTTGTCTTCCAATAACTCGAGCGTGCGTACCGTCCCCGCGATGTCGTTGCCGTTCGCGCCCAGCAGCCCAACGCGAACCGGAATCGGGAGCGGTTCAGGCTTCGGCGCGTCGGGAAAGACGCGCTGCGATTGTGCGAGCGTCAACGCGTATGAACCGGCTGACTCGTCCCAGACACCGCTCGCCCGAACCACCGGGGTTCCCGCCTGGCTGTACCAGCGCTCCAACTGGCCGAGGTCCACGTCATTTGCGTCGGCCATCGCCTGCCGAAAGTCGTCGCAGGTCACGGCACAGCCGTCGTGCTTTTCGAGATAGTGCCGAAGCCCCTTTCGAAACCCATCCCGACCGAGGAGCGTTTGGTACAGGCGCACCACCTCCGCGCCCTTTTCGTACACCGTGGCGGTGTAGAAGTTGTTCATCTCGATGTAGGACTCCGGCCGAATCGGATGCGCGAGAGGGCCGGCGTCCTCGGCAAACTGGGCGGTCCGAAGCCGCGTCACATCCTTGATGCGCTGCACGGCCGGCGAGGTCATGTCCGCAGAGAACTCTTGATCCCGAAACACCGTGAGCCCCTCCTTGAGGGTCAGCTGGAACCAATCACGGCAGGTGACCCGGTTCCCCGTCCAGTTGTGAAAGTACTCGTGGGCGACGACGCCTTCGATCCCTTCGTAGTCATCGTCGGTCGCGGTCGATGGCTTGGCGAGCACGTACTTCGAATTGAAGACGTTCAGGCCTTTGTTCTCCATCGCGCCCATGTTGAAGTCGTCGACCGCCACGATCATGTAAATGTCGAGGTCATACTCGAGCCCATAGCGCTTCTCGTCCCAGCGCATGGCAGCTCTAAGCGACGCTAGCGCGTGTTCGCACTTGTCGGCGTTGGCGGGCTCTACCCAGATTTCGAGCGCGACCTCCCGGCCCGATGCGGTCGTGAACGTCCCCTCGTGAGAGACCAGGTCGCCAGCCACCAACGCGAACAGGTAGCTGGGCTTTGGGAAGGGGTCTTCCCATTGAACCCAGTGACGGCCATCTGAGAGCTCACCCTCCGCCACGCGGTTCCCGTTGGACAGCAAGACCGGATACCTCTCGCGCTCCGCTTCGATGCGCGTGGTGAACCGCGTCATCACGTCCGGCCGATCCAAGTAATAGGTGATGCGGCGAAACCCCTCCGCCTCACACTGGGTGCAAAAGGTCCCACTCGAGGTGTAAAGGCCCATGAGCTTGGTGTTCTCGGCCGGGTGGATCGCAACTTTCGTCGCGAGCTCGAAGCGGTCGGGGACATCGCGGATTCGCAGGCTCTGCGAGTCGGCTTCGAACCGGCTGCCATCGAGCAAGACGGAGTCGAGCTGAACCGAGCGTAGCTCCAGTCCGTCGCCGTGCAGCAGCAGGTGCCCACTCCCCGCCGGCGCGTCGGGATTTCTACGAAGCTGCATCTTGGCGCGGACGATCGTCTCGGACGGATCCAGCGTGAAAACGAGATGGAGCGTGTCAACGAGGAACTCGGAAGCCTGGTAATCCTTTCGGTAGATCCGCTCCATGATTCCCCCGCGAACGTAGAGGAAGGCCCCTGGAATGCAAATCGCATCTCCCCTTGCTTCTCTGTGCCCTGTATTGGAGGGTATGCGGCAAATGACGCTCGATGCACTACTCCCGTTGCCGCCCGCAGGCTTCGACGTGACGAGCCATTATCGGCTCAAGCCGAGGCCGAAGAGAGCTTTTCACACCATCCTCGACGCGAACAAGCTGCTGGTGCCGGGGTCCAAGGGCAGCTTGACGTTTCGCAACCTCGATGGCGAACGCGTCGAGCTCGCCACCAAATACGAAGTCTCGGCCGGAACGATCGAGGAGAGCTTCGTCATGCGAAAGACGCCGGCAGGACTGGAAAGCGAGCACTTGGTTCGCTCGATGCGCGACGCCGAGGGGCGGCACGCGCGCAAGGAAGACGTCCATTTCGACACGAACCTCGGCGTTGCACCCAACACCTACCCGGAGGTCTTGCTCCCACTGATGCTCGGCTGGCCCTCGCGCCAGCGGACGCGCGCATTTTACTCCTGGATCAACGATCGCTTCGTCTCGCGCGTGTATGTCGAGACCAAGGGAAAGACCACGGTGGACCTCCCGGGCCGTTCGAGGAAGGCAACGGAGCTCGTCCTCTATCCCGACCTCAACGATTTCGTTCGTGTAGGCTCGACGGTCGCCCGGCTCGCCAAGCCTTTGATGCCTCAGTACCACCTCTGGTTCGAACCCGACGCGCCGAACCGTGTCCTGCGCTTCGAGGGCCCCTATGGACCACCCGGCGCACCGGAGCTCATCATGGAGCTCGACGAGTAACGGCGCGCCGATGCTTCGCGAGCCTCTGCTGCACTTCAAGGCCTGCGCGACACGATCACTTTCCGATGACGGACCAGAACGTGGTGCCCGCCCAAATGCGAGCCGCGAGATCGACGCCCGACCGACCCTGCCCAAAGCCGATACCGGGCCCGACTTCGATCAATACGAATGGCGCGGTCTTCTTGCTGGCCTTGATCTCCACGCCCAGGCGCACCATTAGCGGGATGACGCCGCCGAAGCCGGTTCCTTTGACCCATCCGAGGTCGATGGGAATCACGCCCCCTGTCACCACGCTCAGCTTGGGATTGACGTCCACGCTGACGGGGACCGCAAGCTCGATACGCGAGACCACCGTTGGGGTGTTGACCCCAGCCGACCCAGCCAAGAGCCCGGGCGTGACTCGAAACCCGAGGTCGGTCGTGGACCCAGGCCGCTTGTGGTTCCAAAGGTGGAAGCGCAGCGGCGCGTAGACGGCAAAGGCGATCCGCGGGTCGTCCCAGGCACCAGACCAAGGGCCGTAGACGAGCTCTCCGCCCAGCGCCCAGTCAAGCTTGTTCTTCCCCTTGTTCCACCACTCGTACGAGGTGCTCGGCCAGCCGGTTGCCACCTTGTGGGCCATGTCGGTTTCCAGGCGGGCTCCCCCGATCGTCGACTGCGGGCCTGCCAAAGCGGTACTGGCCAAGCCGAGCACCAACAAGAGCGTGAGTATAAACCTCATGGCGATCTCCTTTCCCGCATTCGCGAGCAGCGGACCTTAGCGAGTCGGACCGGAGCGAACAAACCGACGTCACCAAACTGACCTGAGGGCTCAGATACGCGAACGCCCCGGTCGATCGTGGTCGCCGGGGGGTCCGCTGGTTGGGTTCTGCCTCGAGCTTCGTTCGATTTGACGACTCCCTTAGTCGAGGTCGATTTCCACATGAGCTGTGACGCGGCCACCCTCTGCCTCGGCGCTGCCCACCCAAGTCCCGGTCGCGCCCTCAAATCGCCGTGTGCCGCCAGTGACGGTCCCTTCAAAATCGACAGAGAAGATCCCCGTGATGGGCGCCTGTGTGTCGGGGTCAACGACCGTTGGTTGAAAGCAGTAAAAACTCAGGTCGTCGTCGGTCGTCACGGAAAGAATTGATCCGTCCTTGTAGGTGAAAACAGCCGTTGTGCTAAGGCCGGCTCCGGGCAAGACCCCGCACCGCGAATCCGCCCCAGCCGCGTCAATGACGGTTTGCGCCGAGAAGATTGGTCTCCCGGACTTCCCTTTCGCGATTCCGCTCTGCAACGAGGTGGAGACTGCACCGAGCAGCGAAGGTGTTCCATAGTCCTCCCCCGTAGTGGAATCCTGCGAGCTCGTGGTGAAGTTGCTTCCGGAGAGCTCCAGGCTGATGTCCGGTCCGCGGTGCCACCACCACCAAGCCTGTGCGGGTGTGTCTGGAACCGCGAAGAGGGCCAAGCCCAGGGCGGCTGCGATGATGAAGATTCCCGTTTTCATGATTTTCTCCCTCTTTTCTCAATGGAAGGGGGTCGTGACCGCCGCCCTACTTCTGGGTCGCTGAGCGTCTCGCGATGGTGGAAACCTGTCTATACGTAGATTGTTTAGCGACCCGCGCGACTCGCCTTTACAGAGGCACGGCTGGTGTCACCGGAGTCCTTTTCACCTCGATCACATGAGGCTAGACTCCGCGCGCGGGGGCGATGGCAGCAGGTGGCTGCCCCAACCTTCGATACTCGTTGCCATGTTGTTTCTCACCGCCGTTGGGGCCATCACCGGCCTCACTTTCATCCTTGCTACCGCGTTGGTACTGGCCAACAAGCGGCTGTACGTCTACGAGGATCCGCGAATCGATGTGGTCGAGGAGATGCTTCCTCACGCCAACTGCGGTGCCTGTGGCTTCGTCGGATGTCGTCCTTTCGCCGAAGCGCTGACCAGGGGGGAGGTGCTGCCGGGCAAATGCACCGTGAGCTCCGGCGAGGAAAGAGCGGTGATCGCAGGCTTCCTTGGCGTCGACGTGGGGGCGGAGGAGAAGCTGGTGGCCCGGCTGGCGTGCGCGGGCGGCACCAATGTGGCCCGCAACCACGCGCGATACCACGGAGAGCAGACCTGTCGCGCCGCTGCAAAGGTCGCGGGCGGCGGGAAAGGCTGCTTTTGGGGCTGCCTGGGTCTCGGCGACTGCGACGTCGTGTGCGACTTCGACGCCATCCACATGAACGCGCACAAGCTCCCGGTGGTGGACGAGGCGCTGTGCACCGCCTGCGGCGACTGCGTCGAGGTGTGCCCCAAGGACTTGTTCTCCCTGCACAAAGAAAGCCATCGGCTCTGGGTCGCCTGCAGCTCCCAAGAGGCCGGCGACGAGGTTCTCGAGGACTGCGAGGTCGCGTGCACCGGCTGTGCCCGCTGCGAGATGGACGCGCCTAGAGGCCTCATCAGCATGAAGCTGAGCCTTCCGGTGGTGGACTACAGCAGGCCCCACAAAACGAAGACTCCCATTGAACGGTGCCCGACAGGGGCTATCGTCTGGATCGACCCCAAGGCCGGGCCGCTGAAGGGGCCGGCAGCCAAAAAAGTCATTCGAAAGGGCACGCTCCGTGATGCCCCAACTTAGAACCAAGGGCCAAAGCCCGACAGGTGGTTTCGATGTCCGCGCGATTCTTCGGTAAAAAGAACAAGGGCCAAGCAAAAGACGGGGACGTCAAGTTCAAATACCCCGGTTCCCGCGCCGCGCTGGACGGCAACAGCGCGGTGATCATGTGTGAGCGCGAGTCGAGCGACGCTGCTGGCGCTTACCCGATCACGCCCTCGACTCAGATGGGCGAGTACTGGGCCGAAGCAGCCGCCCAGGGGCACATCAACATTTCGGGGCGTCCTCTGATCTTCATCGAGCCCGAAGGCGAGCATGCGGCGGCCGCAGTGACCGCCGGCATGTCGATGACCGGCATGCGGTCGGCAAACTTTTCATCCGGCCAGGGCATCGCGTACATGCACGAGTCGCTCTACGCGGCGGTGGGCAAGAGGCTGACCTACGTGTTGAACGTCGGCGCACGCGCGATGACGAAGTCGACCCTGAACGTGCACGCCGGACACGACGACTACCACTGCGTCGACGACACGGGCTTCTTCCAGATGTTCGCCAAGAACGCACAGTCTGCGGCGGACTTGAACATCATCTCACACAGGATCGCCGAGTTGTCCCTGACGCCTGGGATCATCGCCCAGGATGGTTTCCTGACGACGCATCTCATCGAGTCGATGATGGTGCCGGAGCGAGAGCTCATCGCCGAGTACATGGGTCAACCCGACGACATCATCGAGACGCCCACGCCGGCGCAAAAGATCATCTACGGCGAAACCCGTCGGCGCATCCCGCTCCTCTGGGACGTAGACAACCCGGTGATGTCTGGGCTGGTCGAAAACCAAGATTCGTACATGCAGAGCGTGGCGGCCCAGCGGCCGTTCTTCTTCGATCACATTCAGGCTCTGAGCGAACAAGCGTTCGAAGAATTCTACGCGCTCACGGGTCGTCGCTACAGCCGCGTCATGACGTACCGGGCCGACGACGCTGATTACTTGATCGTGGGGCAAGGCAGCATGATCCCCTCTGCCGAAGCGGTCGTGGACTACCTGCGAGAATCCCGAGGTCTCAAGGTCGGTGTGGTGGACATGCTGATGTTCCGTCCGTTCCCCGGTGATCTCATCGGAAGGATCGTCCAGGGCAAGAAGGGTGTCGCCGTGCTGGAGCGGCTCGATCAGCCGCTGGCGGTCGACTTGCCTCTGATGCGAGAGATCCGCGCGACGATCAGCAAGTGCCTCGAAAACGGGAAAGACCTGAAGCATCCCGCCTACCCGGAGCTGGCCGCGTACAAGTCTCTCAACGACGCGCCCGCGCTCTACTCGGGCTCCTTCGGCATGGGCAGCCGCGACCTGCAGCCCGAAGGCATCGTAGGCGCGGTCGAGAACATGCTCGACGACGGCGCGAAGAAAAAGCTGTTCTACCTCTCGATCGATTTCCTGCGGGACGAGGCGATCACGCCGAAGCAGGAGATGTATCAGCAGACCATCCAAGAGGCGTATCCCGACGTCAAGGAGCTCGCGGTTCGGGGCTCCGAAAACCCCAACCTGATGCCCAAGGACAGCATCACCGTTCGGTTTCACTCGATCGGCGGCTGGGGCGCGATCACGACGGGCAAAAACCTGGCGATGACGCTGTTCGACCTCTTGGGCTACCACATGAAGGCCAATCCCAAGTACGGCTCGGAGAAAAAGGGGCAGCCTACTACTTACTATCTGTCGGCGGCGCCGGAGCCGATCAAGATCAACTGTGAGTACTTCTACGTCGACGTCGTGCTGTCGCCGGACCCGAACGTCTTTGGGCACACCAACGCGCTGGCCGGGCTCAAAGAGGGCGGCGTCTTCATCATCCAGAGTGACAAGGCTTCGCCCGAAGAGCTCTGGGAGAGCATTTCTCCGACCTACCAGAAGATCATCATCGACAAGAAGATCAAGGTCTACTACCTGGACGCGTTTCAGATCGCCCGGGACGAGGCAACCGACCCCGAGCTCCAGCTCCGCATGCAGGGCATTGCGTTCCAAGGTGCGTTCTTTGCTGCCTCGCCGGTGATGGCGCAGGCGGGTTTCACCCAAGAAAAGCTACTCGACGCCATTCACGACCAGCTTCAGGAGAAGTTCGGCTCAAAGGGACGCAGGGTCGTCGAAGACAACGTGCGAGTGGTGAAGCGCGGTTTCGACGAGATCCGCGAGCTCGTCCCCGGCCCGATCACCAAACTCGGCAGCAAGGCGACCAGCGGCAAGCGACAGCTCCCGATGATGGTGAAACCGCTTCCCCAGAGCAAGGCGCCCATGAGCGACATCCACCGCTTCTGGGAGCAGACGGGCAGCTTTTACGCACGCGGCATGGGCAACGACAACCTCACCGATCCGTTCATCGGGCTCGGCGTCATGCCGCCCTCCACGGCGCTGTTTCGGGACATGACCGGAATCCGTTTCGATCACCCCGAGTGGGTGCCGGAGAACTGCACCGCCTGTGGCAGCTGCTACACCGTCTGCCCCGACACGGCCCTTCCCGGGCTGGTGAACGAAGTGGGCCAGGTGTTCGACACCGTCGTGAACCGGGTGCGCAAGAACGGACACGGAGCGCAGATCGAACACCTGCCCAAAGCGGCCAAAGTCATGGAGCGCAATCTGCACAGCCTGTTCAAGGCGTCCCAGGAGACGGACTCGGTTGCGGAGCTCATGGATCAGGCCATGGCGCAGACCGTCGCGCAAAGCGAGCTCGCCGACAGCGAGAAGCAAAAGCTCCAAACGGAGCTCGACCTCTTCAAAGAAGAGCTCAATGGATTCCAGTTCGCGCTGACCAGGCCCCACTACACGCTGCCCGAGAAGGACCAGCCTGGCAGTGGCGGCCTTCTCTCGATCACCGTGAACCCTTACACCTGCAAGGGCTGCATGGAGTGTGTGGAGGTCTGCAACGACGACGCGCTGCGCCCGATCAAGCAGACGCCGGAGTCGGTGGAGCTACTCCGCGAGAACTGGGACCTCTGGAGCGACCTTCCGAGCACTCCTGAGAAGTACATCCGCGTCGACGACTTGGAAGAAGGCATCGGCGCGCTCGAGACCATCCTTTTGGACAAGTCGCACTACCTGCCGTTCACCAGCGGTGACGGTGCCTGCCTCGGTTGCTCGGAGAAGACCACGGTTCACCTCTTCGTCGCCACCGTGGAAGCGTTGATGCAGCCGCGGATTGCCAAACACCTCGAGCACGTCACCGAGCTCATCGGCCGGCTCAAGAAACACATCCAGCTCCGGCTTGCCGGGGAGATCAACGTGAGTGACCCGGACGTCATGGCCAAGGTGGTCGATGACATCGGCGATCACGACGTCACGCTCGCCGGCATCGCAGCCCGCATGGAAAACATCGAGGGCAGTCATCCCATCGACCAGGACTGGCTCCGGCGGATGACCAAGCTGGTGGCGAAGCTCGAAGACCTCAAGTGGAAGTACGTCGAGGGCACCACGGGCCGGGGCCGCACCAGCATGGGAATGATCAACAGCACCGGGTGCACTTCGGTCTGGGGCAGCACCTACCCGTTCAACCCCTATCCGTTCCCATGGTCCAACCACCTCTTCCAAGACTCCCCGTCGATGGCGATGGGCATCTTCGAGGGGCACATGGCCAAAATGGCGGAGGGCTTCAGAGCCATCCGCACGGTCGAGCTCGAGCTGGAGGACAAGTATAACCCCGCCGAGCACGACGATTTCCTCACCTATTTCAATTGGCGTCAGTTCAGCGATGAGGAGTGGGAGCTCTGCCCCCCGGTGGTTGCGGTGGGTGGCGACGGCGCAATGTACGACATCGGCTTTCAGAACCTCTCTCGCCTCATGGCCTCCGGCACGCCGATCAAGGTCTTGGTGGTGGACACCCAGGTGTACTCCAACACCGGCGGCCAGGCGTGCACCTCCGGGTTCATCGGCCAGGTTTCGGACATGGCGCAGTTCGGAAAAGCCATTCAGGGCAAGCAGGAGCCTCGCAAAGAAATCGGCCTCATCGGGATGGCGCACCGCACCACGTACGTGCTGCAGAGCACCATTTCGCACCCCAGTCACATGATCGAAGGCTTCATCCAGGGTTTGAAGGCACGCCGGCCCGCGCTCTTCAATATCTACAGCACCTGTCAGCCGGAGCACGGCATCGGCGATGACATGAGCGCGGCCCAGTCCAAGCTAGCGGTCGAATCGCGAGCGTATCCTCTCTTCCGGTACAACCCCGACCTGGGCAAGACACCCGAGGAGTGCTTCGATCTGGAGGGTAACCCGCAGATCGACCAAGACTGGCCGAGCTACACGATCCGGTACCAAGAAGAAGGTGTTGAAAAGGAGATGGAGCTGCCGCTGACCTTTGCAGACTTCGCCATCACCGAAGGACGATTCCGCAAGCAGTTCCGGGCGGCGCCGCGTGACACCTGGAACGAGAACATGATGCCACTGGCCGAGTTCTTGGAACTGGACGAGGACGACCGCGAAGGCGTCTTCCCCTACGTCTGGATGGTGGACAAGAAAGAGCAACTCATGAGACTGCTGGTTGCTCAGCCGATCGTGGCGTCCTGCGAAGACCGGCGTGATTTCTGGACCATGCTCCGTTCGCTGGCCGGCGAGAATCGGCCCTCGACGGATTCTCTCGTCGAAGACGTGCGCCAGGACGTGGTGGGCAAGATCATGTCCGGGCTGATGCAGATCGCCGGTGGGTCCGGCGAGGGACTGGCTGCCCTCGCGTCGGCCGGCGCGCCGACGGCGACGTCCTCGGCTGGTACCGGGGCCGAAGCTGCACCGGCAGCGGCCGGCGGCGATTACCTCGCGCCTTGGATCGACACGGCCGAATGCACGGCCTGCGACGAGTGCACCCAGCTCAACTCCAAGATCTTCGAATACAACGCGGACAAGAAAGCCGTGATCAAGAACGCCGAGGCAGGTCCGTACAAAGATCTGGTGAAGGCCGCGGAGCGATGCACCGCCCGGGTCATCCACCCCGGCTTGCCCAGAAACCGAAGCGAAAAGGGCATCGAGAAGTGGATCAAGCGCGGCGAGAAGTACAACTGAGGCACGAGCGGGCATGCGACCGATGAGACTTCTGGGGCTCAAGACGTTCCGGCACGGAGTGCACCCGCCGGAGTCGAAGGACGAGACGAGCGGCTTGCCGATTCGTCAGTTTCCCTTTGCGCCGCTGTTCATCGTTCCGCTGGTCCAGCACATGGGGGCGCCCTCGATCCCTGTGGTCGAAGAGGGGCAGGAAGTTCAACGAGGGCAGCGGATCGCGCGCCCCGACGGTTTCATGTCGGTCTCGATGCACGCACCGGCTTCGGGCCTGGTGCGCCGGATCGCGCTGGCCCCGAGCATCAGCGGCCGGATGGTCCCGGCTGTTTACCTGGAGCCTTTTCCCGGTTCCACACAAGAGATCGAAGACGGGACCCCTTGCCCGCTCGATGCCACGCCCGACGAGATCATCGCCGCGATCCAAGATGCCGGCGTGGTTGGCCTCGGGGGCGCGGCCTTCCCTACCCACGTGAAGCTCAAGATCCCCGATGGCAAGTTCGTCGACACCCTCATCATCAATGGCGTGGAGTGCGAGCCGTTTCTCACCACGGATCACCGTGTGATGCTGGAAGAGAGCCGCGACATCTTCATGGGGATTCGCTACCTGCTCAAAGTCACCGGCGCAGAGAAAGTCATCATCGCCGTCGAGGCCAACAAACCCGACGCCGCGGCGCGCCTGCGCGAGACTTTCCCGAGCGACGTGAACGGGTCCGTGGAGGTGCTTCAGGTGAAGTACCCTCAGGGAGCGGAAAAGATGTTGTTCTCTGCGCTGCTCGGCCGGGAGGTGCCCTCGCGAGGGCTGCCCTTGGATATCCACGCGCTCTGCTGCAACGTCGCCACTGCCGCACAGCTCGGCCAGCTGTTGCCTCGAGGCCGAGGCATTCAGGAACGGGTCATCACGGTGACCGGGCCCGCGGTAAAGCGGAAGGGAAACTACCGCATCCCCATCGGCACGCCTCTGCGCTTCCTGCTCGAGCACGTGGGCGTCGCCGACGACGTGAACCGCGTCTTTCTCGGTGGTCCGATGATGGGCGCGGCGGCCCCAAGCCTGGAGATCTCGATCACGAAAGGCACGTCGGGCGTCACCGCCTTCACCGACACGGCAGCGGAGCGGACCCATAGTCCCGTCTACCCGTGCATCCGATGCGGCTACTGCGTCGATGCCTGCCCGATCTTTCTCGATCCCTCTTTGCTTGGTAGGTTGGCTGCAACCGAGCAGTTCTCGACCATGGCGGACGAACACCATCTCATGGACTGCTTCGAGTGCGGCTCCTGCTCCTTCGTCTGCCCCTCGCACATCCCACTGGTGCAACGGTTTCGTGCGTCCAAGGCAGCGGTGCGCAAATCCAA
>Ga0316197_10002694_pt1 | contig 12669 bp, 7 predicted proteins | sample OudBiesiAoxic_MG_FD_204939 | JGI IMG/M metagenome (GOLD analysis project Ga0316197, IMG submission 204939) | Coastal sediment microbial communities from Oude Bieten Haven, Netherlands - site A oxic | ecosystem: Environmental > Aquatic > Marine > Coastal > Sediment | place: Netherlands...
GTTTCAGCCGGGACACGCTTGACCACGAAATATTTCTCGCCCATATCGTCATCATCGGCAAGTCCCAGGATATCTGCGCCTTCCGTTACCTCGCGCCCGACATCTCCAACTCGCGGTTGAGCCCTGGAATAATCTATCGCCATGGGCTCTTCATCAGGCTTCACGGTATCCTGTGCGGCCGGCGAGGCATTCGATCCATTGGAGTAAATATCATTACTGCTGCTATCGGAGGAAATCACGATTTCTTCGTCTATATAGCTCTCGAGATCATCAGCCCCCGCGGAGCCGCGCGTCATCGGTCGACGCGCCACTTCCATTTCGTATTCGGTAAGACCGGTATCGACCTGGGAGGACTCATCTACTGTGAACAGGCGTTCTTCAGGCTCCGAAAGATCCATGTCCACCAACCAGTTCAGGTTGCTGCCCTGGGACTCCCCGTTGGGTTCGACCGACTCACTGCCGGGCTGTGACCCTGTATTCTTATCTGTATGCACGGTTTACCTCCAATGTCCTTTTCGACAACCTGCGCCTGAGTTTCAGACCTACTGGTTAATAGTCCCTGTGACAGCTTCCGGAACGTCCAGGGCAGCGGAACCCTGCACTACAGTGTCCAGCAGCTGTATATCACCAGCCAGTTCCGCGCCACGGGACTTGGCCATCACGAAACAGCGATTGGTCAATTGGCGTACAGCCAATACGTCCAGCTCCCCACTATCTCGATAAGCAGCGATCATTGCGGGTAACGCACCGATCACCTGCTGCACCAGAGCCTGCACACCCTCACCTGCCGGTATATCTCCGTCGAGCACCCGGTCCAGCATGTCCTGTGCAGCCCAACCCAGTTCTCCCAGGATATTAGCGCCTACGGCGCGCCCATTCCCTTTAAAAGTGTGGAAATGTCGTCTTATATCCCGAAGTACCCCATCGGCACCCGGGTCTGCGGCCCAGATGTCTGCAAGGCGGACCAACTCGATAACAACTTCTTCTGATTCCTCGACAAAAATATCGCGAAACTCCGGGGTAATCTCGTCATCCTGAATGACATTGGCCGCATCGGCACTAACCGGGTTAGTGCTATCTGCACCGGGAGAAACCTGCTCGCGCCAATTGTCCAGCTCCCCTGCGCGCTGCTCTGCGTAGGCAATCATATGAGAAGTATCATCAAGCGGATCAATCAATGAGCGCTGCAGGTGCAATTCGATCTGGGCAAACGCGTCGGCAAAACACTGAAAGGCTTCATCTTCTCGAACACTGCCGGCTTTACTGGCAGACTCGAGCCAGTTCTGGCACTGCTCTATCACACGCCCTTCCCGCTCCATGCCGGCAAATGACAAGGCACCGGAAATCTGACCAAGCAGCTGCAGTGAGGTCTCGATGGCCGTTCGATCTGGAAGATCTTCCTGCTCATCGAGATACTCACGTGACAGTTTGTACAGCAAATCGAGATCCGCATTTCCATCATCGGCCTCCCGCACTGCCTGACGCAGTTCCTCGTGTCCGTCATCGCTCTTGTTCAAGTGACGATTCAGGGCCAGCGTGAGGCGCATCAGGCTCTCTTCGCCAAACGGCTTCCTGGCCAGTGCGGCGGCCAGCGCCTTGCGACGCAAAATCTTGTGCAGGTAGTTTTCTACCATGCTCATCTGGGTGAATGTAGCCGTTACGACACTTTCGCGAAGTTCGTATTCCTTGCTGGAAAAGGAACTGGAAAGACCGTGCTCCAGTTTGTGCTCGATATCCAGCTTAACCTCAACGATGCCCGTTATAACGTCGTTGACTGCCTGTTCATGTTGGGGGGGTGACTCACTGAAAATACCGCTGTAGATTTCCGCCAGCTTGCCGCGCACGCGTCGCAGTGATTCGGCGTGGTTAAACTGACCCGCCGCCTCCAGCCGGCATTCAGCTGCCTCTATTGCGTCCAGGGCAGTCGTCTCATGGTTCTCCTGTGTCGAACTCCCCGCGTCCAGGAGGTCATTACTATTGAGACATTCGATCGCCTGATTCAGCTGATCCATGGCGCCGCCCAGGGCTGTCATCAGCGCATCGATATGCACCAGGCCACGGCCAGCCGCCTCAATCGTACCGTCATCAATGCAGAACACCTTGCGGATCTGGGCGATGTGAACAGGCTTGGATTTGCATGCCGCCACGTAAAACAGCATGTGTTGCAGGGACTCCTGGAAGTCGACCGATGGGTCAAGCTCGGCTCCATTTTCCCTGGCGTATTTGATCATGAAGGCACCCGTCTTGAAGATCTGGGCAATGCACTCGTCCGGCACAATCAAGCCGCCGGCTATACCTTCACACAGTCCGATCATGACAAACCAGAAGCGCTCCGCCTCAGTCCCGGCGAACAAAACCTGCATTTTGCGGGCGATACGCGCCACCGTCTTCATACTCTCTGTGACATTTCGACGGCGCAGTGCCAGTTTCGCCATTTCCAGGTAAAGCGCCAGCATGACATTGGCGCGACTCTTGATCTCTGCGTCCGGCGCAGCGCTGGCATCCTGCGTGATACCGGCATTTTCGTCGATCTCAAGATGAAAGAAGAACGCCTGCGGCCGAGGGCGCTCCCCAAGCCAACGACGCAGGTCATTTACGTGCTGCTCCAGCCCCTGGCCGGTGTCCTGGCGCACACTCTGGGTATGCGCAAGATAGGCAGGCAATACTTTCAACGCCTGCATCAGGCCACCCATGGTGAGCTTGCGTCGCTCCCCTGAGACCTTGTCCTTATAGATAAAATTGAGGCTGCGCTCCATCTCAAGGGTGAGCATCTCACCCTTTTTCATACCCAGCGCACGCAGGGTCGAGGTGATCTGGTGAATCGCCCACATGCAGTTCAACAGGGGTTTTCTGTCGCCTGGATTATTGCTGTACTCGACCAGCGCGGCCTCGGCGTTTTCTGCCTGCCTGTTCATCAGGCCGACTACCCATTTGAGGGCAACGATGTCCGGTTTATTAGCCACTAGATCAACCTCCAGTCTTGGTATAGGCGCATACACCAGGCCATGACAGCCGGCGCATCGAGGAATTTAACCATTGAACGTCTTCACCAGCGCCCAGGATGAGCAGACCACCAGCCTTCAGGCGGTTGACCAGCTGATCGATAATCCAGCGCTGCTTCTGCCGTTCAAAATAGATCAGGACGTTCTGGCAGAATATGATATTGAAGTCAGCAAAAGGGGTGCTGTTTACATGCATCAGGTTGCTGTGAAAAAAGTGAGTCCGCGCCTTGATATCGCTGCTGATGTCCCAACTGCCATCATCAGCGCGCTGCATGTAAGACTCGCGATAGCCATCAGGGACCGAGACCACAGCGCTCTCTTCAAAACGACCGGACTGTGCCTGGTGAATAGCACTGAAACTGATGTCTGTTCCTATGCCATGCCACTGCAGCAACGGCTGGTGTTCCGCAATAATCTGTTCAACCACCATCGCCATCGAATACAGCTCCTGCCCGGTGGCACAACCGGCACTCCAGAAGGCAATCTCCCTAGGGGTGGGACCGGCAGTTACCAATTCATGCACATACTCAGCAGCGCACTCCAGGGCATCCGGCTGTCGAAAAAAGCGCGTTTCCTTGACTGTAAGAAGATCCACCAGCGCCAGCCATTCCGCCCTGGCGCTGATGCTCTGGTCGAACAGAGCAAGGTACTCGTTGATATCAGTCATACCCAACAAAGACATGCGAGCCTCTATATGCTCCTCTATAATCTGTCGCGGGCTCTCGATTCTGATACCTGCGTGGTGACGCAGCTTCAACATCAGAGCGTGTAGCTGACCGCCCTGGATCGGGCGGGGACTGGGGAGTGCAATTGAGTTCACACTGATGCCCTGCTCGGTTCGCCAGCTTCCAGTGCCGTCATATCTTCTTCACGATACACGGTAGGGGCGACACCAATAGACTCGACTTCTTCGACCTGCACCGTCTCATTCCCGGTTACCCGAGGTGTTCCTACAGGCTTGAATTGGCCGAGGCTTTCTGAGGCATCGCGCATCGCTCTTTGCAGCCTGCCTACACCAATAACGGTGGACTCACTGACTTTACCGATCTCCAGGTTACGCTCACGAATCTGCGTCATAGAGCTGTTCATATGAAGCGCGCTGACCGCCGACTGGCCAGCTGCATCATCGACGGATCGAATAATGGAGCTGATGGCGGCTGATCCGGAATTGATCTCCTCCAGTGATCCGTCGAGACGATCAATATATTCAAGGATGGTAACAACCGTGCCGACAGTATTTTCCATGCTGGCCAGGTTTTCCGCGGACATATTCTGCAACATCCGTACCTCGGAAATAATCTTGCGGCCTTCATCGCCAGCTTCGCGCAACAAGTCGGCTATCGCTTCGGCGATACCCAGGAATGGGCGGCCATATTCACCGGCCTTCTCAGCCTCGATACGGGTATTGATAGCTACCACAGAGATCTTGGTATTGAGCGCCTGAATATACTCGGCAGCTGCCGTTACAGACTGGATCAGTTCACCCTGGCGCTTGGCTGACTTGGATGTCTCCTGTACAGACTCGCGAACATCAACAGACGCCTTGGACATATCCTTGGTCAACTCATATCCCTGGGCAACCTGCTGACAGTTGCGATCAGACGTCCTGGCTGCCTCAACCGTTGACGTTTTGATCTCCTCACTGGTTCGCACCATTTCGGTTGCCGCGGCAATCGATTCACCCACCGATCGAGTCAGCTCCTTGCCTTTTTCTACCAGGCTCTTGGCTGAAACCCCGATTTTGCTGATTTCATCTACCGACAGGTCAAACGGACCGCGTATATCCTGAATCAATTCCAGCTGCTGACTGGTAGATTTGTTGATCTGGCGCGCCACCTCGACAAGGGCCTTGTTATCTTCAGACACCTTAACACCCAGGTCTCCGCCCGCTATCTTGCGCAGGGCTGAGTTGATATCGGTAACGCCTTGCTTGATATAGCTGGCGCGACGGCGCTGAGACATGAACTGCATGAGCAGCAATGCAAAGGCCACCAGGGCCGGAGCCACCAGGTAGATGACGGGTAGCGAGCTCGGCTCGTTACCTACCACTGCCAGCCCGTCCACGCCAGCGACCAGCGAATCCAGCGCCTCATCGAAAGAGTCCGTCATGGACAGGATCGTCTGCCTGGCAGCGGCTGCTTCCCTCAAATCCCCGGCATCACCTACAATGCGACTAAGCGCCGTTGAGACCGTGGAGAATTTGCGGAACGCTGAGCTCATCGCCTCTACCGCCATTGGATCGGTAATCATCCTGATTTCACGGCTGGCGTCGCCCCGGGTCAACGCCTCAAGGTTACCAAGCAGCTCTGCCGAGTCGGCCTGTAACTCCTGGGTCGCTTTTTCAACATTGCCTGTGCCTGCAAAGATACGATTAATGTTCCGGTTAATGCGTTCGTTCAGCCACAGGTTCTTCTGCGCCGTAGAGTTCGTGACAGAGCCGTACTTCTGTACCCGGACGATGTCCGCGACCTCTGCAAACTCGCTCTGCATGGAGTCCATCTGGCTACCGTACTTTTCCACTACCTCATGGGTAAACACAATCTGCGGGCCCGCGTCGATCAGTGTCTGTGCCGCCCGCTTTATAGGCTGCCATGCCACATCTACCACACTGAGCTCTTTGGCAAGCTTGTCAGAGTCAATGATGCTTTTCTGCTCGTCGAAATAGGCCACCCTGCGCTCCAGGTCCTGGAAGGTCGATTCCTGGCCCTGGGTGCTCTGCCATGCGCTCGCGGCCACCTGCCTACCAATAAGACGCATTTCCTCTGCGGCGAACCGAGTCTCGATGGAGACCGCGTTTTCCTGTGCCTGTGCGTTGAAACCAACAAGCGCCGGCGCAAGACAGGCTACTGTCCCGCAGGCTATCAGCAGGCTGTGCAGCTTCGATGCGACACTCATCTCTTTATTGCTCATCACTTGTCTCCTCGTTTGAAACCGGTGCAGGTATTGCCGCATTCGACAGGTTGCTGTCCGCCACCAATTTTTCTACATCAAGAATTGCCAAAAATCTGTCGCCATCGTGAAAACCACCAAGGGTATAGTTGGCGAAGTCTTCATCTACCGGATAGTCCATGTCGCGCGCTTCAAGAGGGAATTTTATATTTCGCTCAACATCACTCAGGGTAATGCCGAAATAGAAGCCCGGACGCCGGATCACCATGCAGAATTCCCGAACCCGGCCCGCGTAAGGTCGTTGCCGAAAAAGCACATCTCCACTGATAATGGGTAACAAGCCGCCCATATAAGCCGCCACGCCCATCACCCAGGGCTTGGTTCCGGGAATCGGTGTCACCGCCGGAATCTCGACTAGTTCATCGATTTCACCCTCACCTACCAACAGCGGGGTTCCTGCTATACCCAGTGACGTTCCCATCCAGGTCATGGGCGCTGCCGCAAGTGCCGGGGCTGGCACAACGTTTTCAGCGTACGCCTGCTCCAGCATGGAAACCGCCTGAAGTGCCTGACTGGACATGGATCAGGCGGCCTTTTGTTTGCTGGTGTGTTTGTGAATCAGTTGCCGTAACACCCGCTCCGGTGGAATCTTGGTGACATGCGCTGTCGCACCACGGGCCTGCCCCTTGGCGATATCAAAAATACCGTCGGAGGAAGACAGCATGACCACAGGCGTATTGCAGGTATCTTCCGCATTACGTATCAAGGTGCATGTCTGGTAGCCATCCAGCTCGGGCATCGTGATGTCGAGAAAGATCAGGTCTGGCTTGAAGCGGCGCAGCATACTCAGCGCCTTATAGCCATCCTCTGCACATTCGACCTCGCAGCCCATACCTTTTAGTGTGTGTGACATCATCATTCGGATGGTTTTCGCATCATCCACAATGGCGATTTTCACCCCCGATAAATCCAGTTCTTCATGTTGCTCGTTCATGGTCTTCCTCAGCTTTCTGTCCAGTCCGGTGAACCAGGTTGCAGGCACAGTATTCGTGGGGGAGGACAAAACCAGCAAGGAAAAACTGGAGTTTTCTGGAGAAACTGGATTTTTTTCGATCAGGCGGGGAAATTAGTGTGAAACATGCACAAATTTCGAGAAAAAGAGCTAAAAAATGCTGCGCGCACAGCTCGAGTGCGCGCGCCGACTGAGCCCTATTCTGCGGGGAACATATAGTTTCTGAAGGGCTCAAGGTGCCCCGGCTGGAAGTCCTGGAGCTCATAAATGTTGAATTTCTGCATCAGGGTCAGGCAGCGTTGGAACACCTTGTCCGCGTCATAGGCCGAGGGGGGTATAGCGTACTCCGCTGTCAGCTGAGCAAAGATCATCGATGCGATTTCACGCCGGGTCTTATCTTCCCGGTACATGCTGTGGCTCATTGGCGAGGACACAATAGGTGAGCCGTAGACCAGGAAGGCCTCCCACCTTCGCGGGTCCTGGTTGTGCTCCATCGCGGTCACCAGAAAACGGACCATATTGTGCAGGTCCAGTCGCGAGGGCAGGATATCTTTCTGCAACCAGTTGCGTACGTCTGACTCACGCCAGCTGCTGTTTATACCCATAATCCCCAGCACGCGACCCTCAGTTTGTGCAGGTGCCACGCCAGCGAGGTCCCATAGCATGTTCAGGCGCGCCGAAAATCCCGGACACACCGGCAGCTGGCTCTCCGCGATGCTCTGGTAGTCCTGCGCGTACTGGGCCACCGTTTTCTTCCGATCTAGGCCTTCAGAGACGGCTCTACTTTCAATCTGATCTTTACCAGGCTTCTTGGCCATGTACTGTCTTCCTCAAAATTATCACGAAGCGTCCTGCAGGCGTTTTTGATAGGTCGGAACGGAAACACCCATGATCCTGGCACGATCGGCGACGCTGACACCCTCGCACTGCCGAACCACGTGGGAAAGCAGGATGCCCTGAACCAGCTCCTGTGGCGATTCGGTCATCGGGGCCGCCTCCCTGATCCACTGCCTGACCAGTCGCTGTGGCGTTTGCCACAGCGAGCTGGCGCTACGTTCGGGCTCCCGGGACTGCACTTTTGGCATCCAGCGGCTGATATTGCGCGATCGCGTATGCAGGAAGTCAGCCGCAGCGCGCATATTGTCACGATAGCGCTCGAGGACCGCGAGGATGACTTCATCATCCAACCATGAGCCCAGTGGCTTGATGGACTCCAGTTCCAGCAGGTTATGCAGCGCTTCGCCCAGTGCCACGCTCAACTCGTCCAGCGTGCTCGGGGCATAGGATTCTTCCTCGACCGGGGTATCTACCAGCACCTGCAGATAGGCCCGTTTCTGCGGCGTATTCACCTGACCGGCTGCAGACAGCCCATTAAACAGATCGAGGTCTACTGGCGTGAGCCACTCTTTATCGGTTTTATCCAGCGCGCCCGAAATACACTCACGCATTTCACTGATATTGCCCGGCCATTCGTGCTGCAGCATTGCCTGCTCCGCATCGGGAGTAAAACCACTTACCTTACGGTCGCGACGCAGGCCCTCCTGGGCAAGAATTTTATGCGCCCAACGCAGCACAGCCCGCTTGCGGTCCTTAATGGGAGGCACCCGGATAGGATAGGCGGCAAAGACACTGGCGAGCCGCTCATGCAGTCCACCGTGACGAACCAGGTGCTCCAGGGTGTCCGGGAACAGTGCGATGATACGTGCCGCCGGAAGATACCGGGGCGGATTACTGTCTGCCAGGATACGGGTACTGATTTGCCTGGCCAACTTGAGCTGTGCATCGGCATTCATCAGCTGCGGAGATTTGAAAACCAGGGTCTTGCCTGCCGACCGCTCCAACTCCCGCGCGATCCGGTTAAGAGCATCCTTGCGGCTGCGAAACTCCCGGCAATCGATGGCCACCATTTTTTCAGGCTCAGCACCTGACTCCTGGTGGATGACCTTGGCCACATAAAGCTTTCCGGTTCCCCTGGGCCCGATTACCGCGACCGGCACGTCCAACCTGGAAAGGAAAACCGCCTGGTCTATTGCGCCCTCCATGTTATCGCCCACATAACCGTCAATACGCTCTTCTACAGGTCTTGGTGCGGCAACCTGGGCCTGGGACGACTGGTCCCCCGCCTGGCGCCAATCAGCCAACCCTGATATCTCTGTGGCCAGGTGATGCAGGGCGGATGCGTCGGGGGAAAAGTTGACACTACCCGAGGCTGGAGCGTCAGCATGCTCCAACACCATAAATCCAAGCACCCGATCATAGAGTTTCAGGGGATAGACCGCAGATGAAGTGCTGGAAGCGATTTGTTCCTGTTTCTGCAGGTGCCCAGTATCGACTTTCCTGGCCGCTTGTCGCATGGTGCGCGGCAGCTGCTTTTCGCTCGCCCCCTGAAGACCAGCGCCCTCTTCAAGCGCCCCGAGCACGAAGTCATAACTGTCGTCGAAGCGCCTGCGGTAGATTGCCGCACCCACCACTCCGGGCTGGCCAAGTGTGGCCGCGAGTACTGCTGACAGGTACTCATCGCCGTGCTGCGGGTCGGCGCTGAGCCCTGCCAACAGTGACAGATAGCCGTGAGATTCGCCGGCGACGTAGTCCTCGCTGAATATGCCGTCTGCGCTGGCTGCACTTGCGCTTATAAGCGCCAGATCAGTCTCTCCGGCGATCGCGATCAGATCCCCTGCCGTAACACGCTGCATGCGCAGCAGCGCATTGTTTGCAGCGATAAGCGCTGCCAGGGGGCCGCCCTGTCCGCACTGGGCCAGCCCGATACGGATACGCGTCCCACCTGACATCAAGGGGGCCAGGTGCGACAACAGCGCGCGACTGATGTCCTTGCCCTGCTCTATGGTGATATTTCGCAAAGCAATGGGGATTGCCGCACCCACAGGCACTCCCACATCTTGCCTTGAGGGAACGATTTGCTGAAGACCAAACCGGATATCTATCATACGCCGCGCGATCTCGAGAGCATCCGGGCGAGCATCGGGATTTGGATTATCGACGCCCAGCACCGCCACCACATCGGATGCCTCGACCGGTCGGGCGAACATCTGATCAATCCCTGTCGCCAGCCTGAATAGCAGCAGGACCATCACATCCGCTGCACCGGGCGCGGGCGCGGGAGAGAAGAGGTACCCACCCGCAACGAATTCGTCGCGCCCTGGCGGGCAAAGCAGCATGGGCGATAGCGCGGTACGATGTGCGCAGCGCATAGCCTGTGCCAGGGCAGATTCCCCGCTTTGCGGCACGCCCAGCGCCTCCCACAGCGACTTGCCGCAGAGAGCATCGGGCGATTCACCCAGCACCTGTGCTGCCTCGGCGTTGCAGTAGGAAATATCCTCACTGTCTCGATCGACACACAGCACTGCGACACCCGGCATGTCAGGAAAGGTATTCAGATCAACCATGCGTTGTACCGGTTGTTCCGACCCTTATGCCAGATTTCCCTTGTGCTTTACCCGTAATAGTCATATATAAGTTTTGATCATGCCAATCCATGCCAGGCTATTATCGCCGCCAATTGTACCGCAACAGAACCGGATTCGTTTACCGCAAACGCCATGACAGAAGCAATCCATCAGTTAGCCCGTATCGTCCAAACGGTGGCACTGGCAGAGAAACCCATTGACCAGGTCAACCTGGTCGTGGAGTCTATCAGTACCGGGATGTCGGTAGATGTCTGCAGCCTGTACCTCGCCAACAGCAGTGAGGAGATGTTGCTGTTGGCGACCCATGGACTGGCCGCCGAGGCGGTGCGCACGGTGCGCATTCCGCCCGGCAAGGGCCTGGTGGGGTTGGTGGCGTCCAGCCGACATCCGCTTAATCTCGCCGACGCAGAAACCCATCCGGCCTTCTACTATATCGCAGAAACCGAGGAGGAACGCTTCCACAGTTTTTGTGGTGTTCCGCTGGTGCATATGGGCAGGGTCATTGGCGTACTGGTGGTACAGGGTCGCGAGGTGCGGCAATTCAGCGAGGAAGAACAGGGTTTCCTGGTTACTCTGGCAGCACACCTGGCACTGCTATTGGCCAACAGCCCACTGACCGCTGATGACTCGAACGAGCAAGACACCAGGGCGAGGGGTATCGCGGGAGCGCCCGGCATTGGTATCGGTTTGTGCCATTTGTGCGACCACGGTGACTTGTACGCTGTTGGTAATGCGCCCTGCGAGGACGTCGCTCAGGCCCTGCGCGACTGGCACACGTTATTGGCGACCGTGCGACAGCAACTGGAGGAGGAAAAGGAGTCGATCACCGGTGAGCTGTCCGACAGCGTGGCGGGGATATTTTCTGCCTACAGCATGCTGCTGGGCGACCCGGCCTTTCTGGGCCACGTGGAGGCGGGCATCAATGACGGTAACTGGCTGCCTGGTGCACTGCGCACGGCAATCGCGCATTTTGCCGACCTGTTCAAGGCAATGGACGACCCCTACCTGAATGCCCGGCACGAGGATATCCACCACATCGGCAACAAGCTCTACAACACCTGGCGTGGCGATCGCGCCCTGGCGCTGCCGAAGGGGCAGCGAATTGTGCTGGTTGGCGCACAGGTCAGTGTGTCTGATATAGCAGCAGTACCCCGGGGGATGCTCGAGGGAATTGTCTGTTTCGAGGGTTCCAGCATGTCACACACTGCCGTGGTGGCCAATGCGCTGGGGGTCCCGGCCGTGATGGGTACAGGGCCTATCCGCAATCTGACCGTCAATTGCCAATTGATCGTTGACGGTAACCAGGGCGAGGTCATACAAAGCCCGACGGGGTCACTGCTGGCGGAGTACCGCACACTGCAGAACGACCAGCGCTTCCTGGCGAAACGGCTGGAGAAGATTCGCGAATTGCCCGCGACAAGTGCGGATGGGGTTGAAGTGACGCTGTACACCAATACCGGGCTACTGGCAGATATCTCACCCGGCATATTCAACGGCGCGCAAGGTGTGGGCTTGTACCGGACCGAAATTCCTTTCATGATCCGTTCGAGTTTTCCCTCCGAAGAAGAGCAGATCGCGGTCTACACACAGGTACTGGCCGCCTACCGGGGTAAGCCCGTACACATGCGCACGCTGGATGTCGGTGGAGACAAGCCCCTGCCCTACTTTCCCGTCGAAAACGAAGCAAACCCGGCACTGGGATGGCGGGGAATCCGTTTTACCCTGGACAACAGCCAGCTTCTCATGACCCAGCTTCGTGCGATGATTCGCGCCGGTAGCGAGCCCGGCAACCTCCGAATTTTAATTCCCATGGTAAGTTCGACCGGGGAGCTCGACAGCTTTCGCGAGCTGCTTGACGATGCCCTCACGCAACTGCGCGCGGAGGGGTTCGAGGTAAAACGCCCGCCACTGGGGGTCATGGTGGAGGTGCCAGCCGCCATCTCGCAAATACCGCTGTGGTCGGGCAAGCTGGACTTTATTTCAATTGGCTCCAATGATCTCAGCCAATACCTGCTTGCGCTGGACCGCAACAATCCGCGCGTGGCTGTACGCTACGATCACGTTCATCCCGCTGTACTGCTGGAAATTGATCGTATCCTGCGCAGTGCAGCGGCTCACAATATACCCGTCAGCCTGTGCGGTGAAATGGCCTCCGACCCGGTTGCCGTTGTCCTGCTGCTGGGTCTGGGCTTACGCACCCTGAGTATGAGCGCCACCCGCATCCCCCAAATCAAGTGGTTGATACGCACCCTGACCCTGGACACTGCGGAACAATTGAGCCGCGAAGCGCTGGCCTGCGGTTACCCCGCTGATATCCGTGCGCGGGTGGGCGAGGTGCTGC
>Ga0316197_10002696_pt1 | contig 12665 bp, 11 predicted proteins | sample OudBiesiAoxic_MG_FD_204939 | JGI IMG/M metagenome (GOLD analysis project Ga0316197, IMG submission 204939) | Coastal sediment microbial communities from Oude Bieten Haven, Netherlands - site A oxic | ecosystem: Environmental > Aquatic > Marine > Coastal > Sediment | place: Netherlands...
TGTTGAAGATCGGGTCCTGCAACGGCGGGAAATCGTGAAGCGGGTCAGGTCCGGAAGGAAGCAGCCCTAAGCGGCCCTTCCCGGGTGTTACGGGATCGCCCGGTTGGAGCCAACGTCTCGGAACGCGCCGGATATCGCTGTTCGACGGCGGGTGCACGGTGTACCGGATGCTCCTCATCCGGTGCGTGTCATCCCTTTTTGAGGATTGCGGCCCACACGAATCCCATGGGGCCGAGGCGCCATGTGTCGACGAGGCGCAACGGAGACGCTCCGAGCAGGGTCTCCGGGGGCGGATGTTTGTCCAGCGTTCGGTGGAGGTACGCGTACTCTTCCCGTGCGCCGATCGTCATACCTGCAAGGGGCAGAACGACGGATGTGCCCGCCCTGTGAACCGACCGCTGAACCGATCCTTCGGGCCGTCCGAGATCGACGATGCCTGCCATCCCACCCGGACGCAGCACGCGGTGGATCTCGGCGAGGGTCTCATCCACCGAGTCGAGGTTCCGGAACACGTAGGCCGAGAAGACGGCGTCGAACGACTCATCTGCCAGTGGGAGCACCTCACCTGCGGCCACCAGCCGGAACGGCGCGTCGTTGAGAGCGAGCATCTCCGGCGACGGATCGAGCGCAACCACCTCGCGGTCACCGAACACCTCGTTGGCGGCACCGGTTCCCGCACCGAGGTCGAGGATCCGGCCCGCGGGAAGGCGATCGATCGCCGTCCTCCGCCACGCCTGATCCCGCCCGAGTGACAGGATCCAGTTCAACCGGTCGTACCGCCCGGCGATATCGGCGAAGACGTCCCCGTTAGACATGGTCGGACGGTCGGTACGGACTACCGGCTACGGAGTACTGCCTACTGACTACTGCGTACTGAGTACTGCCCGGCACGTCGCGCCCAGATCTACTCAATGACATCGAAGCCGGTGTAGGGGCGGAGCGCCTCGGGGATTCTGATCGAGCCGTCCGCCTGCTGGTGGTTTTCAACCAACGCGATCAGCGCCCTACCGGTAACGGCCGTGCCGTTCAGGGTGTGCACGAGGCGATTCTTGCCGTCTGTATCCTTGAACCGCACCTTCAGCCGACGGGACTGATAATCGGTGGTGTTCGATGTTGAGGTGATCTCCCGGTACCGCTCCTGGCCCGGGAACCAGGCTTCGATGTCGTACTTCTTCGCCGCCGATGCTCCGAGGTCACCTGCTGCGACGTTCACGACTCGATACGGGATCTCGAGCGCTTGCACGAGCTCTTCCTCGCGAGACAGCAGGAAGTCGTGTTCCTCGCGAGAGAAGCCTGGATCAACGAACGAGAACATCTCCACCTTGTTGAACTGGTGGACACGAAAGATCCCCCGAGTGTCCTTGCCGTAGGTGCCGGCCTCCACGCGGAAACACGTCGAGAACCCGGCGTAGCGCAATGGCAATTCGTCAGCTGAGAGGATCTCGTCGCCGTGCATCGCCGCGAGCGGCACTTCAGAGGTTCCGACGAGGTAGAGATCGTCTTCCTTGACCGAATAGACCTGGTCACGCTCTGCTGGGAAGAAGCCGGTGCCGAAGAGCGCCTGCTCCCGGACAAGGACCGGAGGTATGACGGGTGTGAAGCCCTCCGCGGACAACACATCCATGGACCATCGCTCCATCGCCATCTCGAGGAGCGCCAGCTTGCCTTTGATCATTCCAAAACGGCTACCAGAGATCTTGGTGGCCCGTTCGATGTCGATGATTCCGAGCGCGAGGCCAAGGTCGACGTGGTCCTTCGTTTCGAAGTCGAACACGGGCGGCTCGCCCCAGCGGGTGATCTCGATGCTGTCTTCTTCTTCGAAACCATCTGCTGCGGTCTCGTCGGCAAGATTGGGCACCGTGACCCATTGCTCCATGAACTGCGCATCGAGGTCGTCGGCCTCGGCGACCTTGGCCTTGTACCGCTCGGACAGGTCGCCCGCCTCGGCGATCGCCGCTGCTTTCTCGTCGCCGCTGAGGCTGGCGATCGACTTCCCGACGTCCCGCTGCTGGGACCGCATTTCCTCGGCATCGGCACGTACGATTCGCCGCTCTTCGTCGATCTGGGCAAGAGCCGCGACGTCGAGGTCGACACCACGGCGGCCAAGGGCTGCGGCAAGGTCTTGGGGGTGTTCGCGGAGGATTCCGACGTCGATCATGGTGGAATGCTACCGGCCCATCGCGCGGCCAACGGCGCTGTCCTCTTCGGGAGAGAGCGGCTCACTCCCTACCCCGGCGCGGATCTCCTTGGTGAAGAACAAGGTTTCCTCGCGAGAGACGAGGATCGAGAGGACCACACCATCCCCAGTCTCGCTCAGCAGGGCGATTGAGCGGGAGAGCTGCCCTGCGATGTTCCCGAACGCATCGTATGCGACCACCGCTGTGCGGGTAACGGCATAGGGAAGCTTCGCCTCCACATCCTGAAGACGCTGGTCCACCACCGCGAGGCCGGCTTCAACTCGGCCGAGGCGGCCCGACGTTGAGTCGATGAGTGTGAACACGTTGCCGTCCTTCGGGACGGCGTCAACCTGCTTGCGGATCTGTTGGAGCTGATACGCCTGCCACACGGCGAGCACCACAACGAGGAAGACGATCGCGACGACCAGCCAGTCGCTCACGCGTTTTCATTTCGGAAGAAGACCATGCGCCACGAATCGTTCCCCGCGTCGTCGTCCTTGTCAACTCCTGTGGTGACGACCAGCTCGTAGAGCCCGCCGGGCTCAAGCTCCAGCGTGTCGAACACCAGCGTCTTCGCTTGGCCGGGAGCGAGGTTCGCGACCGTCTGTTTCACCATGACCGAGGACCCACCAGAGCTGGTTGGGATGAGTTCTAGGTCGACCGTTACCTGCTGTTCGGGTTCATTACCCTGATTTGCTACGACCGCCTGAACAACGAACTCCTCGCTGTGTGGAACCACCGGAATGTTGTCGCGCTCACCGAGCGGTCCGGGTTCGGTGATCGCCGTCACCGACACATCGTGGAGCTCGCCCAGCTTGTACACCGATGTGAGCCGGAGGGTGACAAGCTCAGCGTCGTACGCAACGGCCCGGTCATCGCTCGCGAAAGCCACAACCTCGATATCGCCGACAGGGATCGAATCGTCCAGCCCCTCGACCGCTCCGAGGAACTGGCCGTACGCCAGGTCCCCGATCCTCAAGAAGTCGAACGAAACCTCCAGTTGGTCGGTCCCGCCGGCCTCGGCTGGTTCGTCGAGAACAAGGATGATCGCGTCGTCAAGGAGGTCGAGGGCGCTGCTCCACGATCCGAGCGCTGCCACGAGATAGCCGTTGGCCTCGCCTGCCGCAGCCGGGACCTGCGCAGCGGCAAGTGCCTCTGCTGAAGCCTCCGACGACATCCGAAGCTCCTCCAGACTTCTCATCACCTCCGGGCGCTGGATATCGGTGATCGTCAGGAGCATTGTCTCCAGAGCGTCTGCCGTCTCCGCCTGTTCGGCGGCCACCACTTGGGCCACAGCCAGATAGTCCGCGACGCCTCGCGCCTCCGTGCGGCGGCGAACGGCAAGGACAACGATGCCAACGATGATGAACGCGATCAGAATCGCCAGCAACCAGCGTCTGCGCCGCTGCCGGCGGACCGGCGCGTAGGAGGGATACGCCATAGGTGTGGGCGAGGGGGGACTTGAACCCCCACGAGTATTACCTCACAGATTCCTGAAACCTGCGCGTCTGCCAATTCCGCCACTCGCCCGCGGGAGCAAAAGGCTACCACGGGCGCTGAATACCTATCGAGGAGGCGGACGCGTTCGCGGCTTCGCCGCCCCGATCTCCGTTGAACCCATACAATCCTCACATGCAACTCGCTCGAGAGATAGAACGGCGGCTGGAACGCCTGGTCGACGGAGCCACCGCGGCCGTGTTCCGAGGCAAGATGCATCCGGTCGACATGGCCGACCGGCTGGTCCGACAGGCAGACTTCGTGGCCGCTCCAGGAGACGCCGGTCTCGAAATCCCGAACCGTTGGTCGATCGGGGTCAACCCGTCAGATCTCCCGCCATCAGTGGACACCACCGAGTTGCAGGTTGAACTCGCGCGCGCCATTGATGCATACGCAGCTGAACAGGCCTGGCGAATCAACGGGCCAATCACCGTGCAGGTTGTCGCCGATCCTGCCGTGCCCAGAGGCCTAGCTGATTGCGCGGGTTCGTCCGAACCGGGAGCCATCGAACCGTGGGCCCAACTCATTTCCGCCTCTCCTGCCCTCGTTCTCGAAGTGTCCGACAACCGCTCGATCATCGGCCGTGCGATTGAAGGGGATATCGTGATCTCCGTCCCGGAATTGTCACGGAGGCAAGCCATCATCATCAGGACCGGCCAGGAGGCGACGATTGCGGATCTGTCCTCCGCGAACGGAACGTATGTCAATACCGAGCGGATCGGGACCGACCCACATCCTCTCGTTCCCGGCGATACGGTGACCATGGGCGACATCGATTTCGTCTTCCGGCGCTTGTGAGACATCGATGCCTGCTCTGATACTCAACGCCCTGAAGATCCTCTTCTTGATCCTGATCTTCCTCTTCCTCTGGCAGGTCGCTCTCGCGATCCGGAGCCACATTGGCACCGGGCCTTCGCTCAGGAAGTCAAAAGGAGGGCGTGAACTCGTCGTCCTGCGCGGAGATGCGAAGAAGGGAACAACAGTCCGCCTCCGGCCTTCGGGGCACACGATCGGGCGCAGCCCGGACGCGGACGTAGTCATTGACGACCCCTACGCTTCCGAATTCCATGCGAGAGTCGAGAGCAACGAAGGCGGCACGCTTGTTCACGATCTTGGGAGTACAAACGGGACCTATGTCAACGGGCGGCGCATTACCGCACCCACGCCCGCCGGTCAGGGCGATACCGTGCAGATCGGCAAGACCATCCTCGAGGTGAGATGAGATACGTCTGGGCGACCGGTACGCACCAAGGCCGGATCCGCGAACGCAACGAAGACTCGGTGTTCCCCGAGACTTCCGGAGCAGGCGATGGCCCGCTCCTCGCAGGCGTTGCAGACGGCATGGGTGGCCATGTGGCGGGGAACATCGCCAGCGCGTTGGCCCTCACCATGGCGACCGAAGACCCGGCGGATGCCGATATCGACATCGCCGAGCGCGTTCTCGCCGCAAACCAGGCAATCCGGGACCGCGTGAGCGACGAGCCCAACCTCGCAGGGATGGGCACAACGATGACCCTCGGTCTCTTCTCCGAGGACGGATCTGCAACCGTCGGACACGTTGGCGACAGCCGGTGCTACCTCCTGCGAGACGGCGATCTCAAGCGGATCACCTCCGACCACACGGTTGTCGCGGAGCTTGTCGAACTCGGCCACATCAAGGACGAGGACGTCGAGACTCATCCGCAGCGCCACCTCCTCACACGGTCACTCGGACTCGGCCCTGTCAAGGTCGACACCGAACAGCTGGATCTCGAAGCCGGCGATCGGCTGCTCTTCTGCTCCGACGGCCTCACCTCCATGCTCAACGACCGCGAGATCAAGGCAATCCTCGACTCCGGGAGTGACCTCGAAGCCACGGTGTGGATGCTCATCGAGGCCGCGAACGCCGCCGGCGGGATCGACAACATCACGGTGGCCATCGTCGACGCGGGGCCATGACACGCAACACCGAAGCGACGTTCGTCCTCGCCGGAACGGTGCTGGCGTCGGTCGGGGTGGCGATGGTCCAATTCGCGGCCGGTATCTGGCTCGATTCAGCTGTCGCCCTCACATTCGTCTCATTCGCTCTCGCCTTCGGTTCGCTCCACGTTGCATTCCGGTTGTGGGCCCCCAATGCGAACACGATGATCCTCCCGATCGCGACGTTCCTCACGGCGCTCGGGACTATCGAAGTCTTCCGCCTCGATCCGGAACTCGCCGCCCTCCAACGATGGTGGCTGGTGTTCGCCGGAGTTGCAGGAGCAGCCGTCGTGTGGCTGCTCAGAAACTCGGGTGTCGCCGTGCTTCGCCGCTATCGCTATCTGTTCCTTGCCGCGGCAATGGTGCTCCTGCTCCTCCCACTGCTCCCCTCGTCGTGGCCCATTCACGGAGCCGTCGTCAACGGTTCGCGCCTCTGGGTTCGCATCGACCTTCCCTTGGCCGCTCGCGCCCTGTCGTTCCAACCCGGTGAAGTCGCCAAAGTCCTCCTCACGATCTTCCTAGCGTCGTATCTCGCTGATCGATCGGAGGCGATGTCAACGGTCTCTCGCACTGTCGGACCGTTCAGGATTCCCGAACCACGGCACCTCGGACCGGTCATCGTCGCCGCCGGTGTGGCGTTCGTCGTTCTCGTCTACCAACGAGATCTCGGGGCGTCACTCCTGTTGTTCGGGCTGTTCATCGGAATGCTCTACGTCGCAACCGGTCGTGGCTTCTACCTCGGCCTTGGTCTCGTTCTCGTCACGATCGCCGGCGGGGCGGCGTACACGATGTTCTCCCATGTCCAGGTTCGCATCGAGGCATGGATCGACCCGTTTGGCGACTACGCCGGCGCCGGGTACCAGACCGCCCAAGGTCTTTTCGCGATGGGGAGCGGCAGCCTCACGGGCTCCGGCCTTGGGCTGGGGCGACCGGACCTGATCCCGGCCGCCGCCACCGACTTCGTCTTCGCTGCCATCGGGGAGGAACTGGGCCTGGCGGGATCAATCGCCGTCATCGTCGGATATGCGTTCCTCGTGGCGATCGGCTTCGGCATCGCCCTTCGGTCCCGGGACCGCTTCCGCAAGTACTTGGCAGCCGGCTTGACAATCCTGCTCGGCCTGCAGACCTTCCTGATCATCGCCGGCATCGTCCGGCTCTTCCCGATCACCGGGATCACGCTGCCCTTCATGTCTTACGGAGGTTCCTCCCTGCTCGCCTCTGCACTGATCGCAGCACTCCTCGGCCGAATCTCGCATGAGGAACGCATATGAACGCCCCCCTCCGCAGGACAGCGTGGGCGATTCTCATCGGCTTCGGCATCCTCGTGCTTGCGACGGTGTGGATCCAGGCCGTCGCGGGACCCGGGTATCGCGACGACCCGCGAAATCCACGACTCGTCACATGGCGCGTCGGACGAGAACGAGGCGCGATCATCTCGGCCGACGCCGTGGTCACTGCACGCTCCGATCCGAACCCGCGGGATCCCCAGACCTTTGCCCGGGTGTATCCGACAGTCGACCGCTACGCCCACACGGTGGGGTACGTATCGGTGCTCTTCGGTTCGCGCGGGCTCGAACGTGTCTACGAGGGCGACCTGGTCTCCCACCGCGACTCGACGCTTTCCGGCATTCTGAATGCACTCCTCGGCGGTGATCCTCGCCCGCGCGGACTCCGGCTCACGATCGACGATGAGCTCCAGCAGGCCACCGTTGAAGCCCTGAGCGGACAACGGGGGTCGGTATTCGCGATTGATCCGGCCACTGGTGAGGTCCTTGCGTCCGTGTCCACACCGGGATTCGATCCGAATTCCTTGGTGGGACCCGATGCCGCTCCGGCGGGAAGGGTGCTCGAAGACGATCCTGATCAGCCGCTCCTCCACCGGACGATCAACACGACGTACCCACCCGGTTCGAGCTTCAAGATCATCACCACGGCGGCAGCCCTCGAGACGGGCGTGGCCGGTCCCGCTACCGAATTCCCCGACCCTGCGGAACTCGATCTCCCGGGAACCACCGCCACAATCCACAACTACGACGATGACGTCTGCGTCGACGGCGACACCGTGACGCTCGCTGAGGCGTTCGTGCGATCGTGCAATACGACTTTCGCGGCGCTCGGAATGGCGGTCGGAGGTGGCGCACTCGCGACAACGGCCGAGGCGTTCGGGTTCAATCAGGAGATCCCGTACGATCTTCCGGTACTCGCCTCGGCCTTCCCCGAACCGCTTGACTTCGCAGACGATCCGCCGGCCACAGCACAGAACGCCCTCGGGCAACGAGACGTACGCGCAACCCCCATACAGATGGCGCTTGTGGCGGCTGCGGTGGCCAACGAAGGGAACATCATGGTCCCATTCGTCGTCGGTGACGTGTTCACACACGACGGCAAGATCGAATCCACAAACGGACCTGAGTTGTGGCGTCGGGCGATCAGTCCGGCGAGCGCAGCGGTGCTCACGGACCTCATGGAGCAGGCCGTCATCTCCGGCACCGGACGCAACGCCGCCGTGCCTGGGATACGCGTCGCGGGCAAGACCGGTACGGCCCAGGTAACGGGCGCAGCTCCCGATGTCTGGTTCATCGGCTTCGCACCGGTTGATCCGGAACCCGGCCAACGGCAGATCGCGCTCGCCGTTGTGCTCGAGGATGGTGGACCAGCCGGTGAAACCGCCTCCGGCGGCTCAATAGCCGCCCCAATCGCCGCCAACCTGTTCGAGGTGTATCTCAAGTAGACATGAGAGCAAAGAACAAAGAGCAAGAGATCATAGACTTGGTCGGTCGCTTGTCCTTTGACTCTTCTGACTTCTCTCTTGTCTTTGTTCTTTGCTCTTCGTTCTGTGTGGCAGTCCGCTCCTCAATACGGTGATCGCCGGGATGCGACACGCCATATCCCAACCCCTCGTTACCATCGTTGATCGACATGCAAGATCGCGTTCTCTCAGATCGGTATCGCGTCATCTCCCATCTCGCACGAGGCGGGATGGCCGACGTCTATGAAGCCGAAGACACCCTCCTCAACCGACGGGTCGCGGTCAAGGTCCTGCACGCGAACTTCGCCTCAGACCAGGCGTTCGTCACCCGGTTCAAGCGAGAGGCGCAAGCCGCCGCCAACCTGAGCCACCCGAACATCGTGGCGATCTACGACTGGGGACAGGACGCATCCACCTACTACATGGTCATGGAACTCATCGAGGGTCGAACGCTGCGAGAGATCCTCAAGTCCGAGGGCTCCCTCCTCCCGCGCCGGGCCGCAGAGATCGCAGCCGAGACGGCCGCTGCGCTGACCGTTGCCCACGAGGCCGGAGTGATCCACCGGGATATCAAACCCGGCAACATCATGATCACAGACGACGGCGCTGTGAAGGTCACGGACTTCGGCATCGCCCGAGCCCTCGATGACTCGGAGGAACTGACGCGTACCGGCGCGGTCATCGGCACCGCTACCTACTTCAGCCCCGAACAGGCCCAAGGCCTCCCAGCCGACGGCCGCTCCGACGTCTACTCACTTGGCGTGGTCCTCTACGAGATGCTCACGGCCCAACCTCCGTTCACCGGAGAAAGCCCCGTGGCCGTCGCCTATCAGCATGTGTCGGAGTACGCCGTGCCGGCCAACCAGATCAACACGGACGTACCCGCCGATCTGGCCATGATCGATGAGACCGCAATCGCAAAGAACCCGGACGACCGCTACGCCTCGGCGGCGGATATGCGGTCCGACCTCCTGCTCTTCCTCTCGGGCCGGCAGCCGGTTGTTGCCGGCGCGGCCGCTGCCGCGGCCGCAACCGCCCTTGTGCCGCCGCCGGCGACTGTGCCCCCGGACGAGACTGCCCGCGTCGTCGCCTATCAAACCGAAGATCGCACCACCGGCCAGGGCACATACGCTGCGGCCGTCATCGCTCTCCTTGCTCTCCTCGCCGTTGGCGTGTTCATCCTGTTCCGTCTGTTCACCGGCGGCGGCGGAGATGGAGATCTCGTCGTCGTACCGGACCTCACCCTCGTCCCAGCCGAAACCGCATTCCAGACCCTCCAAGACCTCGATCTCAAGGTGACGAGTCGCCTCGAGAACAGTGAAACCGTTCCGCAGGGTGTTGTCATCCGCACCGACCCGGCGGCGGGAACCTCCGTAGAGAAGGGCTCGTTCGTCTCGGTCTTCGAATCGGCAGGCGTGGAGCAATTCACCGTTCCTCAGGTCGAGGGGGAGACGGAGGAGGTTGCGCGGGCGCTCATCGAAGCCCAAGGGTTCGAGGTCGGCCGCACGGAGTACACACTCACGGAAGACACACCTGAGCAGACCGTCATCTCGCAGAGCCCATCTGCCGGCACGCCGGCGGCAGCGGGGTCGCTCGTCGACCTTGTGGTGTCAAAGGGCCCGTTCTCCATCGAAGTCCCCGACGTGTCTGGCAAGTCTGCGGAGGGAGCGCAACTCGAACTCGCCCAGGCTGGATTCACCAATGTCGTCACCGACGTCGAGTACTCATCTGAAATCGCCGCCGGATTCGCCATTAGGACCGACCCGGAGGCCGGCAGGATCGTCGGCCGCGATGACACCATCACCGTGTGGGTGTCGGACGGCCCGGAGCCGGCGACCGTCCCGAGCCTGGTCGGCAATTCGCTGAACGAGGCGACAACGCTGGCAACCGAGGCGAACCTCGTGTTGGTCAACGACGGGAAGGCCGACGTGAGCGCTGTGAGCGGCCTCGCAGGCGTCGTCGCGGAACAGAACCCGAGCGCCGGATCGACCGTCGAGGCGGGGACCGAAGTCCTCGTGAAGATCGGCGTCCTGCGGCAAGTGACCGTGCCCGACTTCAGCGGAGACGACCAAGCTCAGGCCGAGGCGCGAGCTTCTGACGTCGGTCTGATCGCCGTGTTCCTCGGTGAGATCGAAGTCGCCGATCCGAACCTTGTCGGCCGGGTGGTCGACCAGGATCCTGCGTTTGGAACCGCGGTCGATGACGGTTCGTCCGTCGGGCTGTTCTTGGGCAGGGCCCAGCCGACAACCACGACCTCGTCCACCACCACAACCACCTCGTCCACAACAACCACCACCGCTGCACCGTGACCGTGGCCCCGCTCGAGGAAGTGCGCAACGCCGCGCTGCTCGCCTGGTATGCCCGCCAGCGGCGCACCCTGCCATGGCGAGACAAGACCGACCCCTACCTGATCCTCGTCTCGGAAGTCATGCTCCAGCAGACCCAGGCATCGCGTGTGATCCCCTTCTACGATCGGTTTGTCGCGCGATTCCCCACCGTCGAGTCGCTCGCATGCGCCGTACTGCAAGACGTGCTCGACGCTTGGACCGGACTCGGCTACAACACACGTGCCCTCCGGCTGCGAGAGGCCGCTCGCATCATCCACAACGATGGCTGGCCGACTACACCCCAGACACTCTCGGATCTGCCGGGTGTTGGCCCGTACACCGCCGCGGCGGTCGCGTCTTTCGCTTTCGGGGCGCAGGTGCCGGCCGTTGACACAAACCTCCGCCGCGTGCTGAGCCGCTGGCACGGCGAGTCGCTCACCGGTGCGGTGCTCACCGCGACCGCGGAGACAGCGCTCGGTCAGCCAGCAGGCGTGTGGAACCAAGCAATGATGGATCTGGGGGCCACGGTCTGCGTCCCGAGGAACCCTCGTTGCACGATCTGCCCCGTCAAGGATTGGTGTTCCGGTCCCGCCGCGTACACCCCACCAACCGCGCAGGGCCGGTTCGAAGGTTCCGCGCGACAACTGCGAGGGGCCATCGTTCGTACCCTTGTCCGACATACCGCGACGATCGACGACATCGTTCAAGAGACCGGCTTTTCGCCCGGCCAGGTTGAAGCAGCGATCAACAACCTCGCTGCAGAGGGGCTGATTCAGCGAGACGTCGGCGGGGTCTACCAGATCGCGGAGTAGGACAGAGAGAGGCGATCTCTCGGCAGACCTCATCTTCGCGAAGTCTTCGCCTCTCCCACCCTCGCTCACGCTCGGGCACCCTCCCCCACTGCGTGGGGGAGGGGCTACTTGCGGTGGGGGGCGAGGCCTTGGTAGCCGTTGCCGGCTGGGATTGCTGCGTCGGCGTAGCCCTGGGTGTTGTTGAGCTTCAGGTAGAGGAGCCCATTCGAAGGTCGGTACACCGCAACGGTGTCATCGCCGTCACCATCCCAATCACCGGCGACGAGAACGTCTCCTGGATCGCCGTAGATGAACTGTGAGTGGGCGATGCCGGTCGTGAGAGTGTTCCGGAAGTACACGAGACCCGTCGACTCGCGGTGGAGACCCACCGTGTCGATGCCGTTGCCGTCGAAGTCTCCAACGAACGGCTTGTCCCCCGGATCGCCGAATGCGAATTCGAATTCAGCGGCGCCCAGGCCGCCGTTGTTCGATCCGAGTTTGTTGATGACGAAGATCCGGGACTCGGAGGGGCGATAGATCGACAGTGAGTCACAACCGTCACCGTCGAAGTCCCCGGCGAGGGGGAAGTCGCCGGGATTGCCGAAGAAGAAGCGGACATCCGCAACTCCTTGCGTGTTCGAATTCCGGAGATACACCGCGCCGTCGCTCCGTCGATACAGACCGGGAGTGTCGATGCCATCACAGTTCCAGTCTCCAGCAAATGCGACATCGCCCGGATCCCCAAAGTAGAAGACATCCTCGGAGCGCTGCGATGCCACGGCACTCCAGGCATGCCACCGTCCGGCTGCATCGTGGAAGATGACCGAGTCGCAGGTCGCACCATCCGGGCAGACGTCAGGAACCTCCGGATAGTCACCGATGATGGAGTTCTCGACCTGTGGCGGCCCGTTCGCCAGCACGAAGATGCCCGGGTATCCCCTCGTCTCGAAGCCGTCACTCGGATTGGAGACCAGAACCGAGTCTCGGATGATGAGGGAGCCGGAGCGGTCATTGCTGACGAAGAAGATGGCTCCACCCCCTTCGTTGGCATGGTTGTACTCGACGCGTGTGTCGAGGAGCGTGAGCGTGAAGGTGTTGCCGTCGTTGTAGATCGCTCCACCACTGCCACCGCCCGGCGCGCTGCCCTGAGCAGGGTTTGCACCGT
>Ga0316197_10002698_pt1 | contig 12661 bp, 12 predicted proteins | sample OudBiesiAoxic_MG_FD_204939 | JGI IMG/M metagenome (GOLD analysis project Ga0316197, IMG submission 204939) | Coastal sediment microbial communities from Oude Bieten Haven, Netherlands - site A oxic | ecosystem: Environmental > Aquatic > Marine > Coastal > Sediment | place: Netherlands...
GGCCTGTCGCCGCGGCTCGTGGAGGTCGGCCGACCGCGCGACAAGAGATCAATGCCATTGCCGCCCATGCATCGACCGCCCCATTTTGCGCAAAGCCAAGCTTAGAAGTGATGATCTCCGGCATGACGAGCCACTCAATCGAACCAAGGTCAATGAACGAACTCCGCGCCCAAGTGCTCCGCCACGACGGCGAAGAGCCAACCCGCGCCGGCCCGTCGCTGGCCCTCGACGCGCCCTACCCCGACGGGCATCCGCTTGCGGGAGCGACTGAACCCGTCAACGTCGTCGCTTATCAGACCAAGGCGGGCGCGGAGTAGAGCGCGAACAGCAGCAGCACGAAAAGGCCCAGCGTAACGTCGAAGCCTCGGCGCCAGAACGGGACGTCGGCGAGGCCGAGGTAGCGGGTGAGGATCAGGCGCATCTTGAGGAAGGCTACGCCGAGGATGATGGCGCCGAGCCGGATGGGCGCGCCTGCCTCCGGGCCGAGGGCGGCGATGGCCGTCGTGGCGAGGCCGAGTGCGATCAACGCGATCCAGGCGCGGGTGAGCGGGTCGGTCATCTGAGCAGATAGATCACGGGAAAGAGCAGCACCCAGACCAGATCCACCATGTGCCAGAAGGCGACGCCGGTCTCCATGTTCCGGTGGCTGTCCTTCCAGGCGATCAGCGCGAGGATGAGTATGCCGGCCAGGACATGGGCGGCGTGGAAGCCCGTCAGCAGGTAGTAGAAAGTGAAGAACGGGTGGGTCTCCGTGCCGACGCCTTCGGCGATGAGGTCGCGGTACTCGCCGGATTTGACGGCGAGGAATGCGCCCCCGCCAAGGGCCGCGGCGCCGAGCCACAGGCGGGCGGCGCGGCGGTTTCGGTCCGCGCGGGCGGCGACGGCGCGGGCGGCGAAAAAGCCGCTGGTGATCAGGATCATGGTGTTGATCGCGCCCGCAGGGCGGTGAAGCAGATCCTGCGCGACGGCGAACCCGGCGGGATCGGTGACGCGGACCGCGAGAAAGGCGGCGAGGCCGGCGCCGAAGACGGCGAGCTCGCTCGCGATCAGCACCCACATCATCAGGTCGCCGGGCAGCTGCTCCAGCACGGAATCCGGTTCGCCCTCCGATTCGGGCGCGGTCATTCGCCGACGATGTGGCGGTAGATGCCCGGCAGCGCCTCGGTCAGGCGGTCGGCGTGGTGGATGACGGTGAAGCCGCCGCGCCCGAAAATGCGGGGGAACCAGCTCTTGGCCTCGGCGTCGACGGCGATGCCGTAGACCGACTGTCCGGCGCGGCGGGCCTCGCGGATGGCCATGCGGCTGTCCTCGATGCCGTGCCGGCCCTCGTAATGGTCGAGGTCGTTCGGCTTGCCGTCGGTGATAACGATGAGCAGGCGGCGCTGGCTGGCGCGGGCGGCGAGATCCGTCGACGCGTGACGGACGGCCGCGCCGAGGCGGGTGTAGAAGCCGGGCTTGAGGCCGGCGATGCGCGCCTCGACCTCGCGGCCCATCAGCTCGTCGAAGCCCTTGCAGCCGCTCACATAGACCCGGTCGCGTTTGAGCGACGAGAAGGCGCTGATGGCGCAGTCGTCGCCGCAGGCCTGGAGGCCCCAGGCGAAGGCGGTGAGCGCCTCGCGAGCGATGTCGATGACCATGCGGTCGCCCACGGCGCTCTCGGTCGAGCGCGAAACGTCGAGCAGGATCGATACGGCGAGATCCCGCGCCTCGTTGCGCGACGCCCGCCAGACGCGGTTCGAGCCGTGGCCGGCGGCGCGCAGGTCGACGGTCGAGCGGATGACCTCGTCGAGATCGAGCTCGTCGCCGTCGATCTGTTTGGGCAGGACCACTCGGCGCGGGCGCAGCGCCTCGAACCGGCGGCGCACGGCGCGGATGCGGCGCAGGGCCGCCGGGTCGTGGATGACCGCGTCGGGGGCCGGATCGGCGGGGGCGGCGAGAACGCGGCAATGATCGGGGAGATACGCGCCCGCCTTGTGATCCCATTCGGGATAGGCGAGCGCGGTCGAGAGGCGCTCGCGGTCGACGTCGGACGGGGCGAGGTCGAGATGAAGCTTGAGGCGCGTCGCCGGGGATTTGGTGATCTGACCCAGTGCGATCTCGTCGACGTCGTCGGCGGCCTTTTTCGCGGAGTCGAGATCGTCGTCCTCGACGCGACGGTTCAGATTGACGAAATCGGCCCAGCTCAGGATCGCCTCGAACTTGTGCAGGATCAGACTGTCCTTGCGCTCGGCCTGGTCGGTCTGGCGGCGTTTGGCCTTGCGGGAGCCCTCGGCCCCGTCCCGCGGGCCGGTGGCGGCGCCTTCCTCATCGTCATGTGTCGCGGCGCGACCATAGGCGTCGGAGCGAAGATCGGGCCAAAGCGCGACGGGCTCGAAAGCGTGATAGTCGCCGGGGGCGACCAGCGATTCGGGATCCGCCTCCCACAGGTCGCGGACGGCGTCCGGGAGCGGGGCCGGGTCGCCAAGCGCGTGTCGGACGAGCGCCTCGATCGCGGCCTCCCGCTTCGGAAGGCGTCGCGCTGGGCGAAGGGCGAGCGCCGCGTGGGCGAGGCCCTCGTGGAGTCCGCGCAGACCGGGGGCGGCGTCGAGCGTCGCGCGGGTCATCGCCTCGGCGGCGTGGATGGCGCCGAGGTCGGCGCGCAGCGGGTCGGCGTCCGGCTCGACCGTCGCGGCATGGGCGGCTGCGGCGGCGAGCCAGAGATAGAGCGCCGCGTTGACGCTGCGGTCGGGGAAGGCCGCGATCTCGGGCGGCAGGCGCAGGATGCCGCCATCGAAGGAGGCGCGCGGGACCCGCTCGGCGATGTTTCCGAGCTTGCGACGGAACGAGGTCCGGTGGCCGATGGCCTCGGGAGCCGCGGCGCGAATCTCGACGGCGGCGCCGCCGCCGAGACCGCGGAAGAGAACCGCGACGCGTCCCGCCACCTCGTCGAGGGTGACGCGCGCGTCCTCATGGACGGCGGCGGGAGCGTCGAGCCGGCTGGCGAAGGAATGCCAGAGCTTGCCGACGGTCTCTTCCGGCTCCCACGGCTCGATGTCGAGGCCGCTCATCGCGTCAGCCGATGACGGCCGTAACGAGGTCGAGCAGGCCGCGTCTGACGTCCTCGTCGTCGGTCAGCGGTTCGATCATCGCGGCGCGGACGGCGCGTTCGACGGGCATGCCATCGGCGATCAGGGTGGCGGCGTAGACCACGAGGCGGGTCGAGACGCCCTCCTCGATGTCCTGGCCCTTGAGCGCGCGCAGTTTGCCCGCGAGGCGGACGAGGCCCGATACGCGGGACTCCGGCAGACCGCTCTCGGCGGCGACGATCTCGGTCTCGCGCGCCGGGGCGGGAAAGTCGAATTCGACCGAGAGGAAGCGCTGGCGGGTCGAGGGTTTGAGACTCTTGAGGATGTTCTGGTAGCCGGGGTTGTAAGAGGCGACAAGCATGAAGCCCGCCGCGGCCTCCAGCGTCTCGCCGGTGCGGTCGATGGGCAGGATGCGGCGGTCGTCGGTGAGCGGATGCAGCACGACGGTGACGTCCTTGCGGGCCTCGACCACCTCGTCGAGATAGCAGATGGCGCCTTCGCGCACGGCGCGGGTGAGCGGGCCGTCTATCCAGACCGTCTCGCCGCCCTTGAGCAGATATCGGCCGATCAGGTCGGCGGCGGAGAGGTCGTCGTGGCAGGCGACCGTATAGAGCGGGCGGCCGAGCCGCGCGGCCATGTGCGAGACGAAGCGGGTCTTGCCGCAGCCGGTCGGGCCCTTGAGCAGGAGCGGCAGGGAGGCGCGGGCGGCGGCGTCGAAAACGTCGCATTCGTCGCCTTGGGGAAGGTAGAAGGGGGCCGAAGCCCCCTCCATATCGATCTGTCCGTCCATCGGGATCACTCCGCCGCCGTGTAGCTCGCGTCATGCGAGATGATCTCGCGACGGGGAACGAGCACCGAGTAGATGAACAGGACCGCGCCGAGCACCACGACAATGCCGGAGCCGAACCTCATCCAGTAGAAGACGGCGAGCTGGTCCTGCACGTCGATGAAGTTCATGCCGAGAACCCGCTGGAGGTGGGTCTGCACCGTGCCGGCGAAGGTGAGCGTGAAGGTCATGAACACCACGCCGCCCGACATGAGCCAGAACGAAGCCATGTTGAGCACCTGATTGTAGGGATCACGCCCGAGCAGGATCGGCATCGCGTAGGTGAAGATCGCGCAGTTCAGGCAGACATACGCCCCGTAGAAGGCGAGATGAGCGTGCGCCGCCGTGATCTGCGTGCCGTGGCTGTAGTAGTTCACCCCGTGCAGCGTGTGCAGGAAGCCCCACACTCCGGCGCCGAAAAAGGCGAGCGTGGCCGTCCCCAGCGCCCACAAGAGAGCGGCCTTGTTGGGATGATCGCGCTTGCCCTTCCAGACCATGACGAAGGCGAAAGCCATCATCGCGAAGAACGGGACGATCTCGAGCGAGGAGAAGATCGAGCCGATCCACTGCCAGTAGCCCGGCGTGCCGATCCAGTAATAGTGATGGCCGGTGCCGAGGATGCCGGAGAAGAGCGCCGTGGCGACGATGACGTAGAGCCATTTCTCGACCACCTCGCGGTCCACGCCCGTCAGCTTGAGCATCAGGAAGGCGAGGATCGAGGCCATGATCAGCTCCCACACGCCCTCGACCCAAAGATGGATCACGTACCACCAGTACTGCTTGTCGAGCGACAGGTTCGACGGGTTGTAGAAGGCGAAGAGGAAGAGCAGCGCGAGACCCCAGAGACCGATCAGCAGCACGTTCGAGATCGCGGTCTTGCGGCCCTTGAGCACGGTCATCGTGACGTTGAACAGGAAGATGAGCGCGGCCACGACGATGCCGAGCTTGACCCAGGTCGGCTGTTCGAGGAATTCGCGGCCCTGCATTCCAAGGAGGAAGTTGCCTTCGAAGAGGTTGAACAGGTACGTCACGACGACGCCCAGCGTGCCGAGCACGAGGATCGCGAGCTGCACGTAGGCGAGCGTCGGCGAGTAGATATCGCGCTCCGCCTCTTCCGGCACGATGAAATAGGCCGCGCCGAAGAAGCCGAGCAGAAGCCAGACCACGAGGCTGTTGGTGTGCAGCATCCGGACGATGTTGAACGGCACCAGCTCGGACAGCGTGTTCGGCATGACGTAGATCCAGCCGGCGAGCAGACCGCCCGACACCTGGACCAGGAAGAGCGCCATGGCGACGATGAAGTAGATTTTCGCGATGGATTGGGTTTCGTATTTCATCTGGTTCTCTCCTCAGCCGGCGTCGTTCGGCGGCCAGTCCTGGGTGCGGATGGTGTTCGTCCACAACAGGAAGTCGGTCAGATTGCGGATCTCCTCGTCGGTGAGGTCGAACTGCGGCATCTGTCGGCGGCCTTCGATTCCCGAGGGCTGCGCCTCCATCCAGCCCTTGGTCACCTCGAAGGCGGCCTCCGGATCGTCGGCGACGCCCCAGCGGGTCATGACGTTGCCGAGCTCCGGAGCGTAATAGGCGCCTTCGCCCAGAATCGTGTGGCAGTTGATGCAGGCGTTGCGTTCCCAGACGTGCTTGCCCGCCGCGACGCTCTCGGTGAGCGCGGCTTTGTCCGTCGAGACGTTGACGATGTAATAGTGGCTGTGCACCGACAGCCCGACGAAGATCAGGATGAAGAAAAGCGAGCCACCGTAGAAGATGTTGCGCGCCATGGATTTGGTCAGGACTTCGCGCATGGCGCTCCCCTTTTTCGGACCCGGTTGACGTGCCGACCCTGCGCCGGCGGGCGGCGGGGAACCTTAACGAAAGTCAAGCGCGGGGTCCGGCCGCGCGGAAAATTCGGGAACCGGAGGTCGGGCGCGCCACGGCTCGGACCCATCGCGATCCGTGAATTGATCTGGCGCATATACAGCCTTCGCGACCACTGGCAGGTTCGACGCAACGCAAGATAGAACCGCATAGGACTTCGCTAATGACCGAGACCCCCGGTACTACGAAGACCTGTGACAACGTGCTCGCGTTTCTGCCGCATGACGTGGCGGCCCCGATCATGTCGCGGGCGTCGGTGCGCCGCTACGGGCGCGGTCAGACGATCGCCTGCCAGGGTGACGAGAGCGGAACCGTGTTCGTCGCGATGGACGGCTGGATCAAGGTCACGCGCGTGGCCGAGACCGGAGTCGAGGCGATCATCGCCTGTCTGACCGTCGGCGGAAGCTTCGGGGAGACCGCGGTGTTCGGTCGTGACGGTCTGGCCGTGTCGGCGGAGGCGATAACCGATTGCTCGGTGCTGCTGATTCGGGCGGAGATACTGCGCGAACTGATGTTCAGCCGTCCGGACGTGATGGGGTCGGTGATGAAGCTCGTGGACCGGAACATGCGATCGATGGTGTCGCAGATCGAGCATCTCAAGACGCGCTCGGGAGCGCAGAGGCTCGCGGATTTCATCGTGGACCTCTGCCCTGCCGGTCAAGGCGCCTGCAGCGTCGCTCTGCCGTTCGAGAAGCTGGTGATCGCGGGGCAACTCGGCATGCAGCCGGCGAGTCTGTCGCGGGCGCTCGGCAAGCTGAAGGCCGTCGGGGTTCGCGTCGAAGGCGAGATCGCGACCGTTCCGGATGTCGCGCGCCTGCGTCGGTACGCGCAAAGCGACCGGGCCGACGCGTGGAAGAAGACCGGTTGAAAGGGTCGCCCCGGCGAAGGCCGGGGCGACCCGGAAGCTCTACTGGAACGTCTCGAGATAGGCGAGGACGTTGTCGATCTCTTCCTGCTTGCGCAGACCGGCGAAGCTCATCTTGCCCTTCGGCGCGACGGCCTTGGGATCGGTGAGATAGGCCGAGAGGTTCTCGGGCGTCCACATGTAGCCTTCCGCCTTCAGCTCCATGAAGTTGTCGGAATACTTGAAGTCCGGGTCATGGGCGATCTCGACGCCGACGATGCCGTTCAGCTGGGGCCCGACACGGTTCTTCGCGCCGTCGCCGACCATGTGGCAGGCCTTGCATTTGTTGAAGACCTTCTCGCCGGCGGCGGCGTCTCCCTGGGCGAAGGCCGGGGCGGCCGCCGCGGCGAACAGCGCGGCGAAGAGTGCTGCCTTGGTTTTCATGTCGTTCCTTTCAGTCCATTCAGTTCACAGGGTCCGGTCGGACCCGCGGGGTCGTCAGTGGCATCCACAGGCATGCGGCGAAAACACCGAATGCCGCGCACCATAGAACGCCTGCGGCGATCGCGGTGGCGTAATATAGGCCGATATCCTGGTAAGAGCCAACCGCGCGCAACAGCGCAGACGCGGGAATCAGCGCGCAGGCGATCGCGAGACCCGGTCCGAAGACCAGCGGCCGGCCGGAATGCCCGAGGCTGGCGCGGCCCATCATCGTCAGGATCATGCCGCCGATCGCGCCGATGCCGATCAGGTGCAGCGCCGCGATCCCGTCGAAGGCCCCGAACGCAGAGAGCCCGAGCGCGAACCAGCCCAGCGCGAGCATCGCGCCGGGCAGATGCAGGCTCCAGAGGATCGGCCGGTCCAGCGTGCGCAGGCCGCGCCATCGGGCGAGACGCAGGCTCTGGGCGAGGGCCGCGATCAGGGCGGTCACGCCGATGACCGCGGCCGGCGCGTCGGCGAGGGTCAGGATCGGAAGCGCGATGGCGGCGGCGATGGTCAGGGCGTTCAGCGGGCCGGGCGTCGCGGGGACCGGTTCCGGCACCAGCGCGTTGCGCGTGAACGCCGGCGTGACCCTGCCCCCGATGATCGCGATCAGCGCCGCGATCGTCAAAAGTCCCGCGCGCAGGCCCCGCTCGGCATCGCCAGCCGGGGTTCCCGCCCAGTCGAGATGGACGAGGAGATCCCCCGACCAGAGCAGCCCGAGCATCGCCACCACCATCAGATTCGCCGGTTTGGGCTTGCGGGCGAGCTGCGCCAGGGCGATGGCGGCGAGAACCGGGAGGAAGGCGAGATCGACCGCCGCCACCGCCCATGCGGGGATCGCCGTCGAGAAGAACACCGCGACGCGTCCGGCGAGCCACAGGCCGGCGGCGGCCGTTACGACGGCTGGGCCGGCGGCCGGCGCGCCGGTCCAGTTCGGTACCGCCGTGAGGAGGAAACCCGCGATCGCGGCGGCCGCGAAACCGTAGATCATCTCGTGCGCGTGCCAGAGCGGCGGCGCTGCGTCGAAGGGCATGCGCGCTGGCGCGCCTCCGGCCGCGTTGACGCCGATCCAGCCCAGCCAGACCGCCATCGCGGCAATGGCGTAGAACGCGGCCGCGAGGAAGAACACGCGAAAACCCGCCGTGAGGATCGTCGGCGGCGTCACGCGACGGCGCCCTCTGGCGCGCGTCCGAATCGCCGGGTGCGGCCGGCGGGGTCGGTGGCGATGACAAGCGTGTCGACGGGCGCGAGATCGCCGATCCGCTCGGGGGTCGAGAGCGCGAAGGCGGTGGAGAGCGCGTCGGCGTCCATCGCGGAGGGGGCGATCACGGTCACAGCGCGCCAGATCTCCGGGGCCGCGCCGGTGCGCGGGTCGAGAATGTGGTGGCCTCCGGAGGGAAAACGCAGCGCTCCGGGCGCGCTCGTCGACACCGCGCAGCCGCCGAGCAGGATCGGGTCCGCGTGCGACAGGGCGACACGGCGGCGGGCGGGGCCGGGCAGACGGGTCTCGCCGGTATCGATGATCGGAGACGCGAAGCCGCGACGCGCCAGAAGGTCGGCGATCCGGTCGGCGATCAGGCCCTGGGCGATGCCGTTGAGAGTGAGGGCGGCGCCTCGCGGCAGAGTGACGCGACCCGGCGCGATGACTGCGGCGGCGGACGGGAGACGCGGTGACGGCGCGCCCCGGGCGGCGGCGAGCCAGAGCGGCTGGACCGCGGGATCGAAGGCGCCTTCGGTCCGGGATTTCCACGTCGCGGCGCGCCTGAGCGCGGTGACGAGATCGCGCGCCGGCGCGTCGAGACTTCCGTCGCGGTTGAGGCGGGCGAGATGAGATCCCGGGCGGTGGAGGCTGAAGACCCCCTCGAGACGGTCGATCTCGGCGGCGGCTTCAGACAGCGCCGTCCCCACCAGGTCACGCGGGCCTTCGAGCCGGATGCGGGCCTCGCCGCCGAGCGCGTCGCCGCGCCACTCGAAGCTCTCGGCGCGCGAGATCGACCCGAGCGCCGTCGTGGCGGCGGCGAAAACGAGAAACCGGCGGCGGGACAGGATCATGCGGAGGCCCCCCGCGGCGCCGAGCGGGCGGCGCGATTGGCGCGGGCCTTGAGAACGGTGCAGGTGGCGGGGTCGTGGTAGATCACCTGGCAGCGCAGGCAGAGCACGCATTCGTTGGGATTGATCCGGCCGAGCGGGTCGATGGCGCCCACGGTGCACTTCGTCTCGCAGAGACGGCATTCGCGGCCGCATTGCGGACGGCGGCGCAGCCAGTCGAAGATCTTGAGCTTGGCGGGGATCGCGAGCGCGGCCCCAAGCGGACAGACGTAGCGGCAATAGAACCGCTCGATGAAAAGACCGGCCGTCAGCAGCGCCACGACGAAGAGCACGAACGGCCATGCCCGCATGAACCGCATGGAGATCGCGGTCTTGAAAGGTTCGACCTCGGCCAGGATCAGCGCCTCGCGCATCGAATAGAACGACAGGCCGAGGATGGCGACGAAGAGGGTGTACTTGATGACCCAGAGCCGCTCGTGGAGCACGTATGGCACGGCGATCTGCGGCACGCCGAGTCTCTGCGCCAGCGCGTTCGACAGCTCCTGGAGCGCACCGAACGGGCAGAGCCAACCGCAGAAGACGCCCCGCCCCCAGAACAGCATGCCCAGCGCGACGCCGCCCCAGAGCAGGAACACCACCGGCTCGATCAGGAAGGTCTCCCAACGGAAACCGGTCAGCAGCGAATGCAGGAAGGCCACGACCTGGACCACCGAGAGCTGGCCGCCTGCGATCCATCCGAGCCAGACCAGCGTGACGGTCAGGAACGAATAGCGTCCCCAGAGCCAGAGCTTCGGGCGTTTCACGAAGCTCTCCTGGAAGAACATGATGCCGGTCAGCGTCGCCAGCATCAGAACGACGCCGATCACCGAGGCCCGTTTGGCGGTCCAGGCGGACATCCAGAGCGGCTCGGCCTCTGGAAGCTCGGAGGCCAGAATGAACCGCGCGGGAAGCGCGTAGTCGAGCGGAACGGTGAAGGACGCCTCGCCATCCCCGGCCGGCCGCGTCGCCGTGACCTCGACGCGAAAGGGCTCGGACGGATCGAACCGGTCGCCGGGCAGGCGGAAAACGCTCATCTCCTTGAACTCGGGGGCGCCGTCGGCGGCCAGTTTGTCGATCCGGATGTAGTCGTCGGCGGTCGGCGAGAAGGTCTCGGCGCCCTGGATCACCTCGATCCGGTCGAACACGTCCGATCTGCGCCAGTTGAGGCCCCGGTGCGAATGCAGGCCGCTCGACGCGACGAAGAGCGCCGAATCGCCGGGACCGAGCGCCGCGAGGGCGCGGTTGTAGGGCTGCGGACCGAGAAGGTTCCGGCCGATTGTGGGTGGATCGAGAACCGCGATCCAGAGATCGATGAAAACGCCGCTCTCGGGCAGCGGGACATCGGCCTCGGCCAACGCCTCGCGGGCGCGCGCCATCGGCGCGGTGACGTTGGCGATCGCGCCCTCGCCCGCGAGGTCCGCCCAGCTCGCGGGCGAGAAGGTCACGCGGTCGATCCCCTGCCCGGCCCCACCGACGAGACCGCGTCCGATGGCCAGAGTGCGCGCGGTGCGCAGGATCGAATCGCGGATGACGCCGGTCGAGACGGTCGCCCGCGAGATGACGTCCGGCAGATCGCCGCGCGCGCCGAACGCGGTCACCTGCTCGCGGGTCAGGTCGAGGCCGGAGAATGCCCCGACATAGGCGGCGATGTCCGCGTCGGAAATGCCCAGCGTCAGCACGGGCTCGTCGTGGCGCATCAGCTCCGCGCCCGCGATGCGCGCCTCGGGCGTCACGCCGACGAGAATGTCGATGGGACGCCCGGAATAGCCGGTCGAGGCCGCGACCTCCCAGGTGGAGGCGACATGGCCCGCGAGTCCGTCCGGACCCGTCACGCGCCAGCCGGGCGGCGACTCGTCGACGCGCTCGATGACCAATGGACCGGAGGCGCCGAAGAGACGCTCCGCGACGGCCGGGTCGGGAACGGCCGGCGCGACGGAGGAGCCGAAGGCGGGTTCACGCTCCGCCGCGCGGGCGGGCGCGGCGAGACAGACGAGCATGCACAGGATCGCCGCAGAAAAACGCCGCATTCGCCGCTCCAGAAGACGAAACCACAGTCGCAGGCCCGGCGGCGCGGAGCCTTAACGAAAGTCAAGGAAGGCCGCGCCTCCGCCTGCGCAGATGTCGAGGTCACATGAAGAGGGAGAAGCCGAATGAACAGCTTTCGAACAGCCCGCAGGATCGCTCTGCTGGCCGGTGCCGCGCTGCCGCTGGCGTTCGCGGCGGCGATCGCGCAGGACAAGCCCGCCGAGCACGGGGACACCCCGCAGGACAAGTACATCTACAGCGCCACGTCGCTCGCCGACATCGCGGTGGAGATCCCGGGCCTGAAAGCGGATGATCCGGTGATCACCGAGGACGAGTTCCAGGAAGCGGCCTCGATCTACTTCCAGCGCTGCGCCGGCTGCCACGGCGTGCTGCGCAAGGGCGCCACCGGCAAGGCGCTGACCACCGACATCACCCGCGAACTCGGCTACGACTATCTCAAGGACTTCATCACCTACGGATCGCCGGCCGGCATGCCGAACTGGGGAACCTCGGGCGAACTGACCGAGGCCGAGGTCGACCTCATGGCGCGTTACGTGCTGATCGAGCCGCCGGCGCCGCCGGAATTCGGCATGGACAAGATGCGCGCGAGTTGGGACCTGATCGTGGCGCCGGAAGACCGGCCGACCGAGCAGATGAACGATCTCGTGCTCGACAACCTTTTCTCGGTGACGCTGCGCGACTCGGGCCAGGTGGCGCTGATCGACGGCGACACCTACGAGATCCACAAGATCCTCGAGACCGGCTACGCCGTCCACATCAGCCGCATCTCCGCCTCGGGACGCTATCTCTTCGTGATCGGCCGCGACGCGGCGGTGAACATGATCGATTTGTGGATGGAGGAGCCGACCACCGTCGCGACCATCAAGATCGGCTCGGAGGCGCGTTCGGTCGAGACGTCCAAGTTCGAGGGCTACGAGGACAAGTACGTCATCGCCGGAGGCTACTGGCCGCCGCAATACGTGATCATGGACGGCGACACCCTCGAGCCGCTGAAGATCGAATCCACGCGCGGGATGATCTACGACGAGCAGACCTACCATCCCGAGCCGCGCGTCGCCTCGATCCTGTCGTCGCATTACCGGCCGGAATTCATCGTCAACGTGAAGGAGACCGGCAAGATCCTGCTGGTGGACTACACCGACATCCAGAACCTCAAGACCACGGAGATAGAGGCCGAGCGGTTCCTGCATGACGGCGGGCTCGACTCGACCAAGCGCTACTTCCTCGTGGCGGCGAACGCGCGCGGCAAGGTCGCGGTGGTCGACACCAAGGAGGGCACTCTGACGGCGATCGTCGAGACCGGCGGCACGACCCCGCATCCGGGCCGCGGCGCGAACCTCTTGCACCCGACCTTCGGGCCGGTCTGGGCGACCTCGCATCTGGGCGACGATTCCATCGCTCTGATCGGCACCGACCCGGAAGGGCATCCCGACG
>Ga0316197_10002699_pt1 | contig 12661 bp, 13 predicted proteins | sample OudBiesiAoxic_MG_FD_204939 | JGI IMG/M metagenome (GOLD analysis project Ga0316197, IMG submission 204939) | Coastal sediment microbial communities from Oude Bieten Haven, Netherlands - site A oxic | ecosystem: Environmental > Aquatic > Marine > Coastal > Sediment | place: Netherlands...
TTTCTGCGCAATCGATGCTATGGGGCTGCGCCGGAAGAAATCACACCTTTGGCGCGTGCGGTGGCGCATGGTCTTCTGGACGGGGGCGTATTGCCGGTGGTCAAACACATGCCCGGCCACGGACGGGCCAGTATGGACAGCCACTATGACCTGCCGAGGATTAATGCCCCCCGCGCGGTGCTGGATGCCGTTGATTTCGCGCCGTTCCGCGCGCTTGCCGATTTGCCGATGGGGATGACTGCCCATCTGGTCTACGAGGCGATTGATCCGCGCCCCGCGACGCTGTCGCCGGTGATGATTGATCTGATCCGCAGTGACATCGGCTTTGACAACCTGATCATTACCGATGACATCGGGATGAAGGCGCTTGAAGGTGCGCCAGCAGAGATCAGCCGTCAGGCGCTGGAAGCGGGGTGTGACGTGGTGCTGCAGTGCAATGCGCCGTTGACAGACCGGATTGCGGTGGCCGAGGCCGCCGGTGACATGAGTGATGCCGCCCAGATGCGCGCGGACCGCGCTTTGCAGGCCCGCAAGACGCCAGATGATATTGACATTTCCGCCCTCTCTGCGCAGCTTGAGGCGCTTTTGGGCGGGGCGATACATGGCTGAAACCACATTTGAGGAAGACCCGGTATCGGTGGCCGAACGGATGGCTGCCGAGGCGCTGGTTGTGGATGTGGACGGCTTTGAAGGGCCGCTGGACCTGCTGTTGAGCCTGAGCCGGACGCAAAAGGTTGACCTGCGCAAAATCTCCGTGTTGCAGCTCGCCCGCCAATATCTTGCTTTTGTTGAAAAAGCCAAGGCATTGCGGCTTGAACTGGCGGCGGACTATCTGGTCATGGCGGCGTGGCTGGCGTTTCTCAAATCCCGGCTGCTGCTGCCACCGGATCCGGAAGAAGACGGCCCCTCAGGTGAGGAACTGGCTGCCCATCTGGCCTTCCAGCTGGAGCGTTTGCAGGCAATGCGCGATGTTGCTGCGCGCCTCATGGGGCGTGACCAGCTGGGCCGCGATTTCTTTGCGCGCGGTCAGACCCATGAGGTGCAGCGCACCCGCCGCGTAACCTATACCGCGACGTTGCTGGATCTGATGCAGGGCTATGCCCGGATCCGCACCCGCGATGAATTCCGCCCCTTTGTCATGGATCGGGACGCGGTTTTCACGATGGAACAGGCGCTGGAGCGGATGCGCGGCCTGATCGGCTTTGCCGGAGACTGGTCGGACCTGACCAGCTACCTTCCGGAAGGCTGGGAGACCGACCCGGTGCGCAGACGCTCCGCCACGGCGGCGACATTTGCGGCCTCGCTGGAGCTGGTCAAAGAAGGGCATCTGGAAATCCGGCAGTCTGAACTATTTGCGCCGATTCAATTGCGCAAGAAGGATTAAAGTAGTGAGTGAAGATATTGAAGAACATGAAGAAAGTTTGTTCGCCGCGCCGCCTATGGTGGAACAGGAGCGCATGATCGAAGCGATCCTCTTTGCCACGTCAGAACCGATTACGCTGAAGGAACTTGAGGGCCGTATGCCGCATGGCTGCGACGCGGCGGAAGCAATGGTCTATCTGCGCAAGCGCTATGACGGGCGCGGCGTCGAGGTGATGAAGATCGGTGATGCGTATGCGTACAGGACCGCGCCTGATCTGGGTTTCCTGATGCAGAAAGAAACAGTTGAAGTCCGCAAGCTGAGCCGGGCCGCAATCGAGACGCTTGCAATCATCGCCTACCACCAGCCGGTCACCCGTGCCGAGATCGAAGAAATTCGCGGTGTAAGCGTATCGCGTGGCACTGTCGACCAGCTGCTTGAACTGGAATGGATCCGTTTCGGCCGTCGCAAGATGACACCGGGGCGCCCGGTCACTTTTGTGGTCACGCAAGGGTTTCTGGATCACTTCGGACTTGAGAATGCCCGCGATCTGCCAGGGCTCAAGGAATTGCGCTCTGCCGGGCTGCTCGAAAACCGGCCACCTTTTGAAGGCGCGCCGATTGCCGGGGAGGGCGAGGACGAAGAGGAGACCACCGAAGGCCAGAGCGAGCTTTTTGAAGATTGAGAGCCCTTTTGCCTGAAAAACGCCGTATTCTGTGCTATATACACGCCCAATGAGACCTGAAAACAGGGGCAAGAGCATGAATACGAACCAGATTATCAACATGATTGTGCGACAGCTGACGCGCCGCCTTGTCAACAAGGGCGTGAACATGGGCATTGATCAGGCTTCCAAGCTGGGGGGTAGGAAACAACAACCCGCCGACCAGATCGACGATTATGGTAACCCGGTTGAGCCGCAGATGACCCGCGAGGAACGCCGTCAGAGACGAGCGGCGCGTCAACAGTCACGGCAAGCCAAGCAGGCGATGAAAGTAATGCGCCGGACGTCGAGATTCTAAGAATTTCACCCATAGATTGAAGAAATTCAACTTTTGATCTACAATAGCCCATTATTTTAATGGGATTATTATGGTGGACACTCAAAAAGCTGCCGATGATACGCGGGCGGTTGTCCTCGGGATAACGGTGCTGCTGCTCTATGTGTTCTTTGTCAGTGCGGTGTTTTCGGGCTTTGCGACCTACATTTACCGCAGTGAGTGGGAGGCCGCACTGGAAAATGGCGACGACACAATTGCCGATCTCGACAATCTGATCTTCGTTGTCAAACGTGAGGCGACGTTGGGCAATTTGATCAATGCAGACCGCGCGCGCAAACGGGTACTTGAAGGCGACAAGCCGGGTTTTGAAAGCGCTCGGGATATCGCCTTCAGCGAAATCAACCGCGTGAAAGCGGAACGCGAGAAACAGGCCTTTCATGATCTTGCAAGCTTTCGCGGCATTGATGAACTCTTATTGACCTCAGATCAGACAAAACTCGACAACATCCTGAACGATACAAGTAAGACCGTGGTTGTCCGGGCCGATGAAGCGCTGTTGCTGATCACGGCCGCTGCCAGCGAACTTGATCCAGCGGATGCGGAGCAGGTGAACGCTGTTGTCGGCGAGGTCCGCGTAATCAGCGATAGGTTGAATGAACGCCATGCCGCGGCAACAACTGCAGCACTTGAAGCCAAGGCCGAGATTTCAATAATTGACGCCGAGTTAGAGCGCATCGAAAATGACACCACAGAAAATATGATCCGAAGAGACGCGCTGCTTGAAAAGGTGCCGCTCGGATCTGCGAGCCGGGCTCGACTGGATGCGCTGGCCACGTCGGTGCCGATTGTGGGCAACATGTTCCAGCGGCTTGTTGCGTTCCCGACGATCTTTCTGACGCTGATCGTCACGATAGCTGCGGGCGGGTTGGGCACTGTTGTCTCGTTCTCGCGTCAGTATTACGCACAGAATGACGTGCCGAGCATGGCGCGGCTGTTTGTAAATGTTGGCGAGGGGATCGCCGCAGCCATTGCCATTTTCCTGTTTTCCGGGGCGGGGATGCTGGCGCTGACGCAAGGTGCCGGATCGCAGAATGCGGTGGAGTTAAGCCCATATATGGTGGCGTTTGTGGCGTTTTTGTCTGGCTTTATGGCCGAAGATGCCTTTGGCGCAATTCAGGCATCCGGTAAACGGCTATTTGCGAACAAAGAACCGAATGGGCAGGGGCAAGACGCGACCCCAGGTGCACCGGGGCCCGGTTGATCAGCTGCGGAAGTGTTTGCTGAGTTTGAGACCCTGTCCCTGATAGTTTGATGCGATATCGGCCCCGTAAAGCTGGGTCGGGATTTCGGCCATCTTCTCGTAGACAAGTCGTCCTACGATCTGCCCATGTTCTAGCACAAACGGCGCCTCGTGGCAGCGGACCTCAAGCACCCCGCGTGAACCCGCTCCGCCCGCGGCCGCGTGACCAAAGCCCGGATCAAAAAAACCGGCGTAGTGCACGCGGAACTCTCCGACCATGGCCAGGTACGGGGCCATCTCAGCGGCATAGTCAGGCGGGATCGTCACCGCCTCACGGCTCACGAGAATATAGAACGCACCGGGATCAAGGATGATCTGGCCGTTGTCGCTATGTACTTCTTCCCAGTAGTCGGACGCGATGTAGTGCCCGATATTGTCGAGATCGATCACCCCGGTATGGGGCTTGGCGCGGTAGCCGACCAGCGTGGTGTCGGGCAGGCGCAGGTCTACCGAGAACCCCAATCCTTCGTCAATCACCGCGTCGCCATCCACAAGCGGGACCTCCGCGTGCAGGCGACGCAGCCCTGCGTCGTCCAGCACCGCATCACCGGTGGAGAACCTGATCTGGTTGAGCCGCATGCCCGGGCGCACAAGGACCGAAAACGAGCGCGGGCAAATCTCGGCATAAAGCGGTCCTTCATAGCCGGGAATGACGCGGTCAAATTCGGTGCCGCCGTCGGTAATGGTGCGGGTCAGCAGATCAAGGCGTCCGGTCGAACTTTTGGCGTTGGCGACGGCGGACATCTCCGGCGGCAGGGCGAGGCTTTCCATAAGCGGAACAACATAAACGCATCCCTTTTCCAGCACGGCGCCGTCTGACAGATCGACCCGGTGCATTTCGAATTCCTGCAAACGGTCATGGACGGTCTGGCCATTCCCGGCCAGAAACGACGCGCGTACACGGTAAGCCATGTTGCCCAGGCGCAGATCGAGGCTCGCAGGCTGGATCTGTTCGGGGGTCACCGGTGGTGTGCCGGTGATGTCGCCGTCCGCGATCATCTTGGTGATCAGTTGATTGGGAATGACGCCGCTCATGACTGCCCTTTGCCAAAGACAAACGCCCGCACCGGAAGGGCACGGGCGACTGTGATATGTCGGTTGGTCGGGCTAGCAGGACTCGAACCTGCGACCTTCCGTCCCCCAGACGGACGCGCTACCAGGCTGCGCCATAGCCCGACATGGGGCGGTAAATACCTGATAATCACCCGCGCGCAAGGGGGAATTGCCGCAGTCTGCACCCGCACGTCAGTCGTTGCCAGCAGCATCAGCACCTTGTTTGCGTTGCGATGCCATCGAATCGCGCAGCGCCGAAAGTTGCGCCAGCAACGGACGCAGTTCCGCGACACGGGCCGGGTCGATCTTGCGCGCCCGGGCGGCCGCTGACAAGGCGGCAGGCACGGCATGCAAGTCGGCCTCTGGCGTGATCGGCGGCATGTCGATGACGCGTGGCATGGGTGCCGGAGCAGGCTTGTCTTGTGCTGGTTCTTCGGTGGGTGTCTCGGCGGCTTGAACCTCTTCCGGTTCGGCTGTCGTCTGCGGCTCAGATGGTGGGTTGTCGGTTTCTCTGGGTTCCTCGGGTGTCAGTGGTTTGCGCAGGAATGAGGGCAAAGGAGTGCTGGTCGCCGCAGGCTGTTCGAGCTGCTCAGGCTCCGGCTCAGAAGGCGCCTCCTCTTCGGCGGTCGGCTGTTCAGCGGCAGCGGCCGGTGCGGGTGCGGCTTGCTCAGTCTCTGGCTCAGGCGCCGGCGGCGCATCCTGATTGTCATGCGTGTCCGCTGGCGGCGCGTCCTGGGCATCGAGTGATGCTGTCGCCTCCTGCGATGCGATGGCTTCTTCTACGTCGGGTGCGTCGTCAGTGCCTTTGGCATCTTCCGCGGGAGCGTCTTGCTCTGTTTGCGCAGGCGCTGTCGTCTCATCTGGTGCTGCATCAAGTTCTGGGGCTGCTTCCACGGATGACGGTTCCGGTTCTGCACTTGCAGAAATAACGTCATTGTTTTCAGCAGGTTCCAGATCGACTTTTACGTCCTCCGGAGGCGCAGTCGGCGCGGATTCGAACGGCAAGACAACGCCAGCAGGTTCTTCTGGCGCAGGTGCAGGGTCTGATGCATTGGGAGTTTGTGAGGCGGTTTTCACCTCGGCCTCCACCTCAATCTGGGTCAGTTCATCCAGCGGCATCGACAGGCCAGCCACGTGGCTCATGCCTTCTTCACGGAGGAGTTTTTGAACACCTTTGATGGTCAGGCCGTCATCATGCAGCAACCGTTTGATGCCACCCAGTAGCAGCATGTCATTTGGACGGTAGTAGCGTCTGCCGCCCGCTCGTTTGATAGGTTTGACCTGACTGAATTTACTTTCCCAGAAGCGCAGCACATGGGCCTGGATACCCAGCCATTCTGCGACTTCGGAAATTGTCCGGAATGCATCAGGCGATTTTGACATCAGATCAGCGCTTGTTTCCGTCCGCGACGCGGTCTTTCATCAAGTGGGAAGGCCGGAATGTCAGAACGCGGCGAGGGTTGATCGGGACCTCTTCGCCGGTCTTAGGATTGCGACCGATCCGCGCAGACTTATCGCGGACTGAAAAAGTGCCAAAGGATGAGATCTTGACTTGCTCGCCCCTTACAAGGGCGTCGGACATGAACTCAAGCACCGATTCAACAAGTTGCGCACTTTCGTTGCGAGAAAGCCCAACTTCGCGGAAGACCGCTTCGCTCAGATCCATCCGAGTTAATGTTTTGTCAGACATCTCATCCCCCTTGTATTTTGAGCAGCATAGGCCGCGCTGTTTTTGCGAGTCAATGACTATGGGCTGTAAGACCCTGTTTGCGCGAAAGAAAGCGGTTACCAGCGCAGTACAACCGCGCCCCAGGCCAGTCCGCCGCCAATCGCTTCGGTAACAATCAGGTCACCTTGCTTGATCTGGCCCCGGGCATGTCCAACGGAAAGCGCCAACGGGATGGAGGCCGCAGAGGTATTGCCGTGGTCCTGAACGGTGACAACAACGCGTTCCATCGGCAGGTCGAGCTTTTTGGCGGTGCCCTGAATGATCCGGATATTAGCTTGGTGTGGCACTATCCAGTCGACATCCGATGCGGTGACGCCCGCGCGCTCCATCGCCTTTGTCGCGGTAGAGGCGAGCTTTTCGACCGCGTGGCGGAACACCTGATTTCCCTGCATCCGCAGATAGCCGCTGGTCCCGGTCGAGACCCCGCCATCGACATAGAGCAGGTCGCGGTAGCGACCGTCTGAATTCAAATCAGTTGACAGTATGCCCCGATCGGCTGCGGTGCCGTCGCCATGCTGCGCCTCAAGCAGGAGCGCACCTGCGCCGTCGCCGAACAGCACGCACGTGGCGCGGTCCGTCCAATCCATAATCTTGCTAAATGTCTCGGCCCCGATCACCAGCACCCGGCGGGCCTGACCTGACAGGATCAGCGCGTTGGCGTTGCTGAGCGCATAGACGAAACCGGCGCAAACCGCCTGCACATCAAAGGCGAATCCGCTTTCCATGCCAAGTTCCGCCTGCACCATGGTCGCCGCCGACGGGAATGTCAGATCCGCCGTCGAGGTCGCCAGAATGATCGCATCCACATCGCTTGCAGCGACGCCGGCCTGCGCCAACGCCAGCTTTGCAGCAGCTGTTGCCATGCTCGATGTGGTTTCGCCCTCAGAGGCAAAATGCCGCCGCTCAATGCCCGATCGGGACCGGATCCACGCGTCGTCGGTATCAAGCGTGGCCTCGAACTCTTTATTCTCTACGATCCGCGTGGGCAGGTAGTGACCCACGCCTGTGACGACGGCTCGCAAGGTCATGTTTCAGCCTCTTCCACAGGCATCACCGCCGCGACGCGGGCGGCCAGCCTGTTGTTAAATTCATTTTCTGACAGATGCGCGGCCAGTTTGATAGCGGCGGATACGCCCGTGGCGTCCGCAGCACCGTGGGATTTTACAACCGTCCCGTTGAGCCCCAGAAACACCCCGCCATTGACACGGCGCGGGTCGATACGCTTGCGCAGGCGTTGCATTGAGGAATAGGCCAGCAGCGAGGCCAGTCGCGAGAGCGGCGAGTATTTGAAAGCTTCGCGCAGGCCGCTGCCAATCATGGACGCGGTGCCTTCACCGGTCTTGATAGCGATGTTGCCGGTAAAGCCGTCGGTCACGATCACGTCCGCCCGGTTGCCCGAAATGTCGCCACCTTCGACGAAGCCAACGAAATCGAACCCGGCATCGTCAGCCTGGGCGCGAATCGATTCATAGGCTTCCTTAAGCTCTGTGCGGCCCTTGTGCTCCTCGGTCCCGACATTCAGCAATCCGATCCGGGGACGGGGCAGGTCCATGCCGTTGCGGGCGTAGGACATGCCCATCAGGGCAAATCGCACCAGATCATCCGCGTCGGCGCGCACATCAGCGCCCACGTCGAGCAGAACGTTGAATCCCTGCGGATTTGAGGAGGGGTAGAGCACGGCAATTGCTGGGCGATTCACCCCCGGCAGCTTCTTGAGCCGGATCATCGAGAGCGCCATCAGCGCCCCGGTATTGCCGCAACTGACCGCGACCGAAGCCTCGCCCATGCGGACCGACTCTATTGCGGACCACATGGACGTTTCTTTGCCGGTGCGCACCACCTGACTGGGCTTGTCTTCCATAGTCACAACTTCGGGTGCGTCACGGACGTCGCAACGTCCGGCCAGCACGCGGTGTTTGGCGACCAACGGCTGCAGAACGTCCTTGGGGCCGTGCAGCACAAAGCTGATGGCAGAATTACGCTGGGCAGACTCTGCACACCCGGCAACAACAATTGCCGGCCCCTGATCGCCGCCCATGGCATCAACCGATATCAGGGTGCGCTTGGCCTTCGCGGTGTCGTGATCGGTCTGGGCCGTCATCTGGTGCGAATGCCTCATATGGTGTGCGGGATAACGTCGCCGCGCTTAGGCGGCGTCGTCTTCGAGGTCGATCTCTTCGTTCAGAGGAACAACCTCGTTGTCGTCATAATGACCACAGGCGGCGCAAATATGGTGCGGGCGTTTCAGCTCACCACAGTTGGGGCATTCATTTGGGTTCGCCGCAACGAGCGAATCGTGTGCGCGGCGGTTGTTGCGGCGCGACTTGGATACTTTATTCTGTTGGACAGCCATGTCTGGTGCCTTTGCCTTCGGGGTCGCAATGCATGCCGGAGCATCAAACGACCGTGTTTCAATTCATCTCCCGTTCGGGCGTGACGTGCGTTTAGGCCCAAGCCTGCGCGTTGTCCAACCTTAATTGGGGTGAGGCGGGCAAAATACTGCGAATTGGCGGCGATGCAAGCCGGTTTTTCCGCTTTGATGCCCCGTATTACGCCCCGTCGTCTTCCAGCTTTTGTTTCAACCCCGCAAGTCCGGCAAAGGGGCGTGCATCTTCGTCGGTCATTGGCGTCTCGCCAGGTTTGGTAAAGACAGCCTGATCAAGGGCTGCATCGGATTTGCGCGGATAGTCCGGCGTCTCGAGCGCCAGCACTTCGAGCATCACGGCAGCCGGATCAATCCATTGCCGCAGCGCTTCGGTGGTGTCGTCGGCGGACATTTCCACCTCTGGATCTTCAGGTTCGTCAAACTCGCTAAGGTATTGACGGCTCACATCGACGTCGATCCGGGTTGTGACCGGCTCCAGCGTCACCACACAAGGCTGGATGACCGTCGCGCCGAGCCGACCCTTCAATTGCCAGTCGTTTTGACCCAGCGCGCTCACCGTGCCTTCAAACGACAATTTGCGTACGGTTGACAGATGAAGCTCGTCAGCAATGGATTTGAGCTTGTCGGTATCGGGGCGCAACGCGAAGGTGGTTTCGGCATTCTGGGGCAGGTCAGCAACGCGCAGGGCGCTGGGAGAGGGCGGGGTGCGGGACATCTGGCAAGTGCTTTCGTTTCTTGAACCTTGGGGGGCGCTTGGTGTATGCGAGATAAAAGCCATACTGCACAAGGGCAAGAGGGCAGCACGCATGCGCACCACTGGTCGAGCCACCAAAGCGGCCCTGACAGCAACGGTTTTGACCGTTGTACTGGGCGTTTCGGCTTGTGCCCCGCAATACCAGAATCATGGCTATATTCCCCCGCAGGAGGACCTCGACCAGATCACGGTGGGGGTGGACACAAAGGATTCGGTTGCTGAAACCGTCGGCGTGCCCGTATCATCGGGCATTCTTGAAGACAGTGGCTATTATTACGTGCGCTCGCGCAAACGTGCGCTTGGTTTTCTGGCGCCACAGGAAGTTGAACGTCAGGTCGTGGCGATCAGCTTCAACAACGCCGGGGTGGTCGACAATATCGAGCGTTTTGGCCTAGAGCGGGGACGTGTGATCTTGCTGGAACGTCGCGTGACGGATTCGCCCTCCACGAGAAAGCCATTCCTCAGCCAACTTCTAGGGAACATCGGACGCTTTGACCCCGGGGATGTGATTGGCAACTGACCCGCAGCAATTGGTGATGGAGAATCCCGCGCTGCGCCGCTCCGCCAGCTTTCAGATGATATCAACGCGTGAAAAGGGAAAATACCGCGTACGGCGGGCTGTGGGCGCACAGGAAGTCGCGGCGGCACAACGATTGCGTGCTATATGTTTCAATCTGGGCTGCCCCCGCGACAGCGACGCTTTCGATGATCGGTACGTACACATGCTGATCGAAGACCGGACAAGCGGCGCTCTGGTCTGTTGTTATCGTTTGTTTCCTGTTTGCCGGGCAGAGATTGCGGAGAGCTATGCCGCGCATTTCTACGATCTAAGTCCACTCTCACACTACAGTGGGTTGATGTTGGAACTCGGCCGTTTCTGTATCCATCCGGCGTCGCACGACCCCGATATCCTGCGGATTGCATGGGCCACGCTGACGGATCTGGTGGACCGCAACGCGGTCCGCATGCTCTTTGGCTGTTCGTCCTTCGCAGGTGTTGATCCGGGCGCGCATCTTTCCGCGTTTTCTTTGTTGGCCGCGCAACATCTGGCGCCCGCGCCGTGGCGCCCAAGGATCAAGGCTGCAGAGATCCATCACTTCGAGGTGGATGCACCCGAGCGGTTGGAGTTGCGCAAAGCGATGGTCGGCATGCCGCCTTTGTTGCGGACATATTTGCTGATGGGGGGCTGGGTCAGCGACCATGCGGTAATTGATCGGCAGATGAACACGCTGCACGTCTTTACCGGGCTTGAGATCGACGCCATTCCTGAGAATCGCAAACGCCTTTTGCGGGCGCTCGTTTGAGCCGCGATTCAATGTGGCCTTTCGCTTTCCTTTCGGTCACGGGACATTGACCTGACCCCGACGCGGCGATAGCAGGCCCCATGGCACGTGCACCCCTTTTGCAGATGACGGATATTTCGCTCACTTTTGGCGGGGATCCGGTTTTTGATGACCTGTCTCTGGTGATACAGACCGGCGACCGTCTTGCGCTCGTAGGGCGCAATGGTTCCGGCAAATCAACCCTGATGAAAGTAATGGCGGGTCTGGTAGAGGCAGACCGCGGCGATGTGATCGCCGGGCAGGGCGTGTCGGTTGGTTATATGGAGCAGGACCCGGACCTGAGCGGGTTTGCAACCTTGGGCGAATTCGCCGCACATGGGCTGGACCCCGGTGAGATGTACAAGGTTGAACGCGCGGGCGAAGGATTGAAATTTGACCCCGACCGGCCGGTGGAAACCGCAAGCGGCGGGGAGCGGCGGCGGGCGGCCCTGGCGCGGTTGATGGCGTCGGAACCGGCGTTGATGTTGCTGGACGAACCGACCAACCACCTTGATATCGAAGCTATTCGATGGCTCGAAGATGAACTCAAGACAACCCGCGCTGCGTTTGTGATCATCAGCCACGACCGCGCGTTTCTGCGCGAGCTTACCCGCGCAACTCTCTGGATCGACAGGGGAAAGGTGCGGAGGCAAGAGATCGGTTTTGGCGGATTTGAGGCATGGCGCGACCAGATTTGGGAAGAAGAGGATACCCAGCGCCACAAGCTGAACCGCAAGATCAAATCCGAGGCCCGGTGGGCGGTCGAGGGCATTTCGGCGCGGCGCAAGCGCAATCAGGGCCGGGTGCGTGCCTTGCAGGCGCTGCGCGCCGAACGGGCAGCCCAGATCAAACGGCAGGGCACGGCGGCAATGGCGCTGGAATCGGGGCCGAAGTCAGGCCGCAAAGTCATCGAGGCCACCGGCATCTCGAAGGCTTTTGACGACAAGATCATCCTTCGTCCATTTGATCTGACCGTGCAGCGCGGCGACCGCATCGCGCTCGTGGGCCCAAATGGCGTCGGTAAAACAACGCTCCTGAACATGCTGATTGGCACCGAAGCACCCGACAGCGGTACCATCAAACTTGGTACAAATCTGGAAATTGCGGTGTTTGATCAGGCCCGTGCGCAGCTCGATATGAATATGAGCCTTTGGGACAGCTTAACCGGCGATCCGGACATGCGGGTATCGGGCAAGGCTGATCAGGTGCTGGTGCGTGGGACGCCAAAGCATGTCGTGGGCTACCTTAAAGAATTCCTATTTGACGAAGGCCAGGCTCGGGCACCAGTCCGGTCGCTGTCCGGTGGCGAAAAGGCCCGGCTCTTGTTGGCGAAGATCATGGCACGGCAGAGCAATTTACTCGTGCTGGACGAGCCGACAAATGACCTTGACGTGGAAACGCTGGACCTCATTCAGGAATTGCTGGGGACTTATGATGGCACCGTGCTGCTGGTCAGCCACGACCGTGACTTTCTGGACCGGGTCGCCGCTACAACCATTGCAATGGAAGGCGATGGTAAGGCGACCGTATATGCCGGGGGGTGGACGGATTACCTCGCCCAGCGCAAACAGGATGATTTTGAGCAAAGCGTCGTGAAGGCGAAATCCGCGCCCGCGGGTGACAAGCCAAAAGCGGCAGCAAAATCCGGTCTCAGCTTTACCGAAAAGCACCGGCTTGAGGCGCTGCCGGCAGAGATTGAACGCCTGGAAGCGGAGATTGCCAAGCTGGAAACCCTGATGGGGGATCCGACGCTCTA
>Ga0316197_10002701_pt1 | contig 12650 bp, 9 predicted proteins | sample OudBiesiAoxic_MG_FD_204939 | JGI IMG/M metagenome (GOLD analysis project Ga0316197, IMG submission 204939) | Coastal sediment microbial communities from Oude Bieten Haven, Netherlands - site A oxic | ecosystem: Environmental > Aquatic > Marine > Coastal > Sediment | place: Netherlands...
CGGGATCGCGCGATCGGGTAGATAGACGCTGTTACCGCGGCTCACCGCTTCCCGATCCATCGCGCTCCCCTCGGTGACGTAGTGCGACACGTCGGCGATGGCGACGATGAGCTTGAAACCATTGCGCTCGCGCTTCACCCAGATGGCGTCGTCATGATCCCTGGCGGTTTCCGGGTCGATCGTGACCAAGTCGAGGTCGCGCAGGTCCTCTCGCCGCTTCGCGACGTTCTTGTCGACCCTAGGCGGGAGCGCGGCTGCCTCGTGCTCCACCTCGTCGGGGAACGTCTCGCGGATACCCTCACGGATCTTGATCTTCTCGACCTCGATGCGCGCGACGCCCTGGGTGCCGAGAACGTCGACGATTCGAACTTCCGCGCGGTCCTCGCTCCGCTGAGGAAAGCCGACGATTTCGGCAAGGGTGACGCCACCCTTCTTCGCAGCTTTGGGAACGTCCCCGACCACGCGCATCGGAGAACGCAAGCGGATGTCGTCGGGTTCGAAGATCATTCCGCGGCCTCGCGGGTGGAGTGTCCCCGTCACCTCTTTGGGCCGGCGCTCGGCGATCCCGACCACGTGGCCCTCACGGCCCTTGGGCGAAGGGCGAGCTCGGATCTGCACTGTGTCACCGTGCAGCGCAGGGCCAACGGCGTCCGGTGGGATGAAGACGTCGGGGCTGCCATCGTAGACGTTGACGAAGCCGTAGCCCTGGCGAGTCATGGTGAGTCGCCCCTCGATTGCCGGAGTCGCAGCGGTTGCGTGCTCGAGCCGTTCTTGCGCCTTGCGCCCTCGGCCCCGCGTGGTCTTGCTCTTCTCGCGACCGCGCTTCTCTTTTTTGGCTCCCTGCAGAGCGCGGAATCTCAACCCGGGCGTTTCGCCGACCAGGTTCTCCTCCGCCAGCAACAAGAGTCGCCTTATGACCTCGTCCTTCGCGCTTCGCGGAAGCTTGAGGCGTCCGCAGAGCTCGCCGACGTGCATGGCGCGTGGCGCTTGCGTCCGCAGAACTTCCAGGATCTCTTCTTGATTTGGGAAGTTGTCTTTCATCGTGTCCTATCGGAGGGCGTGAACCCCACCGTCATCTGAGCCGAAATAGAGTGTCCCATCGGCTCCAATCTCCACCGTCGAATCGACGTCTTGACCGACGTTGTGCCGCCAAAGCACGGTGCCGTTCGGGTCGATGCAGTAGAGGAAGTTGTCTTGTGAGCCCACGTAGATGCGACCATCCGCATCGATACGAGCAGAGGCTCTCACTCGGCCTCCTGTGGCGACCTTCCAGCGAAGCGCGCCGTTGGGAGTGATGGCATACACATGCCGATCGTACGAGCCGACGACGATTGTTCCGTCCCGCGCGATGGCCGGGGTGGCGCGAACCTCATCGCCGGTCTCAAAGCGCCACTTCACTCTACCCGATTCGTCGAGCTGAACGACCTGCCCGCGGCCTGTGCCCGCGTAGATTTTGCCATCGTCGTCCACAGAGGCGGCACCCTCGATGGCGCCTCCGAGGGGAACTTCCCAAGCCACCGTTCCATCGGGCCGAAGGGCGATGAGCGTGCCCTCCGTCGTCCCGATGATGATGAGGCGAGCGGGATGGATGACCGGGGCAGTCCGCACGTGTCCGGCGGTCGGCCTGTGCCAGTGGAGTCGACCGAGGAGGTCCACGGCATACGCCCCGTTGGCCACGATGTAGACCATCCCGTCCGAGCCCAAGGTGGCAGATGCATCGACGACGTCTCGTACAGGAAGTTTCCAACGGGGCTCTCCCTGGAGCGACAGGGAGACGAGCTCTTGTTGATGGGTGCCGAAGATGACCGACGTTCCCGCGATCAGCGCGCTTGGATAGATCTTCTGGCCGGCCGAGTAGCGCCACTTCAGCGAGCCGTCTGGGTTGAGGGCGACGAACTGCCCGTCGAGCGAGCCGACATAGATAGTGCCGTCGTGCCCGACGATGGGGGAGGCGAAAACGCGCGCGCCCGTTTGGTAGCGCCACACGGGAGTGGGCAGAGTTGACGGCCCTCGATTCTCGCTGCGGCCGGTGTGCGCGGCATCGCCCATGAAGCCGTTGGCGCTTCTCGGAGTGGCCCCGGGCTTTTCTGGCGCGGGCGGCATTGCGAGCTCGGCGAGGACCTCCTCCACGAAACGGCACTTGCCCTCATGGCAGATCCGGTCCGCTCGGCACTCGGTATCGGACATGCACGGCGTCGACGGCTTCGCGCGTGGACCGCTGCACGCAGCTGCCGCGAGCAGCAGCGCAAGAGCCCACGGTTGTCGCGGAACGATACGCAAAGCGCCGGGACTATACCACCGCCGATCCGTCGTCACAGTCGGCCCGCGCTACCAGCTGAGCAGCCGGATTTCGCTGCCTTTTTGTACCGCGATGCGCTGGCCATCGGGACTGATAGCGACGCTTCGAAGCGCTCCTGGGACCGCATCCCAATCGGCGGGTCGAAGCCAAAGGCCGGCGCCCCCGTTTCGCCAGTCCCGAATCACGACGCCCTCAGAGTGAGGGATTACGTAGCGCCCGCCATCTGGGGTGATGCGCGCGCCTCGAATCGGCGCGGGCAACGGCTTGCCCGCCGCAAGGTCGATCGGTCGGCCTGCGGGTTTCGCAAGCTCGTTCAGAGGCACCACGCGCAGCAGATCGCCCGATGCGGCGACCAGTCCCTGCGGCGCCCATCCAAGGACCGCCCACTCGAAGACCGACGCCGGCCGGTCGATCGGGGTCTGGCACGGAACGGTGCCGGCGCGCCGTTCGATCAAGACGCGGTGGGTGCGCTTGCCGAGTAGGGGGCCGACCTCGGCTTCGAAGCCGGCGCAAGTCACGCGCACACCGCGGACGGCGAAACGGCCGTTCGGGCTTCGCGTGGGGGGCACGATAGCGGTCTTCGGGACGCGGGTGACCGCACCGGTGGAGAGGGAGATCGACTTCGGCGCGAAGCCGTCGACCATCAGCGTGTCAGCGTCGGTGAAGTATAGGCTCGCGGTCGCGCTCTCCTTGTCGAGTAGGCGCCAGCTCGCGCGAGCACCGGCTTTGGCTTTCTGCCAAGCGCTTTGCACCAACGCTCGTTCTTCCGCCGTTGGCAGCATGCCGCTCCCGTTCCACCACCGCTGAAGCTCGAGGGCGCGAATGAACCTGCCCCGTCGAATTGCCGCGACCATGGCGACGGCGACGGCGCGTGCGGCGGCTTGTGACTGCTGACACTGGATGCCTTGGCTGCCGGCAAGGCCGATGCGGGCAGCGCCACTCTCTCTGCAAAGCGCGATGAATGCATCGAGGACGCCACGCGCCCGCGCCTCCGAGCCGGCGGGGTCGGAGTCGAGAAAGGCCCATGCGTCGTCCGCGAGAAGTTTGAACGCGGCTTCCGGTTGCGAAGCATCCCGCGCGAACCCGCCCGGCCTGTTCAACCAAGCGAGCGGGACCTCGACCTCGCCGATGCGGACTTTGGCAACGACATCGTCGTATCCGTCCGCATCTTGGTCCGCGACCGTGAGCGTGAGCGAAATCGGGACCGTCGAACCCTCGTTCGGCGGAAGTACGGTGATCCTCTCGCGAACGCGTGGCTGCGCTTCGATCGTGAGCAACCAGACGTTGGTTCGGTTGCCGGCTTCACACGCGTGGTCGACTTGCACCGACACCAGGGAAGCCGAGAGCTGACGGATCTGCGCTTTTGGGTCCTTGCAGTGGCTCGGTACGAGGAACGAGTCGATCCTCTGCGGGGTCACGGTGAGACCCCGTTGGAACGCGGCCTGTACCCGCACCTCTTGCGGGTCGGCGGACACCGCGATGGCGTCGAGCGGTTCGCTGCCGTCGAGATCGATTTGCAGGGCGCTGAGCGCATATCCCTTCTGCAGAACGAGGGCGGATTCGCCGACCGGGATCTCGACTTGGTCCGGCGCGAAGGTCTCCCCAGTGGGTAGCTCGGGGGGCTGCGCGGGTTCCTCGGTCGCGTCCTCCTCGGGTGTGCTGGCGTCCTCGAGCCCAAAAGGGACTTGTTTACGGCCCGAGCAGCTCGACAGCACTCCGGCGGCGACAAACATGACCAGCATGACAGCCCACCCCTGCGATCGGCACACGCTCATGGGGTTGAGGTAGCACGGCTTGACCCGGAAGGCTCCAAAACCGACAGTGGCTAGTTCAGCCAGCGCGGCTCGTCCGCGCGACCGCCCTGAACGACGTCGAACGAGCTCTGCTTCTTCTTTCGGCGCTTCGGGCGGCGCCGGCGTGTGGGCGGACGCCTCAGCCATTCGATGAAACCCATGCCGCCGCCGATGGCGCCGATGTCAGCGGCGAGTGCAACGGCGTCACCGGACGTGATGAACATCAGCGCGCTCAGCGCGAGCACGAGGTAGATGATGTGGACCGGCTTCATCTCGATGACGCCGAAGAAGCTCATGCGTCCTTGGCCGCGATAGGACCACGCGAACGCTGCGATCGAGGCGAGGAGAATCGCCTGGGCCCCATAGAGATGGGAGCCTGTCGGCACGAACAGCCCGACGAGCAACGCCAGTAGGGCGGAGCACAACGCTGCGACGACACAAAGCTGGATCGTTCGTTTCTGCCCGAAGCGTTGCTCGAAGGGCGCGAGCATCCACCACAGGAACACCAGCACGATCAGCATCGAGAATACGGCCTGCGGTCCGGTCGGGAACGCGAACACGTGCGTGCCGAGTTGCCACAGCGTCGCGACGCCCAGGCTTGCGGTGTCGAGCGCAAAGATCTCGAACATCGGGACCCCCGCCCAGTTCTGAAGGACGATCTGCAAGATCCAGGTGCTGAAGAGCGCGATCAGCAGCTTCTTGACGAATGGGGTCAGTGGGGGAAAGCGGAACACGGTTTGTGTCTAGTGACCTCGGGAGGCGCTGGCAACTTTCAGGGCTCCGGACACACCACCCCTCCGTCTCGTGTTTGGAAGTCTATCGTGCCGAGTTCGAGGATCATACCTCCATCGGCTTCGGAGATCTGGGTCGATACGATCGGTGAGCAGTCTACGACGAACTTGAGGTCCGTGGTGCCCCGCCATCGGGATTTGTATTGGTTGGTCGGTGGGTCTTGCAGGATCTTGCCCGAGCCGTCGCAGCGGTTTCGCGTCACCAGCTGCGTGTCGATGTAGGCGCCACCATCGATAATGATGGCGTTTTCGTCGCTCTCGGCGTCACAGCGCAAGGTGAACTCGGGCGCTGCCCAGAACTGGTCCTCGGGATCGTTGATGATGGCGAGCTCGACGAGCGCGATGTTGCCACAGGTCTCCGCGCTCGGGTCCTGACCATCGACCTGCCACCGGCCGCGCACATGAACGTCGCAGCCCGACGGGTTGAAGCGAACGTCTTCAACGCAACCGGCTGGCAGCACCCCACCCAACAGCACCAGTGCCAGAACGAGCTTGGAAAGCTTCATCTTCGGGTAGCCTATCGCGCGGGAAAATACAGTCAATTTGAGAGTGTTGACACGTGAATTTCCGTGCTTAGTTTGCCTTCATCGAAAGCAAATAGCTCCGGCGTGATGGTCTCGCCGAGCGAGTTCTTCGACTATCACCGGGCCTGCATGTGCAGGTTGACGGAGGAGTACATCATGTTGGTTCGTTGGGATCCATTTGAAGAGATGAACCGCCTCCATGACCACTTCTTCAGTGGCAAGGGGCTTTCCAAGGAGTCGTTTCGAGTCGCGGTCGACATTCGCGAGGAGAACGACGCCTTCTACGTCGACGCCGAGGTACCTGGGCTGAGCGCCGAGGACGTCAAAATCGACGTCGAAAAGAACGTTCTCACCCTGAGCGGCGAGCGAAAGGTCGAGAACGAAGAGAGAGAGGGCACGTATCGTCGTGTCGAGCGCCACTACGGCGGCTTCTCCCGCTCGTTCAGTCTTCCAGAAACGGTTGACACCGACAGCATCAGCGCCGACCTCAAGGACGGCGTGCTGGAGCTGAAGCTTCCAAAAAAGGAAGCGCCAACACCGAAACAGATCTCGGTGAACGTTGGCAAGCAGTAGACGCGTGCGATGAACGCTCGAAAGCCCCGTCTTCGGACGGGGCTTTTCTTTGGCTTGTTGGGGATGCGGAGCGTGTCCGCTACGCAAACAGTTCGTTCAACAGCATCTGTTGTTCGAGTTTGTGGGAGGCGCCGGAGCCGGTGGCGGGGCTGGCGCTTTCGGGGCGGGCGATGCAGCGGAGCGGGGTTTCGCTGCCGAGGATCTCCGGGAGGCGCGCGCGCATGAAGTACCAGGCACCCATGTTCCACGGCTCCTCTTGGACCCACACCAAGTCCACATCTCGCGCGTAGGGGGCGAGGCGCGCTTGGAGCTCGCTCGCGCGCAAGGGGTACAGCTGCTCGACGCGCAGGATCGCGACGTCATCGCGGCCATTCTGCTCTCGGCGTTCGAGGATGTCGTAGTAGACCTTGCCGGTGCAGAGCAGGACGCGCTTGACCTTCTTGGGATCGATCGCCGGGTCGTCCGCGATGATGCGCTGGAAGCTTCCGTTGGCGAGCTCGTCCATCGTGCTGATCGCCCGCCTGTGTCGAAGCAAGCTCTTTGGGCTCATCACGATGAGGGGCTTGCGCCACGGTCGAATCACTTGGCGCCTGAGGCAGTGAAAGAGCTGCGCCGGTGTCGTCAGGTTCACCACCTGCATGTTGCTCTCCGCGCAGAGGAGCAAGAACCGCTCGAGACGCGCGCTCGAATGCTCCGGGCCTTGCCCCTCCATGCCGTGCGGCAGAAGCATCACCAAGCCGCTCAGGCGTTGCCACTTGTCTTCGGACGAGGAGATGAACTGGTCGACGATGACCTGCGCCACGTTGACGAAGTCGCCGAACTGCGCCTCCCAACAAACTAGCGCGTCAGGCGAGTCGAGCGAATAGCCCCACTCGAACCCGACGACGCCGACCTCGGAGAGCGGGCTGTCATAGATTTCCAACTGCGCTTGGTCGGGGCTCAGGTGGCCGAGTCGGGTGTACCGACGCCCGGTGTTTTCGTCGAAGATCACGGCATGCCGGTGGCTGAACGTGCCGCGGCGAACGTCCTGGCCGGTGAGGCGGCAGCGTGTCCCTTCGATGAGGAGCGTTCCAAACGCGAGGTTCTCCGCGGTGCCCCAATCGACGCCCTCGCCGGACTCCAGCACCTTGCGCTGCTTGTCGAGTACGAACCGTTGGATGCGCGGGTGCGGGGTGAACCAATCCGGGTAGCTCGTCAGCGCGTCGAGCGCCTGATCGAGCCTTTCGCGAGGGAATCGCGTGTTGGCGTCGGGCACGTCCAAGTCGCTGCCGCCGCAGTAGCCGGTCCATACGCCGAGCATCGATGCGGGGATGAGGTTGTAGTTGCCGTTCTGGCGGGTGTCTTCGAGGGCCTTCTCCAAGTCTTGTTGCCGCCGAACCTTGATCTCCTCGGCCTGCTCGTGCGTGAGCTTGCCGCTCTTGACCAGGTGGTCGACGTATACCTCCCGCACGGTCTTCTTCTTGTCGATGGCCGCGTACATCTCCGGCTGGGTGAAGCGCGGCTCGTCGCCTTCGTTGTGGCCGTACTTTCGGTAGCAGAAGAGGTCGAGCACGACGTCACCGTGGAAACGCTGGCGGTACTCGGTCGCGAGCGTCACCGCTTGAGCGACCGCCTCGGGGTCCTCGCCGTTCACGTGAAAAACGGGACAGCGGAGCATTCGCGTGATGTCGGTGCAGTACGAGGTCGAGCGGGAGTCCTCGGGGTTGGTTGTGAAACCGATCTGGTTGTTGATGACGACGTGGACCGTGCCACCCGTCTCGTAGGCTTGTAGCCGGCTGAGGTTGAGGGTCTCGGCAACGACGCCCTGACCGACGAAAGCAGCGTCGCCGTGGATCAGAAGCGGCAGTACTGTAGACCGGGACTCATCGCCCTTTCGATCTTGTTTGGCGCGGACTCGGCCTTCGACCACGGGGTTCACGAACTCGAGATGGCTCGGGTTGAACGCGAGGGTCATGTGGATGTCGTTCCCGCTGGCGGTCTTGCGATCGAGCGAGTAGCCCAGATGGTATTTCACGTCGCCGCGACCGACGTATGCCTCCGGGTTGTCGTCTTCGAAGCCCGCAAAGATCTGCCGGACGTTCATCTCCATGATGTTGACCATCACATTGAGCCGGCCGCGGTGCGCCATCCCGATGACCATCTCTTCGACGCCGAGCTCGGATGCGCGCTCCGTGAGGATGTCGAGCATGGGGATCACGCTCTCGCCGCCTTCGAGCGAGAAGCGCTTTGCGCCGGTGTACTTCGTGTGCAGGAACTGCTCGAAAATCTCGGCGTCCGTGAGCTTGGTCAGGATCCGGATCTGCTGCTCTCGGCTGAGATCGATGTGATTGCCGGTCAGCTCCATGCGGTCGCGCAGCCAGTTTCGCGCCTCGCGCTTCTCGAGGAAGGTGTACTCGACCCCGATCGTTCGTGAGTACGTGTCCTTCAGTCGCGCGATGATGGATCGAAGCGAGTCGTTGGCGGGGCCCGCGAGGTCGCCAGTCGAGAAGATCGTCTCCGGATCGACGTGCGCCAACCCGTAGCGTTTCAAGACGAAGTCGTCTGCTGGCAGTTTTCGACTGAGACCGAGCGGATCGAGGTTGGCGAACAAGTGTCCGCGGACGCGATGCGCGTTGATCAACGCCGACAGCCGTGCCTGCAGCTCTGTCGCCGCCAACACCTCCGATGAAGGAGGGAACGACGCGCGCGCGGCGATTGCGGGGTTGTCCGGGAGCACCGGATCGAGGGCGGTCTCAGCCGTAGGCGGCAGGAACACGGAGTCCCGCGCAACGGTTTCCTCATCGATCGGTCGAGCATGCTGCGCAGGCCCAGTTGGTGAGGCCTCGACCGCATGAGGTGCGAGCGCGCCGTTCTCGTCCTGCGGTCGCGGTGCTGGGCTGAGTATTCCCGCCACGGTGACGGGGGCGAGAATCGTTCCCGCGCTCGAGATCTGCGGAAGGTCGTCCGGCGCGAGGTTCTCGAAATACTCGCGCCAGGCGTCGTCGACAGCGAGGGGGTTATCCACCCACTTGAGAAACTGTTCTTCGACCAGGCCTTGGTTTACGCCAAAATCTGCGCTCATCTCCGAGTCGTAGCTCCAGAACCCCAAGTGACCCATCATTGGGGCGATGTCCAGGATCTTCGTCATTCTCTCCGGTCTGCTCGGCTTCACGGCCGTGGCATTGGGCGCCTTCGGGGCGCACGGGCTTCGGTCACGCCTTCAGGATCTTCCCGACGGGGTCAAACGCTTAGAGTGGTGGAATACCGCCGCGCAGTACCATTTGAGTCACGCTCTTGCGCTGGCGGTCGCGGCCTGGCTCGCGCATCGAGGGGCCGGCGCGGCGGCAAACGTGGCCGGTTGGTCGTTTGTCGGCGGTATCGCGCTCTTCAGCGGCAGCCTCTACGTCATGACCGTGACCGGACAGACGAAGCTTGGAGCGATCACGCCGTTCGGGGGACTGCTGTTTCTCGTGGGGTGGGGCGCAGTGATGCTTGCAGGGTTCCGGCTCGGCGCCGGCGGTCACTAGCGCTGCTGCTGCTGTGCGCGGATCTGTTCCTGGAGCTGGCGCATGACTTCGGGCGGTAGCTGTGGTTGGCCTTGCCCCTGCGGCATGGCCGGCATCGCGGGCGGCTGAGCTGGCGGCGCGTCGACTTTCTCGAATGCCTTGCTGTCCGGTTGCAAGCGCTTGGCCAGATACTCTGACACCAGATAGACGGTTGGGTTGCCTCGGCGCTGCAAGTAGACTTCGCCCTGGTCCTCCGTCACCTCGCCAAGCTCGAGCACGATCGGCTCCACGCCTTCGGCGAACGTCATCGTAACTGTCACCTTGGACTCGGTGAGCCCAGCGCGCGCCTCGGAGATGTCCTCGGCAGCGAAGCCCGATGCGGTTAGCCGCGCGGCGGTCGAGACGACCCCGTCGACCTTCTTGGGGTCGAGCTCACCGAGCGCGTCTTGGCCTTGCGTGGGCGTCCACCCGTCCTTGTTGCGATCGAAGGCAAAGGTCCCGTTGGGGCTCTCGAACCGGATCGATTGCACGCTCTGCGCCTCCTCGGCCACGATCCTGCGATTGCGCCAGGCCTTGAGCTCCCGGTCGAATGCGTAGCGAAGCGAGCCGCTCGCGCCGAACACTTCGATGCGGTCGTCCAAGCGAAGCATCGTCATGCCATCGGCATACTTCCCGACCGTCAGCGTGGCTAGGATCTCGTCGCCTGCCTTGACCACCACCTCGACCGCGTTGGCGCCGTCGACCTGCAGGCGGGCATAGTTCTCCGGCTGCGTCGCCACGACGCGTGCGAGCTGCAGATCGGCCAGCCGATTCAAAGCCGAGTCCACGTTGCCCTGGTCCGCTTCCGCGTCCAACGGCTTTGTCACGCGCCATGCGCCATCCACGTTCGACAGCACCACCAGGTCGTCTCCGGGTCGCCTGACCTCGAGCGCCGTAATGGCGTCCTTTTCGATCTCCACCGCCGGGACTTCGGACGCGCTGGTGGGCGCCCGGTTTCCGACGTTCACCGCCCACAGAGTCAGGCCGAGCAGCGCGACAAACACCACTGCTCCAATCGCGATTCGGTTCTTTCGCCAGTTCATGTCGAATCGTCCCCTTCGTCAGAGCTTGAGGGTCTTCTTCCTGTTCGAGCGCTGCCGCCAACGGAAGAGACCAAACAGCGCCACGAGGAACGGAATGCCTAGCGTATTGAGCCACCGGTAGGCGCGCTTCTTCGCGTCCCAGGACTCGATGGCGGCGCGCCGCTCTTCGAGCCCAGATTGAAGGCCGGCCTCGTCGCCTTCTTCAGCAGCCGCAAGCACCGAGCCTTCCGCTGCGAGGACCGAGTCGGGAATGTCGAGCGCAGGCTCCTCGATCGTCTTGGCGCGAATCGCGATCAGGTCGGAGTCCGCGGCCAACCAGTCGATGGCGTTGAGCGCCAGCGCGAGGGCAGCGTTCATCTGCACCTCCCCTTGGGGCGGCCGTGGCGGCATGAACGAGTCCTCGAGGAACGTGCTCGTGCCGACGACCAGAACGCGTACGTCACCTTCCGCGAACGGTGGGGCCTCCACTCCGGTCGCGGGCTCCTCGTTGATCGGCGCCGCATAGGCAGAAGGCAGCTTGCCCTCGAGCGCAACCATCAGATCGAAGGGGCCGGCCTCCGCGCTCATCTCCCACTCGCGCGGATTGCGTGGCTCGAGCCCAATCGTGGCGCCGGACATCGTCCAGGAGTCCTCGGAAGAGCGGGCCAGCACGGTAAGCGAGACGCCGTCGGGCGCGTCACCGACCTGCAAGGGCGCGACGAATGGCAGCATCGGAGACGCGAGCCGGAACATCACAGGATGCTCGAGCTGCTCGTCATCGAGCTGGAGCACTGGAATCGGGGGGTACGGCACCAGCACCTGGAGGCCGAGCGGGCCGCGCATTGGCGCGCGGCTGCATTGGGCATCGGCCACGATCTTCGAACCGAGCTCCACGCCCCAGCCACTCAATAGGCCGCCGAGCCGCGAGTTGACCGGGCGCGCGGACGGACCGGTTTGGCCGCCGAGGTCGACGGCTAGGGCGCCGCCGAAGATGCCGAGCGAACCGCCGCGCATGACGTACTGGTCGATGCGCCTGAGCTCGTCGTCGGTGAACCCCTCCTGTGGCCCGATGATCAGCAAGGCGGCGAGGTTCGGGTCGATCTCCTGGGACGCGTCCACCTCGCTGGCGTCGTAGAGCGAGAGGACCGACTGCAAGCTGGTCAGCCCTTGCGTGAGGCTCGGGCTGCCGTGCCCACCCACGATACCGATTGGCGCTCGCTCGCCCACCAGCTCCTTGATGGCCGACGTGATGATGTACTCGAGCCCGGTCGTGTCCTGAATGACGGGGATCGTACGGCTCCTGTCGAGGTGGCGGAGCACCATGCCGCGGTAGCCCTCGACGACAGCGACTTGGTCTTCCTCGATCTTCTGATGCGCGACCGGCTGTACGCCGTCGGCGAGCGCCGCCTGCTGGGTGGCCTCGTCGTTGGGGTTGACGAAGCGCACGACGATCTGTCCGTCCGCAGCAGCCGCGTACTCGGACAGCAGGTCACGAACCTGCCGTTCTGTGGCGTTGAAGGGCGGAGGGAGGTTCTCGGTGAAGTAGGCGGTGACCTCGACCCGATCTGTGAGGCTCGCGGCTAGTCGCTCCGAGCCCTCCGCCAACGAGAACAGTCCATTTCGAGTCAGGTCGATGCGGGGCGATCGGAAGGACGTCGCGAGGACGTTGAGGAGGATGAGAATCCCGGCGATGATCGCCAGAAAGATCAACGACTCGCTGGCGGTACGCCTCTGTGCTTTCGACGACATCGTTTAGCTCCACCGCCGAGATTCGAGTGCCCGAAACGCCGCGGCGAGCGCGACGATGGTCACCGACAAAAAGAACAAGACATCGCGGAGATCGACCACGCCACGCGCCATGCTTTGGAAATGGTAGTCGAACGACAGCCACTCGAGCGCCGACGCGGCGTTCGTGGGCAACAGCGCCAGGAACTTGTCGAGGACCCAGAAGAAGACGCTCAGCGTCAACGCCACGAAGAGCGCGATGAGCTGATTGTTGGTCCAACTCGAAGCCATGAGCCCGATCGCGAGCAATGCGGAGCCCTGCAGCACCAACCCGAGGTAGCCGCCCCAGACGGGGCCCCAGTCGAGATCACCGAGCGTCGCCACGCTCATCGGGTAGGG
>Ga0316197_10002702_pt1 | contig 12646 bp, 9 predicted proteins | sample OudBiesiAoxic_MG_FD_204939 | JGI IMG/M metagenome (GOLD analysis project Ga0316197, IMG submission 204939) | Coastal sediment microbial communities from Oude Bieten Haven, Netherlands - site A oxic | ecosystem: Environmental > Aquatic > Marine > Coastal > Sediment | place: Netherlands...
CGGATCGGCACACCATGGACCTGACCGTCGTATTTGTCGGCCCAAGCCGCATAGGTGAACAAACGTTTCACGCACGCCGCCAGCTCTTTCGCACCGGTCTTGCCGCCCTGCATGGCGTCGAGCCGTGCTGCGAACTCATCTGCCCGCGCATCAAGGTTCTCTGCAATATAATAGAGGATCTGCGCACGCAGGTGGCCCGCTGTCTTTGACCATCCTTTTGCGGCATGGGCTGATTCGACGGCGTTGCGCAGGTCCTTGCGGTTTGCGATGCTGGCGTGCCCCAACAGCTTGCCTGCCTTGCCGTAGACCGGCGCGGAATAGCCCCCGTCGGGGCGCGCTTGCTTGCCGCCGATATACAGCTTGTCAGTGCGGTCGACGCCATCTGCCGGTCCACCCTCGCCAGTGAACGGTTCAATTTCCTTGAGCGGCTTGGTGGTCCCTTTTGGCTTGGTATAAGCCGCCAGTCCTTCCCAGCCGCCTTCACGTCCAAAGCCGCTTTCGCGAACGCCGCCAAACCCGGCAGCGGCGTCCATCATGTTGGTCCCGTTGACCCAGACCACGCCCGCCGCCAGCTTGGGCGCGATATCAAGGGCGAGGTTCACGTTCTCGGACCAGACGGTCGCCGCCAGCCCGTAGCGCGAGTTATTGGCAAGCTCTACGGCCTCGGCCGGAGTTCGGAAGGTGGTTGCGACGAGGACGGGACCGAAGATTTCTTCCTGCATCAGCGTATCGGCAGGGTTCAGACCGGTGATCAGCGTCGGCGGATAAAAGCACCCCTGCTCGGGCAGGGGCGTGTCGGCAACATGGGTGTGCCCCGCCGTGTTTGCCGCCACCATCTCCGTGACGCTCTGCAATTGCACAGGATCGACCAGCGTGCCGACGTCAATGCTCTTGTCCAGCGGTGAGCCCATGCGCAGCTTGTCCATCCGGTGCCGCAGCTTGGCGTAGAACAGATCGGCCACCGGTTCCTGCACCAGCAGGCGCGAGCCTGCGCAACAGACCTGTCCTTGGTTAAACCAGATCGCGTCGACCAGCCCCTCGACAGCGGAATCCAGATCGGCATCGTCGAAAACGATGTAAGGAGATTTGCCCCCAAGCTCCAAGGTCAGCGCCTTGCCGCTGCCTGCGGTCGCCTCGCGGATACGCCGCCCGACTTCGGTCGAGCCGGTGAAGGCGATCTTGTCCGCCTCCGATGCCACGATCATTTCGCCAACGGAACCATCGCCGGTGACGATGTTGACCACCCCTTTTGGCACACCTGCCTGCTGGCAAATGTCGGCAAACAGAAGCGCAGTCAGAGAGGTGTATTCGGCAGGCTTCAACACCACAGTATTGCCCATCGCCAGCGCGGGAGCAATCTTCCATGCCAGCATCAGCAGCGGGAAGTTCCACGGGATAATCTGCCCGCAGACCCCCAGTGCCTGCGCGTCCGGCAGTTCGCTTTCCATCAGTTGCGCCATCCCGGCATGATAATAGAAATGCCGCTGCGCCAGCGGCACGTCGATGTCCCGCGCTTCGCGGATCGGCTTGCCGTTGTCGAGCACTTCGAGCACCGCGAAAAGGCGGCTGTGTTTTTGCAGGAGCCGTGCGATGGCATAAAGCACCTTCGCGCGTCCGTGACCGCCCAGCTTCTCCCACCTCGGCTGCGCCTTGCGCGCTGCTTTTACGGCGGCGTCCACATCGGCCTGTGTCGCCTGCGTCAGTGTCGCCAGAACTTCACCCGTCGCCGGATTACGGCTCTCGAACCCGTCCCCCGGCGCGGTGAAGGCACCATCGATGAAATGGCCGAACCTGTCCCCCTGATCGACCAGCCAGGCCAGCGCCTCGGCGGCGGATTCAGGGGCGGGGCCATAGTCCATGCTGTCGAAAATATCCGCGATGCTCATCTCTTCATCTTTCCAATACAATTCATATTCCGACAGTCTCAACCACGCACCTCAATGCGCGGCATGGCGATACCCCGCCGAATAGGCCCCGGTGACATGATGCTCCAACTGCCGCTCGATATCGCCCAGAAGCGATGACGCGCCAAAGCGGAAGAGGTCCGGCTGCAGCCAGCGGTCGCCAAGTTCCTCCTTGATCAGTGCCAGGTAGGTCAGTGCGTCTTTTGCCTTGGAAATGCCGCCTGCGGGTTTATAACCCACGCGAATACCGGTGCGGTCATGGAAGTCCCGGATCGCCCGGATCATCACAAGGCTGACGGGCAGCGTGGCATTCACACTTTCCTTACCGGTCGAGGTCTTGATGAAATCCGCGCCCGCCATCATGCACACCAGCGAAGCGCGCGCGACGTTGCGCAGGCTGCCAAGCTCACCCGTGGCAAGGATGGCCTTCACATGAGCCTCGCCGCAGGCCGCACGCATCTGGGCCATCTCATCATAAAGCGCCTGCCAGTTGCCGGACAGGGCATGGCGGCGGGAAATCACGATGTCGATTTCGGTGGCACCGGCGGCCACGCTCATCTCGATCTCCTTGAGGCGAATCTCGAACGGGGAGAGCCCGGCCGGAAAGCCGGTAGAGACAGCGGCGATCGGGGTGTTGGTCCCTTTCAGCGCATTGACCGCCGCCGGGATCATCTCATGATAGACACAGACGGCCCCGGTGGTGATCGGGCCTACGTCAAGCGCTTCCAGAATGGCTTGCGCGACAGGTTGCCGTGCCTTGGCGCAGAGACGCTCGACCCGGCGTGACGTATCATCGCCCGACAGTGTCGTAAGGTCGATGCAGGTCACGGCCTTCAAAAGCCATGCCGCCTGATAGGCCTTCTTGACCGACCGGCGCGCACCGATGGTGCCTGCGCGACGCTCAATCGCCGAGGTGTTGGCTTGCGCGCTCAGCACCCAGTTAAGATCAAGCGGCATGCCCGGATTGCGCGGCTCCGTCACTTGCGGCAGGTGTGCGTCGTCGGTTTGCGGCGTGCGGGCGTGGACGTGGGGTGAGGGGGTAGCCATCGGCATCTCCGGTCAGGTCAGAGCGCACAAAGTGCCATGCGCGTGACTGTTTTGGCAAGCAGGGCTGACGTGGGGTGATTGGCAGCTATGATCGTGGTCGGCGGAATCTGCACCGATGATCGCTGCAACCGGAGTCAGGAGACTGCGACGGCCAGCAATCTTTGACCGCAGGTGGCGCTGCCCTTGGATATATGCGCCACAATTTTTCAGGCAGTCCGGTTCTGAACCCTGATGAAAACCGCAAAAGCGAATCAATCTCGCACCGATTCGCAGGTTTTTTGAAAAGTGATTCGTTTTTGCTTTGACATGGGCGAATCATCCTTTGCATATATGGACAAAACACCCAATGCGTGTGGAGCCTGCCATCCAAACACACTAAATCGGGTATGATGTCTGGGGGACAATATGCGAAGGTGGACCGCTCAAGCGGCGATAGTCCTTTTCCTTGCGGCGACGGCAAGCAGTGCCGAAGAGCGTGCAGTCGCGATGAAGGCATCCTTCATCTTTGACGGCGAACGTGTTGAGATACGCCGCGACAACCGTGATGCACTCCGCTTTGTGACCTATTTCGTCTCGGCCTCAGAACCATGTCTGAACGCATGTATTGCCCCCATGAAGGCGGCTGATGGTGTTGAGACGGTGGATGAGGCGCAGGTGCTGGCGTTTCTGGAGACCAAGGTCGGCACCAACATCGGGTTGGCGCTGGATGCGCGTGCATCGCACGACCGCGTCGGGGGGTTCATTCCCGGCTCCGTTATGTTGCCGCCCCGCGTGGTCGATCCCCGGAACCTTGGCCGAGATGATGTACTTCGCGCACTTGGCGCGCGGGAATTCGACGGTGTCTTCAATTATGCGGATGCAAAGCACCTGCTGATCTATGATCAGGGTCCGGCAACCGACGATGCCGGGCTATTGGTCCGCCATCTGATTGCGGCAGGCTATCCACCTGAAAAAATCAAATACTATCGCGGGGGCATGCAGGTTTGGTCTGTTCTGGGCTTTACGATTGAAGAGGGATTGGGATGAGTACCAAGAACCTTCAAGACCCCGTGCAGCCACATGTGACATTCGACAGTTATGTCTTGCCTGAAACCGTCCAGTACCACACCGCGCAGACCACCGGCTTGACGGTCAATGGGACCATTCTTGCAGTGGCATCTATTGGCACGCTGACTTTTGTTTTGGGTATCCTGGTTGCCCTGCAGCTTGCGGGCCCGCAACAGGTTGAGACGGTTGCAAAGGTCTCATCAGAAACACAGCAGGCAAAGCCGGTGTCGGTGACAGAAGGGACGGACGATCAGACGGTAACGCGCCTTCGTCCTGCGGACCTTCTGACTCCTGTCTCTGGTGGTCAGTCTGCCTCCGAAGACATTGAGACGCTGCAGGCAGCAGTGCTCAAAGGACTTCAACCCAAGCGCACTATTGGCAAGCTGACAGAGCAGGAGTTGGCCGAAAAAGCCCGCGAGGCACAAGCTATCGTCAACCGCAACAAGTTGCGCATGTTGCGCGAGGGTGTGATGGCAGGTGTCTATACCGTCAAGGCCAGGGACGACGGTAACGGCAAACGGCTGGTGCTTGAGACGATCAACGCGGAAATGACCCGCCAGAGCATGGGTAATCTGCTGCTTGAGGCCGCCCGGAAGGGCGAGCTTGAGATTCCAGCCTCACTCAACACGGCGGATGGCAACGTTGACCTTGATACGCTGCTGTTCAACCTGATCCAGACGTCATTGGCCGAAGACGGCACGCCCGAAGGGGCCGAAGCCGCCCGCGAGATGAGCCGCCGTGCCTTTGCCGCGTCAGATGCCAAGACCCAACAGGTGAAGGGTGACCGCATCTATACCGTAGAGCCGGGCGACAGCCTTGCCTACATTTCCCTGCAATTCTATGGCCGCCCGAATGCGTACTTGCGCATTTTCGAGGCCAACCGGGAGATACTGCGTTCTCCTGACCTGATAAAGATTGGCCAGCGTCTAATAATTCCGAAAGCATAACAATAAACACAGTCGCCGCAGTCAATCTGGCAACGGGCCGTCTCCTCAGTGACGGCCCGTTCGCTTTTCTGCAAGCTGGTACGCTTGCACGTCATGTCGTCCGAATCGGGTTCAGTCTTGGTCCGCCACATGCTAGGTTTTGCGGCATGGCTTACCCGCACCCCAACATAGGCGATAATCGCCCTGTCATTCGACAACTGGACGAGGCTGCGATCAACCGGATTGCAGCGGGCGAAGTGGTCGAGCGGCCAGCCTCGGCAGTCAAGGAACTGGTCGAGAACGCCATCGACGCCGGTGCGTGTCGGATCACGGTGGAATACGCGGACGGCGGCAAGACCCTGATCCGGGTGACGGATGATGGCTGTGGCATCGCGCCGGATGATTTGCCGCTTGCCCTGTCACGGCACGCGACCTCCAAGATCGACGGCACGGACCTGCTGAACATTCACACCTTCGGTTTTCGCGGTGAAGCTTTGCCGTCGCTGGGGGCCGTGGGGCGGCTGACGATTGCCAGTCGCTGCGCGGGGCGGGACGGCGCAGAGATAACCGTCAGCGGCGGCAAGGCAGAGGCAGTGCGGCCCGCTGCGCTGAATGGCGGGACGGTCGTCAGCCTGCGTGATCTGTTCTATGCGACGCCTGCGCGGCTGAAGTTCCTGCGCACGGACCGGGCCGAGGCGCAGGCGATCGGCGACGTCATCAAGCGGCTGGCCATGGCCGAACCTTTCGTCAGTTTCACGCTGCGCGATGTCTCGGGTGACGGGTCGGGGCGCGAGGTGTTTGGTGTCGGTGCCGAACAGGGCGATCTCTTTGATGCGCTGCATGGCCGTCTGGCGCAGGTACTGGGCCGCGAGTTTGCCGAGAACGCCCTGGCCATCGACGCCACGCGCGAGGGGCTTCATCTGACCGGCTTTGCGGCCTTGCCCACCTATTCGCGGGGCTCTGCCGTGGCGCAGTACCTTTTCGTCAACGGGCGTCCGGTCCGCGACAAGCTGTTGGTCGGCGCGTTGCGCGGGGCCTATTTCGATTTCCTCAGCCGGGACCGGCATCCGGCAGCGGCGCTTTTTCTGGATTGCGACCCCAATCTGGTGGACGTGAACGTCCATCCGGCGAAATCAGAGGTGCGGTTCCGTGATCCGGGTCTGGCGCGGGGGCTGATCGTTTCGGCCCTGCGCCACGCGCTGGCAGAGGCGGGACACAGGGCGTCAACAACGGTGGCGGGCGCGACCCTGGGTGCGATGCGGCCGGAACCTTCCGGCGCAAGGGTCTACCAGATGGACCGCCCCTCGGCCGGGGCACGCACCGCGTCTTATCAGGCGCAATCACCGGGGTTTGCAGAAACGGCGGGCATGTGGGGGCGTGTCGATGTACCGGCGGAGCAGGTCGTTGAGACAAGCGAAGAGCCGCCGGACTATCCATTGGGCACCGCCCGCGGGCAGGTGCATGAGAATTACATCATCGCCCAGACAGCAACGGGGATGGTCATCGTCGATCAGCACGCCGCGCATGAACGGTTGGTGTACGAAAAACTCAAGCGCCAGATGGCAGAGAACGGCGTGGCCGCGCAGGCCCTGCTGATCCCCGAGATCGTGGAGTTGTCAGCCTCAGATTGTGCGCGGCTGCTGGAGATGGCGGATGAGATGGCCCGCTTTGGGCTTGGGATCGAAGCCTTTGGCGGAAGCGCGATTGCGGTGCGCGAAACACCGGCGATATTGGGTGAGGTGAACGCGAAGGCCCTGCTTTTGGATATTCTGGACGAACTTGCCGATCAGAACGACAGCAACCTGCTGCAGGCCAAGATCGAGGCAATCCTCAGCCGGATCGCCTGTCACGGGTCGATCCGGTCAGGCCGCTGGATGCGCGCCGAGGAAATGAACGCGCTTCTGCGCGAGATGGAGGCGACGCCGCATTCGGGGCAGTGTAACCACGGGCGGCCCACTTACGTTGAACTCAAGCTGGCCGATATCGAGCGGCTCTTCGGGCGCACATGATCGAAATCAGCGGCGTGACATATCAACTGAATGATCCCATCGTGATCGCGGCGCTTGTCGCGGGGGCGGTCGTGCTGCTGATACTGGTGCTGCTTGTCATGGCGGTGCGCGGAGCGGGGCGTTCGGCGCAAATGGTCGCGCCGCTGGGCCAGCAGATGCAAATGCTGGGAGGACAGGTTCAGCAGTTGGGTGCCAATCAGGCGCAGTTGCAGGGCAGCATTCAGGTGGTCTCGGACACGCAGGCGACTGCGCAGGCGCAGATGATCCAGACCGTCGAGGCGCGGCTGGCGCATGTGCAACAGCAGATGCAGGACCGGCTGGCCGATAATGCGGTGAAATCAGCGCGGTCCTTATCCGAGATGCAGGAGCGGATGAACCAGACGCTGCACGGCACCTCCAAACAGACGACAACCAGCCTGACCCAGTTACAGGAACGGCTGGCGGCCATCGACAAGGCACAGGACAATATCACCAAGCTGAGTGGCGACGTGCTGAGCTTGCAGGACATTCTGAGCAACAAGCAGACGCGCGGGTCTTTCGGCGAAATCCAGTTGCACGATATCGTGTCAAAAGCGCTGCCCGCGAACAGCTATTCGCTGCAAACCACCTTGAGCAATGGCAAACGGCCCGATTGTCTGATCCATCTGCCGAACCCGCCCGGCCCCATCGTGATTGACAGTAAGTTTCCGCTGGAAGCCTACGAGGCGTTGCGGCGGGCCGAAACGGAGCATGCTTTGAAAGAAGCGGCGCGGGCGATGCGGATCGCGGTCAGAGCGCACATAGACGCGATTTCTGACAAATACATCATCGAGGGTGAGACGGCAGACGGTGCGCTGATGTTTCTGCCCTCCGAAGCCGTCTATGCCGAATTGCACTCGAACTTTGGCGAACTGACGCGATACGGATTTGAAAAGCGGGTGTGGATCGTATCCCCGACCACCTGCATGGCAACATTGAACACCATGCGCGCGATCCTCAAGGACGCGCGGATGCGTGAGCAGGCAGGCGCCATCCGCAAGGAATTGAGCGCCCTGCACGGGGACGTTGAGCGGATGGTCACAAGGGTGGGCAATCTGGATCGCCACTTTGGACAGGCCCGCAAGGATGTGGACGAGATCATGATCTCGTCCGAGAAAGCAGCAAAGCGTGCCGGACGTCTGCACAACTTTGATTTCGAGGAACTGGAGGCGGACAAAGCGACCTCGACGGTCGTGCCTTTGACCAAGCCGGAGGGCTAAGACGGTCCCCGCGTTGGCGAGATTTGACCGTCCTTCGTATTTAGATCCGCACGAGTTTCTGGACCACTTTCGGCAGGAACCCTTTGAACTTCAGGGGGGCTTCGGTCACGGCAAGGCAGATGCAGTCTTCGCCAATGTCCGCGACGGGCGTATGTGACACGGACCCATCCGCAACCTCGATATCACCACGGGCAAAGCGGTCATCCTCGTCTTGAAATGCGCCTTTCAGGACCAGCGTCATTTCGGTGCCCTCGTGGCTGTGATCCGGAATGGCAACGCCCGCAGGGATCATCAAAAGCCGTGCCGAGGCGGTATCCGATGTCGAAAGGATCGCCTGTTTTACGCCCATGCCAACAGGGCGCCAGCGCACCGCATCAAGATCGCCGCCGATGTAGTTCTGGACAGGCGCAGGCAATGTGCCGGGCCGCGGCGTACTGCGGGGTTCACGCGTTACAGTATCGAGACGCGCGAGTGTCTGCGCGAGACTGTCGGCTGACACATCGGCGACTTCGGTATTGTCGATGATTGCACCGCCAAGGCTGTCGTAGCTTTCGACAACGGCGCGGCATTCGTCGCACAGCGACACATGCGCTGCAACGATCAGGTTAAACGCTTCGGGCAGGTTGCCTGCGGCGTAGGCCAAAAGCGTATCGTCTTGGAGATGATGTTTGATATTCATGTCAGGTCGTCACTTCATAAGATGGCGCAGGCGGTCCAGCGCCAGTCGGATACGGGATTTGATCGTGCCTAGGGGCAGACCGGTGAGGCTGGCAATCTCGGATTGGGTGAGATCGCCGAAGTAGGCTTTTTCAATAAGGTCGCGCTGTTGGGCAGGCAGGGTCTTGAGCGCCTCTGTCAGCAAGACGCTGTCCTGCTGCAACGCAATGACGTCAGCCTGATCAGGCTCCGGCTCCGGGCCCCAGGGCAGTTCTTCCGGTTCTGGCCGGTTCTGGCGGCGCAACATGTCAATGCGGCGGTTGCGGGCAATGGTGAAGATCCAAGTCGCAACCGAAGCGCGGGTCGGGTCGAACTGGTCTGCCTTGCGCCAGAGCGTCGTCATGACGTCCTGCGCACATTCCTCTGCCATCGTGGCATCGGCACCGGATTTGATCAGGAACCCTTTGATACGTGGCGCGAAATGCGTGAACAGATCACTGAATGCGGCGCGGTCCTGATGATCCCGGACACGCTGCATCAGCGCAACCCAGTCAGGGTCTGATCCAGACAACGTTTTTTGGATTGGTCTTTGCTTATCCATCGCAATATTGAGAACAATACTTTCGCTGCCAACACGGTTTCGTGCCGGTCTGATCGAGCTTTCGCGTGATTGTATCTCAGTTAGCATAAAGATGTTACGAGGCAAATTTCGCACTGGATCAAAATTTCTTTGAGCCTTTTTTAAATCTGGCCTCGTGGTTGCATCGTATTACCTCCAAAAGGAATTAAATCTACAGGACCCAAAGCCCCTATGCCCTTCGAAGAACCGACCCTCGCACCGCGAGGCAACATCATGCGCCGCAACATTGCCGTCATTGGCGCAGGCATTTCCGGAATGGGCGCCGCCCACAAACTCGCAAGCAATCACGCCGTTACGCTATTCGAAGCTGGCAAACGGATTGGTGGTCATGCCCGCACGGTGATTGCCGGCAAGAACGCCGATCAGCCTGTGGATACCGGGTTCATTGTCTTCAACTACGCCAACTATCCCCATCTGGCCGAATTGTTCAAAGAGCTGGACGTGCCGGTGATCAAATCCAACATGAGCTTTGGTGCGTCAATTGACGGAGGGCGGCTGGAATATGCGCTGCACGACGCCGATGCATTTTTTGCGCAGCGTAAGAACGCGCTGAACCCGGCCTTTGTGCGGATGCTGCGCGACATCTTCAAGTTCAACAAAAATGCGCTGAAGGTTGCAGAGGACAAGTCTCTGACGATTGCTGAATTCCTCGATGTGCTGGGGACGGGGCGGTATTTTCGAGACTACTATCTGTCGCCGCTCTCTGGCGCGATCTGGTCAACGCCCACTGAAAAGATCATGGATTTTCCGGCCCATGCGATGGTGCAGTTCTTTGAGAACCACGCGCTGCTGAATTATTCGGGCCAGCATCAGTGGTATACTGTAAAAGGCGGCTCTCAGTCGTATGTCACCCGGCTTGAGGCGGCGATGGTGCGCAATGGCGTTGATATTCGTTTGAACGCTGCGGTGCAGGGCGTGCGCCGGACCGCGCTGGGCGTTGAGATCAAGACATGGGGTGGTGAGTGGGAAAGCTTTGACGAAGTTGTGTTCGCCACCCATTCCGACGACAGCCTTGCGATGCTGACAGACGCGGATTCGGTCGAGAAAAAAGCACTGGGTGCCATCAAGTACCAACCCAATGATATCACGCTTCATGCGGATACGCGGATGATGCCGAAACGGCGCAAAACGTGGGCGTCTTGGGTGTATACCGAAGATCGCGATGCCGCGACTGATCGCATTGACCTGACCTATTGGATGAATTCGCTTCAGCCCATTCCGATGGATGACATGCATTTTGTTACGCTCAACACCAAGCGGACAATCCGCGAAGAGCTGATCTATGATCAGGTCACGCTGCGCCACCCGGTCTACGATCTGGCGGCCCTGGCGGCACAGAAGGACGTGGCGGTCCATAACGGCACGCGCAACACGTGGTTCTGCGGTGCGTGGATGCGGCATGGTTTCCACGAGGACGGTTTGGCCAGTGCTGTAAATGTCGTCGAACAGATTGAGGCGGCATGTTCCATGCCAATCGCGGCCGAGTAATGGAAACAATCGATCATATCGCGGGGCATACGTTTCACGGACGCAAGGGCGCCGTGCAAAATGCCTTTCGCTATTCGATCGACTACGTGCTGTGCGATGCGGAAGCGCCGCTGAAGACGCCCAGGTTGTTCGGGCGCAACAAGGCGGGTCTCAGCTCTCTTCAGGATGTGGACCATGGAGGGGCTCCGAAAGAGGGGACGGGTGCCGCTTGGGTGCGGAGGGTGCTATCAGAACATCAGATCACCGGCGTTGATAAGATTGAGCTTCTGGCGCAGCCACGGGTGCTGGGACATGTGTTCAATCCGGTTAGCTTTTGGCTTTGCCGGGATGTGGATGGTGGGCTGATCACGGTTATCGCCGAGGTGACGAACACCTATGGCGACCGCCACTGTTACCTGTGCAATCACTCTGATTTGCGGCCCATCGGCCCCCAGGATCAGCTGCACGCGACAAAGATCTTTCACGTCTCTCCGTTTCAACCGGTCGAAGGCGCCTACACGTTCCGTTTTGACATAAACGACGACCGTGTTGGTGTTTGGATTGACTATACTGCTGGCAACGGCGGCTTGATCGCGACGCTGACGGGCAAGCGCAAGGCGTTGACCAACGGCGGTATCCTGCGGGCCATGCTGCGCCGTCCGTTCGGGGCGCGTCGGGTGCTGGCGCTTATTCACTGGCAGGCGCTGAAGCTATGGTGGAAGGGGGCGACATTCAGACATCGCCCGGAACCTCCGCAAGAAGAAGTCTCTCGTTGAGTTCCGCGTGGGCGCAGCGGCTTCCGGCCTATGCGCTTTTTGCGGCCCTGCTGTCAGCGGCGGGGTTGCCCATATATATTCACGCGCCCAAATTCTACGTCGATGAGTATAGCGTTTCGCTGGCCGCCTTGGGAGCGGTCCTTTTCGGGTTACGGTTGCTTGACGTAGTGCAAGACCCGCTGCTGGGCCGTCTGTCAGAAAAACTGCGCCATCAGCGTGGTAAGGCAGTGGCGATTGGCGCGGGCATCATGGCGGCAGCAATGATCGGGTTGTTTGCGGTCGAGCCGCCCGTGCATCCCCTGATCTGGTTTGGTGCGATGCTGACGCTTGTTTTCTCGGGCTTCAGTTTTCTCACGATCTGTTTTTACGCCCAAGGTGTCGCCAAAGCTGATGCGATGCGTGGCAAAGGGCATCTGTTGCTGGCACGCTGGCGCGAGACAGGTGCGCTGCTGGGTGTTTGCGTAGCTTCGGTCGCGCCGGTGGCGCTGGGCGTGGTAATGGGCGCGCCGTTTGCGGGTTTTGCCATCGGGTTCATGGTGCTGGCGGCGGCATCGGTCCTTGCGATGAAGAGCGAATGGAAAGACACCGGTCTGCCTGCATCGACGGGCTTTGGTACGATCCTGTCTGATCCGCTGGCGCGCAAGCTGCTGCTGATTGCGCTGGTGAATGCGGCCCCCGTTGCGGTCAGCTCAACATTGTTTCTCTTTTATGTCGAAATCGCGTTGCAGGCACCCGGATGGGAAGGGCCGCTTTTGCTGCTGTTCTTTTTGTCTGCTGCTGGTGCGGCGCCGTTCTGGGGCATGTTGGCCGAACGTTTCGGTGGCAAGCCTGTGCTGCTTTGCGCCATGGTCCTTGGCATCTTTGCATTTGGCGGCGCGCTTTTTCTGGGACCGGGGGATCAATGGCTTTTCGCAGTGGTCTGTCTGGCATCGGGT
>Ga0316197_10002703_pt1 | contig 12645 bp, 10 predicted proteins | sample OudBiesiAoxic_MG_FD_204939 | JGI IMG/M metagenome (GOLD analysis project Ga0316197, IMG submission 204939) | Coastal sediment microbial communities from Oude Bieten Haven, Netherlands - site A oxic | ecosystem: Environmental > Aquatic > Marine > Coastal > Sediment | place: Netherlands...
GTGCTGCGGGCCATCGAAGACCTCTCGCTTCTCAAGAAGTCGAGCGTGATCTGCCGGCCGGTTCCCCAGCGCCTCGCACCGACCGGGCGGTCGATCAACGTGTGGTGGGGCGGGATGCAGCAGAACGGTGACCTCCTCGTCTTGTTTGCCCACCTGCTCTCGCTCGACCCCGGGTGGCGTGATGCCACGATCAGTATCAAGTCGATTGCGACTTCGGAGATGATGGCTCAGCGGACGGAACGCTCCCTCGACGAGATGCTCAAGGCCGCGCGGATCGGCGCCGAGTTCGAGGTGATCCGCAAGCCCGAGGGCCAGACGATCCAAGAGATCATTCACAGCCGGTCGAGGGACGCCGAGGTGGTGTTCCTCGGCATGAAGGAAATCGAACCGGACGAGGCGGAAGGTCAGGTTGACCGTCTCCTCGACCTGATGTCGGGCCTGCAGACGGTCCTCCTGGTCCGCAACTCAGGTCAGTTCCGGGGCCAACTCCTCGGCGTCGAGCCGGCCACGACACATTTGACGTAGGGGGCTTCCCTTCCCGAAACGTCGACCGTCACGCTTGGGAGCATTCGCGACAGGCCGGGGTTCCCAGTGCATCTCCCTATCATTGACCGATATGCACTATGACCTCACGACGCTGCCCAACGGGCTGCGGATCATCTCCCAGGACATGCCCTCGCTGCGCTCTCTCTCGATCGGCGCCTGGGTCGGAACGGGGAGTCGGGACGAAACGCCCGTCGAAGCCGGGGCGAGCCACTTCCTCGAGCACTTGCTGTTCAAGGGGTCGGACACCTGGTCGGCGCGGGGGATCAGTGAGGCCTTCGACGCGATCGGTGCACGTCACAACGCATTCACCTCCAAGGAATACACCTGCTACTGGGCACGCCTTCGAGACGCCGACCTCGATCTGGGTGTCGAGATCCTCGGCGAGATGGTGCAGCGGCCGGCGTTCCGACAAGAGGAGATCGACAACGAGCGCGGGGTCGTGCTCGAAGAGATCAACATGAACGAGGACGACCCGACCGACGTCGCCCATGAGCAGTTCATAACTGCGATCTGGGAGCACCACCCGTTGGCGCCGCCGATTCTCGGTACGAGAGACTCGATCACAACGATGAGCCGCGACACGATCCGCGGCTACTGGGACCGACGCTACTCGCCGGAGTCGACGGTCATCTCTGCGGCTGGTCGGATCGATCACGCAACGCTGGTCGAGACCATTGGCAACGCGTTTGGTGGCTGGCAAGGATCAACGGATGACAGAGATCTCTCGATGCCCGACACCGAGGCACGCGTCGCAGTCCGTCATCGCGAAACCGAACAGGCTCATCTCATTCTCGGCGGTCCGAGTCTCACCCGTGATGACGACCGCCGTTGGGCGCTGCTCATCGCAGACCACGTACTCGGGGGAGGTATGTCGAGTCGCCTGTTCCGGGAGATTCGCGAGACGCGTGGTCTTGCCTACGCGGTCCATGCTTTCCGGATGCCGTTCACCGACGCCGGGGCGAACGCCGTTTACGTCGGCACGACGCCATCGCAAACGGCTGAGGTACTCAAGTTGGTGCGGGCCGAGATGGACAAGATGATGGAGTCGGGCGTCACCGACGAGGAACTCCAACGGGCAAAGGGTCACATCCAGGGCTCGCTCGCAATCTCGCTCGAAGATGCAGACGGACGCATGAATCGCTTGGGACGCACCGAGATCTCCGGCATGGAGCATCGCTCGGTCGATGAGATCGTTGGATTGGTCGATGCCGTCACCACGGACGATGTCGTCGAGGTCTCGCGGGCCGCGTTTGGTGGGCCCTACGTGATCGGCGCCACGGGGCCATTCCAGGATGCAGATCTCGAGGAGTTCGTCCGATGATCGTCTCCGTGTCGGGTGCGGGCGGGAGGATGGGGAGCCTGGTTGCCGAGACCGTTGCGGAGGCCGCCGATCTCGAACTCGGGCCGCTCTATGACCCGGGCGCGGCCGGGTCGGTCATTGCCGGCAAGACGGTCGGCGACGACCCCATCGCCCTGGCCGGATCCGATGTCGTGGTCGAGTTCACCGAACCCGACGTCGTGATGGAGAACCTCAATACGTGGAGGGACCTCAACATGAGCGCGGTGGTCGGCACCTCCGGCTTCGACGCTGCACGGATCGCGGCGCTTCGCCAGCAGTGGGGGAGTGGCCCTCCGAACTGTCTCATCGTCCCGAACTTCTCGATCGGAGCGGTCGTCATGATGCGGCTCTCTGAAATCGCGGCTCCCCATTTCGCCGCCGCCGAGATCATCGAACTCCACCACGACCACAAGGTCGATGCGCCGTCCGGGACCGCGATCGCGACGGCAGAGCGGATTGCGAACAGTGCAGACCAGCAGAGGGCCGTCGACTCGGTCGAACTCATCCCGGGTGCCCGCGGAGCGGACACGTCCGGTGTCCCCGTTCACGCGGTGCGGCTGCCGGGTCTCGTCGCTCATCAGCAGGTCCTGTTCGGCGGCGTCGGTGAGACGCTGACCATCCGGCACGACACGACGGATCGCACGGCGTTCATGCCGGGAGTCCTCGCTGCAGTCCGGGCCGTCGCAGCTCTCGACACGCCGGTCACCGTCGGTCTCGAGTCCGTCCTCGGTATCTGAGAGCCCGGTCGAGCGACAGTCTTCAGCCCGCGAGTTCGATCGGCCCGTGGTTGTCGGGTTTGAGGCCCTGCTTGTCGCTGTAGAAGGCACGAGCTTCGTCCATCCAGCGCTCGGGGTCTCCGTCGACTCTGAGGGACGGCCCGAAACCCAGCTGCTTGGTCTTCGCATCGACGAACCCCATGAGGATCGGAACGCCGGCACCGTCGGCGATGCGCCAGAAGCCAGACTTCCAGGCGGATCCGCCGGCGCGGGTTCCCTCGGGGGCGATCGCGAGAACGAGCGTGTCGGCCTGGTTGAAGGTCGAGATCATGGTCGCCACGATCGCCTTCACTCCGCCCTGGACCGCGATGCCGCCCCATCTGCGGAGCAGCCAGCCCAATGGTCCGATGAAGAGTCCTTCATGCATGAGGAAGTGGGTCTTGAGGCCGAAGTGGCCGGCGATTGCGAGATACACGAAGAAGTCCCAGTTCGAGGTGTGGGGGTAGCCGATGGCGACCAGCTTGGGTTCGTCGGGGACGCGCCCGACGAAGGTCCACCCGGTGAGCCGGAAGTATGTCTCGCTGAGCCGCTTCATCGATAGAACGCTACCCGCCCCGCCCACGCCGCGAACCCAGGGTTCTCCACCTTGTATATGACGCTGTCAGCCCGCGGAATGGAGAGGCTGTTCGGCCGATCGCATTCTGTGGGCCCACGGCGCCAAATACGATGCCGAGAACCCTGGGTTCGCGGCGTGTTAGAAGAGGGCGCTTGCGAGTTGCCGGCGGTAGGTCTGCGTCAGCGGGTGCTCATCGCCGAGAACACCAAAGATGTCGAGCATCGCTGTGCGCGCCTCGTCCTTGAGCGGTCCCTTTGTCCGAACGATGGAGAGCAGGCGATCCAGTGCCGGCTCGTACTCGGCTCGAGCTGCGAGCGCTTTGGCGAGTTCGATACGCAAGCCCTCATCTTCAGGATCGGCCGCGACGCGGGCTTCGAGTTCAGCGAGATCGCCGCCCTTCGACGCCTTCAGCCTGGCCGCCGAATTGAGGCGATCGACCTCAGCGTCGGGCACGAGACGCCCCAGCACAATGAGGGCTTCGTCCGTCTCGCCTCGGTCGATGAGGAGTGAGGCCAGGCTCGTGCCAGCCTCCGAATGGTCCGGCTTCTGATCCAGGACCTGCCGGAGGATGTGCTCGGCGGTCATTCCGTCATCCGAGAGCTGCGCGGTGCGGGCCTGGTCCACCATGAGATCGAGTTCGGAGGGGAGGATGCCCTCGATCCAGCCTCGGACCGCCGGCTCAGGCAGTGCCCCGGTGAACGAATCGACGGCCGCTCCGTCGCGGAACGCGAGCACCATCGGAATGCCCTGGACGCCGTACTGTGCAGCCAGCTCCTGGTTCGCATCCACGTCGACCTTGACGAGATCGAAGGCGCCTTCGGATTCGGCGGCGACCTTCTCGAGGATGGGGCCAAGGATCCGGCACGGCTGGCACCATTCGGCCCAGAAGTCGACAACGACAGGCACTTCGCGGCTCCGTTGGAGCACTTCCTGTGGGAAGTTCGCGGTGTCTACGTCCTTCACGAATTCACTCGGAGTGGTCATAGAGGCAAGAATACCGGGGGCCCTCCTGCTACCGTCGTGGGCATGGAGAGCAGACCCGAAGCACCCTTTGGCCAGGTCCTGACCGCCGTCATCACGCCGTTCGGCGACGACGGATCCATCGACTACGGAACGTTTTGGCGGTTGACCCGCTTCCTCGCCGATCACGGCTCGGACGGGATCGTCGTCGGCGGAACGACCGGAGAGTCCCCAACCCTCTCGAAGGTCGAGAAAGTCGCCCTCTTCAAGGCCGCCGTCGATGCCGCCGGCGATCGGATGAAGGTCATCGCAGGCGCCGGAACCTATGACACACGCGAATCGGTTGATCTCGCTCAGCGCGCTGCCGACTCGGGAGTTCACGGGGTCATGGCCGTCACGCCCTACTACTCGAAGCCGCCACAGGAGGGCCTGTTCCGGCACTTCACGGTAATTGCCGACGCGACCGAACTTCCGTTGATGCTCTACAACATCCCTGGCCGCACCTGCCGCATCATCGAAATCGATACGCTCGTCCGGCTCGCAGCCCACCCGAATATCGTGGCCGTCAAGGACGCCGTCGACGACCTCGATTTCACCCGTCAGGCGCTCGAAGCCTTGCCGGAGGGGTTCGCCGTTTACGCCGGTTCCGACGGCATGACTCGCGAGATGGTACGGATGGGCGGTGTCGGTGTGGTCTCAGTGGCCGCCCACCTCGCCGGTGATCAGATCAAGTCCATGGTCGATGCTGCGGTTGGCGGCAACGATGAGTTGGCCGATCGCCTCAACGGTGAACTCAGGCCCCTCTTCGAGGCGCTGTTCCTCGAGCCGAACCCGATGCCTCTCAAGGCCGGTCTCGATCTTGCGTGGGACCCGGTTGGGGATCCACGGCTTCCGCTTATCCCGGCCTCGGACGACACGAGAGCGGCCATCGAGCGCGCTCTCGCAGCATTGAGCGGAGCGTGAGCGTCCGAGTCGCCTTCCACGGCGGCCTCGGCGAGATCGGTAGGAACTGCGCGACGATCGAGATCGATGGCCGCATTGCCATGATCGATGCGGGGCTGATGTTCCCCGAAGAGGACATGCTCGGCGTGGACCTTGTGTTGCCCGACTACTCCTCGGTTACCGACCGGGGTGACGCACTCTCCTTCGTAGCGCTCACGCACGGTCATGAGGACCACATCGGATCACTCGGCTATCTGCTTCGCGAGCGGAACGTCCCGGTCTACGGCACGGCCCTCACCATAGAGCTCGCGAAGTCGCGAGTCTCCGAACTTGGCATCACCGGCGATTTCCGCACCGTCCAGACCGGCACCTGGGTCGAACATGGCGACTTCCGTTTCGCCTTTATCCCCGTCACCCACTCCGTCCCGGATGCCACCGGAATCGCATTCGAGACACCGGAAGGCATCATCGTCCACACCGGTGACTTCAAGCTCGATCCGACACCGATCGACGGCGTGACCACCGACCTGCAGAGCTTCGCCGGGTTCGGGCGCCGCGGGGTCCGGTTACTCCTCGCAGACTCTACGAACGCGGAGCGCCCAGGGGTCGTCGACTCGGAACGGACCGTCGGCGTGCGTATCGGCGAACTCGTCCATGAAGCCGAGGGGCGCGTCCTCATTGCGTGCTTCGCGAGTCACCTCCATCGCGTGCAGCAGGCCGTCAACGCCGCCGTCGATGACGGACGCAAGATCGCGTTCCTCGGACGGTCGATGCTTCGGATCAGCGAGATTGCAGGGCAGATCGGTGCCCTCGACATTCCCGAGGGGAGCCTCGTCGAACTGAACGAGTTGCTGAACATGCCGCCGGAGAAGACGGCCGTGATCTCGACCGGGAGCCAGGGCGAGCCGTTTGCTGCGCTGTCGCTGATGGCGGCGGGGGAGCACAGGGCCATCACGCTCAACCCCACCGACACGGTGATCATCTCGGCAACACCGATCCCTGGCAACGAGAAGCGGGTGTCGAAGGTGATCAACAATCTCTCGAAGGCCGGCGTCACCATTCACCACGGCCGCAACACGAACGTGCACGTGTCCGGTCACGCCGCCGCCGAGGAACTCAAGGTGCTGTACAACGTGGTCCGACCCCAAGCGGTCGTTCCCGTCCATGGCGAGCACCGGCATCTCTACGCCAACGCCGAGATTGCGAAGCTGGTCGGCGTTCCTGAAGTTGCGGTGTGCGAAGACGGCGATGTCGTCGTTCTCGAGAACGGCGAGATGCGGGTAGATCGTGGCGCGGTCTCGTCCGGCTACATCTACGTCGACGGTCTCGAGGTCGGTGAAGACGAAGGTGTGCTTCGCGACCGCCGACATCTGGCGGACGATGGCGTGATCCTCGTGACGATCGGCGTCGACTCCCGCAAGGGTGACATCGTGTTCGGACCCGACGTCGACAGTCACGGTGTCACCGGCGACTCGCAGGAACTGCACGATGCCGTGCAGGCGCGGATCGAGCAGGGGTTGGAGACACTCGATCGACCGCTCGACGCCGACGCCCTGCGAAGCCGGATGCGCAACGCAGCACGCAAGGCAGTGCAGGCGCACATCAAGCGGCGCCCCGTCGTGTTCCCGATCGTCATCGAAGTCTGAGCGACTTCGGATCAGTCCGTGCAGGTGGCGAAGCGGGCGTAGAACTGGAAGAAGCCTTCGTAGACGCGGCCGGTATTCACGACCGTGGTGCTGCCGGGCAACCAGGGGAGATGGCCGGGCGGTGCCGCCAGGTCGTAGAGGATTCCGTTCTCCTCGAGCCATTCGCGACCCTCGACCCAGCCGAGAGCAGCACCGAACGATCGCCAGGTATCGGTCCTGGGAAGATCGAGACTTCGGGCCTCGGCCAACACCGCCGCCTGGGCGGTGAACCCGAAGCGCCCGTCCGAGGCTTCCCGCCACGCGGCGTCAATCGCTCGGAGCAGGTCGCATCCCACCGCTCCTGCCTCGTCGGCGTCGAGGCCGGCGTAGCCGCCGATGTCCGCCTCGTCGATCAGTAGTCGACGTGTCTCGAGGTCGGCAGCCTTCCATTCGCCTGCCGCGACGAGCGCTCTCAAGGGTGAGGTGAAGTCCGTCATTGCGCAGAGGATAACGGGTGTCGGCGTGGCACGAACGCGTAAATATGGTGCCGGCCGACGAGCCCTTGCTCCGTTCGAAATGAAGCGCAGGCACGCCGCAAACTACACGGATGTAACTCTTCGCGCGTGCGATCGCGCTGAGGGTGGTTCCACTCCGGGCCCGGTTGAGGTATCGTTCGGTCTAATGGCAACGCGGACCAAAGGCCGCGGGGCGCAGGGGCGGAGCAAAGCAACCCCGAAAAAGACAAAACGGGTCCCCCTCCGGACCAGGATCGTCCACACGCTGAGGACGAGTCGGGAGCGGATCCGAGAACGGTTCTCACGTCAGAGCGACGATGTGTGGGGCGTCATTCTCATCGTGCTCGCCGCGCTGGTTGCGCTGTCGTTCTTCGGTCTGTCCGGACCGATCGGCGCAGGCCTCTCCGGGTCGCTTCGGTTCCTGTTCGGCATGTGGGCATTCGTCGTTCCGCTCGCACTGATCATCATCGGGCTCTCGCTCGTCGGCGTGTGGTTCACCGAGGATCGTGGCCGACTCGTTGCCGGCGTCGCCGCCGTCTTCGTTGCCTCGCTTGCGATGTTCCATCTGATGACCGGCTCGATCGCTCTCGCCGGCAACGTCGAGCAGGTCCAGGAGAACGGAGGCGCCGTTGGTGCCCTCATCTCGTTCCCGCTCCGCCGGACCATTGGGTTCTGGGGCGCGTTCCTCGTGCTGATGGCCGCGGTTGGCCTTGGCACACTCGTCCTCACCCGGGCCACGGTCAGCGATCTCGCTTCGACCATCGGTACGTTCGGGAGGAATCTCCGGTCGTTCGCAGGTTTCGGACCGGATCAGCAGGAGGCCACGCCGACGGTGCAGGTCTCAGGGACCGTCGAAATCCACGAGCCTTCAGCGCCGCCCGTCAAGACCGCCCCACAGAAGGGGCCGAAGGATTCGAAGAAGGCACCGAAGAAGCCGAAGCCGAAACCGATGGCGCCTCGATCGGTGTCGGTGGACGGCTACGAACTGCCGCCGCTCAACCTGCTGGATTCGTCAACCAACGAGGGCCCGAATCGCGCGAGCCTTGAACAGACCGCAGCCGAACTCCAGGAAGCGTTGAGTCAGCACGGTGTCGATGCCCGCCTGACGCGAATCGTTCCCGGACCAACCGTTACCCGCTACGAGATCGAGCTCGCTCCTGGCGTGAAGGTGTCCCGGGTGACCAACCTCTCCCACGACATCGCGTACGCCCTCGCATCACCGGACGTGCGCATCCTCGCTCCGATCCCCGGCAAGAGCGCGATCGGTATCGAAGTACCAAACCGTCATCGCCAGATGGTGACCCTGGGCGACATCCTCGGCAGCTCGGACGCCGCCGACGATGGTGATCCGATGCTGGTCGCGATGGGCAAGGACGTCAGCGGCCGGTCACGTCTGCTCCGCCTGACAGAACTGCCGCACCTGCTCATCGCCGGCGCGACCGGTGCGGGCAAGTCCTCGTGCATCAACGCCCTGCTCTCCTCGATCCTGATGCGGGCCCGACCGGACGAAGTACGGCTGATCCTCGTGGACCCGAAGCGCGTCGAACTCGGCCAGTACAACGACATCCCCCACCTCCTCACGAGAGTGATCACCAGCCCAAAGAAGGCAGCCGACGCTCTGCAGTGGGCTGTCGCAGAAATGGATCGCCGATACGACCTGCTGGCCGATGCCGGTGTACGCGACGTCGAGTCGTACCGCGAGAAGTACGACGCAGGCGGCCTTGAGGAAGAGATGTTCGATCGCTTCCCCTACATCGTGATCGTCGTTGACGAGTTGAACGACCTCATGATGGTTGCCGGACGGATCGTTGAGGACTCGATCGTGCGGATCGCCCAGATGGCCCGTGCCGTCGGCATCCACCTCGTGCTGGCAACGCAGCGTCCGTCCGTGAACGTCATCACGGGTGTGATCAAGGCGAATGTTCCCTCTCGACTGGCCTTCTCGGTGGCGTCACAGACCGACTCGCGGGTGATCATTGACCAGGGTGGCGCAGAGAAGCTCGTCGGACTCGGAGACATGCTTGTTGTCACTGCACGAGAACCGAAGCCGGAACGGATCCAGGGCGCATGGGTGTCCGAAGCCGAGATTCACCGCATTGTCGACTTCGTCCGCGAACAGCAGAACGCCAAGTACCGCGACGCCGAGGTGTTCGAGGTCGCCGAGAAGACCGCTGAAGTCGACGAAGAGTTCGAGGGCGAAGACCCGGTGATCATTCGACAGGCCATTGAACTCGTCGTGCGCAGCCAACTCGGCTCCACCTCAATGCTCCAGCGCAAGCTCCGCATCGGATTCGCACGGGCGGGGCGCGTGATGGACATCCTCGAGAACCGGGGCATCGTCGGTCCGTCTGAAGGATCGAAAGCCCGATCGGTTCTCGTGACCGAAGACGAACTCTCCGCATTGATCGGCTGATGGCAGGCGGTCGTCCCGGCCCGCTCCGGCACATCGCTCCGCTGCACGGACTCGTAGAGCACACGAGCCGACGCGCACAGCCGAAACGTCGCGTACGCTCAACCTGATGGTCTACGCACGACTCGATCAGTTCAGCACCGACGGAGAGGTCTCCCTCGAGTTCAGCAATCCGGAGCGCGAGGTCGCCGCCTACCGCATCGATGAAGTCGTCGAGGTGCTCGCACAGGCCGAACAAGCCGCGAGGGAAGGCTCCTGGGCCGTTGGATTTGTCACGTACGATGCCGCGCCGGCGTTCAACAGCGGACTGACGACGCGGGCACACGAAGAACACGATCCCCTCACCGACCTCCCGCTCGCATGGTTCGGTCTCTTTCGCGATCGGAAGGACGTTCCTTCGTTCGTTGGCGAAGCCCGGCTGGATGCTTCGCCCTACACCGTGTCGCCGTGGACTGCATCGATGGGTGAGGACCGATACGGCGAGAACGTGCGGCGGATCCGGAGACTCATCACTGCCAACGAACTCAAGCAGGTGAACTATGCCCTGACGCTCGATGCGGCGATCAGCGGCGACCTGTATGAGTTCTACCGCGACCTCGTGCTCTCGCAGCGGGGAGGGAACGGTGCCTTCCTCGACATCGGCCGCTATCGGATTCTCAGTGCCTCACCCGAGCGCTTCTTCGCTGTGGACGGGTCCGACGTCGCCGTGCGTCCGACAAAGGGCACGTTTCCGCGAGGCCGCTGGTCCAAGGAGGACGAAGACAACGCGGCTCGTCTCGCGGCATCGAAGAAGGACCGAGAGGAGCACGAACGAATCGTTGATCGCATGCTCGAGGAGTTGGCCACCATCTCGGACGGCAGCCCGATCCGGATCGAGGAGCTCATGGGCCTCGAGCGACTCGAGACCGTATGGCACCTGGGATCTCGGATGTCGGCGGGACTCGCCGTGGATACATCGATCGTCGACGTCTTCGCCGCGCTCTTCCCATCGGCAGCGGTTACCGGTGATCCGAAGCCCCAGGCGATGGAGGCGATCGCGACGCTCGAAAGCCGGGCCAGGGGTGTCTATGCAGGCGCCATCGGGTTCATCGCCCCGTCAACCGGCGGACGGCCGAATGCCAGCTTCAGCGTTGCTATCCGCACGGTCACCGTCGACGCCGAAGAAGGTGTTGGGGAATACGGCGTCGGTGCCGGCATCACGTCGGAGTCCGTTGCCGAGGGCGAGTACGAGGAAGCTCTGGCCAAGACCCGGGTCCTCGTGCAACGGCGGCCCGAGATTTCGCTCTACGAGACCATTCGGTGGGAAGCCGACCACGGGTACTGGTGGATCGAGCGCCATCTCGAGCGTCTCGCTGGATCGGCCGCCTACTTCGGGTTCGAGTACGACGAAGGCGCGATCACGGCAGCACTCGACCGCGAAGCTGAGACCCTGACCGGCATGCGGCAGGTGCGCCTCGAGCTTGACCGTACCGGCGGTTTGACCATCGCGACCGACGCCGACGAGCTAGAGCCAGTCCGCTGGTGGCCACATCCCGGACCCGACTACGTGACGTGCTCGATCAACACCAAGCCCATCAACTCAGCCAGCATCTACCGGTTCCACAAGACGACGGCGCGCCGGCCCTATCGCGATCGTCGCGACATGCACAATGGTGTTGACGAGGTCCTCCTGGTCAACGAGCGCGGCGAATTGACGGAAGGGACGCGGCGCAACGTGGCCGTGCTCTTCGGGGGAACCTGGGTTACCCCGCCGCTCGCGTCCGGTTGTCTGCCGGGCACTCTCCGCCAGGTCCTGGTCGATGAAGCGGCCCTGTCCGAGGAAGTCGTAATGGTGGATGACCTCCGAGGAGCCGACGGTCTGGCGTTGTTGAGTTCCATCTACGGGTGGCAGCCCGCACGTCTCAAGCGGCAGTAGCCTCCATCCGAATGTCGATCTCCGCGTCCGCGTGACGCTGCTCGAAGGGCTGATCCTGATCGTCGGCGGTGCCGCGGCCGGCTTCATCAACGCGCTCGCCGGCGGTGGCTCTGCCATAACGATTCCGATCCTCACCGAGATGGTCGGCATCAGCACTGCAAACGGCACGAACCGGATCGCAATCTTCCTGGCGAACCTGACTGCCATTGCCGGATATCAGAAGGGGGAGGCCGTTCCGTGGCGGCGCTTGAGCGTGCTCATTATCCCCACGGTGATCGGAGCGGCGGTGGGCGCCCGGGTCTCGACGGTGACGCCCCCCGATGTGCTCCGTATGGTGTTTGCCGGCGTGCTGCTTCTCGTCGCGGCGTCGGTGGTCCTGCGCCCTTCTCGATGGCTCGAGGACCGGGAGGTAGCTCTTCACGAGCCGTGGCGGTCAATCGTGTTCCTCGGCATTGGGTTCTACGGGGGATTCGTTCAAGCCGGTGTCGGGTTCATCCTTCTTGCCGGCCTTGTTCTCGGAGCGGGGATGAACCTCGTGAACGGCAACGCCGCAAAGGTCGTGTTGATTGCTGCCTACTCACCGATTGCGATCCTGCTGTTCGCCCAGGCCTCCCAGGTGGACCTCGCGGTCGGCGGCGTCCTCGCTGCCGGTCAGATGTCGGGAGCCTGGGCCGGGTCGCGTCTTGCCGTCCTGAAGGGCGCAGCATGGATTCGATGGGTACTGGTCGCCGCGGCGGTGGTTGCCGCCGCACGGCTCGCGTTCGGGTAGCACGATGAGTCTGCCGACGACTCCAACTCGGGCGGTACAGTGGACACGAGGCAGTTGGAGGACCTATGACAGGCGAGATTCACGAAGGGGAGCATCCGTTCATTCCACCGGAGGATGAGCGAGACCCGGTACGACGGCTCCGCGGGCGCCTCGCCGCCCCGGTAACGATCGTCACCGCAGGCGATGCAGGGGACCGGGCCGGGCTGACGGTGTCCTCGCTCATGCTTGCCGAGGGCGACCCCGGCAGCGTCCACTTTCTGCTCGGTCCGACGGCCGACGTGTACGACGCGAT
>Ga0316197_10002704_pt1 | contig 12644 bp, 9 predicted proteins | sample OudBiesiAoxic_MG_FD_204939 | JGI IMG/M metagenome (GOLD analysis project Ga0316197, IMG submission 204939) | Coastal sediment microbial communities from Oude Bieten Haven, Netherlands - site A oxic | ecosystem: Environmental > Aquatic > Marine > Coastal > Sediment | place: Netherlands...
CATGACGGCCGCAGACGGCGAGGTTGAGATCACCGGCAACGGACCACGATTCCGCCTACGAGAACTCAGTGTTGCCGACTTCCCAACGATCGATGACACGCTGCCGGCCGACACGGTTGACGTGGTCGGAGAGACCCTCGTCAAGGCTCTGAGCCAGGTCGGGATCGGTGCCTCGGGTGACGAGGCGAGGCCGACGCTCACCGGAGTGCTCTTTGAAGAGAACGATGGGGGGCTCCGGCTCGTTGCCACCGATTCCTATCGGCTCGCGGTGCGTGACGTGCTCGGCATCGGGGCCACGGGTTCGAAGCTGGTGCCCTATCGGGCGCTGCGAGAGCTTGGACGCACCGTTGGTGACGGACCGATGAAGGTGGCGCTCGGTGATCGCGAAGCGGTCTTTGTCACCGACCGGGGGAGACTCGCCGTCCGCATCATCGATGCGACGTTCCCGAAGTACCGGCAGTTGCTACCGGATTCCTATCCCAACCGGCTCGAGGTACCGAAGGTGAGCCTCTTGGACGCTGTCGGACGGGCGGCCCTCGTGGCCGAGGATCACATTCCTGTGCGTCTCAACCTCCACGACGGCGGGATCGAGCTCAGCGTCATCCGCCAAGAGGTTGGCGAGGAGACCGAGCACATCGAAGGTGTGTACACCGGTGAGGAAATGACGATCGCCTTCAATACCCGCTACCTCACCGAGGGAGTGAGCGCCATCGATTCGGACACGATCATCCTCGAGACGATCGATGCATTGAAGCCGGGTCTGTTGCATGGCGAAGGCGACGAGGACTTCCGCTACCTGTTGATGCCGGTGCGCCTCTAGCTACCGGCCCCGCGGAAACGACCACCGATCCGGCGACAGGGTGCGCCGGGAGGCGAATGATGCATCTCTCCTGGCTGGAACTTACGAACACCCGTTGCTACGAGACGCTGCGCTTCGAGCCGGCTGAGGGTGTCAATATCCTCATCGGAAGCAACGGGGCCGGTAAGACGAGCATCCTCGAGGCAGCGGCCTATCTCGGTCTTCTGAAGTCCTTCCGCGGCACGCCGGACGACGCCATCGTCAGGAATGGCGCCGCACAGGCCGTCATCCGCGGCGAATTCGTTGTCGAGTCGGGAACCACCCGAGTTGAGGTGGAACTGCCGCGGCCCGGCCGGCGCCGTGTGTTGGTGAACGGGAAACGACCACAACGCAATCGAGACGTGTTGGCCCAGATCCCGGTTGTTGCGTTTCAACCTGATGACCTCGACCTCGTCAAGCGGGGCCCTGGCCTGCGTCGGGGGTACCTCGACGATCTGGCTGCCCAGCTCTGGCCTCAGGCGGGCGCAGACCAGCAGGATTACGAGCGGGCGGTCCGGCAACGGAACTCCCTGCTGAAGCAGGAGGGGAGACGGGCGGACGCCGTCACCCTCGACGTGTGGGACGAACGCGTCGCCATCGCGGGAGCCGCAGTGTTCGATCACCGGCTCCGTGTATTGGAGACGCTCGATGCCCCACTCGGCGAGGCCTACCGCCTGGTCGGGGAGAGGGGATCGCTGACGTGGGCGTACGCGTCGAACTGGGGAGCGTTGATGGAAGGAGGGGGAGGGGTCGAACGGCTCAGAGACGTTCTCCTCCAGCGTCGGCCTCGGGACATGGATCAGAGGACAACCAGTGCCGGACCCCACCGGGACGATCCTGCGCTCGTCGTTGATGACCGGCCGGCACGAACGATGGCGAGCCAAGGCGAGCAGAGAACCGTCGCTCTTGCGCTCCGCGTCGCAGCGTATCGGGTGCTCAGCCTGCATCGGTCGACGAGACCGATTCTCTTGCTCGACGACGTCTTCTCCGAACTCGACCCGGCTCACGCCAGGGGTGTGATGACGCTTCTCGACACCGGGCAGGTTTTTGTCACAAGCGTGAGAGAAGATGAGGTTCAAGCGACCGGCCGACGATGGGCGGTCGACGGAAGGACCGTGACATGACGAGAGCCAACTACTACCGGCACGGGCCGGAGCGACGCGATCCGGAGGTCGTTGACGACCTGATCGGGTCGATCATCGAGAAGGCGGGCGCCAGCCCGGACCTCAACGTTTCGAAGCTGGTCTCCTCCTGGGACGACATCGTTTCGGAGCGCTGGCGGGGCCGTTCGACGCCGATTGGGGTGCGCGAACAGACGCTTCTCGTCGAAGTGCCGGAGGGGGCGGATGCCAGCTTGCTCAGGTATGACGCCCCGGACCTCATGCGCCGGATTTCTGCTCGGTTTGGCCCCGACTTGGTGCGTTCGGTGCGGTTCCGCGTCGAGGGGGACGGCCGTGGCGGAAAGCCTTGAAATGAAAGAGGTTCCCGCCGAAACCGGCTATGATTACACCGGTGTCAGTAGCCCCCACTGAGCGCCTCCGGGGGCGAGCCTAAGGAGTCCCGTGAGCACGACGAATCGCGCCAAGAACGCGTCATATGAAGCAAAAGACATCAAGGTCCTCGAGGGTCTTGAGGCGGTCAGGAGAAGGCCCGCGATGTACATCGGGTCGACCGGGCCCCGTGGGCTGCACCACCTCATCTGGGAGGCGGTCGACAACTCGGTGGACGAGGCCATGGCCGGCTACTGCACGCGGGTTGAGGTTGCGTTGCTCGCCGATGGGGGAGTGCGTGTTCGGGACAACGGCCGTGGCATTCCGGTTCTGAAGCACCCCAAGACGAAGCAGTCAGCCCTGACGACGGTGATGACGACCCTCCACGCCGGTGGCAAGTTCGAGTCCGGCGCCTACACCGTCTCGGGGGGCCTTCACGGGGTTGGCATTTCGGTGGTGAACGCCCTGTCGACGCGAGTCGACGTGGACATCGTTCGCGACGGGCATCACTGGTCACAGTGCTTCGAGTACGGCGTGCCTACCGGACCCGTCAAGAAGGGGGGCGAGGCGAAGCGCACGGGAACACAGGTGGTCTTCTGGGCCGACCCGGAGATCTTCAGTGAGGGTGTCGAGTACTCCGCGAAGACGGTGATGAGCCGCCTCCGCGAGATGGCGTTCCTCAACAAAGGTCTTGAGATCCGGTTCCGAGACGAGCGATCCGACCCGCCGGTCGAGGAGATCTTCAAGTACTCGGGCGGTCTCGTGGACTTCGTGAAGCACCTCAACGCAAATCGAGAGCCCATTCACCGTCAGATCGCCTACTTCGAGGAAACGACCGACGACGCCGAGATTGCCGTCGCACTGCAATGGACCGGCTCCTACCGCGAGACGATCCTCAGCTTTGCCAACAACATCAATACGCATGAGGGCGGCACCCACGAAGAGGGTTTCCGAACGGCGCTCACGAGGTCGATCAACGAATTCGCCCGCGGTCGGAATTTGCTGAAAGAGAAGGATGCAAACCTCACCGGCGAGGACGTGCGCGAAGGGCTCACGGTGGTCATCTCGGCCAAGGTCCGCCAACCACAGTTCGAAGGCCAGACGAAGACCAAACTCGGCAACACCGAGATCAAGTCGTTCGTGCAGAAGGCTCTCAACCAGGCGATCCCGGAGTGGCTCGAGCGGAACCCGGGGGATGCTCGCCGAATCGCAGACAAATCGTCTCAGGCCGCTCGCGCTCGTATGGCTGCTCGCCAGGCCCGTGACCTCACCCGACGCAAGAGCCTGCTCGAGTCGGCCGGGCTTCCCGGGAAGCTCTCGGATTGCTCCACGAAGGATCCGGAGCGGAGCGAACTGTTCATCGTCGAGGGCGACTCTGCCGGTGGTTCGGCGAAGCAGGCGAGGAACAGCGAGTTTCAGGCGATCCTGCCGATCCGCGGGAAGATCATCAACGTCGAGAAGAATCGACTGGCGAGGGTGCTCCAAAACAACGAGATCCAGTCGTTGATCACGGGGATCGGCACCGGTATCGGGGACGAATTCGAGATCGACAAGGCTCGCTACCACAAGATCGTGATCCTCACCGACGCCGATGTGGACGGCGCGCACATTCGAACGCTGCTCCTCACGTTCTTCTTCCGGCACATGCCACAGTTGATCGAGTCGGGATACGTGTGCATCGCCCAGCCGCCCCTCTACAGCGTCAAGGTCGGGTCCAAGACAACGTGGATCCAGGACGACATGGGTTTGGACGAGATCAAGGTTCAACTCGCCGGCAAGAAGCTGAACATCCAGCGGTTCAAGGGCCTCGGCGAGATGAACGCCGAAGAGCTCTGGGACACCACGATGGACCCAGACAAACGAGTACTCCTCCAGGTTGGCCTCGAAGATCAGTTCTCCGCCGAGGAGACGTTCTCGACCCTGATGGGCAACGACGTCGAAGCTCGCCGCACCTTCATCCAGCAGAACGCAAAAGACGTTCGATTCCTCGACTTCTAGGACACCGAATGCCGAACGAAGAACAGCAAAGCAGGATTGAGCTGATCGACATCGAGCGCGAGATGCAGGACTCTTTCCTGGAGTATGCGATGTCGGTCATCGTGTCTCGCGCCCTCCCCGACGTCCGCGACGGGTTGAAGCCTGTCCACCGGCGCATCCTCTACGCCATGTACGACGCGGGGATCAGGCCGGGCACGCCGTTCCGAAAGTCCGCTCGCGTGGTCGGCGACGTCGTCGGGTGGTTCCACCCGCACTCTCCCGAAGCCGTCTACGACGCGATGGTGCGCCTCGGCCAGGACTTCTCGATGAGGAATCCGCTGATCCAGCCGCAGGGCAACTTCGGCACCGTTGATGATCCCCCGGCAGCAATGAGATACACCGAGGCGCGTATGGCGGCTATCGCTGCCTTCCTCCTCGAGGGTATTGACGAGGACACCGTCAACTGGAACGCCAACTACTCGGGGGAGCGGGACGAACCCGCGGTGCTCCCGGCCCGGTTCCCCAATCTGCTGGTTAATGGCTCCACCGGCATCGCTGTCGGCATGGCGACGAACATCCCGCCGCACAATCTCACCGAGGTCGTCGATGCCGTCCTGCACGGACTCGATCATCCCGAGGCGACCGTGGAAGACCTGTCCGAGTTCGTGCAAGGCCCCGATTTCCCCACCGGTGCCTACATCGTCGGAATGGCAGGAGTGAAGCAGGCTCTCGCAACCGGGCGGGGATCCGTGAAGATGCGGGCCGTCACCGACATCGTGGAGATGAAGCGTGGCCGCATGGCGATCATCGCCACTGAGATCCCGTATCAGGTGTCGCGCGACCGGATCATGGAGAAGACGGCCGACCTGGTACGCAGGAAGGTCATCAGCGGTATCGCCGACCTCCGCGACGAATCAGACCGGGACGGAACCCGTCTCGTGGTCGAGCTGCGGAAGGATGCGAATCCCCAAGTCGTCTTGAACCTGCTCTTCAAACACACGCAACTGGAGGAGAACTTCTCGGTCAACCAGATCGCTCTCGTCGACGGTGTTCCGCGAACGCTGAACATCGCCGAGATGATCCACTACTACATCGCCCATCAGCTCGAAGTCATCGAGCGGCGGAGCCGCTACCGGCTCGCGAAGGCCGAGGCCCGCTCCCACATCGTCGAGGGGCTGCTCATTGCGCTCGACAGCATCGACGAAGTTGTTGAGATCATCAAGTCTTCCCACGACGTTGGCGCTGCTCGCACCGCCTTGATGGAGAGATTCAACCTCAGCGAGATTCAAACCAACCACATCCTCGATATGCCGCTGCGGAGGTTGACTGCTCTCGAAACTGGGAAGCTTCGCGAGGAGTATGAAGAGCTTCAGAATCTGATTGGAGAGCTCAAGGCACTCCTCGCCGACGAAGACAAGCGGCGGGTCATGATCGGAGAGGAACTCGCCGTCATCCGCGACAAGTTCGGGGACGAACGGCGCAGCCGCATCATCCCCGACACGGGGGAGATGTCCCTCGAAGACCTCATCGCCGATGAAGAACTGGTAGTTACGGTATCAGGCGCGGGCTACATCAAGTCCGTGCTCGCCACGACGTACCGGACGCAGGGCCGCGGAGGGCGTGGAGTACGCGGCGCGACGCTGCGTGAGGACGACATCGTCGAACACGTGATCCACTCCTCAGCGCATGCCTACCTGCTCTTCTTCACCAACCGGGGCAAGGTCTATCGGATTCGTGCCCACGAGATCCCGCGCAAAGACCGCAATGCGAAGGGTGTGCTCGTCCAGTCGGTACTGCCGATGGACCCGGACGAGATCGTCGAAGCGGTGATCGACACGCGCGACTACGAGGCCTACAGATACTTGGTGATGTTCACGAAACAAGGACAAGTCAAGAAGTCGAAGTTCAGCGATTATGACTCCCGAAACCAGGTGCTCGTAGCAATCAAGCTCCAGGCCGGTGACGAGGTCGTTGACGTGCGCGCGACCAACGGTGATAGCGACCTCCTGATGTTCACGAAGAAGGGCCAGGGCATTCGCTTCTCCGAAGGAGACGTACGTCCGCTCGGGCGTGCCTCTCAGGGGGTCAGGGGGATTCGGCTCCGCGAGGGCGACGAGGTGGTTGCCGGCACGACGGCCGACGAGGGCGGCGACGTGCTCCTGTTCACCGACGGAGGCTACGGAAAACGCACCAAGATGGAGCTCTTCCGGCGCCAGGGTCGGGGCGGTATGGGTGTGAAGGCCATGAAGCTCACCCGTGTTCGGGGGTCGCTCGTTGCCGCGCTCGCCATCAGTGCGGACGACGAGGTCTTCGTGATCTCGTCTGACGGCATCGTCATCCGGCAGGCGGTCGGCGAGATCAGCCGCCAACGGCGCGAGTCGACCGGAGTGAAGGTCGTGAGCATGGACGGTGGGGCAAGCCTGTCGGCCGTAGCTCTCGTTCCCAAGAACGGAGACGAAGAGGAGTAGCCGTCAAACCGCTTCTCTCAAACCCCCGGGCTATTCGGGGCTGCTTCCTACACTCGGCGTATGGCTGTTCGGCGTGTGCGACGGGTCATTCGCAAGATCGACCCGTGGACGGTGCTCAAGGTCTCCCTCGTGCTCAATGCGATTGGGGCGCTTGTGTTTGTTCTGGGTGTGTGGGTTACGTGGTCGCTGGCCGTCCAACGCGGCATCCCGGAGAAGGCCGCTGAGTTCTTCGACAATTTCTCTCTCGTCTTCACGGCGAATGGAGAGCTCTACTTCAGGGCCGTGCTCTTCTTCGCCATCGTTCTCTACGCAACGATGACCGGGCTGATGACGCTTGGAGCCGTTCTGTACAACCTGATCTCGGATGTTGTCGGCGGCGTCGAACTGATTGTGTTGGAGGAGACGTATCTCGTCCCGGCACCGCGAACCACGCCGGTACGTCCAGCGGTTCACACGCCTGGGAACGGTGCCGGCGCTTCCACGAAGACTGAGCCGGTCACCACGACGTCGGATGCCGATACCACGAAGACTGAGCCGGTCGCCAAGGTGGACGGCGCCTGATCGTTACCCCTCGAGAGCGATGAGGTCGAGTGGAAGCCGAATCGAGGCAGATGGTCCCGTTGCCGCCACGTCGAGCGGAATCTCGAAACGAGCTCGTTCGAGCAAGCAGAGTCCCTCGGCATCCTTCCGACACCAGACAAGTGCCAGGTCGGCGGTGATCATTCCGAGACCTTCGCGAAGCTCGAGCGGGATCGAGATCGGGAACGTCGTACCGGTCAGGTCGACGCGTTCGCCGTCCGGGAACGACGACACGCCGCCTTCGTCGGCCAGCGTCACGGAGGAGGAGGCGTCGTCGTTCACCTTGTAACCCTCAGGGAGCCGTACGTCGAGCAAGAGCTCAGCAACCCCCGCTGCGGCCGACACGGTCGGCAGTGTCACCACCGTTCCGGGGAACAGCTCCGAGTCCGATGGTGTATCGAAGGTATCAACACCGGAAAGCACCAGCGTGGTGGTGACGCCTGTGGTGAGGTCGATCATCCGAATCACGTGGTTGTTCGTGTCGGCGACCCACAGGAGATCACCGTCCACAGAGAGCCCGCCCGGTTCGTAGAACTGGGGGTCGAGGCCGTCGCTCCACCCCTGTTGCGAGCCGAACAGTGTTGTCGCCTGACCGGTTGAAGTATCCACCGACTTGATCTTCGAGTTGTACGTGTCGGCAACGAGCAGCGTGCCGGCGTAGTCGTCGATACCGAGCGGATGCTGGAACCGGGCGTCTGCTCCAGTGCCGTCGAGATCGCCGAACTCGAAGAGGTTCGTTTCGCCGCCGGCAACAAGAGAGGTCTCTCCGGCCGGCTCCGCAACGACGGCGCTCCTGATCGAGCTGGACTCGGAGTCGGCGAAGTAGAGCATCCCGTCGGTGTCGAAGGCGAGACCGGATGGTTGGGCGAGTTCTGCCAGGAGCAAGGGGCCGTTTGTGGTTCCCTCTGCGGCGCTGCCCACCGACGGCTCTGCCGTGCCTGCGGCCAGGTTGATGGTCCAGATTTGGTGTGTGCCGGCGTTCGCAACGTAGAGCTCATGGTCGGCGAGTTCCAGCGCCCACGGTGAGTTGAGAACCACTTCGTCGACGGGACCTCCGACGGGCGGCCATCCCTGTTCGCCGGTTCCGGCCAAGGTCGTGACGCTCCCTGCGGCCAGATCGATGCTCCGTACTGCGTGGTTGTTGGTGTCGGCGACGTAGAGGGTGTCACCGTCGGCGAGCAAGCCCTGCGGAGAGGAGAACGACGCCTCGGTGGCGCTTCCGTCTTCGAATCCTTCTCGCCCCGATCCAAAGACGGCGGTGACCGTCCCGTCGTCGGTTGCGGCAATGATCCGATGATGGCCCGTGTCGGCGATGAACAGCCGGTCGGAGGACGGGTCGGCGTAGACCTTTCCCGGGTAGGAGAGAACGGTCTCCGGGGAGCGGTCCCGTTCGAGGACGAGCGAGATCGGCGTCGGGTCGATCTGACCAGCACCATCGAACTCCTCGAGGAGTTTCGAGATCACCGGCTGTACAACCCGGTAGACGCCCTCGCCGGCGTGAATGCCGACGGCGTTGCCTTCCGGATCGATGAGGGCGACCGTCGGCCAGGCGCGTGCTCCCCACGAATTCCAAACCTCGAAATCGGCGTCGTTGACCACGGGGTGACGGAGGTCGTAACGCTGCGTGATCTCGCGGATGTTCTCGGTGTTGCTCTCGTTGTCGAACTTGGCGGAGTGCACGCCGATGACGACGAGTTCATCGGGGAACTCGGCTTCGAGTCGCTTCAGGTCCGGGATGATGTGGATGCAGTTGATACATCCGTAGGTCCAGAAGTCCAGCAGGACGATCTTGCCGCGAAGGGAGGCGAGATCGAGCGGTTCGCCGACGTTCAGCCAATCGAGCCCGTCGGGGAACTCGGGTGCGGGGGTCCGGTCGGGCTCCGATTCCGTCGTCGACACCGCGACCGAAGACGTCGTTATGGACGATTCGGCCGAAGTTGCGGACGGCTCCGTCGTACCTCCGCCGGTGCAAGCGGACGCGACGAACGCGATCAGGCTGATGAGAACGACAAACATCCGCATGTGGACATTCAACCGCAGGTGAGCACCTACGAGGGCCGTGGACTCAGGTGGTCGAGGTGAACGAGGCGATGTCGAGGCCGATGCGCAGCGCCGCCAGGAGGTAGTCATCGGCAAACTCCTCAGGATGGTGAGTTCCGGATGGCACGAGGCCGGCCGCGGCCGTCACGGCGCCCGAGGCGAGGGCTATCGCCTCGAGGTGGGTTGCAAGATCGGCGATTCCGAGTGTGTGTGTGACGGCATCGGTGGTTGTCTGGACAACAACACCAGCCCACTCGTTGGGGACGGGCGCCGCAACCTCGAGGCGGCGGTTCGTCATGCGTCGCCGAGCGCCCCACCGTGCGCCGACCGGATCAGGGAAGGTGACCGGTTCGCCGCTGCGCAGAGGTTTGCCCGGTTCGGTCCAAGAGAATCGGACCTCGGCCGACGGGCCGGCGACCCCAGTCTCCCTTTCGGCGAGGCTGCGCCCGATACCGGTGACCAGGTTTGCGCCCGCGAGGACTGGAACCGCGCCGGTCTCGACAGCGAGAACGTCCTCGTCGGCCCACAGGACACAGGGGATTCCGGCGGCGACCGCCTCAGCGAGGATGGCCGATTCCGGGTCGTCGGTCACAACAGCATCGAACTCAGCGACTCGATCGATACGCACCAGTCTCGGATCGCTGTCCTTCACGTCTCGACGAACGATGCCGAGTCTGTTGAGAGTTGGTTCTCCGAGAAGAAGCCGAACGGCCCGAACAGCGATCTCAGACGTCTGATCGAGAGCGATCTTCATCGGCCGGGTGGCTCAACCGGTTGCCAGGAGCCCTCGGGTGTCGGGGGGCGGCTGGGTCGCCTGGTGACCACGAGCGCCACGGCGACGGCTGCAGCAGCAGCAAGGACAGCAACATTGATCACCGGTTTCATGGTTCCGGAGCGTAGCGATTTCGCTGCACTCATGGCCCACCTGGGACCGGCGCCTCGGGAGAGCCTCATTGCTACGCTTACAGGTCCCGGGTTTGCCCGGGCGCCGAGTGTGAAGCGAAGTCCGGTGCGAATCCGGCGCTGTCCCGCAACTGTGAAGCCCCTCGGGGACGAGCCAGGACGCCTTCCCGCCGGTGTGCGACGAACCTTCGGAGGAGGGGTCACGCCGCATCCAAGACGGCTCCTCCAGAGAGAGGAGCATTCGCTTGTCCCCAAGAATCCTGCCGGCTATCGCTGCGATCGCGCTCGTTGTTGCGGGGTGTGGATCGTCGTCGGCAACGGCGGAGACAACGACGACTGCCGTATCAACCACGCAATCAACGACGACCACGAGCGAGCCGCCCCCGAGTACGTCCACCTCGGGTGCCGAAGCGACCGGCTTTCCTGTGATCGTCGAGACGGCAAACGGCCCCATCACGATTGCGGCATGGCCGGAGCACATTGTGTCACTTTCACCGACATCGACCGAAGTCCTGTTCGCTATTGGCGCCGGAGGCCAGGTGGTGGCTGTTGATGATCAGTCGAACTACCCCGAGGAAGCTCCGACCACCGACCTGACGGGCTTCGAACCGAACCTCGAAGCAATCGCCGGGTACGACGCCGACCTCGTCATTCTCATGTACGACCCCGGCGAGGTCGTGGCCGGTCTCGAGGCACTCGGCATCCCCGTGATCGTGCACCCGGCCGCCTGGACGCTGGAGGAGGCGTACGCCCAGATCGAGCAGGTCGGCGCGGCAACCGGACACGCTGCGGATGCCACTGAACTCGTTGAATCGATGAGGTCCGACATTGCCACCATCGAGGGAGCGACGGACGGCGCCGGTGCGACGTACTACCACGAGCTGAGTCCTGATTACTACACCGTGACGTCTGCAACGTTCGTCGGCACGCTCTATGAGAGACTCGGCCTGACGAACATTGCCGACGGAGCCGATCCGGACGGCTACGGCTATCCACAACTCTCTCCAGAGCACATCCTGGCCGAGGACCCGTCACTGATCTTCCTCGCCGATACGAAGTGCTGCAGCCAGGATCGCGAGACGATCGCCGGGCGACCCGGTTGGGGTGTGTTGTCTGCCGTACAGGCCGGTGCGATCTCAGAGCTCGACGATGACACCGCGTCGCGATGGGGGCCACGGGTCGTTGATCTTTTCGAGGCGATCGCCGAGGCGGTCGATAGTCAGAGCGACGAATGACCGGTGAAGAGATCCGCCCGAGCCATCTCCACTGGTGGTGGTTCGCCGGGGCGCTCGCGACCCTGGGTGCTGCGGTTCTTGTGGCCTCACTATTGGGAGCCGTCCATCTCGACGCGTCGTCGGTTGTGGCCTCATTGGTCGATCGCCTGCCGTTCGTGGGTATCGACTCGGGGTTGACGGTTCGCGAGGAGGCGATTCTCTGGGATCTGAGGATGCCGCGGATCGTTCTCGGTGGGATTGTTGGGGCGACGTTGGCGGTGGCGGGCGGCGCGTACCAGGGGTCGTTCCGGAATCCCCTGGCCGACCCCTATCTGCTCGGAGTAGCTGCCGGCGCCGGCCTTGGTGCGACGATCGCGATCGTGTACGGCCCGGCGATTCAGTCCGCGCCGTTTGGGCCGCTCCCCCTGCTGGCATTCTTCGGCGGCATCGGAGGCGTCGCAGCAACGTACGCCATCGGCTACTCGGTGCGTGCCGGAAGGACGGCGGTCACGCTGATCCTCGCCGGCGTTGCCGTGGCGGCGTTCCTGACCGCGGTCCAGACATACCTGCAGCAGCGGAATGCGGAGACCCTTCGCGAGGTCTACGGATGGATTCTCGGGCGCCTTTCGACGGTCGGCTGGACGGAGGTTTGGATGGTCCTTCCGTACGCCGTCGTAGCCACGGTTGTGATACTTGCCGGGGCACGACGACTCGACGTGCTCAGCGTCGGCGACGACGAGGCGGTCACGCTTGGAGTTGATCCCACGCGGGTGCGACTGGTAGTCGTACTGGCGGCGACTCTCGGCACGGCCGCCGTTGTGGCGGTCTCAGGACTCATCGGCTTCGTGGGGATCATCGTGCCGCACACGATCCGAATCGTATTCGGTACCAGCTATCGAATCGTCCTACCGCTCTCAGTGGTGCTCGGCGCCGCGTTCTTGATTCTGGCGGACCTCCTGGCGAGGACGATCTCCGCTCCAGCCGAGATTCCGATCGGCGTCGTGACCGCGTTCTTTGGTGCACCGTTCTTCGCGGTGGTACTCCGTTCGTCAAGGGGGCTCGGCTCGTGACGCGCGCACTCTCTCTCGCTGCCGTCGGGGTCCGGTTCAACGACTCCACGATTCTCGATTCTGTC
>Ga0316197_10002705_pt1 | contig 12643 bp, 12 predicted proteins | sample OudBiesiAoxic_MG_FD_204939 | JGI IMG/M metagenome (GOLD analysis project Ga0316197, IMG submission 204939) | Coastal sediment microbial communities from Oude Bieten Haven, Netherlands - site A oxic | ecosystem: Environmental > Aquatic > Marine > Coastal > Sediment | place: Netherlands...
CGGCTGCAGTAGCGCTTTCCCTGATAAATGCTGTTGTTATCTGGGTGCTGCTATTAATAATAGATTAATTGATGAGTGAACTTTAGTTATGCCTCTGCCCGATACCCTGACAATGATGCGAGAGCTGATAAGTATTCCATCTGTCAGCAGCGTAAGTCCAGACATCGATATGGGTAACATGGCTGTTGTTGAGCTTCTCGCCGAATGGCTGCGGGAGTTGAGTTTTAGTGTCGAGATACTTCCGCTGAAAAGTTCTCCGCAAAAGGCAAATCTTGTCGCCTCTCTGGGTTACGGAGCGGGAGGCCTGGTGCTGGCGGGTCATACCGATACCGTGCCTTTTGATGAAAAGTTGTGGAACTACAACCCATTAACTCTTACTGAAGCTGACAATCGGCTTTATGGCATGGGAACCTCGGACATGAAAGGTTTTTTTGCCCTTGCCATAGCAGCAGCAAGAAAATTCTCCAGAAATGACTTGACCGAACCTCTTCTCATCGTCGCAACTGCCGATGAAGAGTCGACTATGCACGGCGCCCGAGAGCTAGCGGCAAGCGGGCGTTTGCAGGCCCGTCGCGTGGTTATAGGAGAGCCGACGGGTTTGCGTCCTGTGCACATGCATAAAGGGATGATGATGGAGTCCGTTCATTTGCATGGTTGTTCAGGGCATTCCAGTGATCCGTCCCTCGGTGTGAATGCGATGGAAGGGATGCACAAGGTGATAGCTGAAATGCTGTGCTGGCGGGATGAGCTGCAGAGTCGCTACCAGAATACTCAATTCAAGGTCCCTGTCCCCACCTTGAATCTGGGGCGTATCGCTGGCGGTGATAATCCAAACCGTATTTGTGGTGACTGTGAATTACATTTTGACCTGCGTCCCTTGCCAGGTATGGAGGCAGAGCATTTGCTTGATGAATTGCAGCCGCGCCTGCAATCGGTCATTCACGACAGTGGGCTGGAACTGGCTTTGAGGCCGTTGATGGAACCTGTTCCTCCGTTTGCATCAGATGAGGGCTCAGAGATTGTTGCAGCGGCTGAAAAATTGACAGGTGCCTCGGCAGAGTCGGCCGCCTATTCGACTGAAGCTCCCTTTTTTCAGCAAAGTGGGCTCGATGCAGTAGTTTTAGGGCCGGGTGACATTGCCCAGGCACACCAGCCGGATGAATTCCTTGCCCTGCACAGGCTGCAACCTATGATTGATGTACTCGAAGGCATGATTCGACGATTTTGTGTTGCTTAAAGACAGGGAATTGCGGGCATACTATTCGAATACCGTTGTTGTGCCAGGAATCATAACAGCTTCGTTGCTAACGACATGTAATAGAACTAATATTACAAGCACTTAACGCACTGCAACTGAGTAATTCGTTAGCGCAGGAAATCAGAACAGAAATACTCCGAAGATTTGACAGATGGCTAAAAAGCATACAGGCAATATAAAGCAACCGCACAACTTTGTTGCGGCGTTTCGCCAGTCGGCACCGTATATTCATGCGCACCGGGGTAAAACCTTTGTCCTGGCCTTTAGCGGTGATGCGGTTGCAGATGAGAATTTTCCATTGCTGGTGCAGGACATTGCGCTGCTTAACAGTCTGGGTGTTCGCCTGGTCATTGTCCATGGAGCACGACCACAAATAGAGCAGCAGCTAAAGCTGAGAAAGGAAAAAAGTAAATATATCAAAGGGATACGTGTTACTGATGCGGCCGCTATGGAATGCACACGCGATGCTGTTGGGAGTATTCGTGTTCAGATTGAAGCCCTGTTTTCAATCGGCATTGCCAATACGCCGATGTCTGATGCCGGTATTCATGTCGCATCAGGTAATTATATTAGCGCCTGTCCATATGGTATTCATGATGGTGTTGATTTTGGCTATACCGGCCGTATAAGAAAACTGGACACAGAAGCTATATTGCGTAATCTCGATGCTCGTTCCATCGTAATGCTGTCGCCGCTGGCGTATTCGGTTACCGGTGAGGTATTTAATGTCAATTCTGAGCAGGTAGCGTCTTTTGCTGCTACGGCTATTAGTGCCGATAAGCTGATTTTTTTGCTGGATGGCAAGGGGCTGCGTGATGCAAAACGGCAGATTATTCGCCAGCTGACGAGTGAAGAGGCTAAGAAGGTGCTGAACTCCAGGCGTAAACTTGATCTCGAGACAGAAGTGCATTTACGCAGCGCTATCGAGGCAAGTGAAAAGGGCATCGAGCGAGTTCATTTGATCCCACAGGTGACGGCAGGGGCGCTGTTGCAGGAGCTGTATACCCGTGATGGCATCGGTACGCTGGTAACGGCCAGTGATTATGACGTGACTCGCCAGGCTGCCATCGATGATATCAACGGCATCATCGAGTTGATACAGCCACTGGAGCAACAGGGCTTGCTGGTTAAGCGCTCACGCGAACAACTTGAAATTTCAATTGAGCAGTTCTATGTGATGGAGAGAGATGGACTGATAACTGCCTGTGTTGCAGTTATCCCCTATCCAGATAACGCTATGGCGGAACTGGCCTGCCTGGCGGTGCATGCTGATTACCAGAATTCCGGTCGCGGTGATGCGATGCTGCAATTTGCTGAAAATCGGGCGATAGAATTGGCCATGAAGGCCCTTTTTGTGCTTACCACGCAGGCTTCTCACTGGTTCCGCGAGCGCGGGTTTGAGACTCTTGAGCTGGCTAAATTACCTGTAAAAAGGCGCTCTTTATACAATTACCAGCGCAGATCCCTGGTTTATTTCATGTCACTAGAGTCCTGAAAGACTGCGCTCTTGCATTTTCAACTCTCACAGTGGTATACAGGCACCTGCTAGGATAAAATGCCGCTACTGTTTGTTTGTCTGAGGAATCAGGTTTGAGTGAAGTAACGTTAATTGAGCAAGGTTTAGACCTTATGCTGTATGGCATGGGAACTGTCTTTGTTTTTCTTACTTTACTTGTCATCGTTACGATAACTATGTCAGCAGTGGTTCAACGCTGGCTACCTGATGACGAGAGTGATGTCGCATTATCACCGAATACCGATTTAGGCGTAGATGAGCGGCTCGTTGCCGTTATTACGGCAGCACTGGTAAAACACCGCTGTCGCCACAAATAACAAGCTTCTTCAGGAATCCTTCCTTAAATGACTAATAAGACACCCCTGGGTATAACCGATGTAGTGCTGCGTGATGCACACCAGTCCCTGTTTGCTACACGCATGCGTCTCGACGACATGCTGCCAATTGCGGGAAAACTTGACCAGATTGGGTTCTGGTCACTGGAATCATGGGGCGGCGCAACTTTTGATGCCTGCATACGTTTTCTGGGTGAAGACCCTTGGGTGCGGATACGCGAGCTTAAAGCGGCAATGCCGAACACACCTCAGCAGATGCTGTTCCGCAGTCAGAATATACTTGGTTATCGTCATTATGCCGATGATGTGGTGTGTAAATTTGTCGAACGGGCCGCGGTGAACGGTGTTGATGTATTCCGTGTGTTTGATGCGATGAATGACTCACGCAATATGACTACGGCTATCAAGGCTGTCTGTAAAGTAGGTAAACATGCGCAGGGCACGCTGTCTTATACAGTTAGTCCTGTACACAGTATTGACACCTGGCTCGATCTGGCCCGTGAGCTTGAAGATATGGGCTCACATTCCATCTGTATCAAAGACATGGCAGGTCTGCTGACACCATACCGTGGTTATGAACTGGTGAAGCGTCTCAAGGAGACCGTCGATATACCGATTCATATGCAGTCACATGCCACCACCGGTATGTCAACGGCAACCGCATTAAAATGCATCGAAGCAGGTATAGACAATGTCGACACCTCAATCTCCTCTATGAGTATGACCTATGGTCATTCGCCAACAGAGTCCCTGGTTGCGATACTCAAGGATCAGGATAGAGATACCGGCCTGGACCTGATTAAACTGGAAGAAATTGCTGCTTATTTCCGTGAAGTGAGAAAGAAATATACCTGTTTTGAAGGCTCTCTTAAAGGTATCGATTCACGCATTCTGGTTGCCCAGGTGCCCGGTGGCATGCTGACGAATATGGAAAACCAGCTTCGCGAACAAGGTGCGTCTGATCGCTTTGATGAAGTGCTGGCAGAGATACCATCTGTACGCAAAGATCTTGGCTATATTGCACTGGTTACACCGACCTCACAGATTGTTGGCACCCAGGCAGTGCTTAATGTCATGACCGGTGAACGCTATAAAAGTATTTCCAAGGAAACTGCTGCTATTCTCAAAGGTGAATATGGCGCCACACCCGCACCGGTCAATCTAGAGTTGCAAAAGCGTGTGCTTGAGGGCGCCGAGCCGGTGACCTGCCGCCCGGCAGACCTGATTGAAGATGAAATTGATAAGCTCACCATAGAGCTGAAAGAGATTGCGCAGCAGAAAGACATAAAACTGGAAACGGGTGAAAGGGAAATAGATGATGTGCTGACCTATGCCCTGTTTCCACAGGTAGGCCTGAAATTTCTGGAAAATCGAGGCAATCCTGATGCATTTGAACCCGTGCCCACATGTAAAGAGAATGAGGTAGTTGCCAATGAAGCCGTCGCCAGTGAAGTTGTCACGAATGAAGCAGGAGATGAAGTCTATACAGTCACTGTCGATGGAAAATCCTACGTTGTTGGTGTACGGAATGGTGGCGACATAGGTTCTATTCAGCCTGCCGCTGCGGAACCCGCTGCTGCACCTGCTGCCGTTACTCCGAGTGCAGCGAGTGGATCCGGCACGCCTATCAAGGCCCCCCTGGCCGGTACGATTTTCAAGTTTCATGTCACAGTCGGGCAATCTGTTGCTAAAGGAGATGTTTTAATTATTCTGGAAGCAATGAAAATGGAGACAGAAATACGTAGCGCAGAACCCGGAATAGTCAGCGAAATACTAGTTAATGAAGGTGATTCTGTAGCAGTTGGCGACAACCTGATGATGCTCAAATAGGCCAGAAAAGAAATGGATAAGCTTATCGGTTTGTGGCAAAGCACAGGGCTTTTCCAGATGGAGTACGGCCAGCTCATTATGATGGGTATTGGTTTCTTTCTGTTGTACCTGGCTATTCGCAAAGGCTTTGAACCACTGCTGCTGTTGCCGATAGGTTTCGGCGCTATACTGGTCAATATCCCTGGTGCAGGTCTAATGGATGCGCCACTGATGGAAGCGGGCCACACCATTGCTTCCGGCGGTTTTCTTTACTATATCTACAATGTTGGGATCGCTAGTGGTGCTTTCCCATTGATTATATTCATGGGCGTTGGAGCGATGACCGACTTCGGTCCCTTGCTGGCCAACCCGAAAACCATTTTTCTTGGCGCCGCGGCCCAGTTTGGAATATTTGCGACTGTGCTCGGTGCTGTTGGCATTAGTTCCATGGGCTGGATTGACTTCAGCATATCTGACGCGGCGGCGATTGGTATCATTGGCGGGGCGGACGGACCAACTGCGATTTTTGTTGCCAGCAGACTGGCGCCAGATTTGCTTGGCGCGATTGCCGTTGCGGCGTATTCCTACATGGCACTGGTGCCAATTATTCAACCACCAATCATTCGACTATTGACCTCACATGAAGAGCGTTGTATCGAAATGGTTCAGCTGCGTCATGTCTCTCGTACTGAGAAGATCATTTTCCCGCTGGCATTACTGACTTTGGTTGCATTTCTGTTGCCTGCTGCAACACCGCTTCTCGGTATGTTCACTCTCGGCAACCTGATGCGTGAAAGCGGAGTAGTAGACCGGCTCAGTGATACTGCACAAAATGCGCTGATTAATATTGTTACGATTTTCCTCGGCATTGCTGTTGGCTCAAAAATGAGTGCAGAACATTTTCTCAATACCAAAACGCTGGGGATACTTGCTCTTGGCATTATTGCTTTTGGCATTGGTACCGCTACAGGCATCCTGATGGCCAAGCTGATGAACAAGATTGCCAAGCACAAGGTTAACCCATTAATTGGTTCAGCCGGTGTTTCTGCGGTGCCTATGGCAGCTCGTGTCTCCAATCGCATGGGACTTGAGGCCAATCCGCATAACTTCCTCCTGATGCACGCGATGGGCCCCAATGTCGCCGGTGTTATCGGTTCGGCAGTGGCTGCCGGTGTCATGCTGGCCCTGCTTGGATAATTTGCCCAGTTTGAAGTCGTCGTACTCAGCTTCATCCCGCATCAATGCCAGGTCATTTCCTGTAATGCTGAAATGTGTTTTTTTCTTTCTGTCGCTATTTGTATCCTTTTCTAGCAGTGCATCAGGCATAGCAAAGTTCAAGGGAATGGATAGCGGCGAGTCCTATCTTTTGAGCCTTGAATACCTTGATAGAAATACATCCAGGATTAATATGGATGACAACAGCGATGTAAAAAGCTACCTGTTATTTAAAGACAGGCAGGCACAGGTGGTTACTGACTACCAGGGAAATACACTGGTTGTGGATTTAGCTAATATAAGTTCGGTGGCGCAGAATTTAGGTGTTATGCGTGTGCTCGGGATAGATTCTGAAACTTTGCTGGTTCGCGTCATAAGCATGGAAAAGACCGGCAAAAAAGAAAGAGTAGCTGGAATAGACGGTGAGGTATATAAGCTCACCTGGAGCAGGAATAATGTGCAGCAGCAGGATCAACTTGTCGTCAGCAGCAACAGGCAGGCATGGGAATATACACAGGCATGGATTGAAGCAATAGAGATAATAAGCAGATCGAGTTCATCAATTGATATCAATGGTGACGAGTTACTGGTCAGTTTGAGAAATGATAAACTCGGCATCCTGCGCCTTGGTGATCGTTTCCGTCTAGTCTCTGTTCAAAACAGGCAGCTGAACCCTGCACGGTTCATCGCACCGGATACCAGTTTTACCATTCCTGGTCTTGGTGGTCTGCTAGATAATATGTGAATTCACATCTTTGAATAATACTTATTTAAAAATACGGGAGTTAAAGAATGAATAAAATCGGCTTTTTACTGTTTCTGCTTTCACCAGCGGTAGTTTCCGCGCAATCTATGAATCAGCAGGACATGCAAAATATGATGGCCCAGGTGCAGGAAGTGCAGGCTTGTATGCAGACAATTGACCAGGATGAATTGAATAGACTGCAGCAAGAATCAAAAGTATTCGAGACAGAGGTAAAAAGCCTGTGTAAGGATGGTAAACGTGATGAAGCTCAAAACAAGGCATTAGCATATAGTAAAGAAGTGATGAATTCTCCTGCCCTGGAGACTATGCGAAAATGTACCGAAAATTTGTCGGGTGCTTTGAAAGGGATGATGCCGGATATGTCACCAGAAAAGATTGCGAAAGATTTCAGTGATCGTCATGTTTGCGACGAAGTATAAATATAAATGAAATAAAGAAGGCATTTTGATATTTAGTAAATTGGCCGGTTCGAAGAAGTCGGCCAGTAAGCGGAAACATTATTTTAGATGGAGTTTATAATTATGAATAAGTCCCTGATTCATTATCGCAGAGCGGGTGTCAGCCTGTTCTTTTTAATTGCAGCTTTACTATTCACAAGCAATGCCATGGCAGCATCGGCACAGGAAATTGATGCCAAGGTGGATGCGACGTTAAAGATTTTCCGCGCACAGATTCCCGGTGCAGACCAATACCTCAGCGTTGCCAAGGGTGTGCTGGTGTTTCCCAGCGTTTTCAGGGCAGGGGTCGGGATCGGTGGTGAGTACGGTGAAGGTGCACTACGAATCAATGGCAAGACTGTAGAGTACTGGAGTACTGCTTCTGCATCCATAGGCTTTACCTTCGGTGCCCAGAGCAAGTCACTGATTCTGGTTTTCCTGGACGAAGGAGAACTGATTAAATTCCGTCATAGTGAAGGCTGGCGAGCAGGTATAGATGGCTCGGTAGCTTTTGTCGAATGGGGTGCGTCAGAGAACGTTGATACTATTAATACCAAGGACCCGATCCTTGGCTTCGCCTTTGGCAACAAGGGGCTAATGGCAAATGTTGCGCTTGAAGGATCCAAATTTATTCTTCTTAATAAAGACTGAGAAGCTGTCTCTTATTGCTTGCCGTCCATAAGTCAGGAGACTTACGGCTGCAAGCTGAAACATCACTTCTTTAGTTTTTCAGTTGCTTTCATTCTTGCTGTTTCAGCGTCGATTGTCGATTTGAAGGCGAGATAGTACTTCATTATATTTGCCACATAATCGACAGGCTGGCTACTGGCATAGCGCCGCGTTACATACTCCACGTTGAAGAACCACTTGTTCGGGTCCTTACCCACCTTCTTTGCCTTGTTACGCATTTGAACAATCCTGGCGGGTCCCGCGTTATAGGCTGCTAGCGTAAATGCCAACTGCTCTAAGGGGGCTATCTTCGGGTCAGAAAAGTATCTTGAACGCAGGAATGCCAGGTATTTGGTTGCAGCATGTATGTTCTTGTCAGAGGATCCTTTTACACCTTTGATCTTGATATTTTTGTCGGCCGCGGTTGATGGTTTTATCTGCATCACACCGACAGCGCCATGGCTGCTTCTCTGCTTCTGATTTAGTTTCGATTCCTGGTAACCGAGTGCCGTTAACATGACCCAGTCAATATTGTATTGCTTGCCGTACTTGATGAATGACTTTTGATACTGATTGAGTCGCTTCATTGAACTGGCACTAACAGGATTGTTTATCCATTTGGTGTTTTTGTAATAGCGGTTGAATAAAACATTACCAACCTTAGTGCCCTGTTTATGTTTTTTATGAAATACATTTAACTTGTACAACAGGTCTTTATCGCTCTTCCTCACAGCCCAGGCAATCTGGCTGCCAGTGCTGACAGCAGTTCCGGTTTCAGAAATAATGTTGTCTAGTACCTTGGACCAGATGCCGGCAATGTGGCTGTCGACGACTGTATAATTATAAATGCCGGCATTGACCATTTGCAGGATATCTTCACTGGTAAGATGTTTATCTGTCTGCACGATTTTGGCCAGGGGCTTTTTCTCCTGTTGAAGTTCTTTGTTTAAGTGCTGCAGACTTGAAAAGTAGCTACTGCCTCTGACGACATGGACAATTTTGTTCGATAAATCGTGGGCTGTATCAACTTTTTGCGCCTTCTTATTGCGTACAACGATTTCAGATATGTTGGTTCGATAAGCATTGCTAAAAGCGACTTTTTTGCTTCGCTCTGGAGTTTTCGTCATCCCCGCAGCAATGACATCACCCTTTCCGCTGAGTAAAGCAGGGATTAGCTGCTCGAAAGGCATGGCAATAAAGATCATGTGAACCTTTTTGTCAGCAGTGCGACCCTTGTTTAGATAATTCTCAAACGAGTGCATCAGCTCATATTCGAGGCCTGTCTGTTTACCCTTAACGATGAAGTAATTCGTAGCATTGTAATTGACCAGTACCCGAATAGTGCGTTTACCCGTTCTTATCGGATCGACTTTGCGTGACTGCAGGATGAGGTCAGTCTCTTCGCCCATCGTGGCGTTTTTTTCTGCTGACGCAGTCGTAGCAGTATAAGCCTGATTGAATGATGAGAAAAAAATGAGTGCTACCACAACAGTAGATTTAGCAATCCAGTTTAATCTTCGCATGTATTTTTAATCCTGAGATATAGTTTCAGGTTACTGGGTAGAAGCCGTGATATTTTGTTGCATAAATACACTCATAATATATTGCGTCTTATATTGTGGCTAATTCCAGCTAATTATTTTGTCGCGGCCTTCTCACTTTCCCGGTCTTTTGCCGCCAGGCCAACAAGGTAATTAGCTACACTGAACATCTCTTCATGGCCGCCTGCAAGAGACGAGGAGACCATGTAACGACCATCAACTATCAGGGATGGAACACCGGTTATGCCATATCGTTTTGTCATTATCCGTGCCTGCCGGCTTAATGAATCTACACTGAAAGAGTTATAGGCATCGATAAATGCACTCCTGTCGACACCCTGAGCTGCTACAAAGTCTGCGATCTGCTGTTCAGTCATTAACTTCTGTTTTTTAACGTGCCATGTATACATGAGCTCATGGTGTAGTTTTTGTGTCTGATCTAGTGCGTCGAAGGAGTAGTATGCACGTGCATGAGGCACCCAACTATCTCTGAAAATACCGGGCATGCGGACAAACTCGGCGTTATCAGGTATGCCGTCATTTAGCCATTTGTTCAGAGGTCCTTCCATGTGGTAGCAGTGCGGGCAGCCATACCAGAAGATTTCTCTTACCTCGATTTTATCGCCTGTACTAACAGGGAATGGCTTAGCGTATTTCGTGTACTCTACGCCTTCTGAATATTGTTCCGCCATTAAAAGTGTAGGGAACAGGAAAAGCAGGAATAGCAGCGAGAGTGATTTTTTAATTGTCATTTCAGTATCCTTGTAGATTGACGTACTCAGAAGATGATATATCAGGTCTGAGAATATTTGTACTGCAGACCCTGTAGTAATTTGTCATGAATGCCAGCAAAGGCGCCATTACTCATGACCAGAATGTTGTCTCCAGGCTGACTCCGGGAAACTACTTCATCGACCAGTGTGTTGATGTCAGTTTGAATGCTTAGCGGAATTTGGCCACATGTCATATCGGACATGTTCCATTCGACATCATTCGCCTTATAGACAAAAATATGGTCAGCAAGTTTCAGGGAATTTGCCAGTGTTTCTTTATGTACACCCATTTTCATCGTATTGGAGCGTGGTTCGAGGACTGCAATAATTTTTTCGTCGCCGCAGTGCTTCCTAAGGCCTTCAAGTGTTGTTGAAATCGCCGTTGGGTGGTGGGCAAAGTCATCATACACGGTAACGTTATTGATGGTACCGCGGACTTCCATTCTTCGTTTGACGTTCCTGAACCGACTTAACGCCATGATGGCCAGTTCAGGTTCTATGCCAATGTGAGCGGCAGCCGCGATTGCTGACAGGGCATTGGCGGCATTATGCGCACCCATCAATGGCCATTCCAGCATGCCTTGCTCCACTCCCTGGCGCTGAACGGAAAAGCTTGAGAAGTCCTCTTTCAGGCTAACAGTTTGCCATTCACTATTCGCTGAATTGTCTATACTGAAGTAGGTTTTTTCAGACCAGCAGCCCTTTTTTATCACGTCCTGCAGGTCTTTATCATCGGCATTGATGACCAGTTTACCTGACCCCGGTACAGTGCGTACGAGGAAGTGGAATTGCTGTTTGATCGCATCAAGATCAGCAAAAATATCCGCATGGTCAAACTCGAGGTTATTCAGAATCAGTGTTTTTGGGTGGTAATGAATGAACTTTGATCGTTTATCGAAAAAAGCAGTGTCATACTCATCAGCTTCAATGACAAAATATTTCCCTCCGCCTGCACGGGCCGAAATCCCAAAATTCTGTGGTATGCCACCAATAAGAAAGCCGGGTTCAAGTCCTGCATGTTCAAGGATCCATGCCAGCATGCTGCTCGTTGTCGTCTTGCCGTGCGTGCCGGCAGCAGCCAGTACATGACGCCCCCTGAGGAAATGTTCTGCCAGCCATTGCGGGCCAGATATGTAGTTCATGTCCCGCTCAAGAACCACTTCAACTTCAGGGTTGCCACGAGAGAGGGCATTGCCAATGACAACGATGTCCGGTTGCGGATCGAGATTGGCCGCATCATAGCGGTTAACTTTGATGCCGAGTTCTTCCAGCTGCGTGCTCATAGGCGGATAGGGGTTGCTGTCTGAACCTGTAACGGTCACGCCCATTTCCCGGGCAAGCACGGCAATCCCCCCCATGAATGTTCCACAGATGCCGAGGATGTGGATATGCACTACTTCACTAAATCCTGCTGAATTTCGTTAGCAAAAAGACTCAGCATGCTCATCCCGACGATCACCTGCGTAATGATACTGATCATGATGGCTTTGCCTCTGCTGGTTTCAAGGGCGTTACGGTAGATGTGTACCATGACTACAAATGACCAGACGGCCAGTGCAATGACAGCCAGCAGGGGAAGACTGGCCTGTTGCTGTGCTTCTTCACCGATGGACAGCAACCAGGTACGAAATGGCCAGACTACAAGTTGCATCAGTACACTGGTGCCAAAAAATGCCGTCAATGTTTGCGTCGCCCGCTCCGTTTTTTTATTGATTGAGAGGATAATCACCACTGTGGCGGTGAGAATGGCAACCTGGGTTATGGCAAAGATCAGCTTACTGATGAAATCAGTGTTCATGTGATCACCGAGTATCGCCGTCAGGATAAGCAGGAAACCACTAATAATTAGCAGCTGTTGTGATGCTGGCAAATCCTGCGGGCCACGACGTAACCGTAACAGGTCGAGAAAGGTAATAATTAAAGAGTTCACTGGCGTCTAGTATTGTTGGTTGGGTTGAACAGGGTGTACATGAGAGAATGGCTCGTTAATAGCTGAATTTACGAAGATCTGTATACGTTAATATCTGAACAGGAATACAATGAGTAATAATAAGACATTTTATATCGAGAGTGCTGCTGAATTAAAGGCATTATGTACTGAATTACAAAATAGCACATGGATAGGCGTTGATACGGAATTCATGCGTGAACGCACCTATTATCCCGAGCCCTGCCTGATTCAGTTATCTGCTGATGCGGGAATTGCCTGTGTAGATGTTCTTACTATTGATGATCTTGCGCCGCTAAAAGAGATACTGTGTCGAAGTGATATCGTTAAATTGATGCATTCCTGCAGCCAGGACCTGGAAATATTTCATTTATTA
>Ga0316197_10002706_pt1 | contig 12642 bp, 9 predicted proteins | sample OudBiesiAoxic_MG_FD_204939 | JGI IMG/M metagenome (GOLD analysis project Ga0316197, IMG submission 204939) | Coastal sediment microbial communities from Oude Bieten Haven, Netherlands - site A oxic | ecosystem: Environmental > Aquatic > Marine > Coastal > Sediment | place: Netherlands...
CAACCAGCTGCCTCCGGCATTTGGCTTTGGTTAGTGCCTGGTTTTGGTTAGTGCCCGATTTTGGTTAGTGTCTGATTTTGGTTTGTGCAAGAATAGCAAGCTGTTTCCGGCATTTGGCTTTGGTTAGCAAACCATGTAACCAAAGAGACACAAGGGTGCACTAACCAAAGCCAAATGCCAGAGGGACAGCTGGCCATTCTTGCACAAACCAACTAGATGTTAGGGTGCGCCAACCAAAGGAGCTGCCCACAAGAAGCGCGCGCCCTCGCACAAACCAAAGGAGCTGCCACAAGAAGTGAATGCCCTCGCACAAATTCACAAACCAAAGGAGCTGCCCCGAGAAGTGAATGCCTGCAGCAGTGTTCATAAAAACTCCCGTGGTGGACAGTAGTTTCCAGCCGCGTGCTAACTCCTCTGGACAGCATTCCTGCCTAAGCCCAAAGAACGTGTCAGGCCATGGACGTGCCCACCTTGCCAAACGTCTTCCCCGACCTTCCTTTGGTGCGCCTCGAAAACGGCGAGCTCACCACAACTAGAACTGCCTTTTCTGGCGGAATCGCAATCATTGGTGAGTCAGGCCTTTGCGCGTGATCGGCATTTCTTCTGGTGTCAGGATCAATCTTACCCCAACGCGCCGCGTTCCTTGTACTGTCACTTTCAAAACAGATTTTTGGACGACCACGTGCTCGAACTGCCCACCTGCATTAAACCAGCTGAACGACTTAGCAGCAGACAAACGATACAAAGACGTGAAGTTTGCATCGATTTGTTGTGATGATGGAGCACGCAACGTAAGCTTGAATGATGACATTCCTCGGTGGGAGAGGATGGCACACTTCTTGATGAACCACAAGCACAAAGAGGAAATGAAGAATGCTCTCGGCTTCAAGAGGGTTCCTTTTTGTGTGGCACTGAACAAAGAAGGAGAAATTATCCAAATGGGTCCCAACAAGTGCATTGATTTTGAAAACATTGTTCCGTGCATGAACCAGCCCAAAGCGGAGGACGATTATGCGAGCAATCCAATCCGATTTTCCCAGGCTGGCGAGGTTGTTAACGGAAAGATGCCAACCCCTGATCACTGCGAACCCCTCTTGAAGCACAACCCAAATCGTTTTGTGCTCTCTCCTATTGAAGACGCGGAAATTTGGGATCTTTACAAAAAGGCATTGGCGTCGTTTTGGACTGTCGAAGAGATCGACCTTGCTTCTGACCACGAAGACTGGAATGGCCTCAAAGAGGAGGAGCGTCACTTCATCTCACACGTGCTTGCTTTCTTCGCCGCTTCCGATGGCATCGTGAACGAAAACCTGTTGAGCAATTTTGCCATTGAAGTGCAGTTGCCCGAAGCACGATGCTTCTATGGGTTCCAAATTGCCATGGAGAACATTCACAGCGAAACCTACGCACTTCTGATCGACACTTATATCAGAGACAAAGAAGAAAAGCGTCACATCCTCTCCGCCTTGGAAACCATCCATTGCGTCCAGAAGAAGGCCGATTGGGCGCTCAAGTGGTGTAACGCGACCAATGCGTTGTTCTCTGAGAGGCTGGTCGCTTTCGCAGCTGTGGAGGGCATATTTTTCTCCGGCTCGTTCTGTGCTATATTTTGGCTCAAGAAGCGCGGTCTAATGCCTGGGCTTTGCTTCTCAAACCAATTGATTGCTCGGGACGAAGGGTTGCATTGCGACTTTGCCTGTCTCATGCACGAAAGGCTGGCAAAAAAGGTGCCCGAGCGCCGCGTCGTCGAAATCTTGACGAGCGCCGTGAACATTGAGAAGGAGTTCGTTGCCGACGCTCTTCCGGTGGAGTTGATCGGCATGAACAGCAGCCTAATGTGTGACTACATATGCTTTTGTGCAGACAGGCTCTTGCAAGCACTTGGGTGCGGCAAGCACTACGGGGTTGCGAATCCTTTCGAGTGGATGGAAATGATCAGCCTTCAGGGCAAATCCAATTTCTTTGAGAACCGAGTGAGCGAGTACAGCAAATCTGGCGTGGGCGTGAACAGGGACCTACAGGTGTTTGATCTGCACACCGAGTTCTAGTTTAGTTTGTTAAGAGTAGGTTTACCTATTTAAGTCTACCAGAACCAGCAATCAGAGATCACAGATCAAAGATGTAAGTCGTAGCGCAACGCTAACGCCAAGGCCGCTTGGGTGTCGGACACTTCCATCAAGGAAGCTGTTTGACGAGGCTCCAGGAAAGTAATCACTCTTCCATTTCCTCATCGTCAGAGTTGAACTTGTTCCCATCCCATAAGCACTTACACATCACGACGTCGAAGTCGTTTATGGCACGAGCAATGCTTGAGCGTTGATTCACCACAATCACCTCGGCCTGGAACTGTTTGGAGTTTTCGGCGTGTTCGTTGTACGACTGAAGGTGTTTGAACCGCAAGAGCAGGAGCCTAATGAGCTTTTGCAAGTCTACCTCAAACTTCGTCTTCAACTCCTTGGCCATTTCGTGGACAATCGTGCGCTCTTTGTTGTACCTCATGGCGTTCTCGAAGGTCAGGCGGACGTCTGACGTGAAGTCTTCAAAGGAGTGGTAGAAACCAGCATCGAGCGTCTCCTGGATCGTTCCAAGGTCCATTGGCTTTTTGATGATTTCGAAGTAGTCATCCAGCTCCAGCTCCACGGGGTCGACAGGGGTTGCAAACGCCCATCCATGCTCGTGCGTCTGAAGTCCCCTGAGAATGTCGACACATTTATTCTTCAGCTCGACGTTCTCCTCCCCCAAAGTGAGCATCAGCTTTTGGCTAGTGGTTGTGTTCATGGTGACAATCGACTTCTTTTTTGTTTTGTGATGCACTTCTCTGCCCCAAAAAGGGGGTAACCGGCCTAGTAGCTCCTTGGTTTGTGCATGCCCTGCCAGAACCAAGGGATGGTTTGAACAGTGTGACACCTGCCACATCTGGCCTCTCTGTCTTCGGTTTGTGCACGCAGTCCCTGACGAAACCCACCTTTGGTTAGCACGAGACTCAACGTCTGGCCTCTCTGCCTCTGGCCTTTGGTTATAGTGAAATGACACACCTGCCATCTGGCCTCTCTCCCTTTGGTTTGTGCACGCAGTCCCAGATGAAACCCACCTTTGGTTAGTGCGGGACTCGACATCTGGCCTCTCTGCCTTTGGTTAGTGTGAAGTGGCACCTCTGCCGTCTGGCACCTGGCCTCTCTGCCTTTGGTTTGTGCATGCAGTCCCAGATGAAAACCCACCTTTGGTTAGTGACACCTTCTATCTGGCATCTCTGCCTTTGGTTAGTGATGCTTTCCATCTGGCATCTCTGCCTTTGGTTAGTGATGCCTTCCATCTGGCCTCTCTCTGCCTTTGGTTTGTGCAGCCCATTGGTATGTGCTTCCCGCCAAACACCGGTTAGCGCGCGCACTAACCAAAGCTAGGGCTTGCACTTTGGTATGCGCTTCCCGCCAAAAACCGGTTAGCGCGCGCACTAACCAAAGTCCGAAGGTAAGGTAGGGCTTGCACTTTGGTATGTGCTTCCCGCCAAAAACCGGTTAGTGCGCAACCCACCTTTGGTTAGTGACACCCAGATGCGCCTCTCTGCCTTTGGTTTGCGCACGCAGAGTCCCAGATGAGAAACCCACCTTGGTTAGTGCGGGACTCGACATCTGGCATCTCTGCCTTTGGTTTGTGCACGCAGTCTCATTGGTGAGTCAGGCCTTTGCGCGTGATCGGAACCTGATGAAAACCCACCTTTGGTTAGTGCGGGACTCGACACCTGGCCTCTCTGCCTTTGGTTAGTGACACCTTCCCGCCATCTGCCCTCTCTCTGCCTTTGGTTAGTGACTCCCTGACAGTAACTGGCCTCTCTGTCTTTGGTTTGTGCTCGCCCTGGGGGAAAAACTACTTTTGGTTGTAGTGCATCTGGCCTCTCTGCCTCTGGCCTTTGGTTATAGTGAAGTGACACACCTGCCATCTGGCCTCTCTCCCTTTGGTTTGTGCACGCAGTCCCAGATGAAACCCACCTTTGGTTAGTGCGGGACTCGACATCTGGCCTCTCTGCCTTTGGTTAGTGTGAAGTGACACCTCTGCCGTCTGGCACCTGGCCTCTCTGCCTTTGGTTTGTGCATGCAGTCCCAGATGAAAACCCACCTTTGGTTAGTGACACCTTCTATCTGGCATCTCTGCCTTTGGTTAGTGATGCCTTCCATCTGGCATCTCTGCCTTTGGTTAGTGATGCCTTCCATCTGGCCTCTGCCTTTGGTTTGTGCAGCCCTTTGGTATGTGCTTCCCGCCAAACACCGGTTAGCACGCGCACTAACCAAAGCTCGAAGGGCTTGCACTTTGGTATGTGCTTCCCGCCAAAACCGGTTAGCACGCGCACTAACCAAAGCTCGAAGGGCTTGCACTTTGGTATGTGCTTCCCGCCAAAAACCGGTTAGCGCGCGCACTAACCAAAGCTCGAAGGCTTGCACTTTGGTATGTGCTTCCCGCCAAAAACCGGTTAGTGTGCAACCCACCTTTGGTTAGTGACACCTTCCATGGCATCTGCCTTTGGTTAGTGACCACCTTCCATCTGGCCTCTCTGCCTTTGACTTTGGTTAGTGACACATGCCATCTGGCATCTGGCCTCTCTGCCTTTGGTTTGGCACGCAGAGTCCCAGATGAAACCCACCTTTGGTTAGTGCGGGACTCGACATCTGGCCTCTCTGCCTTTGGTTTGTGCACGCAGTCCCTGATGAAAACCCACCTTTGGTTAGTGCGGGACTCGACACCTGGCCTCTCTGCCTTTGGTTAGTGACACCTTCCCGCCATCTGCCCTCTCTCTGCCTTTGGTTAGTGACTCCCTGACAGTAACTGGCCTCTCTGTCTTTGGTTTGTGCTCGCCCTGGGGGAAAAACTACTTTTGGTTGTAATGTGGCAGTGCAGAGTTATGTATGAAGTTAATGCAAGTCAATGCAGGTGGGATAAACAGACTCGTACTAAGTTAATGCAGGTGAGTTTATATGCAGTTAATACGAAGTAATGTGAGTTCTAAGCTCGAGTGCTTAAAAATGTACAAGGTTGAGAAACGAAGGTTAGCGGCGAGGGATGAGAGTGGCCTCAATGGGTGCAAGCGTTGTGGGGAGAACAAGTTCTCTGGTTTCAAAGAGCCTCAGCAAGGCATCAAATACTGTCCTACCTGCAGGGCGAAGTGCAAATTCCAAGATTCAAACATCGCGCATGTTTGTCACGCCGACATTTCAGGATATTGTAGTGGCAACGGTGTCGGTGGTTCAGGATTTTGCAGCACTCACTATTCCAAGGGGCCGAAAGGATGCAAGCGTTGTGGGGGGAAGAAGAAGAGAGGTGATTTTGGTCCGTACTGCTTCAACTGTAAGCCGAAGTGCAAGAACGACGCACACGTGTGTGATGCTGGCATTACAAACATTCGTCAAGGAAAGGGTCGCAACAAATCAGGACTCTGCAAGGAATGCTTCGACAAGAGGAAGTTAAATAAGGGAAGCTAAGTGCTCATGCAGAGTCAACGTGAATTTCATGCAGGCGAGTCAATGCGGACTTAATACGAAAGCATCCTTAAAACAAAAACTGAATATGCAATCCACTCCCGAAAGTTTTCAAGCTTCCTCCCGTAAGTTGGATGGATCCGGCCGTCGGAGTCGGAGATGTAGCCATCGTAGAAAGCCTTTGTGCCATCAAAATCGGGGAAGTGTTCTGTGACAGGCGATCCGGCGCTCACGACCGCTTTGACGACTGGGTCGGAGCAAACGGGCAATCCCAGGGACACCGTCTGGAAAAAGAAGCACACGCTCGGCCCGCAATCAAAATCGTTGATTTGGTGGATAAACGAGTTGACCACTCTGATCCTCCAAGGCAGCTGAACTCTGCAGCAGTTCTTTTCCAGTTGCACTATTTTGTTGCAAAGGGACCCAAACTTTTTGACCGTGGCGCCTTTCAAGATTGTCTCCCCCTTTTTATCAATCAGTGTATCGCCCCGGAATTGATCCAAGGACATGACAAGTCCATTGACGCCTCGGCTGTTTCGTGTATTGTCATATACTTTCTTTGGATCGAAGAACAACAGTTCCCGTTTCATTAGAGATATTGCCACGCCCCCATAGTGACGCCCAACTTGCAGCAACACATGGCAGTATCTACTACTTCTAGCTGACCAAAACCGCACCAAATGTTGGTTTGTGTGAGAGAAACTTTTTTCTTCTACGGCAAAGCTCCATAAATTCCCATGTGTGTGTTGGAAGGATGTCACAAAACTAAGCACTACGCCAGGGTAAAATTTCTTTTGTTTTGAATTCAATATGCTCAGCTCCTCTGAGGTGCCGCACTTCAACAGGATGTCTTTTTGTAACTTCAAGGGTTTCATGTTGGTTTGGGCCAAAAACACGGGCGATGATGAGTGCCCACTGGATCGCTTCATCTTCAACACAGGATGGCCGAGATATTGCGGCCGAGACTGTAATAATTTAATTCCCTTTTTGGTGCATTTGTCTTGTCTATCAGTTTCGGGTTTGCAGAGATCGACTAACACCGGCTGAGACAGTGCAGAGAGTGCAGAATCTGTTCGTCCTCCCATGGCCATTATAGCCTGAGAGGGTGCAGCCGCCCTCCTTCTTCGTCCTCCCTTGGCCACGCTTGCCTGAGTGGGTGCAGCCGCTCTCCCTTTTCGTTCACCCTCGGCCATCATTTTACGTAGGAGCTGAAACAATGTTAAACGACAGATGTGCGTGTCGCCTGTAACCTAAATCGTTTGGTTTTGAGCGGCCGTATATCCCAACCGTCGGCGGAGCCCTTCTAAGATGCGCAGGCGAAGCGATGTTGCATCTAAAACGCGCCAGTTGATGTGATAGTCTCGAGCTTCCAACCTTGATGGCCGTTGTGAATTAATATTACCGAAGGAACCGCGGTAGCCTGTAACCTAAATCCGGCGGTTTATGACGCAGGGGGAAGTGTAGGATGAGATGCGGGCGGGGGATGTTGTATCCGACTAAGTGATAGGTGGCTGTAGGGGGGCTTGCTATATGGGTCGATTTCGTCGGGATAACTTCTTCGTGGTGGAGTGGTGGAATGAGGCGGCCCTAGGGCCGGCACACCTGTCTACGTAGGAACCCGCAAAAACCGTACCAACAAACAACAAGTTTGAGCTGCCCCCTTTGAGCCGCATTCACGTCTCCCCGAGCGCTGCCTGTACCACGATGCCACCAGATATCAAGATGCCAAGACCTTTCCTGAGTTTCTCCTTGTTTTGCCTTGCCCCGCTAGCAAAGGAATTCGACTGGAGAGAATGAGAGCAAGAACGAGAAAACAACGAAGCGTCAAACGAGCCCGTGATTGGTAGAAGGAGAAAAATGTAACAATGAAGTCACCGCTTTTCGAATTATTAGATCAATGCCTTAAGTTTGTCATCGACAACTAGATTAACAATTGCTATCGAGGGATACGAAGACGCGTTAATGATGGTGTGTTGGTCGCAGGCGAGTGAAACAAGTGTGGGGCGAGCTCGACCTCTTCACTTCGATATTTGTGAACTTGGCACAGTCTTTGATACGAGCGGATCCGTTGTGGTCCAGGCGGCGCTAGGCACGATTTGGGATCAGCACATTTGCGATACAGCACTCGACTGCACACCGGTTTTAGATTAGTTTGTTAAAGTTTCGGCAACAAATGCAACGGTCCTCACAACTCCGGCAAGAGCGGCAACGGCAACTTCCTCCTTTTGCGTTCCACTCCTTGGCGCGTCTCTGCTCCCAATGCGCCAGCTGACCCTTCCTTTTGGCGAGCCTTGATTACTAGCTGCCTGTAGTTCTCCCACCGTTCAAGATGAGAGGAGCGTCCCACCGGCTTCAAGGCAACCGTTCGGTCGATCCTATGTTCGCTTGTCGCCCAATGGTCCATTCGATTTCCTTCGATGATCGAGACACGGCGGGATGCCGAGTACTGGGAAACGCCCCCTGCGGCAAAATTGTTGCTGTTGGCCAGAATGAGAGGGCGAGGAGCACTGGTGGGCAAGGTTCTGAGTGCGTCACATGGAGATGGACGAGGCCTGAAGGTGATCCCTCGACGTTCGTACTTTTCCAACCGTTCAATCATGCTCTTCACGATGAAGTTGTGTGCGTGGTGCCCATGCGCACCAGGGCGTTCCAAAACATTCTGGATCAGCATCTCGCGCAGTTCTCGTGTCAACAGAAGGACCTCCACGGGCAAGTTCCGATCGAATTCTGGCGAGAAGACGTTGAATTTGTCAATTACCAGCTGCAAGTTCTGGAGCAAACCAGCGTGCTCTCTGTTCTTCATCGACTTGAGGTGGAACAGATGGCTTGCCCAAATATCGGGATTGAAACCTTGGAGACCTTTCACCATTTCCCCGGAGGTCTTTTTACTCTCGACCGTGATGCATTTTGCATAGAGGAGCGTTTCATTCACTTGGTGTCCATAGCTCAGGTTGGACATTCTGCAAAAAGTGCTCCCCGGAGCCGGCACAGAGAACAAGCCCAAACCATCCCACGCACACTGGCAAATGCCAAAGTCGAAGCCGTGGATGACACTTGCAATGGTGCATCCTGATTTCACAACTATCAGGTCAATGCTGACAATCTCCTTTTTTGTCTTGCGGACGCCTTCGTCATCGGACACACGGAGAAGGTCTGCTTCGAAAGGGACAGGGATATTGCCTTTTGTTCTCATCAGGATGCCTTGGAAGTCGTCGTCCATTGGCTCGGCACCATCAAACACACGACTGCCTTGGAAACCCACGGGGCTGTTGCGGCACGCCCTCTTGTAGTCGAATTCCCAGTCAATGTACTTGCCAATCTTGAACCGTTCCCCGTCGACGGGGGTGTTTGCCCAGTACTCAACGTGATCAACAGGATCTTTGATGGAGTAAGGGACGTAGGTCCCGTAACGAGAGTTGACACCAACGAGCACTTGTTTCATCTCGTTGATGAGCCAGGCCCTAACAGAAGGTGCGGCTGCCTCAGTGCAATAAATGTCAACATCGCTGTCTCCCCACGTCTCCCCGAGCGCTGCCTGTACCATGATGCCACCACTCACAGCAACCGCAGGCGATTGCCGGTGGAGGCCATTTGTCAACCCCATCGACAGGCGAGGACGCGTTCCCTGCGACTGTGCAAGCTCTTCGGCAAGCTTGGTAAATGAGGCGTACATGTCGATGTCCTCGCGGAAGCTGACTTTGTTGCTCTTAATGACGCGCTTCAAGCTTTTCTCCAAAGACGCAGCCAGGATTGATCTTGACGGTGGATTGAAGTATGCAGCGAGGCTCTTCCAGCCGTTGAAGTTTTTGCGATTGTAGTCCAACACTGTGAGGAGGTTATAAACCTCGGGAGGCTGGAGGTATTTCGTTATCACGCCTATCACTGCATCAGGAACAGTGCACAGAGAAGCCGGGCGGGGGTGTGCAAGGCTGCGAGAAGAGCGCCAGGGGTGACCACTGCCAATGCCCTCGCCGATGGACTCGTTGTTCCCACCTCCCTGCATTTCGACCTTTGTGAGCACAAAAGAACTTCCACCTGCTCCTTGGTTGGTGCGAGCAAGGAGAGACCCACTTCCCCCCTGCTTGTTGGTTTGTGGAAGAGATAATAGCCAGCTGTCTCCAGCATTTGGCTTTGGTTAGTACACCCTCTCGTTGGTTTGTGCAAGAAACGGCCAGCTATCTCCTGCGTTTGGTTTTGGTTAGTGCACCCTAACATCTCGTTGGTTTGTGCAAGAAATAGCCAGCTGTCCGTATGGCATTTGGCTTTGGTTAGTGCACCCTAATGTCTCGTTGGTTACTGGGTTTGTGCACCTGCCTTTGGTTAGTGCACCCTAGCATCTCATTGGTTACTGCGAGGAGAAACCGTGGAAGAGATAATAGCCAGCTGTCTCCAGCATTTGGCTTTGGTTAGTACACCCTCTCGTTGGTTTGTGCAAGAAACGGCCAGCTATCTCCTGCGTTTGGTTTTGGTTAGTGCACCCTAACATCTCGTTGGTTTGTGCAAGAAATAGCCAGCTGTCCGTATGGCATTTGGCTTTGGTTAGTGCACCCTAATGTCTCGTTGGTTACTGGGTTTGTGCACCTGCCTTTGGTTAGTGCACCCTAGCATCTCATTGGTTACTGCGAGGAGAAACCCGCCATCTGCCTGCTTATTGGTTTGAGCTGTCCCTGGCTATGGTGATGGCGGTCCAGTTTCAGCAACCCCCAAAAGAAACTTGAGCAATCCTCCAGTGTTGCATTTCCTCCTGGGGCGGACCTGGCATCAGGAAGGTGATTTTGCCTTTTTGTCGGGGGTGAAGAAGATAAGACTTGTGCAAGGGCACATTTTCATCAGTGCAATACGATGACCTTATGCACACTGCCCGAGGAAGTGATGGAATTGGTTGCCAAATGCGCTCGTCCTCCTGATGTCTATCAGCTCTGCTTGGCAATGAATGCATCGCGCGCGTTGCTGACGAGGCTCATGAATGCATCACTGATCGAAAGCATGAAATTGTCGCTCAAGGAGAACAAGGCCAGCTTCCGCGACGACATCGACCTCTTCGCGTCGTTTGTGAACTTGGCACAGTCCTTGAAACCGAATTCAGTTGCCATGAGCGGATCCATTGTAGTCCAGGCGGCGCTCGGCGTAACGTGGGATGGAAGCGACATTGATTTGTACTGCACGGACGATGCCGCACCCGTGGTGCGGAGCTGGCTCATTGCATACGTTCACCAAGTTCTTGTTGGCATTGACACTGGGTGCTCCCAGGAGGGCCGACCTCGCGCGGTATCACCCGGGACGCCGAGACAGCGCAACAACTGGGACAGGGATCCCGTCTTTCACGTTGAACATTGGGCGAACGCTCCAAATGACGGAGACTTGTTACAATCTGAGGGCAGTTTCATGGACTGGCAATGGGAATTCAACCTCGAAAAGGTTTGCCGTCCAAGCCCGGTCTTCTTTCGAGACACTGTGGTGCTCGACGGCCCTGCAGAAACTGACGACGCTCTGCGTCTTCGCGTGGTTCGCTCGTATGAGGATGTGTTGCCAATCCCACACGAACCCCGCCTCTGCCATCGAGCGGGCAAGGATAGGAAAGATTGCATCAACATCAATCTCATCGTGATGAATACAGGGTACAGGATTGTCGATGCCATTGACGACTTCGACATTGACATTTGCAAATGCACGTGGGATGGGCACAAATTCAGAATCTCAAGTCCAAGGAACACCTTCGAGCAACGCACAGAGCTCACGTCAAGCCTGGAGGTAAAAGACATGCTTCAATACACAGCAGGCATCGCAAAACAAAGCAAGAAATCGTTCCAGGCGATGCTGCGTGAGACGCTGGACGACGAGGGTGTGCTGGACGACGAGGGCGACGAACAGGCCCAAACGTTGCCCACCGAGGTCCAAAGCTTCGAGCGTGAGCTCTTGTTGAGCGAGGTCAAAAGCATCGAGCGTGAGTTGAAGAACACCCCACGCACCAACGGTTGGTGTTCAAGCTTGGAACTCATTGTGGACACGCTGGGCGTCTTCTCGCCATCATTGGACGACAATCTGCCCCTTGGGGTTCTGTCTCTTGTGAAGCAACTGAGATTGATGTCGTTGGAAAATGTTTTGTCGCGGCAAAATGTTTTGTCCCGGCGAAGCGTTGAAGATGATGATGATTCCGGGTTTGTTTGGGCCGATGACCTTTACGCCACGCACAACTTGATTGTGAAACGCTACAATCGACTTCTGGAATACAAGGCCCGTGGGATCGACATCACGCCGTTTCCAACGGTCTGTGCCGCCATGAGGACCTTGCCTTTGTCCTTCGCACAATTGGAATCGGACAACGAAGAGGCTGGCGACCCCGACAACTACGACTGGCGGCCAAGGGATAACTTTGAGGAGAGGAATCCAGAACTGGTCGTTTCTCGCATCGACCAAGAGCAAGAAGAGCAATTTGCGGCAAACGAGATGAAGAGGCGGTCGGCTTATTTCGCATTGTTGAGGCAGGTTAAGTAAGGATTGTGTAGAGGAAGAAACGGGTGATGACAATGCGCTATGTGTAATCTTTGGGGTCAGCGGCACACACCAAAAATCAGATTGGCGGCCCTAGTGCAAAGACAGAACTAAAAACAAACGACGACGTCTCGTGTGTTGACTGTCCGTTAATATTGTTTAGAGCTTTGTCCGCGTCCAATGTTACTGTGGGACAGAGAGGCGGCGATTGAGCAACCCCCACGCACTCCAAACTATTCAAGGCCGTCCTCCCCTTCTAGTTCTAGGGCAGGTGCCACGCTAATCTGCTCTAACAAAAATCAGCCCAGACCTAGTGACCGGTAGGTAGTTGCATTGTTCTCGTCAGAGTTTAGTGACAGCATAGCAGCCGCAACTCCTGATGTTGTCCCCGCAGCAAAATAAAACTGCGACGATGTTGGCCGCCAGTAGATGTGCTATCCAACAGCCTGCAACTGCAAAGAAGGCGAGGACGTGGGACACGAAATGGCATTCGTTGTCGGTGAGGCCGACCCAATCCTTCGTGTTACTTGTGAGGTCGATTTCCTCGGCAGTCCAGAACGAGGCCTCAGCCTTTTTGTACATGTGCCAGATCTATGAAGGGATAGAGAGAAGGTTGGTCATTGATGTGGCACAGTAAGAAAAGATGACATTGTGGTTCACTTACCTCAGTGTCCCGAATGGG
>Ga0316197_10002707_pt1 | contig 12642 bp, 11 predicted proteins | sample OudBiesiAoxic_MG_FD_204939 | JGI IMG/M metagenome (GOLD analysis project Ga0316197, IMG submission 204939) | Coastal sediment microbial communities from Oude Bieten Haven, Netherlands - site A oxic | ecosystem: Environmental > Aquatic > Marine > Coastal > Sediment | place: Netherlands...
TGACAGCTGATCTCGATAGCGCCTCATATTTTGAGTCCGTTGTAATGAATGCCATAGGTGCCTTGAACGACTCCGGCGAGTTTATCGTCTACGCAACGAGTTCCTCGGGCAAACAGATTGGGTCCTTTGATAAAATCCAATCCCGGGATGTTGGAAAAACGGCCGCAAATTGGGTCATTAACGAACTTTTTGGCCGTCTCAAAAAGGATGATAGGGACATCACCGATAGCCCTGTCTCCCCGGCGCATCTCGCTGGCATCATCAAGCTAATCAAAGCGGAGGCCATCTCCGGCAAGATCGCCAAGGACGTGTTCGAGATCAGCTATACAACGGGCCGCGAGCCCAATGAGATCGTCGAGACCGAAGGCATGAAGCAGGTTACCGACACCGGCGCCATCGAAGCGGCGGTCGACGAGATCATTGCCGCCAACCCCGATCAGGTTGCCAAGGCGCAGGAGAACCCGAAACTTGCGGGCTGGTTCGTCGGTCAGGTGATGAAGGCCACGGGCGGCAAGGCCAATCCGAAGGTGGTGAACCAACTCGTCGCAGCAAAGCTCAAAGGCTAAGGCGGGCACCGCCACTGGAGACCAGCATGCAAGCCCCCTTCCGCTCTTCCCTCCAGACCGTCAAGCCGGAATGGATCGACTACAACGGCCACCTCAACATGGCCTATTACAACGTGCTTTTCGACGAATCCGTCGATCAGCTTTATCCGCTCATCGGCTTTGGCCTCGATTATCTGGAGACCACGGGCTGCACCACATATGTGGCAGAATTTCACATCTGCTATTTGCGTGAGCTGCACGAGGGTGACGAAGTGACCTGCACCTTCTACCTGATCGAACACGACGAAAAGCGGTTCCACGCCTATCAGGAAATGCACCATAAGGACGGCTGGCTGGCCGCAACCGCCGAAGGTCTGACCCTGCATGTTGATCAGTCCGGCCCCAAGGTCGCGCCGATGCCGCAGTCCATTCAGGACAACCTTGCCGCCTTCAAGGCCGCACAAACCGAAATGCCCGATCCATCCCGCATCAGCCGCCGCATCGCTCTAAAACGCAAGTGACCCCATAAAGCGGAGTCTCGCGCCCAGTTCCCTTTCCGTTATCCATTCGGTAAAACGACGCGACACAACGCCAGAGACCGCCCATGCCCCGCTACGAATACAAAGTCGTTCCCGCCCCCACCAAGGGCCTCAAGGCCAAGGGTGTCAAAGGGGCCGAGGCGCGGTTCAGTCATGCAATCCAAGAACTGATGAATGGGCTCGCCGGAGATGGTTGGGAATATCAGCGGGCTGAGACATTGCCATCGATCGAACGCGCTGGTCTGACCTCTACCACAACGGAATGGCGCAACCTGCTGGTCTTTCGTAGGCTTTGCGAGAATGATACTGAGGCTTTCGCGCCAGAGTTGCTGCCACCTCCAGAGGTTGTCTCTGTCACAACATCCGAACCAACTGGACAGGCCGAAAAAGTGGGTGATCCAACTGTGAAAGACAGTCCGGAGACCACCAAAGGTGCGTCAACACAAGAAACCCAGGCGCCTGTGTCAGAAGAGAAAACACCTGATCATGATGATGGGCCCTTGGACAATGGCGTTGAAGACACCAGCGATATCGACGGAGTGAGCACGACACTCGGCAATCTTGCAGCCTCTCGAAAAGACGCAAAAACAGATACTTAGGGCGCATTCCTAAACATCTAGATCAAGTGCCAACGCATGAATGCGCGCAATCAGGTCCGGCCCAAGCGCCGAATGCACGGCCCTGTGGCGGGCGACCCGACTTAGCCCCTTGAACGCCTCACTACGGATGCGCACATTGTAGTGGCTTTCACCACCCTCCTGATATCCACCGTGCCCACGGTGGCTTTCACTGTCATCCACAACCAGTAATTCGCGTGGCGCAAAGGCCTCACACAGCCGATCTTCAATCTCTTGTGTCTTCGACATATTTTTTTACCCTCGCCCCCTTCAATCTCGCTCCCCAGCGTCTAAACTCATGCGCCTGAGTCGGAAAGGTCTAACCCCATGAGCAAACCTGATCCCTTCGGTTTCGACATGTCCGTGTCGTCCTCGAAAAAGAAGAACCCCCGTGGCCGGAGGGGCATGTCAGGCGCGTCCGAAACCTCGACGCGCGTGTGCGATCATGACGGCTGCGATGAGCCCGGCAAGTTCCGCGCGCCCAAAGCGCCCGATGTGCTGGACGACTACTTCTGGTTCTGCCAGCAGCATGTGCGCGAATATAACCTGAAGTGGAATTTCTTCGACGGCACGACCGAAGCTGAGCTGAACGCGCAGTTGTCCGAGGACAAGGTGTGGGAACGTAAGACCAAACCGCTTGGTGATCCGGAGCAGCGCGCTTGGGCGCGGCTAGGCATTGAGGACCCGCATCAGGTATTGGGCAAGAACGCGACCCAGAACCCGGGTCGCGGTGCGCAGGCTGGCAGGCGTTTGCCGCCGACCGAGCGCCGGGCTGTCGATATACTTGAGGTCAAGGACAGCATGACCAAGCCCGAAATCCGCAAGGCCTATAAAGCACTGATCAAGGTGCTGCACCCCGACATGAACGGTGGCGACCGGTCGCAGGAAGATCAGCTTCAGCAGGTCATGTGGGCGTGGGACCAATTGAAGGTCAGCCGGAATTTCAAGGATTAAAGGTTGGCCTCTGATGCCAGCGCAAAGGAGGCCAACATGGACTATCCCTATGATTTGGGGCGTTATTCCCGCAAGGTAGCCACGCGGAGCGCGGAAGCGCAGCTATGGTTCGACCGTGGGCTGAACTGGATTTACGGCTTTAATCACAAGGAAGCGATTGCATGCTTTGAAAAAGCCATCGCGGCTGATCCCACTTGCGCCATGGCGCATTGGGGCCATGCCTATGCGGCAGGGCCAAACTACAACATGCCGTGGGTCCTCTACGATTCCAAAGGCCGCGCCGAAGCCTTGGCCGAAGCATACGACGCCGCACAGGCCGCTTTGTCCCTGACTTCCAAAGTGTCTCCGGTTGAGGCGGCTCTGATCTCGGCGCTGGAGGCACGCTACCCTCAACGCGAGCCGATTGAGGATATGGCCCCATGGGACCATGCCTTTGCAGATGCCATGCGGGACGTCCATTCAGCCCATCCCGATGATCCGGAGTTGGCCACGACTTTTGTTGACGCCCTGATGAACCTCACCCCTTGGAACATGTGGAACCTGCAAACCGGCGATATCGCCGCAGGTGCCTTTACCCAGGAGGCGCAAAACGTTCTGGAGCGCCAGATGACACTGCCCGGTGGTATGGCGCATCCCGGCATCCTCCACCTTTACGTGCACCTTATGGAAATGTCCCCGCATCCGGAAAGGGCGCTCAAGGCTGGTGACGTTCTGCGCACGCTGGTGCCGGACGCAGGCCATCTGGTGCACATGCCAACCCACATCGACGTGCTTTGTGGGCACTATGAAAACGTGGTGCGCTGGAACGAACAGGCGATAGAGGCGGATTTGAAATACTACGAGGCCGAAGGAGCCTTCAACATCTACACCGGCTACCGCCAGCACGATTATCATTTTGTGATCTATGGCGCTCTTTTCCTTGGGCAGTTTGAGCCGGCAATGCGGGCGGTGCGCGGCATTGACGAAACCACGCCAGAGGCGCTCTTGCAGATGCAGTCCCCCCCAATGGCGGATTTCTTTGAGAGCTATCTCAGCATGGAGCCGCATGTCTTGATCCGGTTCGGCATGTGGGAAGACATTCTGAAGCTGGAGCTGCCCGACGACATCGAGACCCGCTGCACGAAAGTTGCGATGATTGAGTATGCCAAGGCGCTGGCGCTGTCCGCCCTCGGACGCGTGCCCGAAGCCGAGGAGCAACACGCTGTCTTTATGGCGGCCAAGGCCCGCGTCCCGGAAAGCCGCCTGCTGCACAACGTGCGTGTCGTGGACCTGCTTGAGATCGCAACGGCAATGCTGGACGGCGAATTGGCCTATCGCAAGGGCGCGTACGAGACTGCGTTTCAAAGGTTGCGCGATGCGGTCGCTCTTGATGATGCCCTGCCCTATGACGAACCATGGGGGTGGATGCAGCCCACGCGCCACGCATTGGGCGCACTGCTGTTCGAACAGGGTCATTTCGCCGATGCAGAGACCATCTTTCGCGAAGACCTTGGGCTTGCCCCAGGTCTGCCGCGCGCCTGTCAGCACCCCGACAATGTCTGGGCCCTGCGCGGGCTATACGATTGCCTGATCGCGCAGGACAAGACCGGCGATGCGGCTCATATAAAGCTGCGTCTTGATCTGGGCGAAGCCCGCGCCGGCCGCCCCATCAAGGCCGCCTGTGGCTGTGCGCAGGTTGCCATGGCAACCGGCTGATCCATATATCTGGCAGTAAAGAGCGATAAACCGATAGGCCAGCCCTTGCAGGTGCGGCTGATATGTTGCACCACGGGGCGGATTTTAGTCTCCCCCCGGAGCATGGATGAAAGGACGACCCGATGGCCGACGGCGCACTGGATATCAACACCAAACCGACTGAAGAAATCAGCGTGCGTGAGGTGTTTGGCATTGATACGGACATGGTCGTCAAAGGCTTTGCCGAGCGCACGGACCGGGTGCCGGACCTCGACAGTACCTACAAGTTTGATCCCGACACCACGTTAGCGATTCTTGCAGGCTTCAGCCACAACCGTCGGGTGATGATCCAGGGCTATCACGGCACGGGCAAATCGACGCACATCGAACAGGTCGCCAGTTTGCTGAACTGGCCCTGCGTGCGCGTGAACCTCGACAGCCACATCAGCCGGATCGACCTGATCGGTAAGGACGCGATCAAGCTGCGCGATGGCAAGCAGATCACCCAGTTTCAGGAAGGCATCCTGCCTTGGGCGCTGCGCAACCCGACCGCTATCGTGTTTGATGAATACGACGCGGGCCGCGCGGACGTGATGTTCGTGATCCAGCGTGTGCTCGAAGTGGACGGCAAGCTGACGCTGCTGGACCAGAACGAGGTGATCACACCGCACCCCTATTTCCGCATCTTCGCGACTGCCAACACCGTCGGTCTGGGTGACACCACCGGCCTTTACCACGGCACGCAGCAGATCAACCAAGGCCAGATGGACCGTTGGTCACTGGTCGCCACGCTGAACTATCTGAGCATTGACGCTGAAACCGCGATCGTTCTGTCCAAGAACCCGCATTACAACACCGAAAAAGGCCGCAAGACGGTCAAGCAGATGGTGACCGTGGCGGACCTGACCCGCACAGCCTTTATGAACGGGGAACTTTCCACCGTGATGTCCCCCCGGACTGTCATCGCATGGGCGCAGAACGCCGAGATCTTCCGCAACATTGGCTACGCCTTCCGCCTGAGTTTCCTCAACAAATGCGATGAACTTGAGCGTCAGACCGTGGCTGAGTTCTACCAACGTCTGTTCGACGAGGAACTCCCTGAAAGTGCCGCAAGCGTCAGCTTGGGGTGAGGCGTCTGTCATGCATATCGGCTTGATCGGAGGCATAGGCGTCGCTGCGACGGTCGCGTATTACCAGCGGCTGACCCGGGCAGTCGCCGATTTGGGCAAGCCGCTTGAGCTGACGATCTCTCATGGCGACGTGCATACGTTGATCCGCAATAACCTTGCCGACGACCGGCAGGCACAGGCCAAGATCTATGCCAAGGCAATTGATCAGCTTGCCGGAGCCGGAGCCGATTGCGTGGCAATCACCTCTTTGGGTGGGCATTTCTGTTTCGAGGAGACCAAGGCAATCTCATCCCTGCCGCTCATTTCTGCAGTGACCCCGCTGGACGCCTATTTTCAGGCACAGGAGTTTGAGACGGTTGGACTTCTGGGCACCCGTGTCGTGATGCGCACCGGCCTTTACGGACAGCTCAAACAGACAAAAGCTGTCGCTTTGGAAGATGAAATTGACACTCTGGGTCAGGCCTATCTGGACATGGCGGTTGCAGGTGTCTGCACCGAAGCGCAGCGGGTGATGTTCCTGGACGCCGGCCAACGCCTGATCCGAGACCGGGGTGCCGATGCCGTTGTGCTGGCGGGCACGGACCTGAACCTTGCCTTTGAAGGGCAAGACACCGATTATCCGGTAGTGGACGCGCTTGACGTTCATGTGGATGTCCTCGCCCGACTGGCAGCGGGGCAAATTGATCTGAAGACCGCGATGGGGGAAACCAATGTCTAAACCTTCCGACAATCCCGCAGACGCCTTCAAGAAAGCGTTGGCAGAAGCCTCAAAGGTCATGGCGAATGACCCAGAGCTGAACGTCACCTATTCCGTCGATCCGTCGGGCCTTTCCGGTGAAACCATGCGCCTGCCGCAGGTCAGCCGCCGCATGACCCGCGAGGAAGTCCTGCTGGCACGCGGCACCGCCGACGCGCTGGCGCTGAACCGCCGCTATCACAATGGCCAGACCCATGCGCGTTATGCCCCGCAGGGCGAAATGGCCCGCGACCTGTATGAGGCGATGGAAACCGCCCGGTGCGAGGCGATGGGCGCGCGCGACATGCCGGGAACTGCGGGCAACATAGACGTCAAGATCAAGCATGAAGCCCTGCGCAAGGGCTACGATCAGGCAAAACAGGCCAGTGACGTGCCCCTCGCCACGGCTGCAGGCTATCTGGTCCGCCACCTCGCCACGGGCCGTGATCTGCCTGCCGGGGCAGAGAACGCCATGGAATTGTGGCGCGGCTTTATCGAAGATCAAGCTGGCGGCACGCTTGAAAACGTTAACGATATTCTCGACGACCAGTCGGCATTCGCCAAATTTGCGCGCCAGATGATCACCGATCTTGGCTATGGCGACCAGCTGGGCGACGACCCTGACGCGCTGGACGAAGATCAGGAAGATGAAGCCGAAGAGGGCACTGAAGAAGATCAGGATCCGGACAGCACAGGTCAGGACGATCAGGACGAGGACGACGCCGAAGGCAGCGCCGAACAGTCACAGGAAGATCAGCAGGACGCCGCCGAGGCGCAGGTCTCCATGGACGATATGGCCGATCAGGAATTGGGCGAAGAGGCCGAGATGCCAGAGGGCGATGCCCCGATGGAGCCGCCTGCCCCGCAGCCGGTTTCAGACGCCGACCCCAATTATCTGGTCTACCTCGACACACATGACGAGGTGATCGGCGCTGAGGAATTGGCTGAACCAGTCGAATTGGAACGCCTTCGCGCGTACCTCGATCAGCAGCTGGAGCCTTTGAAAGGGGCGGTAAGTCGTCTGGCAAACAAACTTCAGCGGCGCTTGCAAGCGCAACAAAACCGGTCTTGGGAATTCGATCTCGAAGAGGGCATTCTTGACGCTGGTCGCTTGGCACGGGTTGTTGCAAATCCCACGACGCCGCTCAGCTTCAAGGTCGAAAAAGACACGGAATTCCGCGACACCGTTGTCACGCTGCTGCTGGACAATTCCGGCTCCATGCGCGGCCGCCCGATTTCCATTGCGGCGATCTGCGCGGACGTTTTGGCGCGGACCTTGGAACGCTGCAACGTGAAGGTAGAAATTCTTGGGTTCACCACGCGCGCCTGGAAGGGGGGCCAAGCCCGCGAGGCATGGCTGAACGAGGGCCGCCCGGTGCAGCCCGGTCGCCTGAACGATCTGCGCCACATCATCTATAAATCCGCCGATGCACCTTGGCGGCGCACACGCGACAACCTCGGCCTGATGATGAAGGAAGGCCTGCTCAAGGAAAACATCGACGGTGAGGCGCTGGAATGGGCGCACCGTCGGATGATGGCACGCCATGAAGCGCGCAAGATCCTGATGGTCATTTCAGATGGCGCGCCGGTGGACGATTCAACCCTATCCGTGAACCCCGCAAACTATCTGGAAAAGCACCTGCGTGACGTGATCGCCATGGTGGAAAAGCGCCGGGCAGTCGAACTTCTGGCGATTGGTATCGGCCATGATGTGACTCGCTATTATGATCGCGCGGTCACCATCACCGATGTGGATCAACTTGCCGGCGCGATGACCGAACAGCTTGCCGCGCTCTTTGACAGTGACCCACGCGCCCGTGCCCGCGTCATGGGAATCCGCAAGGCCAGCTAAGCCCCCTTACCGTCCGCATCAGCCTGCAAGGAGGCGCGCATGTTCCAAAGCTTCGAGGTCACCGCGCGGCCTGAACAAGGGCCACCTCGCCTCGCCGCCCTGCGCAAAGAGCTGACCGCCGAAGAGCTGGATGGCTTTCTGGTGCCACGCGCCGACGCCCATCAGGGCGAATACGTGGCGCCGCATGATGACCGGCTGGCATGGCTGACTGGCTTTACCGGATCCGCTGGCTTCTGCGCCGCTTTGCACAAGATCGCGGGCGTCTTTATCGACGGTCGATACCGCACTCAGGTCAAGGCACAGGTCGCGTCTGATTTCACACCAGTGCCATGGCCGGAAATGACCCTCGGCGCATGGCTGAAGGACCAGTTGCCAGACGGCGGCGCTGTCGGGTTCGATCCATGGCTGCACACGCCAGGCCAGATCAGCCAGGTGGAAGAAGCGCTTGCCGGCAGCACGATCACGCTCAAGCCCTGTGACAGTCTTGTCGACCGGATCTGGACGGATCAACCGGCGCCACCCATGAATCCGGCCAAGATACATCCCATTGAGTTTGCAGGCGAAAGCCATGCCGCGAAACGCGGAAGGCTTGCGCAGGGCCTTACCGACAATGGCCAAAAGGCCGCAGTTATCACCCTGCCCGACAGCCACAATTGGCTTTTGAACATCCGAGGCTCCGATATTCCGCGCAACCCGGTGGCGCACGGTTTTGCCGTGCTGCATGATACCGGCGCAGTTGACCTTTTCATGGCGCCCTCCAAGCTGACAGGCATGGATGAACACCTGGGCGACGCGGTGACCATCCACGATCCCGAAGGATTTCTCAGTTTTCTTGAAGCCCTTGAAGGGCCTGTCCTGATCGACAAACAATCCGTTCCTGTCATCGTCGCACAATCGCTGGGTGACCGTGCCAAATGGGGCCACGATCCCTGCGCCATACCGAAGGCCTGCAAGAACGATGCCGAGATTGCAGGCTCCGCACAGGCGCATCTGCGCGACGGCGCGGCACTTTGTGAACTGCTGGCGTGGCTTGACGCCCAGCACCCCGGCACAATCAGCGAGACACAGGTCGTCAGCCAGCTTGAGGCGGCCCGGCGCAAGGACAACGCGCTGCAGGACATCAGCTTTGAAACCATTGCAGGCACCGGTCCAAATGGGGCGATCATGCATTACCGCGTGACCGAGGACACTGACAGCACGCTGAAGGATGGCCATCTTCTGGTCCTTGATTCCGGTGGGCAATATCTTGACGGAACGACAGACATCACTCGAACGGTGGCCATAGGAACCCCACCTGCCGAGGCCCGCGCCGCCTTTACCCGCGTCTTGGCAGGCATGATCGCGATGAGCCGCCTGCGCTGGCCCGAAGGCATCGCTGGCTGCCATATAGAGGCTATCGGACGCATGCCACTCTGGCTTGCCGGTCAGGACTTTGATCACGGGCTGGGTCACGGCGTGGGGGCCTATCTGAGCGTTCATGAAGGCCCGCAGCGGCTAAGCAGGATCAGCAATGTGACGTTGAGGCCCGGCATGATCCTTTCAAATGAACCCGGCTACTACCGCGAAGGAGCATTCGGCATCCGAATTGAGAACCTGCTGGTGGTGCGCCCTGCTCCGGCTCTGCCGGGCGGTGATGATCACCGCAAGATGCTGAATTGGGAAACACTCAGTTTTGCGCCCATCGACAAGCGCCTTATTGATCCCGCGCTGCTGGACCGTGACGCCCTGAACTGGCTCAACGCCTACCACGCTGAGGTTGCGGAAAAGATCGGCCCACGGGTATCGCCTGCCACAAAACTATGGTTGGATGCCGCAACAGCGCCGCTCTAGGCGCTACATAATAAATTGAGGGGGATAACACATGGCCAGTCACATCAAGATTACCAAGGCACCCGGCACCTGGAGCGTGCGCGCAGGCGGCGCTGTCTTGGCAGAAAGCAGCGATGCGCTTGAGCTGAGCGAAGGGGATTATGATCCGGTGATCTACTTCCCGCGCGAAGACATCGCCATGGCCTTTCTGGACAAAACCGACGCGACCAGCCGCTGCCCGCATAAGGGTGACGCCAGTTATTATTCAGTCGTCACAAAAAGCCGCACACTTGAGAATGCCGCATGGTCTTATGAAGATCCGAAGGACGCCGTCGCACAGATCAAGGACCACCTTGCATTCTACAAGATGGAAGAGATCACCGTAGAACAGATTTAAGCGCCGCAAGGGCGCTCAAACCGCCTTTCACGCCGGTCCCGCTGGAACTAGCTTGCGGCTGGTGAAGAGATCGTCGCGAGCTGCACCAGCAGCAAAGCATTGGTGTTGGCCAGCCATGCGTCTGCGCCGACAAGCGTGTCGATATCTGTGCCAAGAAGCAGGGCAACGACATTTCCATCATAAATCACTTCGGTGCTGGTTCCGTCCGTGGTCGCGCGGATTTTGACAGTTGAATCACCATCGAATTCGCCCCCGCTTGGCGTGCCTTCAGACGGTGCGAAAACAACGTCGTCGCCATTGCGGTCAACCAGTACCAACGTGTCCTCATCTGGATCGAAGTCGGTGATGACAACGTTGTCTTCCGTAGGCTGATCAAGGCCCAGCACACGGAAGATGTCATCGCCACTGCCACCGATCATTTCATCGCCATCGTTGGCGGTGATGGTATCATTCCCGTTACCGCCATCCAGCGTGTCAGGCGCACTGTCATTGTCACCCAAAGCAGATGTGGCAGTGGCCGGATCACCAAAGCCAAAGATCCGGTCGTTGCCATCGTCGCCATTGGCCACATCGGCACCGTCCCCGGTCCGCAACACATCATTGTCGTTACCCCCATTCAGTGTGTCGTCCCCATCGCCACCCAGAAGCGCATCGATCCCGCGACCGCCTGACAGCACGTCATTGCCGGGATCGCCGCGCATGACGTCATTGCCGTCGTTGCCTTCAAGGGCGTCGTCACCGCTGAGACCCCAAAGGGTGTCATTCCCCGCCTGCCCGTTCAGATCATCGGCGTCGGCACTCCCGATCAGGAAATCATCGCCCGCACCGCCGTTCACCGTATCGTCTGAGCCAAAGCCACGGATTTCATCGTCACCATCCAGGCCTGAAATGCGATCCGCCGCACCAGTGCCTGCAATCGTTTCATCACCTTCGGTGCCGTCCAGGGGGCCCGGCAATTCTTCAACCCGGACATTTGCAAGCCAAGAGGTGTCTGCCGCAAGCGCCGCGGCATCAGTGTTTTGGAGCACCGCCAGCAGTTCATCCTCAAAAAAGAGGTTCGTATCCGTACCGTTGCTGGCCAGCGAAATACGATAGCGGTCGTCATCGGCGTCCCAACCGAGGTCTGGACCGCTGCTGGAGGCCAACAAAAGCCTGTCCTCCGCAGGATCAAAATCCGTAACCGTCACGCCACCACCGCCGGGCTGATCGATACCGATTGACCGGATCAGGTCAGCACCTGCCCCGCCCGTTACCGTGTCACCCAGATTGCCGGTGATCGTGTCATTGCCATCGTCCCCATTCAGCAAGTCACCGGCAAGATCATCCTCGCCCGCTCCAAAACCTTCCGTTACCGGCGGGCGGTAGCCGGTGATCAGGTCGTCACCACTGCCTCCAAAAACGGTATCGGCCCCATTGCCTGTCTGGATCAGATCATCGCCCGCGTTGCCGATCAGCGCATCATCACCGGGACCACCCAAAAGTGCATCATCTCCGCCGCCCCCCCGAAGCACATCATCGCCGTTATCGCCGCGCAGCGTATCATCGCTATTGCCACCGTTTATGCGATCATCGCCGTCCCGGCCCCACAGCGTGTCCTCGCCATTGTTGCCCTGCATGGAGTCGTCGCCATTTCCGCCAATCGCAAAATCATCGCCAGCGCCGCCCAAGATAGTGTCTGCTCCACCAAAGCCACGAAGTTCGTCGTCGCCCGCAAACCCGCTGATCAGATCATCGCCACCAGTACCGTTTAACGTGTCCTCGCCGTCCGTGCCGACCTGTTCAGTCGAAGCCGGGGACATTGTTTCGTCATCATCGTCATTGTCAAAAATCCGGACCAATAGGCCCATCCCCAGAAGGGGAAAAACAGTAAAGGCGAGCATGGCAGCAAAGCTCCTGAAAAATTTTTCTCCCTAAAAACAATACGATTTCGATTTTACAATACCATGTCATATATCTGGAAATCTCAGTTGATTGTTGCGCATCCGGAAACAATAATCACGCAATGGTTGCAATTACATGCCCAACTGAAACTCTTAAGAGTGTTCCTCAGCAGCGGTGGCAGCCAACGCACGGTTGTATGCCTTCAGCGCATCGACATGGAAAAGCGCGCCCATCAGCTCTGGCGGGGCATCGGCTGACAGGGTGACCACGGGGATAAATCGTGCGCCTGTGCTGTCAAAAATCGGCATCGCGGCCTCAAGCGTGGCGGTACCGTCGATGTAGGTGCCTTCATTGATCAGATCCCAGCACGCGTCTTCTTCTGCCGCGCGTGGGTCGTCTGGCCGCCGCATGATACGTGCCACCATGAACATAGCCAGCAGATAGGCCTGCGGGCCCGCGGCAAGGTGGATGCCGCGACGCTCCATCTGCGTCAGAAAGAAACTGCGAT
>Ga0316197_10002709_pt1 | contig 12636 bp, 8 predicted proteins | sample OudBiesiAoxic_MG_FD_204939 | JGI IMG/M metagenome (GOLD analysis project Ga0316197, IMG submission 204939) | Coastal sediment microbial communities from Oude Bieten Haven, Netherlands - site A oxic | ecosystem: Environmental > Aquatic > Marine > Coastal > Sediment | place: Netherlands...
TAATTACTTATTTTACGATTGTCATTTCGTCTAATAAGTTTTGTGCATTATCTACTTTATCCATTACCCACAGCATGTAGCGTGAATCAACGTGGATTGAGCGATTAAGCTCTGGGTTGTAATCCCAATCACCAATAATACTTTCGTAAACACCGTCAAACAGTAAGCCTACAAGCTCTGCTTTGCCGTTAAGTGTTGGCGAACCTGAGTTACCACCGGTAGTGTCTACATTTGATAAAAAGTTAACAGGCACTGTATTCATACCACCCGTGTAATCACCGTAAAGCTTGGCTTTAATTTGCTCTTGTAACTTTTTAGGTGCATTAAATGGATCAACATCGGTGTTTTTAGCTAGTAACCCTTCAAGCGATGTAAAAGGTGTTGCTACCAAGCCATCTTGAGGTGAGTAGCCGCCTACTGTGCCATAGGTTACACGTAGTGTGCTATTCGCATCGGCGTATACAGGTTTGTTTTTAGCTTTGTTAAACGCAATGATTGCGCTCATTAACTCTGGGCGAGCTGCTTGTAATTTACCTGCAAGTGCTTTTGATTTATCTTCCTCAGCTTTCATTACTTTAAAGATTGCTTTAGCGTACTGCACAAATGGGTCTTGGCTTTGATTTAGCTGGCTAAACGATTGCTCAAATAATGAAGTGCGAACAGTGGCATTATCAAGTCTTGACTGTTCATACATGCTATCAAGTAACGCGCTTTGGGTTGCTTTATCAAACCCATTTTGTACTTTAAATACGTTATCAACGTCGCTAAAACGCTCTTCTTTTGGAAGTGCTGCATACAGTTCTAAAAAGTGCAGTAAAATAGCTTTGTCTACTTTGCTATCATAACGGCGCGTCATGCGCTCAAGCCCTGCTTTAATGCGAGGTAAGTCACGTTCTTGATAACCAGATTCACGTTCGCTATTTGGCTTTTGTTTTTCGTAAGCTAAGCGGTATAAACGTCGTGCTGTGCTGATCATTTGTGAACGGTGTACATAACCTAACATACGGTCGCGTTCACTGTGCTCTTGTGATTGCGCAATTAGCTCAGATAGCTCACCTAATACGCTTCCGTATTGCTCTTTACGCTCACCGTCACTATTGATCCATTGTGTTAGGTCTTGCTCAAACTGTTTTTTGCGCTCAAGCATAGTGCCTTTTTTGAAGCTTTCGATCATCGAACCATAGTTTTTAATATAGTTGTTATAACCTGCAATGGTACTTTCGTAAGCAATACGCGCTTTACTGCCGTCTTCTGAGTTTTCTTCAATAAGCGACACGTATTTTGAATTATGCTCACGTGCTTTAGGGTAGCTGTCGTTAAATACGTTATCTACCTCTGTTGCTATACGGTAGCGGTTAGTACGCCCTGGATAACCTGTAACCATTACAAAGTCGCCTTCTTGAACGCCTTTGGCACTTACTTTTAGGTAAGAGTCTGGTACGTAAGGTACGTTGTCTTTGCTGTACTCAGCTGGTTTTCCATCTTTACCTACATAAGCGCGGTAAAAACCAAAGTCGCCTGTGTGGCGCGGCCACATCCAGTTATCTATATCGCCGCCGTATTTACCTACGCCCATTGCCGGTGCGTAAGATAAGCGTACGTCTTTTATTTCAAGTGATTTAATTAAGTAAAACTCTAAACCACCGTGAAAAGAATATACATTACAACGATAGCTTTCGTCGGCTTCACATTGCGCTACTAGTGCTTTTTCGTTTTTTTCGAGTGCATCGTAGCGTGCTTTTGCTGTTAGCTCGTTAGTACCTTTAATTACTTCATCTGTTACGTTGGTAACCGTTTTTGTTACATATACGCGTGAGCCCGGCGCTGCAGGTAAATCCTCAGCAGGACTTTTAGCTAAAAAGCCATTTTCTAAAATGTTGTTTTCAGGCGTTGAGTTATATTGTACCGAGCCATAAACACAGTGATGATTTGTAACCACTAAGCCTTTAGGCGATACAAACGATGCTGTACAGCCACCTAGGCTAATTACCGCATTCATTGGAAATTCGGTTAATTTAGAAATAGATTCAACATCAATTTCAAGCCCTTTAGCTTTTAAAATTGATTCTAACTCTGGAAGTTGATGTGGTTGCCACATGCCTTCGTCGGCAATGGCGCTACTTGAAAGTGATAGTGCAAATGTGGCTGCTAATGTAGCTACAAGAGGTTTTAAACGCATTATAGAATCCTTTTTATTTGTTTCTATAACAGGTTACTCGCGATGCGATAATAAGGTCAATAGCCGTGTAATGATTTGTTACAATCGAGTGTTTAATCTTACTTTTATTTAAAATTAATTGAAAAATCAAGAAACTGTTTTACTGGTATTGGCTTACTAAAATAAAAGCCTTGCATAAAATCACAGCCCAATTCGTTTAATAAAGTGTGTTGCTCTTTTGTTTCTACGCCTTCGGCAACCACTGTCAGCCCTAAGCTGTGCGACATGGCAATAATTGCCTTTACGAGATTACAATCTTCATTATTTAACACAATGCCATCTATAAAACTTCTGTCTATTTTGAGCACATTAAAAGGATACTCTCTTAAATAACTTAATGACGAATAACCCGTACCAAAGTCATCCATTGATAAGTTAATGCCTAATGCCGTAATTTCAGTCAATATGTCAACAACATTAGTATGGCAACTCATCAGTACTCCCTCAGTGATTTCAAGCTCTAAACTTTCGGGATTTACGTTTGCATCAATAAGTGAATTTTGAATAAAGCGCAGTAATCCTGAATCTCTAAATTGACGAGGAGATAAGTTAACTGCCATTGTATATTTTTGTTCACGTTTACAGGTACTTTGCCACTCATTTAAAAAATGTAATGCTTGGCTAATTACAAATTTACCAATAGGTACAATTAATCCTGTATTTTCCGCAATCGGAATAAATTCATCGGGTGTTACATTCCCTAACTCAGGGTTATTCCAGCGTAATAACGCTTCTGCACCAATGATGTGTTTATTTTTAACATCTAATTGTGGTTGGTAGTATAGTTCGAATTCATTACGCTCAAGGGCACCACTCATTTGCTCTTCAATTGATAAACGCCGCTGGATTACTACATTCATTTGCTTTGCAAAAAAAGAATAGGTGTTTCGACCTAATGCTTTAGCTTGATACATTGCGGTATCTGCGTTACGTAGTAAATCTGAAGCTGAACTACCATTATCAGGATACATAGCAATACCAGCACTTAACGTAACCATTAATTCGCGGCCTTCTATTTTAAATGGTTCTCTGAAGTTTTTAAGCAACTTATCAACTATGCGTAGCGCACTTTTTGCACAGGCTAAATCTGGTAATAATACAATAAACTCATCGCCCCCTAACCTTCCTACCATACCACTATCACTGATAGTTCGCTGAAGTCTTGCAGCAGCTTCAATTAATAGTTTATCGCCAACTTCATGCCCTAGTGAGTCGTTAATTTTTTTAAAGTCATCCAAATCTAAAAAGCAAACTGCAGCATTACCTTTATTTTCATCTGCATTTTTCAAAATTTCAGACAACTTATCTAGCGCTAAAAAACGATTAGGAAGTAATGTTAAACTATCAAAATAGGCTTGATGGCGTATTAACTCATCTGATTTATGTTGTTCGGTAATATCACGAACAATAACCATGACTTGCTCATATTGAGGTACATGATTTACACGGGCTTCAAAATATACAGTGCCTTTAGGTAGTCTCAGTTCGTACTCAAAGCTAACCATTACTTTTTGTTTTAGTGCTTGGGCAATATTAATCTGAAATTTAATCGCAATTTCATCAGGTAATACAGCAAACATGCTTTTACCAATAAATTCGTTAGGATTAACATAGAGGTTATTCTCATTGCTGGCGTGATAGTCAACAATAGTGCCATCTTCTTGCATTAAGAAAAATAAATCAGGAATTGCTTCGAAAATGGTTTCAAGCATTTTTTCTTTGAAAACGGCCTGCCCTTGGGCCTTTTTTACATCGGTTAAATCAATATCTATGCAATACATTTGTTTAATATTATATTGATTTATAAACATTACATGACTTGAATACACACACACCTGTGTACCATTTTTGCGTTGTAAGGTAATCTCTGCTGCAGGAATTTCGGTACCGTTGTTAAGCCAATTAGTATGAGCCGATACAACCGCGTCTTGCATTGGGGTAGGAATAATTAAATCTTCTAGTTTTTGTCCAGCAGCTTCTTGTGCATTATAACCATAAAGATACTCACTGCCTTTATTCCAATAAATTACACGTCGTTGTTCGTCATATCCTTGCACAGAAATAGCATTAACCGCATCAAATAATTGATGAAGCGGATCATTTGTAACAAACTGATGAGTTAACGCATTTACAACTTTATCTATTTTCATTGTCAGTCGATGATCCAAAAGAGCTTTGCTTTTGATAATAGTACTTAATGATTGTTTTTTCCTATGTCAGTTGTGTTTTAAATTTCAATTGATTTGTTCTTAGCAATAAAAAAGGAGGCTAAGCTCCTTTTTAAAACTAACTTAGATAAATAACGTATTATTTTTTGGTTACATCATTTGGATGTTCAACACCAATCCACGCTTTAAATAATGCCTTTTGCGCAAGCGTTGCGTCTTTATCAGCAACTACTTTTTTTGGTTTATCAAAATCTTCTGATAGCACTAACGTTAAACTTTCAAGAGCATCACGACGAAGATAGTCAACCGTTACCTTATCGCCAGCTTTAAACGTTTCTAGGCTGGTTTTTAAATCTTTACCTACGTGATGTTTGTTTATAGCGACAATTTTATCATCGGTAGTTAAACCTGCTTTCCATGCGCTTCCACCGCGGCGAACGTAGCTTAGGGTAAGTAGCTCACCTGTATTTTTAGCAGTTGCATCAATACTGGCAAGGGCTTTTGCTTTTTCAGGACGTTCAAATTTCAAGCCTACTTTAGTAAGTAGCTCATCAAAGTTGATACTGGCTGGCGATTCTACATTTTCCTGCCACCAGCTTGAGTAATCACGCCCTGTTAAGTCTTTTAAAATATTAAGCACGTCTACGTCTGTAAAACCGGCTGGCATTTTATGATTGTTATAAAGTGCTTTGTGCACGTCGCGATAGCTTATTTTACCTTGGCTTTTTTCAAGTAGGTCGATATCTAAAGCTAAAGAGAGTAACGAGCCCTCAGAATAAATGTTGGTGCTGTAGTTACGTGCATGATCGCCACCTTGATTAATCCATTTATCAAAGCTTGTTTCACTTGCGCTTTGCACTTCACGGCCCGGTGTTTGTAAATGGCGATTAATGGTTTTGCTCATCACTTTAAAAAATTCATCTGTGGTTTCAATACCAGAGCGAACCATTAAATGATCCTCAAAATAACTTGTTGAACCTTCAGCGATCCACAGTAGTTTTGAGTAGTTCATGTTTGTGTAATCGTAAGGCACCAAACCTTGAGGGCGGTATGCTTTAACATTCCACGTATGAACAAACTCATGCGCAGCGGTGCTAATAAAGGCTAGGTAATCTTCGCGGCTACCAAATCGATCGCGTGGACGTTGAATAATTGTAGAGTTTAAATGCTCTGTTGCACCACCTGCGTCCGATGTAGCATGAACCATAAATACATAACGTTCATACGGATAGCCATCCCAAATTACATTGCCAGTAGCAACTAATTTTTTAAGATCGGTAAGCATTTGTTCTACGTCGTAGTTACCTTCGCCCCATATAACTAGATCATATTCACGGCCGTCTACTTCAAAAGTATGTAACTGATTAATACCTGTTTCGATTGGCGAATCAACAAGTACGTCGTAATCAGCTGCTTTAAAAGTATTTTTACCTTTTAAATTATCCATACCCGATACCGAGCGCCATTTTTTAGGCACGTCTAAATTAACGGTTACAGGCTCTTGGCGAAACGCCTCACTGAACATAAAAAAACCTGACGCATCTATAAATGCATGGCTGTCGTCGATATGGCGAGCACGCTTACCAAGTTCGTTTGCATACACTTGGTAGTCAACATTAACTTCTGTTGGCTCATTAAGGTGAATACGCCATGTACTGTGGTCAATTTTTTCCCATTTTAACTCTTTGCCATCTTCATCTTTAGCTTTGAAATAACGAACACCATTGGCGAGGTTTAGCATTTCGTAACGACCCGTACGCCATGCTGGAAGTTTTATATCAAGATGTGCTTGCGCAGTTTTTGGAAACTCTACACTTACATCACCTAAATGGTGCTGTGGTTGCGAAATTTCTAAAGAATAATTCACATCGGCAAATACAGGAGCTGAACATGCAGCTAGGATAGAAAGGGCTAATAACTTTTTCATAGAAACTCTTAGTGGAAACTTAATTGCTTGCAAGACTAACAAGCTGCTATTTAAAAGTGAATTAAATACGACAAATTGCCCTGTATACGAGTTTATACGTAGTAGCTCATTAAAATTTCTAAGTTTTTTACTAGATAACTACACATAATAAAAATTTGTTGTAAACTAAAGATAATGAAATTAAATTGATGGCGGTACGCTTAGGTGTCACAAAGATCTAACGCAGCAGATAAAAAGCTAAAACAAGCAATTGATGCTCGTATGGCTGTTGAAAGTGCACGCAAACAACAAGTGGATATTTTGTGTGACTTTACAGCTAAATTATCGTTGAGCTGTAAAGGGCTAGATATTGAGTTAGATAACCGCCTTGCCAAATTTAGAAGTGCCCTAAATAAAGGCATGAGTTTTGAAAATATTTCTCCACTTATTAGTGAAACTTTAACATTACTTAAAAACCAAGAATCAGTTCAACAAACCCAACAACGTGATTTATTCAACAATGTGCAAAATGCAGGTAAACAACTACAAAAAACCAAGGGTTTACCTGATGAGACACGCAGATCTTTAAGAAACCTACTCGATAATGAAATTAATAATGTCCATTCAGTGCATGGTTATATCCCGCTTCTTGATCAACTTATATCGTTTTACCATCAAGCTTTAATAACAAAACAAGACCCAGTAATTGATAAAAAGCTACCTACTGTACAGAGCCATGCAAATAAACTGCTTGAACTTGCTAATGAACTTGTTCTGGAAGATGAAGCTACTCAACAAATTAATCATATAAAAAATAGCATTACCGCAAGTAAAACTATAACAGCATTACTTGATGCTGCGATTAGCATTATCGATGTAGTGGTAAAAAATATAAGTAAAGAACGTAAATCGGCGCAAAGCTTTTTAGTTTCATTAAATCAAACCCTTGAAGATTTACACAATTCTATTATCTCAACTAGCAAGCACTCTGAGTCAATGGAAGTTGAGTTTGACTCATTAAATAAAAGTATAGAACTAAAAATAAAAAACCTTAATGAACAAACCCAAAAAGCCACGTCAATTTCATCTTTAAAAGAACTCGTAGATAACGAATTAAAATCACTAAGCGAAGATTTTCTAGCAAAAGAAAAGTTAGAACGAAAAGACAGAGAAATGCTTAGTTCTAGCTTTAATGAAATAAATAAACGTATTGGCACTTTAGAAGGTAAGTTAACTACGTATAAAAAACGCTTAAACGAGCAGCGCTTTAAAAGCTTACTTGATGGGCTTACAAAACTGCCTAACCGAGCTGCATTTGATGAACGCTACGATCACGAAATGCACTTGTTTAATGTACAACCATCAGATGTTACGCTTGCCGTTATTGATGTTGACCACTTTAAATCTATAAATGATAGGTTTGGCCACACAGCCGGCGACATAACACTTCAGGTTATATCAAAAGCACTGCAAAAATCAGTCAGAAAATCTGATTTTATAGCGCGTTATGGCGGTGAAGAATTTGTACTATTAATGCCAGGTGTATCGCTAGAAAACGCAACATTACCCCTGGATAAAGTTAGAAAGGTGATTAAAAATATCCCTTTTAAATTTAAAGAGAAACAAATCGAGATCACTATTTCGATAGGTGCAACTCAATTTAAAAAAGGTGATACCCCGCTCATAGCATTTGATAGAGCAGATGACGCTCTTTATAAGGCCAAAAACTCAGGGCGAGATAGACTTTGTACCAGTAAGTAATGTCATAGCTATTATAACTTTATGACAAGCAGTTTTACGATTTAGCAGTAAGGAGAACGTCTATGTTAATACAGTTAAACCCAACTGGGGTTTTAGATTTACTGTCGCAATTAGAAGTTGATTTATTAGAGCAATCTTCTGCTAGTGAGCGTTATAGGTTATTTAGAAACTGCGTACTTGCAGTGCTTAATGTAGGTAGCCATACCGACGAAAGTAACGATATATACGACAAATACCAAGATTTTGATATTCGTTTAGTAAGCCGCGAACGAGGTATTAAAATTGAACTTGAAAACCCACCCGAAACAGCATTTGTTGATGGCGAAATAATTATCGGCATTCACGAACATATATTCTCTGTTATTCGTGATATTTTGTTTATTTGTCAAAAATACGAAAAAGATTTAAAAGAGCAAAAAGCGATTACGCATATGGTATTCGATATGCTTAGAAATGCGGGTGCACTGCGCGTTAAAAGCGAACCCAATATGGTTGTTTGCTGGGGTGGACATTCAATAAACGAAGTTGAATATAAATACACAAAACAAGTAGGTTATGAACTTGGCTTGCGTGGATTAAATATTTGTACCGGTTGTGGCCCTGGTGCCATGAAAGGCCCAATGAAAGGTGCCACAATTGGCCACGCAAAACAGCGTAATACCGATAACCGCTACTTAGGTTTAACAGAGCCAAGCATTATTGCTGCTGAGCCACCAAACCCTATTGTTAACGAATTAGTTATTTTACCGGATATTGAAAAACGCCTTGAAGCTTTTATTAGAACAGCTCACGCAATTATCATTTTCCCTGGTGGCGCAGGTACTGCTGAAGAACTGTTATATTTATTAGGCATATTACTCCACCCAGATAACACCAAACAATGTTTACCTGTTATTTTAACTGGCCCTAAAGAAAGTGAAGCGTACTTTAAAGAGCTGTGTGAATTTGTTGAAATGACGCTCGGCAAAGAAGCACTAGACAAGTTTGAAGTTATTATTGATAACCCTCAATTAGTGGGTCAAAAGCTAAAATCAGCGATGGCTAATGTTCGTGATTACCGTAAAAGTGAAGGCGATGCTTATTACTTTAACTGGACATTAAAAATAGATAACGACTTTCAACAACCTTTTGCACCAACACACGAAAATATGGCAAGTCTTGATTTACATCTTGATCAACCAAAACAGCTACTAGCAGCGAATTTACGCAGGGCTTTTTCAGGTATTGTTGCTGGAAATGTAAAAGACGAAGGCGTTAAAGCCATTAAGCAAAACGGTCCATATGTTTTAAGCGGCGAACCTGCCCTTATGGAAAATATGGATACGTTATTACAAGCATTTGTTGATCAAGGCCGTATGAAACTCCCTGGCAGCAAATACGTTCCGTGTTACAAAATAAAAGCATGAGTTTTATAGTTTGAAACCCCATTTACTTCTTATCGATGCGCTTAATTTAATTAGGCGCATTTACGCCGTTGACGCTAATCAAAAACATCACAGCGATGAGCAAATGATACAAACGTGCTGCGCACGTGTAGCGCATGCATGTAAAAAGCTTTTAGATACCAGTAATGCAACCCATGCCATTGCTGTGTTTGATGGCGACAAAAGCTGGCGTTATCATTTTTATAAAGACTACAAACACTCGCGCGCGCCAATGCCCCAAGTATTAAAAGACGCCCTATTGCATTTTAAAACCGCAATTGAAGAAACCGGCATTGTTGTATTTGAGCCTATTAACGATGAAGCCGATGATATTATTGCAACGCTTGCGTTTAAGGCATCAAATAATCAAATAGCTAATACTGTTGTTTCTACCGATAAAGGCTTTTTACCGTATATAGGCCCTTATATTACAGTGTATGATTACTTTAAAAAACTTTATTTAGATGAGACAAGTATAAAAGAGCGCTTTGGTGTTGAACAAAATAAGCTTGTTGATTTTTGGGCTTTAGCGGGTGATAAGACAAATGATATTCCCGGCGTAAAAGGGATCGGTACTAAGTCAGCGCAGCAAATCGTTAATAACTACAATTCAATTGAACAAGCTGCAGAAGATGAGTCTTTAAGCCCGAGTATTAAAACAAAGCTAGCCGCTAATATGGATATGTACGTAATTTCAAAGCACCTAGTTAGTTTACGCACCGACATAAATTTAGGCTTTAGTTTAAAGCAGTTAAGGCTTAATTAATCGCAAGTTAATAGCCTCTAAACATTACAAAACGTATACTATTTATTAGTTACCGGAGTTAGAGTAAACCATATTGAAAAAATTTATCCGATATTTAATTTTAGGTTTAGGGCTATATGCGCTGATAGCTGCATTGGTGATCACTTTTTATAAAGACGATCCTCAGGCCATGATTTGGCAAGACCGCGAAGCTTTCAATAAGCGTTATATCGAAAAATTATCCCTTGAGAAGCCAACAACACTAAATACTGTGCTTGATTATTTAGGCAGCCCCGATCTTACTTATGCTAAACGAGATGGCGAACAAGTGTTTCAGATAGTGTTTTACCGTACACAGCATATAACATCTGACGGTATAACCACCATGGATGAATGTACTGGGCTATTATTTAAAAATGGGCAGCTATTTTTATGGGGCCCGAGTGCATACAATAAATACCAAGAACAAAATTAGGTGAAGGTTTAATGGATGAAGCTGTTTCAACTACTTTAGAGCAGCTGCTTAATAATACGCAGCTGTTTTTAAGCTATTATAATAATAAACAAAAATGGACAGCTTTATACCCAATCGCAAGTAAGTTAGCTGAGCAATATAGAGTACTCTATGCTGAGCAGCCCTTCGCGTTACAAGCCCGATTGACGCTTTACAACCCTAGTTATTCTTATGCCACAAATTTAGTTGTTAGTCAGAGTGTTATAACTGCAGCATTTTGTAAGTCTCAAAACTATGATAGTGCTCTAAGTGAGCTATACATAGCGGCTGCTCTCATTGAGCATTTATGTGTTGGAGCGCAATTAAACAAACTTTGCGAGCAAGCACCTTTTCAAGATTCTGATAAAAAAATATGGAAGATGCGCCATCAATTAGCTGCAAAAGTAATGTTATCTAGTGGTGATTCTGCCAAACCCGTTACACAATTGTTAGCTAAATTAAGTAAATATAAACAAGCATTGGTAAGTGCGCCTAAAATTATGCTTTACGATGGCGGTATTACCCTGATTGCTTTAGCAAATATTATTAGCATGAACATTACTAGTAATACGGCTAACAAACATATTAGTTTATTTAAAGCACTTACTGATTTGTACATTCGCACACCAAATTTGTTTGCACTACAGCTAATTAAATCGCTTATAGCGCATTTGGGGCCCTTATTACCGGGAAGCCGCGTTTTATATGCCGAGCAAACCATGATTTATTTAGCAACTGATACGCAGCAAAGGCATGTTTTAATTAGTACCGCTAATGTAAATAAATTAGCTTGGTATAGAGTAAAAGCAGCACTTAACGATAATCCAAAACAATGGCACTGCACTGACAAAACAATCTGCTTTAAAGTGTTTAACAGTGAACATGTTAAGTCAAAAAGTGAGGTTGAGGTTGATAAGGCACAGTCTTTACTTCAACTAATAAGTAATATTAAACTACAGCACGAATACAGCTACAAAGGATTAAGCCAGTTAATGGCGGCTCATCCCCAAGTAATTGCTAATTTATGCAAGGCTGTAAGACCATATAATAAAGAGCATCAAGCCGCTAAAGACTTAAAGCATAGCTTATCTATGGTCGGTTATTATAATGCACCTGCAATAATTCAACGGGTTGTTTTTGAACAATTAGTTAATGTTACCCCGCACCCTCTACAAGCCTATGTTACTAGCCGGTTAAATGGACTAGTAAAAATAATGGCTTTATTGGTAAGTAAAAATAAACACGAGCAGTTTGAGCATATCACTTTACCTTTATACGCTTACGTCCATTTTTTATTAACACACTGTAGTACACAGCTTTCTCGTAAAACACTCATTGACGACACTCCAAATAAAAAACTGAGTGCGCCGGTTTGTTCATTTTTTGGGGTAAATGTAATTAATAGTGAGCAACTAACACAACAGCTTACTCATTTATTAAGTGACAACCCCTGGACAGCTAAGCTGTTAGAAGCAGAGCAAACACCTAAAAAACATTTAACTGATTCTCATAAACTCTGGATCACACTTAAAATTGTTGCTCAAAATGTGTTTAAACCAGAACTTGCGCTCACTGCGTGGCAGCAACAAACGTTACTTGAGCAACTAAAAATACTCAATTGGCATAACCCAACAGATTTTTTTCTACAATTAGAATCTCTTGAGTTATTTGATAGCATTTAATTTATGCAAAGCTATTTTACGTCTTTATACCCATTATAAGTTTCATGTATACCCAGTATTTTTTGTATAAACTAGCAAAATGGGTGATAAATTGGTATAAATGCGCCCTTAAATTTTCAAGCACGTTCACATAAATGATCTAACAAGCGATTACTCTCTCAGGGTAATAATTTATGTGCAAATCAAACTCTTTAAAGGAAAAGTCAATGGCCAAACAAACCATCACAGTGATCAAAGGC
>Ga0316197_10002710_pt1 | contig 12634 bp, 11 predicted proteins | sample OudBiesiAoxic_MG_FD_204939 | JGI IMG/M metagenome (GOLD analysis project Ga0316197, IMG submission 204939) | Coastal sediment microbial communities from Oude Bieten Haven, Netherlands - site A oxic | ecosystem: Environmental > Aquatic > Marine > Coastal > Sediment | place: Netherlands...
ATCGTCAGTTTTCCCAATTTCAGCTATTGGCGAATCCGGTGGCAACTGCTTCTCACCGGCAACGCACCTAAAACCAAGCAATTACCGTATGAATGGTACAACACTCCCAATATTCGCGTGATTACCTTAAAGGATTTTCGAAATTTTGCTCAAAAGGTGGGAATTCGAATAGTCAAAGAAGTAGCGATCAATACCAATGACCAGGATCGACGCGGGACGGTTACACGCAAGTTGTCAGACTGGCAGGCGACATACGGGATATTCATGGTTGAAAAACGGTTTTCCTCTAGTTAGCCCGGATAGTAGTTACCATATCCGTCTGCGACAATACGTAAAAAAAAATATGACGCTTCTCTAAATTTAGGTGGAGAAGAAGGTCTAGAGCGATTGTCAGAATAATGTTCCGATTAGTTTATACGCTCTTAATCCACGGTTGATATATAAAAACATCGCCGTCATTCCGGCGGACGCCGGAATCCAGAAGATCCGGCATGACGAATTTGGACTTATTAAAATTTCATCATTATTGACATTTCAAAATCCAAGCCATTACATTGGGCGTGTTTTTTCAGTGGGGCTTAAAAAGCAATATCGAATCATCTGAATTAAGGAGGAGTGATGAGAAAACATTTGAATCTAGTGGGCCGAATCAGTTTTTTCATGGCAGGGGCTGTTTTTTTTACAGCCGGATGCGCGACGATCAAAGAAGCAACCCTTATGTCGAGTTTTGAAAAAGTATCACAGGCCTACGAGCTGGTTTTGCTCGATTCGGACTTTGAAACCGCCCATGGATTCATAGACCCCGAGGTCGTCCGGGAGGAGGTGGATTTCACGGCGTACAAGGACATCAAGATCGTTGAATACCATGTGAAAAAAGGACAGGTATCGAATGACAAAAATATGATCAATCAGATCGCCGAGGTAAAATACTATCGGCTCGACAGTCTGATCGTGCGAACGGTACGGTATAAACAATTGTGGCAATACGATGACGTAAAAAAAAGTTGGCTTCTACAAACCGGTCTACCTGAACTCAAATAATCAGAAGCGTTAAATAAAATCCTTATTCTTTGGAAATTTCCTCGAACCCACATCATCTTTTAGCCGAATGGTTCGTCTGCCTTAAACTCGGATCCTCTTAAAGACGGGAACATTGTTGAAAGTCCTCTTGTGGTGGTCCCACAAGTCCTATTGTTTCCAAATTTTCCGTCGGGCATCCATTGTAAAAACATTCCTAATTTAAATTGATTTGTTACCTTTTTTTCATAATCTTTCATTCCCAGTTTGAAAAACAGGAATTTGATAGGATGTCCTATTATCTAATATAACAGTAGATAATTTATTATCATGCGACCACATATTTTTTTTCTGACCTGGCACTCTTTTTGCTTTATTGTAACGTTGAGATTGAGAGGGGAACAAATCAGGAGTGAAAAAGATGAAGCAGCTCGGTTATTTAATCATATTGATTATGACTTTGCTGGTCGGGTATACGCTGGCGTCACCCGCTCCCGAATCTCTCGCCACGTTGATTTTTAGCATCGGTCTGATCACGCTGGCGATGATTGGAAGAAAAACTCTGGTCTAATAGCAAGTTCGAATAACTACATAATAAGAAACCGATTATTTGTCCGTTGATTCTAAATACTTCGCATACAGGAAACAGCGAAAATTTATGGTAAGTCAACACCCTTCGGCTAAAGCCGAAGGCTTGGGGTCCAAGGATCCAAGGGTTCGAGGGGTCAAGTGAAAAGACCATCCAAGCCTTTCCTTGAATCCTTGCCGGCAACACCAACAAATTTACTAAAGTCTTCGCCTAAAGGCGAGGGTTTTTCTCCCATTCCCCGAGTGGGACAATAGATCCTTCTTGAAAATTGGTCAAAATCTATCCATATCCTATCGACGCACCACCATCGGCTCAAATCCGGCCGTTTTCAGGGTTTCAATCAGCTTGTCTGGCACGGTTTTCGTGGAGTAGGCACCGATTAGCAGCCGGATTTTTTCAGCATTCACTGCGTCTGGGATCCGGTAGGCAAGATAATTCAGGCCAATCAAGATTGTTTCCACTTTTTCGAGCATTTCCTTGGTCGAAAAGATGCCCACCTGAACCGCATACGGTTTTTTGACGACGATTGATTTTCGAAATTGTCGTTTTTTTAATTTTTCGACGGCTTCGCTGGCATCGGTGATACTTTTATACCAGCCGAAGTAAATCTGGTGCCAGTTACCGGTATCCTTAAAGTAGGCGTGGGAAACAAAGACCGGATCTCCTTTTTTTTTTAAATTGAGCGCTTTGTTTTTGGTAACCTTGGGATCCTGGTAGGTAGATATGAAAATTGTATAGGGATATAGGCCAGAACCAGACGGAGAAGTGTCGGGTTTTGGCTGAGAGCCAGCCTCGGTTTTGTTGTCAAGCGGTTTCGCCTGAGCGGCCACGGGTGCTGCCACGGCCGTCTTTTTTTTCAGGGGCGGGGGAGTGGCTTCTTTTACTTCTGCTTCTTTTTTGTTTTCCTGCTCTTCGGTTTTCTTCTCAACGCTTTCGACTGCTTCCGTTTCGGGCTTGTCTATACGTTCATCACCCTCGCGCCAGGGCTCATCCGATTCATATCTTTTTAGTCGTTCAAGGTAAATGTCGAGCCGATTAAGTTGTTCCTCTTGAGTCAGCAGGGCGATAACTTTGCGTTGCACACTGGCGGCTTTTTTATATTGCCCGTTTTCGGCGTAAGCAGCCGCAAGAGTGTCCAGGTAATTAGGGCTGGTTTTGATGTTGATCGCTTTTCGAGCCAGAGTCAGGGCTTTTTTACCATCCCGGTAACGCGAATCCGGAGAAACGGACAGCATCCAAGCCTTCTGGTTGATGGCATTGGCGTCGTCCGGTTTTTTTTCCAAGGCGAGATCCAGATCTTTTTGAGCCCGCTGATAATCGCCTTTGTTAAAAAATGCGACACCGCGGCTGGTATACACCTCAAGTAAATCCGGTTTATTTTTTAGGGCGAGGGTATAGTCGGCAATGGCCTGATCAAGGTCACCTTTGTAATATCGGGCCATGCCACGGTAATAAATAGCTTTGGCATTTCCGGGATCGGCTTTGATTACCTTAGTAAATACTCTAATAGCCTCGTTAAAGCGTTGCGCTTTCAGAAACGCGACACCCTGCTGAGTCAAATCCGATTCGCCGTATACCATCGGTGAAATAACCAGAAATATGATGAGAAAAATCAGACCGTGTCGTTTTTTTTGTCCCTGCATGGTGATTTACCTCCCTCTAACCCTGACGGGCGTTATAGATCAATCCGCCATTATCTGCATAAGTATGCAGGACACGGCGTGCAACCGGGCGAAGAATTTCCCGGGTAACCGTGATTCCGCGTTGTTCAAGGGTTTTTTGCCATTGTTTTTCTTTAGGCCCTTCATCAAATCCGATTCGGCGGGCATCTTCGTCACATGCACCGTACACCAGGTGTTTTATACCAGACCAGCATATAGCCCCGATACACATGGCACAAGGTTCAGTGCTGGCTGCCAGTTCATGGGATGGCATTTCAAACCCACCCAGGTCAAAATGTTTAATCTGACGTTGAGCAACGGCTATGGCTACGATTTCCGCGTGTAAAATGGAACATCCGGCCATTTCCACTATGTTCACCCCTGCGGCCAGAGGAGTCCATGTTTGGGTATTGAAAATGACGGCGGCAAACGGCCCGCCGGTTTCATAAGCCACATTGAGGCGTGACAGTTCAATAGCCAGTGCCATCCGGTCTTGTAGCGACGGCAGCGACTGATCGTGGCTGGCCATGAACGCGGTCAACCAATTGGGTCGGCCAATGCTGAAGTAGGGACGGTTCATGATGTTTCCATGGTATCGCCATTGGGATTGATACTCGGCCAGGATTTTATGACCGCCTCAATGAGGGTGGCCAAGGGAATGGCAAAAAAGACCCCCCAGAACCCCCAGATTCCGCCGAAAATCAATACCGCCGTGATGATGGCCACGGGATGAAGGTGGACGACTTCGGATAGCAGCAGAGGCGCCAGCAGATTACCATCCAAAAGTTGAATGATTCCATAGGCGATGAGCAAGGTGACCAGTTCCGACGAAAACCCCCATTGAAAAAACCCCATAAGGGCGACAGGCAGTGTCGTGACCGTTACCCCGATATAGGGTACGAGTACGGATAATCCCACGAGTGACCCCATCAACATTGCATAGCGCAGATCCAAATAGAAAAAAATCAGGTAGCTGACCACCCAAACAATCAGGATTTCTAAAAATTTGCCGCGAATATAATTACCGATCTGGCGATCCACATTGCGCCAGACATGTTCGGTTAAGTCGCGGTTATTTGGTAAGAACCGCATTATCCATTCAAGGATGGCTTTTTTATCCTTTAAAAAAAAGAACACCATTAACGGAAGCAATACCAGGTAAACCAAAAAGGTAACAATACCGCGAACCGAAGCAACGGAAAAGCTAAGCAATCTTTGACCCATGTGGCCCAGCTCCGTTTGTAGGAATCCGACCAAGGCCACGACCTGTTCCTGGGAGATAAAATCAGGATATTTCTCCGGTAGATGCATGAGCTGTCGTTGTCCTCGCCCGAACATGGAGGGCAGTTCACCGACCATCTGGCCGACCTGATAGGAGAGTTTGGGCATCAGACCAAACAAGAGGAAAATCAAAAAGGTCATAAACGTTAAAAAAACGATGAGTACCGCGACCAACCGGGGAATACGGCGACGCTCCAAAAAACCAACCAGGCCTTCAAGCAAATAAGCGATCACGAGGCTTGCCAGTACCGGTGCCATAATTCGGCCGAGGGTCAATATAGCCACGGTGCCACCCAACAGGACAAAGAATAGGATAAGAACCTGGGGATCTGAAAAATGGCGATGAAACCACTCGCGGATGATTTGCAATTAACGTTTCCTTATCAGGGCCTGGCGGCCTTTTGTCGGCGTATAGAGAACCTGTGTACCCGATAATTCATAAAGTTTTTATATGAATGGCGCCCACATGTCAATCACAGAGGCCGGTTTTGATTTATTCCGAATACCGCTGGCCTTGTTACCCCTATCTTAATTGAGTATGGTAGATAATTGTCCGATGGTAATAGCCCATCGAATGCAAAAAGCCACTTTTTTACCTATTGGAAAACGTAAATTTAAGCGGAACGGCAACTGGAGAATAGAAAATGAGTGAGGGAAAACCAACTACCAAGACGGTCTTACAATCGCCAAATGGCAAAAATGAGCGTATCAACAAACTCAAACGGGCGTTTGCCTATAATCTTTTTTATGGACAGGGAAAAACCACGCGGACGGCCTCCCTGAATGATTATTATCTGGCCGTGGCTCACACTGTGCGGGATCGTATGCAGCACTTGTTTATAAACTCCGTAGAAGCCCTGCTGGAAAAAGAGAGTCGGGTCGTCTGTTATCTCTCAGCCGAATTTCTGATGGGGCCGCACCTGGAAAACAATTTAATCAACCTGGACCTTTATGATGATGTGGCCCAGGCTGCTGAGGAGACCGGCCTTGATCTTCAGGCCATCATTGAGCATGAAGAGGAACCGGGCCTGGGCAATGGTGGGCTTGGCCGTTTGGCTGCCTGTTATCTGGACTCACTGGCGACTCTGCAAGTTCCGGCTATCGGATATGGCATTCGTTATGAGTTCGGCATGTTTGACCAGGAAATTGATGATGGTTGGCAGAAAGAACTGTGTGACCGGTGGCTGAAGCCCGGAAATCCCTGGGAAATCAAAAAACCGGATATGGCCTGCCAGGTTGGCTTTGGCGGTCACACGGAAACATACACGGATGAGCATGGGAATCGCCGGGTAGCGTGGATTCCGTCGCGGGTTATAATCGGTGTCCCCTATGATACGCCAATACCCGGATACAGGGTCAACAATGTGAATCTCCTGCGCCTCTGGAGTGCTGAAGCGCCAAAATCCTTTGATTTTGATGACTTTAATGTGGGCGATTATTTTGGTGCGGTGGAGGAAAAAGTGGCTGCCGAAAATATCACCAAAGTGTTGTATCCCAATGATGATCAATTTCAAGGTAAAAAATTGCGGTTGGAACAGCAGTATTTCTTCGTTTCCTGTGCCTTGCAGGACATGATTCGTATACATTTGTTTCAAAATGACAGTCTAGATGATTTTCACGAGGATTTTCAGGCCCAACTGAATGACACGCATCCGGCGGTGGCGGTACCTGAGTTGATGCGCCTTTTTGTGGATGTCCATCACCTGGGTTGGGATAAAGCCTGGGAGGTTACCCGCCGAACGCTCTGCTACACCAATCATACCCTGTTACCCGAGGCAATGGAAAAATGGTCCCTGGGTCTTTTCGCCGGCGTATTGCCACGGCATCTCGAAATTATCTTTGAAATCAACCGCCGCTTTCTCGATGAGGTGCGTCGGCAATCCCCCGATGATGAAGCCAGGGTGAGGCGCATGTCGATCATTGACGAGTCGGGGTCCAGGTATGTGCGCATGGCCAACCTGGCAGGTGTCGGCAGCCACGTCATCAACGGTGTGGCCGCTATGCATACCAAACTCCTTAAAAAACATACCTTGGCGGATTTTGATGAGATGTATCCCGGGAAAATCCAAAATGTCACCAACGGTGTGACCCCCCGCCGCTGGATCATATTGAGCAACCCTGGGTTGACGCGTTTATTGACTGACGCCATCGGTGAGGGCTGGATTACCGATTTATCCCAGTTAAAAAAACTTGAAAAATTGGCGGAGGATGCGGCTTTCCAGGAAAAGTGGCGTAAAGTGAAGGGAGATAATAAAAACAGGGTGGGTCATTTTTGGAATTACGAGAAGAATACAATTTTTAATTCCAAAGCGATGTTTGATGTGCAGGTAAAACGTATTCATGAGTATAAGCGGCAGCATCTGAACCTGCTCCACGCCATAACCCTTTACAATCGAATCAAGACTGATCCGGATATGGAAATCACACCCCGGGTTTTTGTTTTCGGCGGCAAGGCCGCACCCGGTTATTTTATGGCCAAACTCATGATCAAGCTGATTAACTCGGTGGCTGAAGTGATTAACAATGATTCTGACGTGCAGGGCCGGCTAAACGTCTTTTTCCTACCCAATTACAATGTCAAAATCGGTCATGCGGTCTATGCCATGGCCGACTTGTCCGAACAGATTTCCCTGGCAGGCAAGGAGGCTTCAGGAACCGGCAATATGAAATTCTCCATGAACGGGGCCCTTACCATCGGAACCCTGGACGGTGCCAATGTTGAAATCCGGGAGGAAGTCGGTGCCGAGAATTTCTTCCTTTTCGGCCTAACCGTCGAGGAAGTAGGGGCGCTAAAGGCCGACGGTTATCAGCCGATGGATTACTATCAGAACAATGATGAGTTACGTGGTGCGATCGACCTGATCCGTTCGGGTCATTTTTCCCATGGTGACCAGGAGCTGTTTCGGCCGCTGATTGACTCCTTACTCTACCATGATGAATATCTGCTCTTTGCCGATTACCAGAGCTATATTGACTGCCAGGAGCAGGTCGGCAAGATTTATCAAGATAAGAAGCGCTGGACCCGAATGTCTATTCTCAATGTGGCTAACATGGGGAAATTTTCATCGGACCGCTCGATAAACGACTATTGCCGCAAGATCTGGCAGGTCCGGCCCTTTCCGGTTGAGTTAAAATGGCAACGAATTCCCGAAGGCGGGATCGTTTTCCCCAAGCTAAAATCAAGAAAATGATTAAATATTATCCTAATTTTTTAGTATTCGATACCCCATCGACACTTGTGGAAAAGCTTTCTGCCAGAATCAGGAAACTTTTATCTGAATCCGTTCATAAAAAAGGTTACGCAAGCCTGGCTGTATCCGGCGGCACCACCCCGGCCCCTTTATTTGAAGCGCTGTCTCACCTCGATTTGGAATGGGATAAGGTCGTTGTTACCCTGGTGGACGAACGCTGGGTCGAGATCACTGCCAGCGATTCCAACGAATACCTGGTGCGACGGTACCTCCTGAAAGACAAAGCAACGAAGGCAACGTTTATCGGTATGAAGACGCTTTCAGAAACGGCTAAAGCAGCTGAAATAGCCTGTTCACAAAAGCTGCGGGTGGTGCCGATGCCATTTGATGTCTTGATCCTGGGCATGGGTAGTGACGGTCATACGGCCTCTCTCTTTCCTGGGGCCAAGCAGCTTCCTGCTGCCGTCGAGGCAAATACAGATCGGATCTGCATCAGCATCAAACCTCGATCCGCTCCCCATGAGCGGATGACCTTGAGTTTACCTGCGATTCTGAATTCCAGTCGGATTTTTATCTTCATACGGGGTGAAGAAAAACGAAACGTATATGTAAAAGCGGCTAGCAAGGGCCCCCCCGATGAAATGCCTGTTCGGTATATTTTAAGACAGACCAAAGTGCCGATATCGGTTTATTGGGCCCCTTAATATTTGCTTGGATGGATGGGGGCATTCTAAATTCGGCCTATTGAGGCCTTTGAAAGATGCCTCTTATTATGATATTTTTGCAATTTCCCTGTGGGTGAGTTTACGAGTATGATGTGTTTATCTAAAAAAGGAATTCTTTGAGATTGAAAACAATCGTGGCAAAGATCGATACCCAAACGGGGAGTGAAACCACCGAACCCGGGCTGAGTTTTAACATCTCCAAAGAGCGATTGCTGGTTGTGCGCTGTATAGGTGCATGGCGGATTGATCAACCGTGGCCCTCAGCAGAGGGGGTATTGAAACAACTGGATTCAAAGAATGGAATTCAAGCGGTTGCTTTCGATTTAAAGGGGGTCACCGATTGGGACAGCAGCCTGCTGACGGTCCTGCTAAAATGCATCGAGCGATCTGAAGAAAAACGGATTCCGGTAGATTTGGACACATTGCCCGATGGAATCCGGCGGCTTTTAAAGCTGGCGACGAGCGTGCCGGAGAAAAAGGATACCGGCAGGGGGGTGGCACCCAAATCCCTTCTATACAGCATCGGGCAAAGTACCCTGGAATTTTTTCATTCGTCCAGGGAAATGCTCTTGTTTATCGGTGAAGCGTTTCTGGCATTTACGCGGATGTTTACCGGAAGCATCCAGTTTCGTGCATCCGACTTTAAACAGATCATCAGGGAATGCGGCGTCCAGGCGCTTCCAATTGTATCGCTGATCAGCCTGCTCGTGGGGTTGATTTTAGCGTTTATCGGTGCCGTGCAGCTCATGATGTTCGGCGCCCAAATTTTTGTGGCCAATCTCGTCGGCATTGCCATGGTTCGCGTGATGGGGGCTGTGATGACCGCTATCATCATGGCGGGTCGCACGGGGGCGGCGTTTGCCGCTCAGTTGGGGACCATGCAGGTCAACGAGGAGTTGGATGCTTTTTCGACACTGGGGATTTCCCCCATGGATTTTCTGGTGCTGCCGCGCATGCTGGCCCTGACCTTGATGATGCCGCTATTGTGCATATATGCCGATCTGATGGGTGTGCTGGGCGGATTGATCGTCGGTGTCGGTATGCTGGATATGAATTTGATGGAGTACTACAACCAAACCAAAGGTGCCATCAGACTTAATGACCTCTTCATTGGTCTCTTCCATAGTGTGGTTTTCGGTGTGCTGGTTTCATTGGCCAGTTGCCTCCGCGGCATCCAGTGCGGTCGAAGTGCCACCGCGGTTGGCCAGGCGACCACCTCAGCGGTTGTCACCAGTATTGTCTGCATCATTGTGGCGACAGCCATCATTACAATTGTGTGTAATGTTTTGGGCATATGATGAATTAGTGATGTACGTGCGGCTTTTGTTTTAGCCGTTTCATTACGAAACCGTTTAAGAGGGATAAAGATTACCCAAGGTGCCGAAAAAAGAAGCCCATATAACGGCCAAAGATGTCACCATGGCCTATGGTGACTTCGTGGTTATGCGCAACCTGACTTTTGCCGTCTATCGAGGAGATGTCTTCGTCATCATGGGCGGCAGCGGATGTGGAAAAAGCACCTTGCTTCGCATTATGATTGGTTTGAAATCCCCGGCCCGGGGGTGTATTTTTTATGGGGATACCGATTTTTGGGAAGCCGGTTCTGAAGAGCAGCATCGGATTAAACGAAATTTTGGTGTGCTTTACCAGAGCGGTGCGCTCTGGAGTTCCATGACACTGGCTGATAACATCGCCCTGCCTCTGGGACAGTATACCGATCTGGGTACGAATGATATTAATGAAATTGTTTCACTGAAGCTGGATTTAGTGGGGCTGGCTGGATTTGAAAAATTTTATCCATCTGAAATTAGCGGAGGCATGCGCAAACGGGCAGGGTTGGCCCGCGCCATGGCCCTGGATCCGGAAGTACTCTTTTTCGACGAGCCCTCGGCGGGATTGGATCCGGTCAGTGCGCGTCGGCTGGACGACCTCATCCTGGAACTCAGCGAAAGCTTGGGGGCGACGATTGTGATCGTAACGCATGAGCTGCCCAGTATTTTTGCCATTGGCACCAACTCGGTATTCCTTGATGCGGAAACACGAACAATGATCGCCCAGGGCGATCCGAAAAAACTTCTGGCCGATTCGACGGATCCCAGGGTGCGGCGTTTTTTAACGCGGGGTGAGGAAGGTATGGGAGAATAATGAGCAACAAGTCAAGTACAGCACTTATCGGGGCCTTTGTTGTCGCGGCCGTTACCCTTACCACGGCCGCAATTATTGTTTTAGGCGGTGGCAAATTCCTATCCAAAAACGTAACCTATGTCATGTACTTCGAAGGAGCCTTGAATGGGCTTTCGGTTGGTGCACCGGTCGTTTGGCGTGGCGTAAAGATCGGTCAGGTTGTGAATATCCACATTCAATTCGATCCCGAGGCGCTGAAGGCCAAAATACCTGTTTTTGTGGATATTGACCTGGAAAAATTCCAACTTCCTGAAGGGTATGTCCTGGATACGGATATAGACAATCTTCCGAAACTCATTGAACGCGGGCTTGGCGCACAACTGCAGCCGCAGAGTTATGTCACCGGATATTTACAGGTGGCCCTTGATTTTTACCCGGAGGATAAACCCCGGCTGTCAGGCATCGCATCGGAATACAGGGAAATTCCGACCATACCGACCCAATTTGAAAAGATAAAAGATGTTTTAACCAGACTTCCCCTCGAGGAGATTGTAAACAAATTAATGGATACATTGGCGGGGATTGATCGGATCGTCAATGCACCCGAATTGATGGCTACGCTCAGGGACCTGGAATTGGCGGTCCGGGAAAGCCGGATGCTTTTACAGACTTCGAACGAATGGATCGACACGCTCGGGACCGACGCACATGCATCGCTTGGTGATATCCAGAGCCTGGCTCGAAAAATGGAATCTCAAATTGATTTACTGGCAAAAAGCACAAACTCCGCGCTCACTAGCGCGACCACTATGTTTCGGCAGGGCGAACAGACCTTGGCGTTAAAGGACGGCAAGCTGGCTGAAATGACTGATAGCTTGACCGGTGCGGCGGATGCATCCCGGAATACCCTTGAAAAAGCGGGAGCAGCGATTGAAAACGTTCGCGCGATGACCGACAAGGACTCCGAAATACAATATCAGATAAATATCATGCTCAAGGAACTTTCGGCAGCTGCCCGTTCCATCCGTATCTGGGCTGAGCTTATCGAACGACAACCCGAAGCGTTGATCAGCGGAAAAGGTGGACCCAAAAGGAGGTAGTCATATGAGACCCATATGGATAAATCGGATATTATCGCTTATTTTTCCGGGAGTTCTTCTGATGGGGTGTATCGGCGGAAATCCCAGTGCGACCCCCCGATTTTATATGTTGAGCCCGACGGTTGAGCACAAGGCCTGGCCGGAAACGGGCACCGGTAACAACCCGACTGTAATCGGAATCGCATCGGTCCAGGTGCCGGAATATTTAAACCGACCCCAGATCGTGAAACGATTGGATCAAACGGAACTGACATTAGGTGAATTTAACCGGTGGGCGGAACCGCTGGCTGACAACCTTTTCCAGGTAATTGTGGAAAATTTGTCGAACCTGCTGAACGAAGATAACATTCGGATTTTTACATGGCGGGGGATATCGCCGGTTGACTACAAGTTGGAAATCCAGGTGATGCAAATGGATGGCAATCCGGGTGAAACCGTTTCCCTGGTTGCCCGCTGGGCAATATTGGATGAACGCGGTAATGAAATGATAATGATGAGGCGCACCCACATTAACGAAGCCGTTGGCGATAATGATTACAAAGCCCTGGTGGCTGCCCACAGCCTTGTCGTTAGAAAACTCAGTGAGGATATTGCCGCAGGCATTCGATCCATCGTAAACCGATAATCATTTTTATGTCGCCATTTAAAAAGTGACGATGAAGGTCTTAAAAGGGGGAATGATGTCGCTCGACACACTTTCAGCCATCTCACCCGTGGACGGCCGTTACCGCAAGGCGACGGCACCATTGGCCGAGTACTTTTCCGAAGAAGCGTTGATCCGGTATCGCGTCATGGTGGAAATCGAGTATTTTATTGCGCTCTGCCGGTTGTCACTGACCCAGCTAAAAGAGGTCGATGAGAAGCTTTATGATTCGCTACAGGAGATTTATCGACGATTTACACGATCGGATGCTGAAAAAGTGAAATCCATTGAAAAGACCACCAA
>Ga0316197_10002711_pt1 | contig 12633 bp, 5 predicted proteins | sample OudBiesiAoxic_MG_FD_204939 | JGI IMG/M metagenome (GOLD analysis project Ga0316197, IMG submission 204939) | Coastal sediment microbial communities from Oude Bieten Haven, Netherlands - site A oxic | ecosystem: Environmental > Aquatic > Marine > Coastal > Sediment | place: Netherlands...
CTTCGTCCAGCAAAGTCGGATCATTACCTGCATGGGCTTCAAATAAACGACGCTCCATGTAGATGTACAGATCCTCGAGGTTTTGCGCAATCTCACCGCCCTTCTCCTTATCCAGGCTGGCTTTCAAACCTTCCAGGATCGATATGGCAGCGCCGATCTGCGCACCCTTGGGCTGAATCTCTGCGCGTTCCATGTGCCCCTTGGCGACGGCGATCTTGTCCAGCGCACCTTCCAGCAGCATTTGAATCAGCCGGTGCGGACTGGCGGAATCAATCCCTGTGCGCACCGCGTTCTGATTGTATTGCTGCAACCCGTTTCTAACACCTGCAAAGCTCATCACCTACTCCTCAATTAACCACCACATGTGCCTGACACCCTATTGACGACTGTTTTGTATGGTAGGCAATGCTGCCAGTTGTTGGGTTAAAAAATCACTGGTCCCCTGCAGCGTTCCCATCAGGGTATCCAGCGCATTGAACTGGTCGAGCAGCGTTTTCTCGCGCAAGCCCAGACGAAACTCCATTTCGAAAATCCGATCATCCACCGTGTTGACACGGTCATTCAAACTGCTTTCGCGCGTATCGAGCTGTCCATCGAATTTGATAAAATCTTCTATGACGCTGTCCAGCCGGAACAGGTAACCCTGATCATTGTTGGCGAACATTTCCGCAACGCCCGAAAAATCACTGGCGATTGCGGATTCCAGATCAGCTCCGTCCAACGACAGGTTCCCGTCCCGCAGGAAGGAAACGCCTATTTCGGTAAGATAGCTGAAGTCTCCGTTTAATCCGCTGGGTGGTGTATTGAATGCACCGCGCATCCGGCTTTCGATACTGCGCAGCGTGCTATCCAGCGCCGAGTCATCACCATACATATCCTTCATCGTAGTACGCAATCCGTTAAAGGTATCCACAAATGTCTGCACGGATTCCGTCACCGAGTCGATATCCCGGTTGACCGTAAGTTCTGCGGCGGTGTCGGACACCCCGACAAGATTGAGCGTTAAACCGCTAATTGCGTCATCGATGCTATTGCTGGAACGGGTAATGGTGTAAAGCCCGTCAACCAGGATCTCGGAATCCAGCTGGTCTGGATCGTTGATATCGCCAAGATCCAGGTCCCTGCGCAGTCTGCCGGAGGCTGACAGGTTGATGGCATTGGCATTGCCGGTTTCCGTAGAACTCAGCACCAGGCGGTGGCTGCCGCCATTTTCACTGATTATGGTGGCGGAAACACCGGTGTTATCGGGTGCATCGTTGATCGCATCCCTGAGTTGAGACAGGGTCATACCGCCGCCGTCAACGGTAAACGCGTTTCCGTTTACCGTAAAAGTCATCGTGTCACCGGCTCTACCCAGTGTGGTGGTATCCGTGTCGGCAATCGCCAGCGAGCCCATCTTGTGGGCCTCGGCCATTGCCAGCACCTGGATATCACTGAAGCCGATTGCGGCATTACTGTCTGCAGTAACTGTAAACGCGGTTTCGTCGGAAGACTCGGCTTTATAGATTTCAAAGGCATCCGGGGTCTTGAGATCTGCAAGCGCAGACTGAAATGTTGTCAGCGAACTCTTCAATTGACCCAACGTACTGAGTTGCGTCTGCAGGCCCTGCTTGTCAGCTTCCAGCTGGTTGAGCGGCCGCCGTTCTATCGACATCAGCTGATCGACGATGGATCCCACATCAAGTCCGGAACCGATTCCGGGTGCACTAATCATGCTCGAACCTCGTATACATTTGAGTGCTTAAACGCTACAAAGCAAAAGCGGTGCCAGATCATGCCTGCTCGCGAAGAATCAGGCTTTCCGGGGAATCCAGATGTTCCAGGATACGCAGTGTTTCTTCGGAAGGAATCTGCCGAATCACTTCTTGCGTTTCAGAATCAACCACTTTGACGACCAGCCGGTCGCTTTCCTTGTCGATACTGAACTGTAAGTCACGTTGGTAATTCTGCACGAAATCACTGATCCGGCTGATTGCGGATTCCACCTTTTCCACTTGTTCGACATCTTCTGCCTGGCTAAGCGGCACATGCTGGCCGTCGCCGGCGGCGAATTCCTTCCGCTCCAGCTCTTCAGACGGCCCCAGTTGAGGAGCACGCACGGCCGGCTGCGTTGCCTGCAAGCGCGTGAGCTCCTGAATGTGTACGGATGTTGTGCTATTGAATGACATATTCACCTGCCTTATAAAAACCAGACGGGTGGAGCATCCCTGCTCCCCCCGTCCCTGGTTCCATTACAAGCGTGTAGTGTTTACTGCAGCAAGGCCAGAGCCGACTGCGGCAGCGCATTGGCCTGCGACAGCATCGCCACACCAGCCTGCTGCAGAATCTGCGAACGCGTCAGGTTGGCGGTTTCCGCGGCGAAATCGGCATCCACAATACGTCCACGAGCAGCCGCCGTGTTCTCACGGGTGGTATCCAGACTACGGACCGCGATTTCGATACGACTCTGCGCTGCACCCAGTGTCGCACGTTCGGAGTTGATGGTATCCAGCGCCGTATCGACAAGATCAATGGCGGCGGCCGCATTAGCCGACGTAGTGACGTCAGTAGCAGTTACAGCAGTGATATCGCCATCACCCGCCATATCGGTCGTCGTCACAGCAATCCGGTCATTTGCACTGTTATTAGCACCTACCTGGAAATTCTGAGCCCCGGCATCACCGGCCAGAATAGCCGAGCCGTTGAACTCGGTACCGTTTAGAATACGGTCAATTTCTGTGGCCAGGTCCCCAAATTCCGCATCCAGACTGGCGCGGTCGTCAGTGCCGTTAGTCACATTGACTGACTGCACAGCCAGTTCACGCATACGCTGCAGGGCTTCGGTCACACTACCCAGCGCGCCTTCAGCGGTCTGGGCCAGCGAAATACCGTCACCGGCGTTGCGGATACCGACGGTAAGACCACGTACCTGGGCATTCATACGCTCGGCAATGGCCAGGCCGGCCGCGTCGTCTTTGGCAGAGTTAACACGCAAGCCGGAAGACAGGCGTTGCAGGGAGATATTCAGCGAGTTCTGGGAATTGGTCAGGTTACGCTGTGCGTTCAGAGACGCAACATTGGTATTTACAGTTAATGCCATGATAGACACTCCTACAATTTCAAGGCGTTGTATCGGTTTTATTATCTGATACGATGCCTGTTATCACTAGCGGATATACCAATGTATTGGTATTCACCGCCTCCGGTATGGTTAGCGTTCGCCGGCTGACAAACTTTAGGCGGAAAGCGTCTGGCAGGACGCTGTTTGCCGCTCCAGAATATTCAAGCAGTTAGCTGGACGATAACTACAATCCGGATGCTTTGCTCGGTATCAGTGACTGACGATGAGAGTTGCCCGCGGGATCCAGGACATCGATCCAGTCATCCAGATGCCCCTGCAACATGCGATTATCCCTCACCCATTCCCGCAGGGCATCGCCGGCTTTCCAGTTCGCATCCGGGTCATGGACGTGGTCTCTGATGGCGTTAACCCACGCCCGCGTCTGGTTGGTGACCAGATGCACCGGAGCATCCCGGTATGGCTCGATATCCGTTGCGATAACCGGCCACCCCATGGCGCCATACTCGAGTATTCTGAGGTCGCTCTTGCAGCGATTGAAACGGTTACGTTCCAGCGGCGCCACGGCCAGATCAAGATTGAGTTTCGCCAAAGTTTCCGGATAGGCATTGAACGGCACATAGTCATGTACCTCCTTGACGTATGGCTTCAGGAAATCCGGACACATGCCCATGAAGATCCAGTCCACCTCGTCGGCTGTTTCGCACACGGCGTCTGCCAACACCTCGAGATCGCCAAGATGCTGCATGGCGCCCGCCCAACCCACACGTGGTTTAACGCCGCACCCTCTGCGCGACTCCAGCGAGCCCCAGAACCTGGCATCCAGGTCGTTCGGTACGATGCGGATATCGCTGATGAAACCGGACAACTCGTCTGCCAACGGCTCGCCGGTAACCACCAGTCTGTCCATCATTGACAGGCAGGTACGCAGACGTTTCTTGATATCCTTGTATACTCTCTTGAAACATGAGCTTTTGGGTGGAACGGCAAAAAGCAGGTCATCCTGACCGAACACCATGAACATATTGCTCCTGTTCCTGTACTGGCGAACGGAATCAAGAGAATGGTCATGCAGGGTGTTATATAGCAGCAGGACGTCGGCCTGAATACGCTCCATTTCAACAATACTGGGCATGTGTTCTTTTTTATCACCCTCGAAGGAGGCGTACGCGCAACTGGCTCTGCCGGCCATGGATAATGCTTCAAGTGGCTGTGCCACCCTGTAAGCCCAGGCAACATAAGAGCCAGCACCACAGGCGGTGATTCGCGGCAAGTCCCGAATATTCGGATCCCACCCCGGACTGAAATACGTTTCCCGGGCAAAGTCCGCTTGTTTCAATGTCAGGTTACGGTTGTAGGCCGGGTCCCTGGCAAGGCTTTCCAGCCACCTCGATGTGAGCTGCCGGGCATCCTGCTCAACACGGCGCCTACCATCGTCTCCCGCGTAAGTATCCAGACGCTCATCGGAAATCAGCATGGTGACAAAGGGCGTCCACACGATACGTGCGCCGGCCTCGCTCACCCGCAGGCAAAAATCGACATCCTGGTACAATTGAACTGCTATTCCGACGTCAAACCCTTGCAGGGAACAATAAAGTGAACGTTTGACCAGCATACAGGCGCTACTGACAGCCGAGAGGTTCTGTACGACCTGGGAACGCTGCATATAGCCCTCCTGTTCGAGGGTGTCGCCCTCCCCGATACAGCCACCAACACCAAAGGACCCGACGCCGGCAAGAATACCCGCGTGCACCACTTTATTCTGTGGAGACAACAGCCGGATACCGACTACACCTACATCCGACCGCTGGCCCTGGGCGAGCAGCCGTTCCAGCCAGTTATCCTGCAACACGACGACACCGGAGTCCATGAAAACCATGTGTTCTTCATTAACGGTCTGCGCCAGCCAGTCGAAGTAGGAACAGCGACTGGCATCTTTATCAAGTGGATCGACTGACAGCTGCTCGCTTCGATATTTGTCAAACAAGGGTACGAGCGTCATATCAACACCCAGTCGGATCGTCCAGTTGGAGTAGCCCGTCTTATTCAGAAGGCTCGCTACAGTGCGCTCCACCCTTGCAAAGTCACTACCGACATAGATCGCCACACATACCTTGGGATTATCTGAACAACGGTAATCGATCATGCAGGTTCCTGCGGCTGTACCAGTCAATACCTGGGCGTCGATATTATTCCGTCTGACATACGCCTCAAGCACCGGCTTCACCCACCTGTCGCGCGCCTCCCTGCGCTCGTTATCCTGCAACTGGTGGTAAAGCAGCGCCGGGACATGCCCGATTGCGGGAACCCCACGGTTCTCGAGCACCTTCAGGCCAAGATCGTAGAAAAAAGCAGCCGGTATACCAATGTCGGAGGATATCTGATCCAGCATATCTCTGTGTACCAGCGACAGATTTCCGGTATAGGGGCACGAACACAGGTAGTCCGGATTGATATCCGGTTTGAATTTATGCTTGACCTGTTCGCCGGAAGCATCAATACAGTCTTCATCGCTGTAGATAAACTTCCAGCCAGGATTCTGGTTGATATAGTCAACAAAAACCGACAGAGCTTCAGGCTCAAGGATATCCCCCGGCATCACCGACGCGACCCAGTCACATGGCGATTTCCGCACGCTATCAACGAACGACGGCTCCACATCTTCCGACTGTATCCATTCCAGCATTGGCAAAGTGTCAAAATCCTGGTGTGGAGGAGACGTAGTGGATACGATGCTGAGCCCCCAGCCTGAATAGATCTGTTGATCAAGACTGTCGATCGTATCGGCAATTTTCGCCATATCGTTTTCGTCGGCAACCATGATCAGGTGTATCGAAGGCAACGTATAGCCTGATCCTTCCACACGGTGAAGGAATTGTTCACACAAATACTGCGATCGCTGCTTGTCAGAAACGTATCCCGGACTGTTCCGGCCCCCTGCACGCTCGCCGACATCGCCAACTGTAGTACCGAGCAATGTATGCTCGGCCTGCCGATGCTTCTCGGTATTGTATTCGAGCGCCTGCAGCTTCATGTCACGTTCATAAACCAGCGCCTCGGACAGGTTGTCGCCATGTCGCCAGTATATGGTCCGATACGCTTTTGCAGTATCTGCCAGCCGCTGGCGAGTAACGTTGTCCACCCGGTCCACCCTGATTTTAACCTCGACAGTGGTCTGCTCGATATGGGTAAATTCGTAGCGTGCCGAGAATCGCAGCAGGAATTCCCAGTCTTCATAGCATTTCAGTGACTCATCGAATGTACCCACCTGATCTACACACGCTTTCCAGTGAGCCCAGGTGTTTATCGGTATGTAATTATTGACAAGAAGACGGTCACGCGAATATTCATCGTGCTTGTAAGGATTACTCCTCTCACCCTCCTCCTGTGGCATGCCATTGTTGTATCGCTCCGGAACCAGAACCGCATCGGTATAAACAAAGGGCCGCCCCTCCCGCGACAGGGCGGTTACTACAGTATCAAGATGGTGGGCGAGATAGATATCATCATCGTCCAGGTAGCAGATAATCTGTCCCTTTGCTTCCTGTAACGCAATATTCCGTGCCGCCGCCTGCCCTACTGACTGTTGCAGCTTGATACAACGGATAGACCCGCCCAATGCCCTGCTATCGACGACAGGGGTGACATCGTCACCGCCATCGTTGACAACAATCAACTCCCAGTGTTTATACGTCTGCGCGATAACCGAATCGAGCGCTCTCCCCAAAAGCTCCACCCGGTTCTTCGTTGGCATAATTATGCTGACAAGGGGTGGTGGTTCGCACGGATCATCGTCACGACTGTTTATCTCGCTGGCGCTAACCAGATAGCTTCTACCGGGCTCTGGTCGCTCGCCCCATTCAAGCGGCCAGTTACGCGACCTGGCAAGCTCCGTTTCCATGGCAGCGTTTTCCGGTAGCGCGTGCTGGATACTATCTGGCGATTTGAGATAAAGCCCCAGAACCTCCGGTATATGTCTGAAGGGCTCCTGGACCGCGACACGCAGCCAGAATTCATAGTCGCCGGCGACTTGCATCTGAGAATCGAACAAACCGTATTTTTCATGCAAAGAGAGGCGCCACATGGGCTGCGGGCCAATATAACAATCGGAAAACAGCTTACGCGCATTAAATTCCGGCCAGCGGAAGTAAGCCTCTATCGATGCATCGTCGAAATCGGAATTATCCATCCCCGTAACAGCAGAATCCGCATATACCAAAGCTACGTCTGGATTGGTTTCGAGCTCGGATACCATACGTTCATAAGCGACAGGGAGATGGCGGTCATCCGTGTTGGCATTGGTCAGGTATTTCCCTCTTGCCGCAGCGACCCCTCGATTCCAGGCCGAGTAGATGGTTTCACGATCATCGGTACGAATGTAAACAATGTTGGGGTAGCACTGCTGAAACTCCTCGACAATCGCGCGCTCATTCTCCTCAGAACCACTGTCAACCACAATAATTTCAATCTTGTCCGCAATAGTCTGGGCTTCAAGATCTTCGAGGCAACCCTTGATGTATTTCTCACCGTTGTACGTAGAAACAATAGCCGTAACCAGAAATGCATCACCGCACCCCGAGGTCTGCCTGGTTTCATTTTCTCCCCCTTCAGACTTTCGTATTGACATCGCCCCATCGGCAATCATGATGACCGGGGCATTTTCGGGCAGGACTTGGTTCGACTTTTTAAAGCGCGTGACTTCCTTGTTTAACTCTCTCAGCGCCTCTGTGCGGTACAACTCCAGGCCGCTGGCTGTCTTCTGCCCACTGTGTTGCCGGAAACATCCAAGCAGCATATCGGTGGTATACAAGCGGGAGTGCCTGAAGAATCGCATCCACAACTCCAGGTCACCAGCCATTTTCAGACGTGTCTTAAGCCTGCCCCCCGCCTTTTCCCACAGTGAACGGCGCCAGAAAGTTCCTTCCTGCTGAATATAGTTGGGGTAGTCATATCTCTTTGCCAAATAATACTTACGGCTGTAAACGGGTGGAATCGAACACACCCAGGCGAGTTCTCCATTTTCATGCATGATATTTGGAGTACCCGTTATCCAGTCCACCTCCTTTAACTGAATAAATATAGATGCGACCGCATTCAGTGAATCGGGAAGCAGTTTGTCGTCCGAATTTATCCAGGTCATGATTTCGCCTGTACTCCGGCTGAAACCTGCATCAACTGCCCAGTATTGACCTCCGTCGCGCTGACTTTGCCAATAGTCGATGTGTTTCTCGTACTTTTTTATAATCTGAATGGAGTGATCTGTACTGCCACCGTCCATTATGATGAGTTCCAGATTAGGGTAACTCTGGTCCAGCACTGAACCGATAGTGGTTTCAAGATAGGCCCCCTGATTAAACGAGGGAATAACAATAGTTATTTTCGGTGCGCGCGCCCTGTTTACGGGCAGGGAAAAATCAACAAATTCCGCATTTTCATTAGAATGCGTGGTCACCTGCTCCGGATCCGGCCTGGCAGTGTCTGTGAATGCGTCAGTATCAACGTCTGATACCGTTTGCTCATAAAGCGCAAGCACTTCCTTGTCATCCTGATGAATAGCAAGATACGCCTCATACAAGCCAGCCGCTTCTGTCTTGTAGCCATGCGTGTACAGGATCTGACCACCGTTGAGGACAACTTCACGATTCGCACTGTCCAACTGCATGGCTTCTTGAAGGTAGCGTAGAGCCTGTTCCACGTTCCCTGACTCCCAGTACAACACCACCAGATTATTGCAGGCGACAATGTCTGTACTGTTCATGGCATAGGCTTCCAGGAAACAGACTTCAGCCTTCTTGGTGTCACCTGCCAGGTACGCAGCTTCTCCGGCGGATACAAGGCTCGCCGATGATGCAGTCTCTGTCTCTACGGACTCTGTTTCGGCGGGCAGCGAGCACGCTGCCAACTCTAAAGACAAGGCAGGTATAGGGTGACCCAGACGTGACATTACATCATCACCAATACAGTCTAGATGGTGTTCACATAGTGTACGTGCTTCCTGTTCCCTACCGAGAGATACAAGGATTTCCGTAGAATTCGAGATCAGCTCACGATGGTCCGGTGTAATCCGCAGACCGGCTGTCAGGTACTCTAATGCCCGCTCGGACGCCCCCCTCTGCCACCATAAAACGCCAAGATTGTTATAGCCATCGGCGAAACCTGGAGCATGCCGTATAGCTTCCAGAAATCTGGATTCAGCGCCCTCGATATCACCTTTCTGGAATAACCATTCCCCCTGACGGCATAAAGCTTCCTCCAGTGACTCACCAGTAAGCCCACTACCCGGAGGTGGAGGCGGAATCTCCAAATTACCCTCTGGCAGCCGTTCCCTCAACTGCTTGGCTGACAGGTAAGCGGCCTCTGCAGGATTGGAACGAAACAAGCCGGGTATACCCTGCTCATACCCGTAACTGATCATCTGAGTATAATTTCTCAGCCAGAAAGCATGGTGATCGAACTCCGAGAATATTTTCTTCCAGGAATCCGTTTTTCCGCTTCTGAAGAACCTGGGTCCTGTATTGTGCAGCTCTTCGAACGTCGGAAGGCTGTCGGAAACCGATTTAAAGCCGGTAAATTCAGCAATCCTGTCTACCTGCCCCAGCGGATCGTTTACCAGCGTTTCAAACTGCACCAGCAGTGTATTGGGTCTGGTGCCGGGTGCCCAAGCCAGAACATGCTCCCCCCAACCGCCGAACAGTGTATCGCCGGCAATGATATCTAACAGACATTTTTGCTGATCCGTGTAGTCTCTATGATAATTGTAATAGGATAAGACGCTCTCCCGGCCGTCCCTTAGCAGATAGATGACTTTATCATCGTCGCATACGTCTGCGGGGTAATCATGGGTTTTGAGAATGAATGTCTCGTCCGAACGTCTGGCCCAGTCAAGAGTAAAGTCCTCGGGAAGAAACTCGTGGCCAACGACATCTGACAGGTTTTTGTCTGCCCCGATATCGAATTTGTCGTTGTAGATTGAATGGGTTTTTGTTGCAAAAACACTGTTCAGTAATACACGAAAAAAAGTGTTACCACTTCTAGGATAAGACGCCAGCCAAATAATCATCGTTTATTCCTGTTGATACGGAATGGTTCCGGAATAGCAGGACAGCCTGAGTGCTTTCCATGCACAGCCCACCATCAGTACGCAAAGCAAGCAACATGCCAAATACACAACACTGTTAACCCCTTACAGATCTGACAATTAATAGATTCACAGTCCGTCAAATTTCTGGCTCACATCTACAAGGCTCTTTTTGTCACGCACTCCCACAAAACTGGCTTGCCGTCCGCATTCCACTGAAACCGGGATATGAACAGCATGCATGTCATGGCATACGAATTGCTAACAATTCATATACAATCCACTTTCATCTTTCGCCCATGCAGATAGACACAAACGCACTAATCCGGCTGGTAAACAACAGAGCGGACCGCGACAAAGTCGTCCTGGTTTTTTCTGACAGCCGGTACCGGGAGGTACTTCTCAACTGGCTGGTGGCTATGCACCGCTTAGGCATCCAGAACTATCTGGTGATATCTCTTGATGAAGAGATCCATCGCTACCTGGAGGATCACGGCTTTCCAACCTTTCTTTCGCCACTGGAAGGTGACCTGAGCAAGCTGTGGATTATGCGGATGCAGATTTTTCAGGCGCTCTGCTCGGCGGGAATCAGCTTCCTTCATTCGGATGCCGACGCCATCTGGCTGAGAAACCCCTTTCCAGCGTTTTTTGATAACTCAACCCACGAACTTATCGTCTCCCAGGGAACCATCTGGCCCGCCGATGTTGCAGACATTCAGGGGTTTGTCTTCTGTTGCGGCCTTTTCTTCGTGAAGAGCTGCCGGCAAACCAGAGAGCTGCTTGATGAGCTTGCGGCAGACGTGGCTGTATCAGGTGATGACCAGGTTTCATTAAACAGGGTTCTCCAGGAAAAATCGTTCCGTTGGGACACTGACAATACCCGCCCCTATTTCATGTACCACGACCAACAGAGATTCACCTGTTATGATTCTGTGGTGACAGGCGAGACTCATGACAAACGGCTCACTATCGCATTACTTCCCCACCATCTCTTCCAGCGCCTTCACTTGCCGGGGCAAAATGCTTTCGTGAAACACTTGCTGTCTGACAAGGATTCAGAAAGCAAACTCGACATGTTTGAGCGAACAGACTGCCACTTCCTTGCAGCCGACTGGAAGGAACAGAGTTTCTCGGCAACGACGCTAGAAAAGATCGACAGAAATAGTCGGGACTCTGAAAAGAAGTTCAGCAACTTTGTGGACCCAAGCTTTCCTACGACCACTGGTGGCGAGAGAACCCATTGGACAGCTCAGGAACATTTGGTCCGTTATGGGCCGAACTTCAACAATGGAATGGCAGAATATGTTGCCCGCACCCTCAAACCTGCGAGTATTCTCGAGTTTGGATGCGGTCTGGGCCTGTATTGCGACTTTTTTAAGACACAGCTTGATACAAAGAAGGTTTTCGGCATAGAGCCCGAACCCATGGGCGGAGTCTTTGAAACACCCAACGGGCCTAAGCAATTAGCCATCGATATTTTTACGGATAGACATCCGGAGCCGCTGGAACAAAAGTTTGATCTCGTGATGTCAATCGAGGTCGCTGAGCATATACCCCGAGAAAAACATGAGTTCCTATTTGATTTCCTGGTTTCCCATACAGACAACTGGATCGTGTTTTCAGGTGCCAGAGTTGGGCAAGGAGGTCATGGGCATATTGCAGAACGGGATGAGGAGGACTGGAAGAGCGAGTTTCTAAAACGGGGAATGATTTTTCAAGATATATTGACCCGAAATATTCGTCTGGCGTGTAACGAAAAGAATATAAATCATCGACAGAACTTAATGGTTTTTAGACGCCCCAAGGGTTATGAGGAACTTGATAATCTTGAAAAGAAGGCTCGACCATATTTAAAGGATATTTTGACTCTAGTGCAAAATAAATGTGATTTTTTAGATGGCAATCTTTTTTATGTAAATTTACAGGATGCGATCAATGGTATGCCTGTTGACAGCCTTAAAGAGAAACGGCGTAACCTTGCCAACTTAATTAAAAGTAGAAACAAGGTGCTTGAAATCGGATTTAATGCCGGACATTCGGCATTAATAATGCTTCTGGCAAATAAAGACACCAAGATCACGATAATTGATACGTGCCAACATGCTTATACAGAGGAGTGCTTTAGCTATCTTAACAGGTCTTTTCCTGGAAGATTAAAGTTAACAAAAGGCGATTCCACTAAAGTTATGCAAGCATTAAATGGTGAGAAATTTGATTTAATTCATTATGACGGCGGGAAGGAGAAAACAATCAGTGAAGATTTAAAGAATAGTATTGACCTTGTGGAAGACGATCATATTTTGCTTATTGACGACACACAAAATAGTAAGCTCGAAAATATTGTCCTAGAGCTTGAAAAAGAGAAAATAATTGAGCTTAGCAAGTATCAAACTCTGTCAAAGCGGACGGATAAGTATAAATGGAGACATGTAATTGCAACACTAAATCAATAGAAACCACCTAATGTGGTATTCTACATCTTTGCATGTGCAGAACT
>Ga0316197_10002713_pt1 | contig 12625 bp, 10 predicted proteins | sample OudBiesiAoxic_MG_FD_204939 | JGI IMG/M metagenome (GOLD analysis project Ga0316197, IMG submission 204939) | Coastal sediment microbial communities from Oude Bieten Haven, Netherlands - site A oxic | ecosystem: Environmental > Aquatic > Marine > Coastal > Sediment | place: Netherlands...
TCATCGAGGTGATGGGCCGCAACTGCGGGTACCTGGCCCTGATGAGCGCCCTCGCGGCCGGCGCAAACTGGGTGCTGATTCCGGAAAGCCCGCCCGATACCGACGACTGGGAAGAGTCGATGTGTCGCGCGCTCACCGCAGGTCGCGGTATCGGCCGGCGTCGCAATCTCGTCATTGTCGCCGAAGGCGCCCAGGATCTCCATGGGAATCCCATCACGGCGCAGCACGTCAAAGAGGCAATCGAGGAGCGCCTCGGAGAAGACACCCGCGTGACGAGCCTCGGGCACGTGCAACGAGGCGGGTCCCCGAGCGCCTTCGACCGGTACCTCAGCACCGTGCTCGGATATGCCGCTGTCGAGCAGGTTGTTACGTCTCCGGGTGGTGAGGCGCAGCTCATCGGGATCCGAGGGCACCAGATCATCAGTTCTCCGCTCATGAAGAGTGTTCGCAAGACTCGCGCGGTGGCCGACGTGATTGCGGACCATGACTACGAAACGGCGATGGATATGCGGGGCGGGAGCTTCAGAGACTCCTTCCGCATGATCCGCACCATGGTGCGTGCCCAACCACATGGGCCGGTGCCGGGGCAGCGTCGGATGCGGCTGGCTGTGCTGCATGCCGGCGGTCCGGCTCCAGGCATGAACACCGCGGTGCGTGTCGCGGTGCGCGTCGGCCTGGACCAAGGGCACGACATGCTGGCTGTTCGGGACGGATTCGAGGGACTCCGGGATGGCAGTTTCGAGCAAATGGATTGGATGAGTGTGACCGGCTGGGTGTCACGTGGGGGAGCTGAGCTCGGCACCAACCGGTTTGTGGTCACGGAGCACGACGCCGCCGGTATCGCAGCCCACTTGGAGTCTCATCAGATCGACGGACTTCTCATGGCCGGAGGGTGGTCCGGCTATCAGGCCGCCTACGAGTTGTACGCCCGAAGAAACGAGTACCCGGCCCTTGCCGTACCGATCGTTTGTCTGCCGGCTTCGATCAACAACGACCTGCCCGGGTCCGAACTCAGCATCGGCGCCGACACGGCGCTGAACAACATCGTGAGCGACGTCGACAAGATCAAGCAATCGGCGGTTGCATCGGGGCGCTGCTTCGTTGTCGAGGTCATGGGTCGAGACTGCGGCTATCTGGCGCTCATGAGCGGTCTTGCCACCGGTGCGGAGCGCGTGTACCTCCCCGAGGAGGGGGTTTCACTTCAAGATCTTCAGATCGACCTGGAGAACCTGAGAGAGGGATTTCGGCACGGCAAACGACTCGGGCTCGTGATTCGCAGCGAGCACGTCGATCCGGTCTACGAAACCGCCTTCATCAAGGCGCTCTTCCAGCGCGAAGGCGGCGGTCTCTTCGACGTTCGGGAGGCCATCCTCGGGCACGTCCAGCAGGGTGGTGACCCATCGCCGTTCGACCGTATTCAGGCAACCCGCCTGGCATCGGAGAGCGTCGAGTATCTGATCGAGCAAGCGGGCAGGGAGGCACCCGAAAGCGCATTCGTGGGGCTTCAGAGGGGCAAGATTCGATTTACCCCGCTCGCAGAGTTCCCGGAGCTCATCGAAAGCGGCGTCCACCGGCCACGCGAACAGGGGTGGATGGCGCTGCGGCCGGTCGCCGAAATCATGGCGCGTCCCGATCCAACGAACACACATCGGTGACAGAACAGGCCGAGCACGTGCGGCCGGCCCCGCGCACTGGAGCCTTCACATTGGTGTGGGCGTGCGCGAATCAAGGGCCCGTGCCGGGCCTGGTCGTTGGCGGTGTCGGCGACCCACGCCCCGATGAAGCCCGCCGAAGCCCCGCCGAAGCCTGAATCGACGATCGCTCACGCCCGTGCGACTGTCGGTATCAACTCAACCACCGACACGGACGCGGCAGGCTCGTATCAGGCCGATCATCGCTGTTGCCGGAAACCGTGCGACGGCCAAGCCGATACGACCGCGCTCCCGGAATCCGAACGGGCCACTCGACCATGGCGTCTCCTATCGCCGCAGCTCATGCGAGGCAGAGGCACGAATCGAACCGCGTTCCTCCATCCCGAGAGCGGATCGACTCCGTATACCTGGTATGAACCAGAACGTTCTCTATCCGCCCGCGCCGACGGAATCGGTGCACCGCCCGATCATGCTGCAGGGTTGGAGAGACCTCACGTACCTTCACTGGCCGTACGACCCGGACGTTGTCCAGCGTCGCTTGCCGGACGGGCTCAAGGTCGACACCTTCGAGGGGAAGGCCTGGGTCGGCTTGGTGGCCTTTCAGATGGAACGAATACGTCTGCCCGGTTTGCCTGGCGTCCCGTACCTCGGCACGTTTCCCGAGACCAACGTGCGCACCTACGTGCGGGGACACGACGGGCGTCCCGGCGTGTGGTTCGATTCGCTTGATGTCACCCGGCTCCTCCCCGTCCTCGTAGCCCGCACCACGTATCGTCTGCCGTACGTGTGGTCGAAGATGTCGATTGAGCGGGAGGCAGACCAGGTGTCGTACGGAGCGCGGCGGCTTTGGCCAGGGCGGCGTGGTACCGCAAGCTCGTTCGCGATTGTGAGAGGTGATCCCATCGCTGCGCCAGCTGTGAAACCCCTCGAGCACTTCCTCACCGCTCGCTGGGGCCTCTACACGCGTCTGCGCGACCGCCTTGCTTTCGCCCCCGTCGATCACCCTCCCTGGCCGCTCGAGCGAGCGTCGCTCAAGCACCTCAACGATCAGTTGGTGAGTGCGGCCGGCTACCCGGAACCGATTGGTGATCCGCTCGTGCACTACTCGCCCGGTGTCGACGTCCGTATCGGCCTGCCCCGCCTGGTTGGCTCTTGATGCCGGAGGGCCACACGATCCATCGCCTTGCTCGCAAACACCGGGAGGTCCTCGCCGGCCAGACCGTCGCGACCGCGTCGCCGCAAGGGAGGTTCTCAACGGGTGCACGTCGTCTCGATGGGCAGACACTGGAGGCTGTTGATGCGCACGGAAAGCACCTGTTCTACCGGTGGGGTAGAGGAGAGACGCTCCACGTCCACCTTGGCCTGTTCGGGAGGTTCCGCCTCCACCGGAGCCAACCCCCGCCGGATCCGACCCCCAACACTCGCTTCACGATGACCGGTGACGAGGTGGCCGTCTATCTTGCCGGCCCCACGGTCTGCGAGCTTGTCGACCCGGCCGAGGAAGCGGCGATCCTACGGCGCCTCGGCCCCGACCCACTCCGCGCGGGTTCCGGCGCCGTCAAGCTGGCTCAGTTCACCGCCAACCTTTCTCGCAGGCGAATACCGATCGGTGCCGCTCTCCTTGATCAACGGGTGATCGCAGGCCTGGGGAACATCTATCGCGCCGAAGTGCTGTTCAGAACCGGGATCGACGCACAGCTGCCGGCCAACCGGCTGTCGGCCGATGCCGCCTCTCGCCTCTGGACGGAAAGCGCCACCCTCCTTCGACAAGGCAGGCGGGACGGTCGAATCATCACCGTCGACCCGGCCGATGTCGGGGCGCGCCGGCGCAGAGACCTGGATCGGACCGAGCGGCTCTACGTGTACAAGCGGACCGGGGAGCCGTGCCGGCGATGTGGAACGCCGGTATCGATGACCGAGATGGCCAACCGCAGCATCTGGTGGTGCAGCTCCTGCCAGCCGAAGGGCGCGGGGTCATAGGCAGGAATACCAACCGGTCCGCAAACCCATCAGCCGAGGTCTACTTTCGCGGGTGGGCTCTGAACCACTCAACCGTCGCAGGGATCGCCTCATCGAGTGGCGTGGCGTGCGCGTCGAACGTTGACTCGAAACGGCTGGAATCCACGAGGTACGGCTCCTCGAACTCGTAGAGCATCTCCTTGAGCTCGCGGACCTGGCCGTTGAAGATCCCGAGGACGTTGACCATCGTTCGTGATATCGCCTGGATCTGGGGTTCGTTCCCGGCCGCGGCGTAGATCTTGTCGACGAACTGGCGCGTCGTGATCGCCGGAGCGTTGGGCAGGTGCCAGGCGGCTCCGTCTGCTTCGTCATGATCGGCGAGCGTCACCAGGCTGGTTGCGATGTCTGGGATGTAGCTGTAGCTGTGGGGCTGGTCCGGGTTGCCCATCACCTGGGCCTTCTTCCCAGCGATCGCCGGATAAAACACGCGCTCTCCCATGGCGCTGAGCAGGCCGCGCGGACCGAAGTAGTCGGAGGCCTGCCCGATCGTCACGCGCAGTTTGCCCGATCGGTGCGCGTCGAGCAGGTCGTGTGCCATCCTCGCCCTTGTGCTGCCCTTGGATCCGGTCGCGGCGTACGGCAAGTCCTCGGTGAGGGCGGCGCCGCTGGTGGGGCCGTACGCATACAAGTTGTCCATCGCCACGTACTTCGCTCCGGACGCCGATGCAGCTTCGAGGACGCTTGCCTGAAGGGGAGGGAACATCTGCGGCCACTGGGCGTAGGGCGGATTCAGGCACTGGTACACAACGGATGCTCCAGCGGAGGCGGCGGTTGCGAATTCGGGATCTGAGGCGTCTCCACCCATCACCTCCACGCCGTCGGGTACCTCGGCTCGCCCGCTGCGGTTGACCGCTCGTACGGGGGTGCCGCGCTCTGCGAGTATCTCGATCGCTGACAGGCCGATGGCGCCGGTTCCGAAAACCACATGAAGTTCGTTGGTCATGAGGGGCTCCTCGTTGCGTTTGCCTAGCCAGTCTTGTCGAAAGGTCCTCGACGTGAGGGCGGTTTCTGCTTGCTCGAGATGAAGCGGTGCGCCGACCGAGCAGATCATATCGAGGGTCGGAAGGAACGACTACCTGGCGATGGTCAAGGCGATGCCCTACTACGAAGGTTGGTGGGATCCAGCGTTGGAGGCGTGGCTTCCGACCTCTCATATGCCGAGCCGACGCTCGTGCTCTTCCGAGGTTCCACGCAGTCGGCATGCGGGGGCGCGAACTCGGCGGTTGGTCCGCACTACTGCCCGCCCGACCAGACGATCTGCCTTGACGAGACCTTCTTCGATGAACTGACCCGAAGCCTGGGGGCTCAGGGAGGCGACGTCGCAGAGGCCTATGTGATCGCTCATGAGGTCGGTCACCACATCCAGAATCAGATTGGTGTCATGGACGAGGTCAGGAAAGCCCAACAAGCGGCGGGTTCGCAGGCCGAGGGCAACGCTCTGTCGGTTCAGATGGAGCTTCAGGCCGACTGCTTCGCGGGCGTGTGGGCCCATTCGCTTCGCGATGAAGGTGTGTTCCTCCCCAACGAGATCCAGGAAGCGATCGACGCAACCGCTGCCGTGGGTGATGACCGGATTCAGGAGCGAGTGCAGGGCCAGATCAGCCCGGAACGCTGGACGCACGGATCGTCGGCCCAGCGCGTGGAATGGTTCACCCGCGGTTTCGAGACCGGTGATCCTTCCCAATGCGACACATTCGCCTGATCTGCCCGCGTCCAGGGCGCCGCAAAGCCAACGTGGATCGGTATCACTCCGAACCGTCGAGCCGCCGTGCCTCCCGCCCGTAGGATGAGTTGATGGAGTACCGAAGGCTCGGCCAATCGGGCATACGCGTGTCGGCGATCGGCCTCGGGATGGCGGCAATCGGACGTCCCGGATACATCAACCTCGGCCACGGAGCAGACCTGGGCGGGCGGACATCACCCGCCGAACTCGGGCGCTACGCCGGAACGGTGCTCGATGCGGCCCGAGCCGCAGGCATCACCTACTTCGACGCCGCCCGGTCGTACGGGAGAGCTGAGGAGTTCCTTGCTCGCTGGCTCGACACCCGCGGTGTGGGCCCCTCGGAGGTGGTCGTCGGCTCAAAGTGGGGATACGTGTACACCGCCGATTGGAGCGTCGACGCCGAGGTTCATGAAGTGAAGGTCCACACTCGCGAGAATCTCGACCGGCAGTACGGAGAGAGTGTCTCGCTCCTTGGGACACATCTGCGCCTCTATCAGATCCACTCAGCGACACTCGAGAGCGGGGTCCTCGAATCGCGTGAAATCGTGTCCCGCCTCGGCGGCCTGCGTGATGATGGCCTGGTTGTTGGGCTTTCCACGAGCGGACCGCACCAGGCCGATACGGTTCGCCGGGCCCTTGAGATCGAGGTGGGCGGTGCGCCGCTGTTCGGCGCCGTGCAGGCGACTTGGAACCTTCTCGAGCCTTCCGTCGGATCTGCCCTTTCCGAGGCTGCTGAAGCGGGGCTTGCGGTCATCGTGAAGGAGGCCGTTGCGAACGGGCGGCTCACGTCTCGCAACGCGGAGCTTTCCGAGCGGCTTGGCCCGTTGCTGCCGCAGTGGCCCCTCAATGTGATCGCCATTGCTGCATGCCTACAGCAGCCGTGGGCGAGCGTGGTGCTGAGCGGCGCCGCGACCGTTGAGCACGTGGAGAGCAATCTGAGGGCCTTGCTGATCCCGGTCGACGTGCTCGCAACGATCCCGGACTTGTCAGAGGACCCAAACGAGTACTGGGAATCGCGCGGCAACCTTACGTGGGGCTGACCGCACCGAACCTCAAGGCAAGGCCGCACCGGACCGATCCTTCAAGTGGCGATACGCGAGATGCGAAGGGCGCAATGCACCCAACGATCGAACAGGCGCGGCTGCTTCAGTCGACGGAGCTACGGGGAGATCTCTCACGTGGCTCGGCCGCGCAGGTTGTGATCGCTCACCTCGCAGAGTCTGCTCTGAGCGGCTCTGACACTCCCAGCCTCTTTGCTCTCGCCGCTGAGCTGGTTGCGGATGCTCTCGAGGTCGACTTCCTCACGATTCTCCATCAGGAAGATCCCGGCGAGCCGTTGGTTGTCGAAGCTGGACGGGGATGGGGGAGTGATGTGACACCAGGTGTGACAACCGTCCCATCCGGGCACGGGTCCCAAGCCGGCTTCACACTCCTTGCCGGCGAACCCGTGTTGGCCGAGGACCTCGCTTCGGACGATCGATTCGAGGCGGCTTCGTATGTCGGGCGCAATATCGCAAGCGGAATGAGTGTGGTGATTCCGGGAGCGTCTCGCCCGTACGGCGTCCTGGAGGTGCACACGCACGCCTCGCGCCGCTTCACCGCGGAACAGTTGCACTTCCTGCAATCAGCGGCAAACATCCTCGGGGGTGCGCAGACGAGTATCCGGACTCGACGTGAGGCGGAACACGACGCGATTGAGCGAGAGCACCGGATCCAGTATCACGCCGCGCTTGCGAGATGCGCTCAGTCTCTGCTCTCGAGCGGCGGCGAAGACCGACTCAACAACGCCGTCGAGGCTCTGCTCACGGCTTCGAGAGCGAGCTCCGTGTTTGTAGAACGCAACTTCGTGGATGCGTCCGCCGGACTGAGCTCACGGAGGGTTGCTGAGGGTGTGGTGCCCGGAACCGCTGGACACGACACTTCCGACACCGATCGTGATGCGGTTCCGTGGGATTGGATGCCGGCAACACGAAAGGCACTGGAGGAGGGGGAGTGCATCTCCGAGGTCTCGTCCCCACCGGAGGGCTCCGAACTCGAGATCTTCGCCGACGACCTGGGTGGTGTCGTGTCGGAGTTGAAGATGCCTGTCTTCGTGGATGGAGAGTGGGCCGGCTTGATCGGACTCGCCGAACGTGAGAAGGCCTGGGAATGGACCGACGACGACCGGTCTCTGCTCGCTGCTGCGGCGACGATGATCGGAGCCTTTTGGGAACGCGCCGGCGCTTGGGATGCCCTAATTGAGATGGTCCGCTCCAAGAACCAGTTTCTCGCAAGCGTCAGCCACGAACTCCGAGCCCCGATCACCACCGTGGTGGGGACCAGCGAGATCCTCCGTGATGAATCGCTGGACCTGTCGGATGAGGAACGCTCTGGGCTCCTCGACATGGTTGTTTCAGAGGGCACGGATTTGGTCAATATCGTGAGTGACCTCCTTGCCGCTGCCAAGGCAGACTCTGGAACCTTGACCGTCAGCAGCGTGTCGGTCAGCCTGCGAGCCCAGGCGGCGCAGGTTCTCGAGGGGATACATCAGGATTCTGCCGTCCGAATCGATATCTCAGGGGAGCCCGTGCAGGGGATCGGCGATCCCGGCCGAGTGCGCCAGATCGTCCGGAATCTCGTCACCAATGCCAAACGGTACGGAGGCGACACGATCCGCGTTGAGCTGTCCGAGGGGAACGGCCACGCGATTCTCCGCCTCTGCGACAACGGGTCGGGCGTTCCGGAACAAGAACGCGAACGGATCTTCGAACCGTACGCAAGTGCACACGGCACCAACGCCCACAGCGGTTCGGTCGGTCTCGGGCTTGCGGTTTCACGCGAACTTGCTCGTCTCATGGGCGGTGACCTCACGTACCGCTACCAGGACGGCGAAAGCGTGTTCGAACTCACCTTGCCGACCGCAAGCTGAAGCTTCCAGCCGGCTAGCGGTCGAACCCCTACGTGAGCTGAGTACTATCGGGCCATGCCAGAGTCGACGGCGGAGCGCACCAATCCGTCGGACCGCGGTGGTGCTTCGAATTCCATCGGGCCCGCATTCGACCTTGCGGTCTGTAGCGAGATGCTCTTTCTCGATCTGCCCTTCGCAGAGCGAGTGCGCCGAATTCACGAGCTTGGGTTTCAGGTCGAGATCTGGGACTGGACGCAGAAGGACATCGCTTCCCTCGTCGGCACAGGTGCGACATTTTCGTCCATGACCGGATACGTCCGGGGTGGACTCACCGACCGCGAGCTGTCCGACGAGATGCTGCGGACGGCGCGAGAGACCATCCCGGTCGCCAAGGAACTCGGCTGCCCGCGATTGGTCATCCACGGGACCCAGCTCGGCGACGATGGCCACGCTGCACGGCCGGTCACTGAGGTCACCGGAGCAATGTGGATGAACGCAGCGAGCGCCTTGGCGGATCTCGCCGAGCTCGGCGAAGCCAACGGCGTGACATTCTGCCTCGAGAACCTCAATCTCCAAGTCGACCATCCTGGTGTTCCGTTCGCGTACGCGGCGGACACGCTGGCGCTCATCGAAGCCGTCGACCGTCCGGGTGTGCGGATGATGCTCGACCTCTATCACGCACAGATCGGGGAGGGGAACCTGATCGAACTCGTTCGCCGCGCCGGTGCGGCGATCGGCGAGGTGCAGGTTGCGGACGTGCCGGGGCGGTGCGAGCCCGGCACGGGGGAAGTGAACTACGCGGCGGTCGCTGCCGCGCTCCACGACATCGGGTACGCCGGCGTTGTTGGGCTCGAGGCGTACGCGTCGGAGGACGACGTTGTGGCGCTCGAGAGGTTCAGATCGGCGTTCACGCTGTGAAGCAGGTGCCGCTCGGAGGTGTGCAGTGACAGAGCCGTTGCAGTTGGCCGTTGTGGGTGTCGGGAGGATGGGGGCTCTGCACGCCGAGACGCTCGCGGCCGCTGAGTCGATCGATGTGGTGGCCGTCGCAGACTCGATCTTGGACGTCGCCGGCCGAGTCGCCGAGCAAATCGGGGCGGATGGCTACGAGTCACTCGACGCGCTGAGCGAGCGGGACGATGTGGAAGCGTGGCTAATCGCGACGCCGACCACGACCCACCCGTCTGTTGTGGAGATGGCGCTCGACGCTGGGCTCCACATCCTGTGTGAGAAGCCACTCGCTCTTGACCTAGCCGAGAGTGTGCGGTTGGGCGAGCGGGCCATAGCCGACGGCTTGGTGTTGCAGGTCGGGTTCTGGAGGCGGTTTGCCCCGCCGTGGGTTGTGGCCCGCCAGGCGATCGTCGACGGCGCGATCGGGCGGCCGCTGATGCTGAGATTGGCACAGTGGGACGCCGATCCGCCACCGGCTTCGTTTTGCGATCCGCTCACCAGTGGTGGTCTCGCGATCGACTGCGGCGTCCACGAATTCGATCTGGTCGGGTGGATGACGGGACTCGGCATCGAGACGGTGAACGCGCGCAACCTCCCGCTTGTCGATCAGTCGATCGGTGATGTCGGCGACGTCGACAATCTCCTCGCCATGCTCGACCTCGAAGGGGGAGCGGCCGCCACCGTTGATCTCTCTCGCAACTGCCGGTTCGGGGATGATGTGCGAACCGAGATCCTTGGCGAGGACGGGGCGATCTTCGTTGACCTCTTGCCGGCTGGGCGCACAAGACTGGCCGATGCGAGCGGCGTGCGGGTTCTTGCGGGTTCGGAGACGGACGATGCGTTCGTCGAGGGGATCAAGGCGCAGGCGCAGGCGTTCGTCGAGGCGGTTCGTGGGGCGCCCATCGATATCCCGGGGGCCGCAGACAGCACGTTCGCGGTGGCCGTCGGGCGAGCCGTGCAGCGTTCCGCTGCGGACGGCGCTCCCGTCGCCCTGGCTGCCTTCCATTCCGCGGGCTGACGGCGCCGCATACGGGGTGGTGAACCCTGGGTTCGCAGCGCCTTCCATTCCGCGGGCTGACGGCGCCATATACGGGGTGGTGAACCCTGGGTTCGTGGATTCCTACAGCCCTCTGGCCGGAGGGGCGGTTGTTGCTCTGACGACGAGGGACGGTTCGAGGACGATGTGGCGCGAGTCCTTCCGCCCGTCCTCCAGACGTTCCATGAGGAGTTCGACGGCCGTGGTGCCGAGTTCGTGGCGGGGCTGATCGATCGTCGTCAGCGAGATGTGCTGCAGACCGGCGAGCCAGGCGTTGTCATACCCGATCAGTGAGACATCGTCCGGAACCGACCTGCCCGCATCGGAGAGGGCCTGCAGGCAGCCGAGCGCAGCGAGATCGTTGGGGGCGAAGACTGCCGTGGGGTTTTGATCCATCGCCAGCAGTTCCCGCACCCCGCCGGCCCCACCCTCTTCCGTGTAGGAGCCGGCCGTGACGATCGGTTCGAGGCCGTGCGCCGCCATCGCGGCCTCGAAACCCCTTCGCCTGCGTTTAGCTCCGGCCCCACGGCCCCCATCGATGTGCGCGATCCGGGTGTGGCCGAGCGAGATGAGATGGTCGACGGCGATCTTGGCTCCGAGGCGCTCGTCGCACGCCACACTGTCGACATGCTGCGACCGGGTGGCTCGCGAGATCAGGACAATCGGAACCGCCTTGCCGGCCCTGTTGATCGGCTTCATGTCCAACAACGTTCCAGCCAGGATCAGCCCGTCGGCTTGAAGTTGGAGAAGCGTCTCGAGGGCGAGCGCCTCGCGTTCGCGGACTCGGACACCTGTGTTGAAGAACGCCCGGTAGCCCCGCTCGAGCGACGCGGCTTCGATCCCGGTGACCACGTCGGCGAAGAACGGGTTGTGGAGGTTGGACAGCATCACGCCCAACACATGGGATCGCTGCTGCACGAGGCCTCGTGCCATCGCGTTCGGTCGGTAGTTGAGCTCCTCGACGGCCTGCAGGACCGCGGCACGCCGCTCATCGCTCACGTACGGCGACTCCTGCATTACGAGCGACACGAGGGACTTTGACACTCCGGCCCGTTTCGCCACATCGAGGATCGTTGGCCGGCCCATCAGTCGTACGCCCCGATCACCCGTTGGTCGTAGTCGACGACTGCTCCGGTCATGAAACCCGACTCTGCGGAGGCCAAGAACAGGACCGCACGAGCGGCGTCTTCGGGGTCGATCAGGTCACCAAACGGCAGGCTCGCACCGGCCTCCTCGCGCCAGTTGTCGCCGACGCCGTAGTGCTCGCGCTGGAGGCGGTCTTCCCCGGCTGTGGCCATCCAGCCGGGGTTGAGGGCGTTCACCCGAATCCGGTGTTCAAGGAGGGCGTGTGCCGAGTTCTTGGTGAAGACGGCCAGGGCTGCCTTGGATGCGGCATACGTCGCGAGATACGGTTGCCCGGCATGGGAAGAGATCGAGAGCACGTTGACGATCGTCCCTTCGACGCCCTCTCGAACCATCAACTCGACCGCTCCCTGCATCAGGAACCACGGGGCCCGCGTGTTGACGGCGAACATCCGGTCGAAGTGCTCGGGGCTGGTCTCCCAGATGGTGTCTCGATCGGTGATGGCGGCGCTGTTCACCAAGACGTCAATTCTCCCGAACGCGGCGTCGGCCGCCTCGATGATGCGAGCGGGAGAGGACCGGTCGGCGAGGTCCGCGCTCACGAAGGCGGATCGGCAGCCAAGGTCTTCGAGGTCTGCGGCCACTGCGAGCCCGCGGGTCTCATCGCTCCCCGTGATAACGACGCCGGCACCGCCACGTTCGGCGAACTGCCTGACGACGGCGGCGCCGAGTCCCTGCGTTGAACCGGTGACAACTGCGACCCTGCCTTCGAAGTCACGTCTCACGTGGTTCCTCTTGTCATTCGAATTCGGAGATCAGCACTGGCCGACCCTCGGCCACCGAGCGCCCCGCAGCCAGTGCTGCGACGAATGCGGCCCGAGCATCTTCCGGAGGGCACGGATTCGGTGCGCGGCCGAGAACGAGGTCGACGAAGGCGAACATCTCGGCCCGGTAGGCCGGCGCGAAACGATCGAGGAAATCGCGGTACGGGGGACCCGACGGATGCGGTGCCTCCGGCGAGATCGGCGCAAGCGGCATGCGGTTGTCCCACCCCACCGCGATCCCGCCGGACGAGCCGTGGATCTCCATGCGAACGTCGTACCCATTCGGGTTGTGACGCGTTGCTTCGAACGAGGCCTGCGCTCCGCCGCTGAGGCGCAGGGTGCCAACAGCGATTCCCTCGTCGTCGTTCCGCGCGTAGACATCAAACGCCGGGAATCCGGCGGTTCCCACCGCGAACACTTCTTCGATCTCCTGACCGGTCACGAACCGGATGG